>Ga0070761_10000675_pt1 | contig 21858 bp, 19 predicted proteins | sample HubBroMetageREF1_FD_66724 | JGI IMG/M metagenome (GOLD analysis project Ga0070761, IMG submission 66724) | Reference soil microbial communities from the Hubbard Brook experimental Forest, New Hampshire, USA - Hubbard Brook CCASE Soil... | ecosystem: Environmental > Terrestrial > Soil >... | reverse complement strand
CCCGGCGACATGATCGCCCTCGACCTCGAGACCGGCACGCTCCTCACGACGCCCGACATCGACCAGCGCCTGAAGAGCCGCCATCCCTACAAGCAGTGGCTGCGCGAGGGCGTGCGCTACCTCGAGAGCGACCTGGTGGACGCGCGCCTGGCAGCCGAGCCCATGGACCGCGACACGCTGGCGCTCTACCAGAAGATGTTCAACGTCACCCAGGAGGAGCGCGACGACATCATCCGCGTGCTCGCCGAGGACGAAAGCGAGGCGGTGGGCTCGATGGGCGATGACACGCCGATGCCGGTGCTGTCGCATCAGGTGCGCCCGCTCTACGACTACTTCCGCCAACAGTTCGCGCAAGTCACCAACCCGCCGATCGACTCGCTGCGCGAATCCATCGTCATGTCGCTGCAGACGCAGATCGGAGCGGAATGCAACATCTTCGAGCCGGCGCCCGGGCACGCGCGCCAGATCGTGCTCGGCTCGCCGATCCTCTCGCAACGCAAGCTCCGTCAGATCCTCGCGCTCGAGGAGGTCAGTCACGAGTTTCTCGACCTGCAGTACGATCCGGCGACCGAGGACCTCGAGGCTGCGATCCTCAGGCTGTGCGCGCAGGCCGAGAGCGCGGTGCGAGAGGGCAAGCTGGTGCTGCTGCTGTCGGACCGCTATCTGGTGCGCGGCCGCATGCCGGCGCACGCCCTGCTCGTGACCGGGGCGGTGCACCACCACCTGGTGAAGACCGGGCTGCGCTGCAAGTGCAATCTGCTTATCGAGACCGGCACCGCGCGCGAGCCGCATCACTTCGCCTGCCTGCTCGGCTACGGGGCCACCGCCGTGTATCCCTACATGGCCTACCAGGTGCTGTTCGAGATGATGCGCGGCGGGCGCGTCAAGCTCGACTTCGCTGCGCGCCTCGAGCTCGGTCGCAGCTACCGCGCCGGGGTGCGCAAGGGACTCTTCAAGATCATGTCGAAGATGGGCATCTCGACGATCGCCAGCTACCGCAGCTCGCAGCTGTTCGAGATCGTCGGGCTCGCTGACGAGGTGGTCGAGCTGTGCTTCACCGGCACCGAGAGCCGCGTGCAAGGCGCGGACTTCGCCGATCTCCAGGCGGACTTAAGCGCACTCGCCGCGCGCGCCTTCGATCCGCGCGCCGCGGTTGCCCAGGGCGGGCTGCTGAAGTACGTACACGGCGGCGAGTACCACATGTACAACCCGGACGTGATCGCCGCGCTCCAGGCGGCCGTGATCTGCGGCGACTACGCGTACTACCGCCTGTTTGCGCAGCTGGTGAACGAACGCCCGGCGGCGACCTTGCGCGACCTGCTGGCGCTCAAGCCGTGCTCATCCCCGGTGCCGCTGGCGGAAGTGGAGCCGGAAGAGGCGATTCTGGCGCGCTTCGACAGCGCCGGCATGTCGCTCGGGGCGCTCTCGCCCGAGGCGCACGAGGCGCTCGCCATCGCCATGAACCGCCTGGGGGCACGCTCCAACTGCGGCGAGGGGGGCGAGGATCCGGCGCGCTACCGCACCGAGAAGAACTCCAAGATCAAGCAGGTGGCCTCCGGGCGCTTCGGTGTGACGCCCGAGTACCTGGTGAACGCCGAGGTGCTGCAGATCAAGATCGCGCAGGGCGCAAAACCGGGCGAGGGCGGCCAGCTCCCCGGCCACAAGGTCAACGAGATGATCGCGACCTTGCGGTTCGCGCGCCCCGGAGTCGGACTGATCTCGCCGCCGCCGCATCACGACATCTACTCCATCGAGGACCTGGCGCAGCTCATCTTCGATCTCAAGCAGGTGAACCCGCAGGCGCTGGTGTCGGTGAAGCTGGTCGCCGAGCCCGGCGTGGGCACGGTCGCCGCGGGCGTCGCCAAGGCCTACGCGGACCTCATCACCATCTCCGGTTACGACGGCGGCACCGGTGCGAGCCCGCTGTCCTCGATCAAGTACGCCGGTACTCCCTGGGAGCTTGGGCTTGCCGAGACGCACCAGACGCTGCGCCGCAACGACCTGCGCCACCGCGTGCGGCTGCAGACCGACGGGGGCCTGAAGACCGGACTCGACGTCGTCAAGGCCGCGCTCATCGGCGCGGAGAGCTTCGGTTTCGGCACGGCGCCCCTGGTGGCGCTCGGATGCAAGTACCTGCGCATCTGCCATCTCAACAACTGCACCACCGGGGTCGCGACCCAGCACAACGTGCTGCGCTCGAAGTACTTCACCGGGTTGCCGCAGATGGTGGTCAACTATTTCCGCTTCGTCGCCGCTGAGGTGCGCGAGATCCTCGCCGGCCTCGGCGCGCGCAGTCTCGCCGAGATCATCGGGCGCACCGATTATCTCGAGGCGCTTCCCGGTACCACCACCAGGCAGCGCAAGCTCGACCTCACCCCAATCCTGTCGCAGGCAGGGCTGGCGCGCGAGGTGCCGCAGTTCTGCACCACGGACAGCAACGCGCCGTTCGACCGCGGCGAGCTCGCCGAGCGCATGGTGGGCGACATGCTGCCGGCGATCGAGAGTCGCGGCGGCGGCGAGTGGCACTACGAGCTGAGCAACTTCCATCGCTCGATCGGCGCGCGCCTCTCCGGGGAGATCGCGCGCCGCTGGGGCAACTACGGCATGCAGGACGCGCCGCTCACCGTGCGCTGCACCGGCAACGCCGGTCAGAGCTTCGGCGCCTGGAACGCCGGTGGCCTGCACCTTTATCTCGAGGGCGACGCCAACGATTACGTCGGCAAGGGCATGGCGGCCGGCCGTATCGTGCTGCGCCATCCGCGCGGCGCGTGCTACGAGCCGCGCGAGACCGTCATCATGGGCAACACCTGTCTGTACGGCGCCACCGGCGGCGAGCTGTATGCGGCCGGCATGGCCGGCGAGCGCTTCGCGGTGCGCAACTCCGGTGCGCTGGCGGTGATCGAAGGCGCGGGCGACCACTGCTGCGAGTACATGACCGGAGGGGCGGTGTGCGTGCTCGGCCGCACCGGCGTCAACTTCGGCGCCGGTTTCACCGGCGGCTTCGCCTACGTCCTCGACCTCGAGCGCAACTTCGTTGATCGCTACAACCACGAGTTGATCGACATCAGCCGCGTCCACCCCGAAGCCATGCAGGCGAACGTGCAGCACCTGGAAGGCATGCTCGAGCGGCACGCCGACGAAACCGCCAGCGGCTGGGCCGCCGGCATCCTCGCCGACCTGCGCACCTACCTGCCGAAGTTCTGGGTGGTGAAGCCGAAGGCGGCCTCGATCGACTCGCTGATCGAGAACCTGCGCCGCGCGGCCTGAAGCGGAGCGCTCCATGGCCGACAGGAACCTGCAGTTTCTCGACATTCCGCGCGCCGACCCCGCCAAGGCGCCGGTGGAGGCGCGGCTGCGGGATTTTCGCGAGATCTATACGCCCTACGATGCCGCGACCGCTGCCCAGCAGGCGGGGCGCTGTCTCGCGTGCGGCAGTCCGTTCTGCGAGTGGAAGTGCCCGGTGCACAACTACATTCCCAACTGGCTGAAGCTCATCGAGGAGGGCAACCTGTTCGAGGCGGCCGAGCTCTCGCACAAGACCAACTCGCTCCCGGAGGTATGCGGCCGCATCTGTCCGCAGGACCGGCTGTGCGAAGGCGCCTGCACACTCAATGACGGTCTGGGTGCGGTCACCATCGGCGCGATCGAGAAGTACATCACCGACGAGGCGTTGAAGCGCGGCTGGAAGCCCGACATGGCGCACGTGCGGTCCACGGGTCGGCGCGTGGCGGTGGTGGGGGCCGGGCCCGCCGGTCTCGGCTGTGCCGACATCCTGGTACGCAACGGCGTGCAGCCGGTGGTGTTCGATCGCCAGCCGCGCATCGGGGGACTGCTCACCTTCGGCATTCCGCCCTTCAAGCTCGAGAAGGAAGTGGTGGAGACGCGCCGCGAGCTCATGCAGGGCATGGGGGTCGAATTCCGCCTGGGCTGCGAGATCGGCGCCGACCTGTCGTTCGAGCGGCTGCTGGCCGAATACGACGCAGTGTTTCTCGGCATGGGAACCTATACCGCGGTGCGCGGCGGCTTCGCCGGCGAGGATCTGCCCGGCGTGCACGCCGCGCTTGCGTATCTCATTTCCAACATCAACCATGAGCTGGAGTTGCCGGGCGGCGCGGCGCAGCTGGTGAGCATGCGCGGCCAGCGCGTCGTGGTACTCGGCGGGGGCGACACCGCCATGGACTGCAACCGCACCGCCGTGCGCCAGGGTGCGGTCTCGGTCACCTGCACCTACCGGCGCGACGAGACTCACATGCCGGGCTCACGGCGCGACTACCGCAACAGCTGCGAGGAGGGCGTGCAGTTCCTGTTCAACACTCAGCCGATCGAGATCGTGGGCGCGGAACGGGTCGAGGGTGTGAAGCTGGTGACGACGCGACTCGGGGAGCCGGACGGGCGCGGGCGGCGCGTGCCGCAGGTCGTCGCCGGCTCGGAGCAGATCGTGCCGGCGGATGCGGTCATCGTCGCCTTCGGTTTCCTGCCGAGTCCGCCGCGCTGGTTCGACGGCCACGACATCCGCGTGGCTGCCGACGGCCGCGTGCGCGTATCGGCCTCGGCCACGCGGCCGTTTCAGACCACGCATCCTAAGGTGTTCGCCGGCGGGGACATGGTGCGCGGCTCGGATCTGGTCGTAACCGCGGTGTTCGAGGGCCGGGAGGCCGCGCGCGGGATTCTCGATTACCTGGGAGTCGGTTAGATCGCAGTGCGCAAAAAAAAGCCCCGCGGGTGAGCGCGGGGCTTACAACACTTTCGCCGTTCAACCGACCCGGTGGTTCGCTGTCAGCTCCGTCCGGAGCGCGCGCTAAAGTGACTCTATCGAGCGAGTCGGCGCAGCTCTCCGGCATGTCGCGTCATCACGAGCATCTAAACTTTCCGGCTGAAACGTTGGAGCCGAGGCTCCGGCTTCTATCGCGAGGCCGGCGTGTTCATCCACGCCCTCTTTCGTTCCTGACAGTGGCCAAAAGTTGGTCGCCGTCTTCACCCGTGCCCGCGTCGATCCCCGAGTTCTGTACTTGTGAAACCCTCTCTATCCCTCTCCGAGCCCTGTTTGCTTATCCGCATCACCGCCGTGGGGCGCCTACGGGCAGGTGACATAAAGTCCTTTGCGCACCGGTACTTTCGCGACTTAATTGTACCCGTTCCAAAGGAAAAAGGCATGTCGTAATTTGTCGACACCAGGTGCCGGATGGCCGAGGCGCGCACCTCAGCGCGCGAGCCTGACCGCGAAGCGCACGCCGCTCCCGTCGGGCAGGTTCTCGGCCCTGGCCTCCCCGCCGTGGAACTCGGCGATCAGCCGCACGATGTAGAGGCCGAGCCCAAAATGCGGCCGAGTGTCGGGATCCGGAGGCGATTGGCTGCCATGTGGGCGCGATTGCCACAGCGACTCGAACAGCCTGCCGTGGAGCTGCGGCGGCAGCGGAGCGCCCAGGTTGTCGACCTCGAGCACGGCGGCGCCAGGCTCGAGCTTCAGGCGCACGGTGATGAGCACGCCCACGGGCGAGAAGTCCACGGCGTTGTCGACGAGCTTGTCGAGCATCTGCACAATGAGATCTGGGGCGGCCTCGAGCGACACCGGCTCGGCGGGCAGCTCGGCGCTGAAACGGCGCTGCGCAAAGGCGCCACGGTAGGCCGCCACGGCGGAAGCGATCAGCGGCACCAGGTCGCAGCGCGTGCGCTCCGCCCCCGTGATCGCTTCCTCGACGCGGGTCGCCGCCCCCATCGCGATGAGGATCGCGTTCAGCCGCTCGCTCCCCTGGCGGGCGCGCTCGAGGTAGGTCCGCGCGCCGGGCGAGAGCTCCGCCTCGGTCTCCAGGTTCTCGAGCGAGGAGCGCACGATCGTGAGCGGCGTGCGGATCTCGTGCGCGAGCTTTCCGGCGAGCGTGCGCAGATAGCCGGTGTACTCGTTGAGGCGCGCGAGCAGCGTAGAGAAGCTGCGCGCGACGTCGCCCAGCTCATCGCGCGCGCGGGTATCGGGGAAAGTGGTGACGATCCCGGTGCGGGTGAGGGCCGATTCGCTCGCCCGACGCAGGCGCGAGAGCCGCAGGGCGAGCCAGGCGGCGAAGGCGAACATGCCGACGAAGGCGATGAGCGAGGTCGCCAGCGTGAAGTTCAGCATGCGGGTGAGGGCGCGATCGCGCAACCGCCCCCACCGTTCGGTGGTCTGGGTCACCTCGAGCGTGCCGATGAGCCCGTGGCGGTCGCGGTCGTAGATCGGCGCCTGTGACTCGAGCGGCGGCCGCACCCCGGGACGGTCGACCAAGCGCCGGTACAACCGCGTGAGCAGCGGCGGCGGATCGGAGTCGAGATCGACCACCTGCGCGAGGGCATCGACGCGCGCCAGCATCTGGCCGGTCGGCGCCGTGACCACGAGCTTCAGCCCCGGTTGTGCGAACTGCTCCAGATAGGTGGTCAGCTCGGGCGCGGCCACGATCAGCTGTCCCTGGGTATGCAGGTCGGCCGGGCGCAGCATGCCGTAGCTCGAGGGCGCCGCCCCACGCTGGTCGCGGTCGTCGATCAGCACTCCGAAGCCGCCGCCGAGCATTGACAGCGGCACGCGCGCCTCGAGCCGGTAGCCGGTCGGCGTCGGCTGCCAGGAGCCGCGGATCCGCGGCTCGATCACCGCCAGATCCTCGCCATACTCGCCCGCCTCGACGCGGCGCGCGGTGAGCGTGCCCGGGCCGGAGGCCGCAAAAAACACCTGCTGCTCGGCGCCCTCGCGGTTCTGAAACCCGAACCACACGCGGTCACCCATGGCGGCGGGGTCGAGACTGGAGGCGCCCGGCGCGTCGAAAACCAGGTGCGGATCGCGCACGTCGAGCAGCACGTACAGCACGCGGTCGTAGACGCCGGTGAGCACGCCGAAGCGGTGCTCGTCGTCTTTCTTGAACCACACCCAGGCCGCAGGCAGCTGCGGCCAGTCGTCCGCGTAGCCGTCGATGAGAGGCGCCGCGCTCAGCACCAGCGGCTCGAGGTCGTACGGCCCGGGCTTTGGAGCCGTCTGCGCAGCGGCGGTATCGACGGGCGCGCGGTACATGAGATCGACCCGGCCCTGGAGCGAGGCGGCTACGGTGTCGGCGACCGCAAGCAGCGAGCTGCTCTCTCCCTGGCGCAGCGCGGATTCCATCTCGCGCGCGTAGCGGCAGCCCGCCCACGGCAGCACCAGGGTGGCGAGGCCGAGCAGCAGGAGTTTCAGGCGCAGCGACATGCGGTGCGGTCGTACCGCTTACTCGGCCCAGCGATAGCCCATGCCGTACGCGGTCTGCACCGCGTCGAACTTCGGGTCCACGGCCTGGAACTTGCGGCGGATGCGCTTCACGTGCGAGGTAATCGTGTTGTCGTCGAGCACGACGTTGGCCGCGTCCATGAGCTGCTGGCGGTTGCGAACGTGGCCCGGATGGCGGGCGAGCGCGTGCACGATCCAGAACTCGGTGAGCGACAGCAGCACCACCTTGCCGTCCCACTGTGCCTGCATCCGCTCGGCATCGAGGGTGAGGGCGCCGCGGCGGATGATCTCGCCGGGCTCCTCGGGCCGGCGCAATGCCTCGACGCGCCGGAACAGCGCGTTCACGCGCGCCACCAGATGCGCAAGGCTCAGGTCCTTGGTGAGGAAGTCATCCGCTCCGAGGCGCAGCCCCGAGACGGCATCCAGCTCGGTGTCGCGCGCGGTGAGGAAGATGATCGGCAGCTCGGCCGAGCGCGCCCGCAGCTGCCGGCACAGCTCGAAGCCGCCTTCCGGCTCGTCCTCGAGCGAGATGTCGATGACGGCCAGATCGGGCAGGCGTGCGCCGAAGGCCGCCAGCGCCAGTGCGCGGCTGGCGTAAGTACGCACGCTGTAGCCCTCGCGCTCGAAGGCCGCGGCGTAGTTGTCACGGATGGCCGCTTCGTCCTCGACGATGGCTATCAGACGTTTCATGGGCGACAGGCTACCGCCGCAGCGCGGCGCGCGGAAGCCGAACGCGTCGACACTTTTCGCCATCATTGGCCCGCAGTGTGCCCGTTTGACGCCGGCACGCGGCCCGCGGCGTGCGTTGCAATGCAGTCATATGGCAACGCGGCTCCACTTGACCCCGCAGGCGCTCGCCAACTGGCTGGCGCTCCTCGCGCTGCTGGCGCTCGGTGTTGTCTGGCCGGTCTGAGGCCGGACGCACCGCTCCACGGCGCGTCGATCGCGGGGCGGCTAGAACGCGCTGAGTCCGGTCAGTTCCCGCCCGATGCTCAACTGGTGGATTGTCTCGGTTCCCTCGTAGGTGATGACGCTCTCGAGGTTGAGCATGTGGCGGATGGGCGCGAACTCGGCGCTGATACCGGCGCCGCCCAGCATGTCGCGGCAGTCGCGCGCGATGTCGAGCGCCATGCGGCAGTTGTTCCACTTGGCGAGCGACACGTGCGCGGGCTGCATGGTACCGGCATCCTTCAGCCGCCCGAGCTGCAGCGCCAGCAGCTGTGCGGTGGTGATACGCCGCGCCATATCGGCGAGCCGCACCTGGATCGTCTGGTTCTGCGCGAGCGGCCGGCTGAAGAGCGTGCGCGTCGCGGTGTACTCGAGCAGCTGTTTGAGGCACGCCTGTGCGGCGCCGATCACTCCCCAACAGATGCCGTAGCGCGCCTGCGTGAGACACGACAGCGGGCCCTTGAGCCCGGTCACTCCGGCCAGCACCTGACTCTCCGGCACCACCACGTTGTCGAAGTAGAGCGCCGCGGTGATCGAGGCGCGCAGCGAGAACTTGTGGTGGATTTCGGGCGCGGTGAAGCCCGGCGCGCCGCGCTCGACCAGGAAGCCGCGGATGCCCTCGGGCGTCATGGCCCACACCACCGCGACGTCGGCGATCGCCCCGTTGGTGATCCACATCTTCGCGCCGTTCAGCACCCAGTCCCGGCCGCGCTTCTTGGCGTGCGTCTTCATGTTGGCGGGATCGGAGCCGCCCTGCGGCTCGGTGAGCCCGAAGCAGCCGATCAGCTCGCCGCGCGCCATGCCCGGCAGGTACTTCTGCCGTTGCTCCTCGGAGCCGAAGGCGAAGATCGGGTACATGCACAGCGACGACTGCACCGAGACGAAGCTGCGAATGCCGGAGTCACCGCGCTCGAGCTCCTGGCAGATGAGCCCGTATGAGATGGCGTTGAGGCCGGCGCAGCCGTAGCCGTGGATCGAGGAGCCGAGCAGTCCGAGCTCCGCCAGCTTCGGTATCAGCTCCTTCGGGAAGCGGTGCTCCTCGAAGCAGCGCTGGATGACCGGCAGCACCTCGGCGTCCACCAGCCTCGCAACCGAGTCCTGCACAATACGCTCCTCGTCGCTGAGCGCGGCGCGTACTCCGTACAGATCCAGCGGGTCGAGAGCGGAAGCGCGCTGCGGTTCGGCGGCCTTGTCCACTTGAGGGCTCTCCATGTTGCGTGCTGGCGGGTATCGTATCCTAGAAAACCGGCTGGAGATTTCCGCGGGCGGGGGATGAGTCATGAAGATTCCCGAAATCATCGTGGTCGAGACCGTGCACCAGCCGGGCAGCCTCGCCAAGGTGCTGCAGGTGATCGCGGACGCGGGACTCGCGATCGAGCATCTCACCGCGCTGCGGCGCGACCAGGGGAAGACCCTCTGGGAGATCACGGTGGAGATGGACGAGGAGGCCGACCGCTCGCTGTACCAGCGCATCGACGCGCTGCCCACCGCGCGCTTCGTCGGCAAGTCCGACCGTGTCTTCAACCGTCACCGCGGCGGCAAGATCCGCACCATTTCCACCGTGCCCATCACCACCCGCCAGATGCTGCGCGACCTGTACACCCCGGGCGTGGCGCGCGTGGCGCTCGCGATCCGCGACGACCCGGAGGCGGCGCGCGAGTTCACCGCCCTCGATCACACCGTCGCCATCATCACCAACGGCACGGCGGTGCTCGGACTCGGCAACATCGGCCCGCTCGCGGGGCTGCCGGTCATGGAGGGCAAGGCGGCGCTGTTCGCCGACCTGGTCGGCATCAGCGGCGTGCCGATCCTCATTCGCGAGACCGATCCCGCGCGCATCGTGCCGATCATCGCCGGCATCGAGATGTCCTTCGGTGCGATCCAGCTGGAGGACTTCGCAGCTCCCGAGTGCTTCGAGATCGAGGCTCAGCTGCGGCGGCTGCTCGACAAGCCGGTGCTGCACGACGACCAGCACGGCACCGCCGTCGTGGCACTCGCGGCGCTCATCAACGGCGTGCGCAATGCGCACCTGACGCTAGGCAACAGCGTCGTCGGGCAGATCGGGCTCGGCGCGGCCGGCATGGGGATCGTGCGCCTGCTCCAGGCCCGCGGCGTCGGCCACATCCTCGGCACCGACCGCAACCCCGCGGCCGTGGAGCGCCTCACCGCGCTGGGCGGTGAAGGCTGCACGCTCGAGCAGCTGATGCAGCGCGCTGACATCGTGATCGCCACCACCGGAGTGAAGGGCCTCATCAGGCCGGAGTGGGTCCGACCGGGTCAGGTGATCCTCGCGCTCTCCAACCCGGAGCCCGAGATCGAGCCGCTGGTGGCGCGCGCGCATGGCGCGGCGTTTGCCGCCGACGGCAAGGGCGTCAACAACGTGCTCGCCTTCCCGGGGCTGTTCAAGGGAGCGCTCGAAGCCCGGGCGCGGCAGTTTTCCGACGCGATGCTGATCGCCGCGGCTGAGACGATCGCGGGGCTGGCGCGCGGCGATGAGCTGGTGCCCGATCCGCTCGACAAGGAAGTTCACGAGAAAGTCGCGGCAGCGGTTCGCGCGGCGACCGGCTCCTGAAGCTGCCGCGCAGGGCGCCAAAGTCACACCTTTGGCGCCCGGCCCGAGGCTGATGTCCGAAAAATCGCCGCAGCAGGCGATTTTTCCAGTGGACTAGTACGGCACGCTGAAGCGGCGATAGGCCGCGGCCAGCAGCCACAGCGGGCCGATGAGCAGGAACTGCAGGTCCTTGAAGAACGACGGGCGCTGGCCCTCGATGGCATGGCCGGCGAACTGCCCTGCCCACGCGACCACGAAGATCGCGAGCGAGGTCAGCCATAGCGGCCAGGGAAGGCGCGCGAGCGCCTGCGTGATCGCCAGCAACGCAATGAAGGCGATAAGGAGTCCGGCGGCGAGCCGCGTGGAGAGTGCGGCGTAGTAGACGAGCGCTGCCAAGGCGGTGAGCGTTGCCCAGTTCGCCCACGGCGACAGCTGCTGCGCCGCGTCCGGCACCGGAATCGACCACAGGAACCCAAAGACCGACAGCACGATGGGTGGCACGCACAGCCAGTGAAGGAGCTTGTTAGCCGGGTTCCGGTGGCTGGCGCCGTACTCGGCGAGCCAGTCGCTCACGCTGCGCATGGGCGCAGACCCTAGCGCGGAGCGCTAGCGCCTCACAAGTGGCAGGTTGCGGGAGTCGAAGGCCTCAGGCGGCGGCCATCAGGCCGCGGAGCTTGCCGAGGGCCGCGGCCTCGATCTGGCGGATGCGCTCGGCGGATATGCCGTACTTGTCGGCCAGCTCGTGCAGCGTCGCCTTGTCGTCGGACATCCAGCGCCGCTCGACGATGTCGCGGCTGCGCGCATCGAGCGCATCGAGCGCATCGCGCAGGTTGCTCGAGGAGCTCGCCGCGTTCTCGGCCGCCTCGACGTGCTGCGCCGGGTCTGCGTCCGGAGCCGGGAGGTAGGCCGCCGGCGTGTAAGCCTCCTCGTCGTCGGTCTCGGGCGCCGGGTCGAAGGACAGGTCGCGGGCGGCGAGGCGCTTCTCCATTTCGGTGACTTCGCTCACCGAGACCCCGAGGTCGCGCGCGACCGCCGCGGTCTCCTCGGCCGACAGCCAGGCGAGGTTCTTCTTCAGACGGCGCAGGTTGAAAAACAGCTTGCGCTGCGCCTTGGTGGTGGCGATCTTCACCAGTCGCCAGTTGCGAAGCACATACTCATGGATCTCAGCGCGGATCCAGTGAACCGCGAACGACACCAGCCGTACATTCATCGCAGGGTCGAAGCGCTTGACCGCCTTCATGAGGCCGACGTTACCCTCCTGGATGAGGTCGCCGACCGGCAGGCCATAGCCGCTGTAGCCGCGCGCGATGTGCACCACGAAACGCAGGTGCGAAAGCACCAGCTGTCGCGCGGCGGCCAGGTCGTCCTGCGAACGGAAGCGCTCCGCGAGGCGGTGCTCCTCTTCGCGGCTCAACACCGGAATACGGCTGACCCGATCGAGGTAGGCGTCGAGGCTCCCCAGTGGGCCGGCGAGTGCATGGTCCCCCACGCGGGTAACCAGTGCGGTACCTGCAGTCATGAGATCTCCCGTGGCTTGCTTACGCATTCTAGCAGTCGACTCCTTGGAGTGCTAAAGCTCGGGAAAGTTCCGCCGGAACAGGGTCCGCCCGGCCAGGACAAACAACAGGTTAGGAGGCTTCTCGGAGGGCTGGAATCCCTCTTCGGAGGGGGCCTGCGGGGCGCGTCCGGGGCAGGGGCGCCGCACTGGTGGCCCAGGCCGGCGCAGGCGTACAGTCCCGCCCGGGCTCAGGCCCACTGAGGGCTCGCCCGCTTAGCAGAAGAATAACCGGGGGAGTCGCTTATGCCCGCTCTGCTGTCGCTCTGGCTGCCCGTCGTGCTGGCGGCCGTGATCGTATTCGTCGCGAGCTCGATCATTCATATGACGCCGCTCTGGCACCGGAGCGACTTGCCGAAGATGCCGCGGGAGGAGGAGGCGCTGAACGCCCTGCGGCCGCTCGCGATTCCTCCCGGGGACTATTTTCTGCCGCGCGCCGCGAGCATGCGCGAGATGCGCACTCCTGAGTTCAAGGAGAAGATGGCCGAGGGCCCGGTGGCGGTGCTGACCGTGATGCCCAACGGACCAATCGCGATGGGCAGGAACCTGGCGCAGTGGTTCCTGTTCCTGGTGGTCGTCAGCATCTTCGTGGCGCTGGTCACCGGCCACACGCTGCCGATCAACACGCCCTACCCGCGGGTGTTCGAGATCGCGGGCACCGTCGCGTTCGTGGGGTATGGGCTGGCACTGTGCGAGCTGTCGATCTGGTATCGGCGCGCCTGGAGCCTGACGCTCAAGTCGCTCCTCGACGCCGTGATCTACGCCGCCCTCACTGCCGGCACCTTCGGCTGGCTGTGGCCGCGCTGAGCGCGATGCGCTTCACGGACCGCGAGGGTTATGTCGCAGGAGGCGCAGCAGGGCGGCGGCGCTGCGGAAAGTACTTACGCCGGCTGGCGAAAAACTTAAGAGTGCGTCACGTACGCCTGACATAAGCGGTGCTCTGATAGACTCTCTAAATAAAGAGGATGCCGACGGGACGTCGCTACCAATGAATCAGGGTCGTTCTCTTCGCTGGGCCCCCTTGGGCTGCCTGCTGATCGCCGCCGCCGCATTCCATTCCGCCGCGTCCCTGGCTGCCGATTCCGGCGGCGCGCTGGTACGCATCCGCCTGCCCTACGCGGGGTCCTCGCGCCTCGACGCGCCGGCGCTGCACTCGAGCGCGGCGCTGGTGCTGGATACCACCAGCTCCACGGTCCTGTACGCGCGGCGCTCGGACGTCGCCATGCCGATCGCCTCGATCACCAAGCTGATGACGGCGCTCGTGGTCACGGAGGCCGGCCAGCCGCTCGATGAGCCGATCACCATCACGCCCGAGGATCGCTGGAGCGGCAAAGGTGGTTTCTCGCGTCTGCTCCTCGGTACGCACCTGACGCGCGGCGACCTGATGCACCTCGCTCTCATGGCCTCGGAGAACCGTGCGGCGCACGCGCTTGCCCGCAACTTCCCGGGCGGCCTCGAGGCATGCGTTGCGGCGATGAACGCCAAGGCGCGCGAGCTCGGCATGAGCAACGCGCACTTCGTCGAGCCGACCGGACTCTCGGACGAGAACGTCGCGAGCGCGGAGGATCTGTCCAAGCTGGTGATGGCGGCGGCGAAGATTGCGGCGATCCGCGAGTACTCGACCGACAGCCACTTCGACGTGCACGTCGGCCGCAGCGTGCTGCGCTTCCGCAGCACCGATTCCCTGACTTCCAAGGCCGACTGGGACATCGTGGTGCAAAAGACCGGCTACATCTCCGAGGCCGGCCGCTGCCTGGTGATGCAGGCGGTGTTCGATGACCGCGCATTCGTCATCGTGCTGCTCAATTCCTACGGCAAGCGCACCCGCGTGGCGGATGCCCGCCGCGTGCGCCGCTGGGTCGAGTCGCAGGCGCACATCGCGCACGTGACGGCGACTGCCGCGACCACCTGAGTCCTTTCAGCCGCGCGGCTCGATGCTGCGCAGATGGCGCGTCGCCGACAGCCACGCCCCGAGCCACCCGAGCACCACGCCCGCTCCCAGCAGCACGCCGACTTCCTCGAGCGACGGCCCGGTGAGCACGTAGCGGCTGCCGTAGAGGCGCGCCAGGTTCGCGACCGACTCGCCAAGCACCGCGATGGCGAGCGCCACGATGCCCCAGGCGAGCAGCGCGCCCCCTAGTCCGTACAGCACTCCGGTGTAGAGAAACGGGCGGCGCACGAAGGAGTTCGATCCGCCGACCAGCTTGGTCACCTCGATCTCGGCACGGCGGCCGGCAATCTCGAGCCGGATGGTGTTGCCCACGACCGCGAGCACGCCGGCGCCGAGCAGCGCCGCGGCGATCAGCAGCAGCTGCCGCAGCACGTCCAGGATCGCGTTGAAGCGCATCACCCACTGTGAGTCGACCTCGACCAGATCGACCTCCGGCCAGGCGGTGAAGTAGTGGCGCAGCGCCTCGAGCGCCGCGCTCGAGGCGTACTCAGGGCGCGGGCGTACGTGCAGCATGTTCGGCAGCGGATTCTCCTTGAGAGCCGCGAGTGCATCGCCGAAGCCGGAGTACCTGCGGAAGTCCTCCAGCCCCTGTTCGGCGGAGATCAGCTGCACCTGCGCCACGTCCGCGCGCTGCTGCGCCGCCGCGGCCAGCTGCTTCCCCTTGGCGAGCGGCACATCGGTCTTCAGGTACACCGACAGCTCGATCGCGTTGGCGAAGTTGCCGGTCGCGGCCTGTGCGTTGGTCACCAGCAGCCGCAGCGCAGCCGGCAGCGCCAGCGCCAGCGCGATCACCAGCAGCGTGAGCAGCGTCGCGAGCGGGCTGCGCGACAGCCGCCCGAGCGAGCCTAACAGCGCCTGCAGGTGTCGCGAGCCCGAGACCGCGAGGCTCATCGCGTCGCCACCACGCTCGGCAGCGTGTCGGCGGCGCCGCCGAGCAGCTGCCCGGCCTCGAGCGCGAGTACGCGCTGGCCGAACTCGTGCACCAGTTGCAGGTCGTGGGTCGCCACCACCACGGTGACGCCGACGTCCTGAAAGCGCCGGAACAGCCGCATCACCTCGCGCGACAGGTCGGGATCGAGGTTGCCGGTCGGCTCATCGGCGATCAGCAGCGCCGGCTTGCTCACCACCGCGCGCGCGATGCCGACGCGCTGCTGCTCGCCGACCGACAGCTCGAGCGGCAGCAGCCGCTCCTTGCCGAGCAGTCCCACCTGATCGAGCGCCGCCCGCACCCGCTTGTCGATCTCGCGCAGCGGCGTCGCCGCGACCGCGAGCGGCAGTGCGACGTTGTCGAACACCGGCCGGTCGGGCAGCAGCTTGTGATCCTGGAACACCACGCCGATGTGACGCCGGAAGGCGGGGATGTGCCGCGGCCTCAGGGTGTGGGTGTTGCGCCCGTTTACCAGCACGTTGCCGCGTGTCGGTCGCTCGAGCAGCGCGATCAGCTTGAGCACCGTGCTCTTGCCGGCGCCCGAGCGGCCGGTGAGAAACACCATCTCGCCGTTATGCACGTTGAAGCTGACGTTGTTGAGCGCCTCGCGTCCGTTGGCGTAGCGCTTGCTCACGCGATCGAAAATGATCATGCCCCGGCCGACCCTTCGACCAGGGCCTGGGCGAACGCCGCGGCGTCGAATTCGCCGAAGTCATCGAGGCTCTCGCCGACGCCGACGAAGCGGATCGGGAGCTTGAGGCTCTGCGCGATGGCGATGACGATGCCGCCCCTGGCGGTGCCGTCGAGCTTGGTGAGCGCGAGCCCGGTGACGCCGACCGCCGCGTGGAACTGCCGCACCTGCGCGAGCGCGTTCTGCCCCTGGTTGGCATCGAGTACCAGCAGCACCTCGTGGGGCGCGGAGCTGTCGCCGCGCTGGATGACGCGCCGCACCTTCTTCAGCTCTTCCATGAGGTGCGACTGGCTGTGCAGCCGGCCGGCGGTGTCCGCGAGCACCACGTCGATGCCGCGGGCGCGTGCCGCCTCGAGCGCGTCGAACACCACCGCGGCCGGATCGGCGCCGGGCAGCTGCGCGGCGAACTGCGCGCCCGAGCGCTCCGCCCACACCTTGAGCTGCTCGATCGCGGCGGCGCGGAAAGTATCGCCGGCGGCGAGCAGCACGCTGTCGCCGGCCGCGGCGCAGCGCCCCGCCAGCTTGCCGATGGTGGTGGTCTTGCCCGAGCCGTTCACCCCGACGACCAGGATCACGAACGGCTTGCGGGCGTGATCGATGACGAGCGGCTGCGCGCAGGGGGCGAGGATCTCGACGATCGCCGCCTCGAGAGCGGCGATCAACGCGCCGCTGTCGGCGAGCTCGCGCCGGGCGACGCGCTGCCTGAGCTCACCGAGAATGCGCTCGGTGGCCTCGACGCCGACATCGGCCGTGATGAGGCGTGTCTCGAGCTCCTCGAGGATCGCAGCGTCGATTTGCCGGCCGGTGAAAAGATCGGCGAGGTCGCGGGTGAGCCAGGAGTTACCGCGCTGCAGCCGCTCGCGCAGCCGCGCGAGGAACCCCGGCCGGTCACCGGCCGCGGCGGCTTTATCCTGCGGCGCGCGTCTGAGCATGCGCCATTGTAGCGGGGGGGCGGGCCGCGGCGCGGCCGCCGTGTGGCGCACAGCCTGCGCGCGCTGGCGGGAGTACGCTTACGGCGAGAAGGGACGCATGGTGCGGTCCCGAGGTGCAAAGTCGGTGGCGTTGAAGCGCAACACGAGCGGCCACCCGGGAGGGCGCGCCACCGTTCCGCGGAGCCTGCCACGCACCGCGCGCGGCGCGCAGGCGCGCGTGCTGCGGATCATCGGCGGCGCCTGGCGCGGCAGGAAGCTGCGCTTTCCGCGGGACGCGGACATCCGCCCGACGCCCGACCGGGTGCGCGAGACGCTGTTCAACTGGCTGGGCGCGCGCGTTCCGGGCGCGCGCTGCCTGGATCTGTTCGCCGGCAGCGGCGCTCTCGGGCTCGAGGCGCTGTCGCGTGGGGCCGCGCAGGTTACCTTCGTCGAGCACGACACGGCCGCGGCGCGCGAGCTCCACGCGAGACTCGCCGAGTGGGGCGCGCAGGGTGGCGAGGTCGAGCGCGCCGACGCGTTGCGCTACCTCGAGGGCGCGGCGCGCCCCTTCGATGTGGTGTTTCTCGATCCGCCGTTCGCCTCGCCGCTGCTCGGTGCCGCCGCCGCGCTGCTCGAGGAGCGCGGCTGGCTCGCGCCGGGAGCGCTCATTTATGTCGAGTCCGCCGCCCGCGGCGGCCTGCCGCCGCTGCCGCCGCGCTGGGCGGCGCTCAAGGCGAAGCAGGCGGGCGAGGTCGGGTATCATCTGTTTGCGCGGACTTGAGCGGGGGGCTCGACGCCGAATGAAGATCAACGCCGTCTATCCGGGCACCTTCGATCCGATCACCAATGGCCATCACGACCTGGTGCGCCGCGCCGCGCGCCTGTTCGACCGCGTGGTCATCGCCATCGCGGCCAACCCCAACAAAACGCCGATGTTCAGCCTGAACGAGCGCGTGGATCTCGCGCGCCGCGTGCTCCACGACCTGCCGAACGTGGAAGTGATGGGTTACTCGAACCTCACGGTCGAATTCGCACGCCAGCACGGAGTGACCGTAATCATTCGCGGCCTGCGCGCGATATCCGACTTCGAATTCGAGTTCCAGCTCGCCAACATGAGCCGGCACCTGGAGCGCGACATCGAGACGGTGTTCCTGACTCCGCAGGAGCAGTTCACCTTCATCTCCTCGTCGCTGGTGCGCGAGGTGGCGATCCTCGGCGGCGACGTGGGGAAGTTCGTGCATCCGATCGTCGAAGCCGAGCTGAAGAAGCACCGCCGGATTTGAGATTGGCGCGTCTCTTGCCGGCGGCACGGCGTTTCACGACGCGCGGCAGGCGGATGCGCTCGGTGGGCGGGGGCAGCGTCCCGGCGCGTTCGAGCTCGACTGCGCGCCACAGGTACCAGGCCGCCGCCGAGCGAAATGGCTTCCAGCGCTCACCCCAGGCCGCGAGCGCCTTCGGGTGCGGGAGCTTGCGCAGGCCGTAGGCGGCGCGGAATCCGTTGCGCACGCCGAAGTCGTCCACCGGCAGCACGTCCGGCCGCGCGAGGTTGGAGATGAGCAGCATTTCAACTGTCCAGCGGCCGACGCCGCGCACCTGCGTCAGCAACTCGACGATCGCCTCGTCGGTGAGCGCATTCAGAGCTGCGCGATCGGGCACTACGGCCGCGATCGCCTTGGTGGCCAGATCCTTGAGCGCCGCAACCTTTGCGAACGAGAACCCCGCGGCGCGCAGCTTCTCGACCGAGGTCGCGAGGATCCGCGCCGGACCCGGAAAGGCGCCGGCTTCACCGCAAGTCGCTACCAGGCGCGCGAGGATGGTATTGGCGGCCGTGCCGTTCAGCTGCTGGTGCGCGATCGCCCGAGTCAGTGTCCAGAACGGCTCGCAATCGCCCGGCGGCTCGAGACGCAGCGGGCCGACCGCGCGGATGAGCGCGCCGAGCACCGGGTCAGCCGTAGTGAGATGCCGCAGGATGTGCTCGCTCACGCGCTGATCACCTCTGACAGGACGGGCAATAGTACGTCGAGCGCTGCCCCTGCGTGAGGGCGCGCACCTGCGTGCCGCAGCGCCGGCAGGCCTTGCCGGCGCGCTCGTAAACGTACAGCCGCTGGCGGAAGTAGCCCGGTGAGCCGTCGGCGCGCAGGTAGTCGCGCAGCGTCGTGCCGCCGGCGCGGATCGCCCGGGTGAGCACCGCGCGCACCGCGCGCGCCAGCTGCGCCGTTTCCGGGCGAGTGAGGCTGCGCGCCGGGCGGCGCGGCCGGATGCGGGCGCGAAACAGCGCCTCGCTCGCGTAGATGTTGCCGACTCCCACCACCAGGCGGCTATTCATGAGCAGCTGCTTCACGGCGACGCGCCGGCGTCGCGTGATGCGCCACAGGTAATCGCCGTCGAACGCGGCATCGAAGGGCTCGGGGGCGAGCTGGGCGAGCAACGGGTGCGCGAGCGGGTCACCGCGCGTGTAGAGGAGGCTGCCGAAGCGGCGCGGGTCGTTGAAGCGCAGCGCGGCGCCTGAGTCCAGCACCAGGTCGAAGTGATCGTGGGGCAGGCGCGGGGTGTCGGCCGGGAGCACGCGCAGGTTGCCGGACATCCCGAGGTGCAGCAGCAGCGTGCCGGACTCGAGCGTGAGCAGCAGATACTTCGCGCGCCGCGAGGTCCCGACGATGCGCTGACCCGCGAGCTTGCGCGGCAGACCTGCCGCTACCGGCCAGCGTAGCCGCCGGTCATACAGCTCGAGCACGCGGATCCGGCGTCCGCGCACATGCGGCGCGAGTCCGCGCCGCGTCGTTTCGACTTCGGGAAGCTCCGGCAAACGCGCGGACGGGGCGCGCGGCTACTTGATCTTCGACTCTTTATAGGCGACGTGCTTGCGCGCGACCGGGTCGAACTTGCGCACTTCCAGCTTGTCAGGGTGCAGGCGCTTGTTCTTGGTCGTTACGTAGAAGTGGCCAGTTCCGGCCGACGACAGCAGCTTGATCTTCTCGCGCATAGTTGACTCTCCGCGGTCCGCCGGCGCGCTTCAGACCTTGTGGCCCTGGGCGCGCAGCTCGGCGACGACTTTGTCGATGCCCTTCTTCTCGACGGTGCGCATGGCGCTGGTGGTGAGCCGCAGCGAGATCCAGCGCTTCTCGGTCTCCACCCAGAATCTCTGCGTATGCAGGTTCGGCAAGAAGCGGCGGCGCTTCTTGTTGTTGGCGTGGGAGACTCGGTTACCGACGGCCGGCCTCTTGCCGGTGATCTCACAGACGCGGGACATACGTACAACCTTGAGAAGATTCAATAACTTGGGAGCGTTCTGGCGTGCGCCCGCGCGCTTCCCGGGGCGGGCTTTATACCAGTCCCGAGGCGCGGGCTCAAGGACGCGGGTTTCACGCCTTCACATACGCCCACGCAGCGATGCCGGATTTCAGCACTTCCTGAACGCGTTTGTAATCCGAAACCTCGTAGCGATCCGCGGCTTCGAGCTCTTCGGCGGTGATGCGAAAAACCCGGCCTGCGACCGCATCGTTCCCGGCTTGCGGGCTGAGCCAAGCCCGTTGATGCTGGCACAGGCGGGCGTGAGGCGCCACGCGGTGCACCACAAGGCACACTCATGAAACAACTACAGACGCTCAACCTCATTGCGGCGCTCATGCTCGGATTGGCCTGCGCGACTGGATCGGCGGCGCCGCTGCCGCAGGCGCAACCAGCCGCCGCCGCGGGCCACTATCTCATCGTGTGGGTCGGCGATCGTGCCCAGAAGGGCAACGATTTCCTCGCTGTCATCGACGCCGATCCGGCTTCTGCGTCCTACGGCCGGCTCATGACGACGCTCGTGACCGATCAGCAAACCATGCAGGTGCATCACACGGAATACACGATGCCGGCGAGCGGCATGCTGTTCGCCAACGATCACCTCGCGGGCCGGACGTTCATCTTCGACGTGCGCGAGCCGCTCAAGCCGAGGATCGTGACGTCGTTTACCGACATGGCCGGCTACATGCACCCGCACTCCTACCTGCGCCTGCCCAACGGGCACGTGCTCGCCACGTTTCAGCATCAGCACCACGGCGGCTCTGACGGCGCGATGGGCCAGACGGGCGGGCTCGTCGAGATCGACGACAGGGGCGAGGTGGTGCGCTCGGCGAGCAACGCGGATCCGGCTTTCGCGGACGCGCTGTTGATGCCGTACGGCCTGGTGGTGCTGCCGAAGCTCGATCGCCTCGTCTCGACCAACTCGTCGATGCACCAGGACGACATTTTCAGCGGCGTCACCTATCAGGTCTGGCGCCTCTCGGACCTGAAGCTGCTCAAGACCGCGTATTTCGATGTCGCATCGAACCACTACTCGCACGTCAGCCCCGAGGAACCGCGCCTGGGACCGGACGGCTCAGTATTCGTGCAGACGCTCGGATGCGGGCTCGAGCGCATCACCGACATCGGTTCCGCGGACCCGCACTCGAGATTGGTGCATGTTTTCCCGGGCAACTGGTGCGGAGTTCCCACCATCGTCGGCCACTTCCTGGTGCAGAGCGTGCCCGCCGTCCACGGCTTCATCGTGCTCGACATCAGTAATGCCGCAAAGCCCGTTGAGGTGTCGCGCCTCACGCTGAGCGAACATTACTTCTCGCATTGGACCGGCTGGGACCCCCGGACCCAGCGCCTCGTGGTCACCTCCGGACATACGCCCGACGATCGGACCTACCTCCTGAAGCTCGATCACACGAGCGGTGCACTGACGGTGGATACCCGGTTCCGGGACGTCGACGGACAGGCCGGATTCAGTTTTGCGGAACGGGACTGGCCGCACGGCTGGAGGGGCGTGGGCGCCCCACACGGCGCGGTTTTCACGCGGTGAACCGAAGGCTTGAGTCCCTGCGGCGGTATGATCGACGGCGGAGTGTTGGCGAGCAGTGAATCGGGGGCTTCTGTGAGGATGAACGCGTGGCTGAGAACGGTGGCGGCGGCATGCGCGCTCGCCCTGCCATGTTCACAGGCGCCCCTTGCCGTGGTACCGGCCGAGACAGGCGAGCGTCTCGGGACGGTCTCGTTTACCGTCTCCTGCGCACCCGCCGTACAGGCGAGCTTCAATCGCGGGGTCGCCCTGTTGCATGACTTCTGGTACGCGGAG
>Ga0070761_10000674_pt1 | contig 21861 bp, 17 predicted proteins | sample HubBroMetageREF1_FD_66724 | JGI IMG/M metagenome (GOLD analysis project Ga0070761, IMG submission 66724) | Reference soil microbial communities from the Hubbard Brook experimental Forest, New Hampshire, USA - Hubbard Brook CCASE Soil... | ecosystem: Environmental > Terrestrial > Soil >... | reverse complement strand
AAGAAGAGGGTCAATCAGAATCGACTCTTCGGAAAGTCCACCAGCCGAGCGTCCCAGGATACTGGTGAGCCATGCCCGCACTCGCCCTTGTAGCTTCGGATGCGCCGCTTGCCAGCAGGGTTGGCCCAACAGACGGGCGTCGGCGTACGCCTATTCGCGTGTTCTGGTCACGCTTTCTAGGGCAGCGGAATCAATAGCACACGGTTGTTGTTCTGATCCACCAGGACCACGAGATTCAGCTTGGGATCGATCGCGATTGAAAATTGGGGCGAACCCTCAAGCGCGAGTATGCTGCGAACCTCGGGTCCGGAACACACGTTCAAAATACTCGGCGGACAGACGTAGTCGATGATCGACAGCGTCTTGCTTGCGTTGTTGGCGGTGACCAGAGTGCTGGTCTGGTAGTTGTAATCGAGAGACGACGGATTCATGCCGACCTGCGCCTGACTAGCAATTCCGGTGTTCGGGTCCACGAAGATCACGTTGTTATTCAGGCTGTTCGCCGCGACAAAGACCTGGTTCAGCGGATCAAAAATGATTCCCGTGGGAACCTGGAGACCGAAGCCAGTCAAACCGGTGATGGGGGGATCCTTCACGTCCTCCGGAAGATTCACAATGTCGATAGCGCTGGTCTGTCCTGCAGTGGTGATGCCAAGGAAGTCGAGATATTGATCCACCGCAACTCCAGTCGGTGTGAGATCGAGGGGCGCGAACCCCCCGGCAGGCGTCGCCGCGGGAGCCCCGGAAGCGGTTAAGGTCAACGAAATGGCACTGACGTTGCCGGCGGCGCTTGTGCCGCTCCCAGTAACACCCGTGATTTCGGCGGCGGCGAAATCCTGATTCATAGCGACAGCCGTGACTTGGGTACAAGCTCCGCCACACAACTGGATCGTCGAAGGAGGGTTCATCTCGGTCATATCGATCAGGCTGGCGTCGATGCCGCCGCTGTTCACAACGACGGCGACGCCCATGCGCGGCTCGATTGCCACTCCCTGGGGAGCGGACCCCACGGGAACAGGAGCGCCCACGGTGCCGACGGCTCCAGCACTAACGCAATTCTTTCCGGGCGGCGCCGAGTTGGCCGTGAGAGCCACAATTGAAACCGTGCCGTCGCCGGAATTCGTTACCGCGGCGACGTCGCAATCGGTGTCGATCGCGACGCCAAACGGGGACGCCCCCACAGTTACAGGCTGAACAACGATCAAATCTTCGACGTTCGAGATTACAGACTGACCTGGATTCTGCACGTAGACGGCATAGCGTCTTGCAGCGCTCAGCATAGCGGCGGGAACCGTCGCGACAATTTGGCGGCCGTTCGAAACAACGGAGGCAACCGCGGTTCCATCGAGAAAAACCTGCGCGCCATTGGCGAATCCGCCGCCCGTCACGGTGAGACTCAACGGGTTGGTGGAAGTGAAGGCGACCTCGGGACTGGAAAGCGTGATTTGCGGCGCCTGCGATGCACCGAGCGATGCACTCGAGCGGACGGTGCCCAGCGAAAGAACCGAGACCGTTCCGTCGACTTGATTCACAACGAGCGCCTGATTCGTGCTCGGATCCACGGCCACGGCGACGGGTTGCGTGCCGACGGGAACGGTCCCAATCACGATGTGATTCTGCAAATCGAGAATCACAGCGGTATTGGCGTTCGAGTTTACGGCGACGCCGATATTCGGCAGGGCGCTGACTGCCGCCGCCACATAACCCGGCTGATCCACGACTACCTGATTGTTTGTGAATGGAACCGTGCCGACCGATTGATCGAGCATACTGAAAGTGGTGAAGTTGCCGTTGCTCGGAATCGTCAGGAGGACCTCGTGTGTTTCCGGATTGACGCCGATGCCCTGGACTCCCGAGGTGCCACCCGGCACGAAGGTAGCTATCACCGAGGGCGCTCGCCCCGGATCGACACCCTGAACCGGGGACCGGCCAAGGTCGACAAGATTGATAATTCCGGCCCCGCCGCCTCCGGCCGAGACCACGGCCCAATTCAACCTGGGATCGATCGAAATCCCGGGCGTGGGGGCCGAGCCGTACGAGGTGGGATTTCCGCCCAGTTGCAACAACGGGCAGGGGGGCGTGGTGCACGGGGGCGTTAGCAGCGGGTTCGGATTCAAGAGATCGATGACCGTGCCCGAGTTCACGTTCGTGTCCGCCACAAAAGCGCGATGCGTCACGGGATTGATTGCGACGGAAAACGGAAGGCTCGTTGACGGAGTCAATCCAGCGAGCGAGACAGTTTGAGTCACCGTGAAGGTGGAGAGGTCGATCACGGAGAGGGTGTTGTCGGCGTTGTTGACCACCAGCGCGAGGGGATGGAGCGGCGCGGTAAGTCCATCATCAACGGCAACGGCGGTGGGCATGTTGCCGACGGCCACACTCGTAATGAGCGCGGGAGGATTCGTGTTCAAGTTGACGATCGAAACGGAATTGCTGCCGGTGTTCGCAACGACGGCATAGCCGTCCGCTTCGTCTACGGCGATCGCCGAAGGACTTGAGCCGACGCCGACTGTCGCAGTGGGCGAGGTCAGCAGGGAGCCAGCCGCCGGAGTCACGGCGATGTTCACTGCCGACGTGGAAGACCCGCCGAGAGGTATGCCGCAGTACCCCGCGACCTGACAGACGTTCTGCACGACGATCGGATAGAGACCCGCGGTCGACAAGCCCCCGGCCGGAAGATTGACGGTTATTTGCCGGCTGCTGCCGATGGAGGTCGTAACGCCGGGGCTTGGACCTGTGAAGCTATTGAAATTTGCGCTCGTTGTTCCCAAGGAGAAGAATCCTCCCGTGAGGCCCACACCGAAACCCGCCGGCGTGACGGGAACGCTATCGGGAGCGGCTGCGACCACGACGGGACGTGGTGTCGTAATTGAAAGGTTTTCCGTCGGGCTCGTGTGGCCGTTGTCACCCTGAACTTGAATCGGGATTGATCCGGCCTGCGCCAAGAGAGACGAAGGAATTGTCGCGCGCATGAGCGAGATGCTAATCCACGTGGCCGGTACGATAGTGCCGTTCACCACCAGCACGTCGGTGGAAAAGAAGTTCGAGCCGACGATGTACACGTCCTGCTGGACCGAGCCCTGCAAGGCGGTGGTGGGATCTAGCGACGTGAGCACGGGATCCGCCGCAGCCGCGACCGTAATGGTCGCGTCAGCTGATTTCGTTGGATCGGCAACGGAGGTTGCGGTTATGGTCGCCGTTAAGCCGGACGTAGGGGCCGTATAGAGAGCGGTCTGCGGACCGGTGGGAACGATGGTGCCGTTCTGAACATTTCCGCCCGCGGTTCCGTTGACACTCCAGGTGATGGCGGCATTGATGGTGCCCGTCACGGTGGCGGTCAAGGTGTACGTGTCTTGGGTGGGAATGGTCGCGCTGGTGGGGTACATCTGGACGCGAATGCCCGAATCGATGTCGACATAGGCCACTGCAAAAGCAGTGAGGTCGGTCTGGCTAACAGCCATGACGACGAACGGGTTTGTCTGCGGAAGGCTTGTGGGAGAGGTGTAAATGCCGCTCTGCGTGATCGTGCCATAGCCGGTCAAGACCACCGTGGTCGTCGGGCTCGTTACACCCGGAATTGGAGTGCAGGTGGTGGGCTGCGTCGGCGGGTTCGTTTGTGGGTACGGGGGGGGCAGGCACACTTGCCAGTAAACCAGCGTAGTGGAACCGCCAGTGACGTTGGCGACGAAGGTTGTCGTTTGGCCCTTTACGACCGGCACCGGTGATTGGAACGATCCCCCCTGGGGATCTCCGACGGCCGTGATCGTGACACCGATCGTTGTGGAGTTGCCTCCACAGCTCGAGATCGCAACTGTCAGGAATACTGCCGCGACCAACCCCAACGATCGCATTCTGCTTCCTCCCAAGCCCCTCGACGCTCGCACTGTCGTGTTCTCCTCCGCTATGTCCCGTATCATGGGTGCATCATGGGTCAGAAAGTCCGGCTGACCGTGAAGCGGAACGTGCTCTTTGGTTCGATGAGTCCTGCCGGGAGCCGCTCGGTCTCCGATCGCAGGAACTGCTCAAGCTGCGGGATAATGACAGTGTTGTAGACGCCAAGGTTTTGCAAATATTGCCTTTCGACAGGATCCACTGCAAATGCGCCGGGAACACCGCCGCCCTGGCTGCACGGAGTGAGCCCGACTTCATCCACGCAGGGCCCCTCAATCGTTTGAGTCAAACGCGCGTAATTGTACGCGTAATAGAATCGGAATGGAGCTTGTATGATTGGTAGCTGAATCACCAGCTCGACGCCTCCGGACGCGTGCGGAACGAAATTCGTACCTGGGATGAGCGGCAGATTGTTGGCTATTTTCAAGGAGGGGAAATCGGGATTCGGATATTGTTCCTGGAACTGCGCCACTGCCTGTGGATTGAGAGCCAGCTGGGATTTTCGGAGAATGCCGTCGAATCCGAAGTCGTTAAAGATCGTGAAACCAACATAGTTCTGGTAAACGGGTATGCGGTACTCCGTGTTCAGGACGAATTGGGTGTCGCCGCCGGGCCGCGTCGGGAAAAACTGCAACGTGGGAACTGTGACAGTCTGCGTCAGAGGCTGCCCATTACTCCCAATCTTGGTCGGGTCCAGATAGGCGACGCTGGTGCTTCCCAGACTGGGTATCGCCACGAACGGCGAGATGGTGTACGCCTCGAAACCGCGGATGTCATATTCGCCGCCCATATAGAAGCGGTTGTAAGGCGGAGCATCCTTTCCGCCATATCCCGAAATCATCGCGGTTTGGAGCTTAACTCCAATGACATTTCGGTGATGGTAGTTCGGACGGAAGTACCGCATTGAAAAAACTTCCTGCACCGAGTTGACGTTGCCCTGCAGCGGCCCGCCTTCCACCTTCGAGGTAAAAGAGAAGGACTTGCCGCCCGTGGGGTTGACGGGGCTGTTCACGCGGTCATACGTGATGCTCGGCGACAGGTAGCTTTCCTGGATGCCCTGCAAGGCCGAAGGTCCCGCGAAGCTGCGGAACTGCGTGAATTCGAAAAGCAGCTGCGCCGACTGGCTGTAAGCGGTGATGTTCGTTGTTGAAAAGCCGTACGTGAGGCCCAGGCGGGCGAACGAAAACCTGCGCATCGGGTAGCTGGCAAAGGCGGTGAAACCCTTCGAATTGTTGGTGTAGTTGTTCTGAAGAGCGGGATTGATTGCCACCTGGGTGCCCAGCAGAAGCCCGGTCTGGCGGGCGGTGTTGTAGTTGAACTGATTCGAAAATATGGTGAAACCGCTGGAAATGGGGCGATCGAAGAGATACGGCTCGGTGAAGCCGAATACGAGGTTTTTCTGAATGTCGCCGATTTGCGCCGAGAGGGTGAGTGTTTCGCCCAGGCCCAGGAAATTGTTCGTTTGATACGAAAGTCCGACGAAACTGCCGGCAATACCGCTGACGCCTCCCGAGAAGCTGATGGACTGTTTCTGTTTTTCCTTCAATTTCAGGCGGATATCCACGGAGCCGGTCTTGGCGTTTTTCTTGAGGTCGGCGTTCTCGGGCTTGAGCGTATCGAAGTAATTGAGCTGATTCAGCCGGAGAATGCTCAATTCCCAGAGGCGGTTATTGAAAATCTGGCCCTCGTCGAGGAGTATCTCGCGGCGAATCACTTTGTCGCGCGTGGTGGTGTTGCCGGCGAATTCGATGCGGCGGACGTAGTATTGTTTTTGCTGGTCGAACTCCAGGACGACGTTGATGGTCTTCTTCGCGTCGTCGATCTCGAAGTTAGGCGTGGGCGTAAAGTCGATGTAACCGTACTCGCCGTAAATCTTTTTGTAGCTATCGAAGGACTTGCGCAACTTGTCGGTGGAAAAAATGTCTCCCTCTCTCATGGGAAAGACTTTCCCCAGGAAGTCCGCCTTGATTACGAGCCCCTCATCGGGATCCGCGCTCCGGAAAGTGAGCTTCCCCATTCGATACTGCTCGCCTTCATCGATCTTGATGGTGATGTTGGTGGCCTTTTCGTGCTTGCTTCCGAAGTAGGGCCACGGACCAGGGATGCCCCCACGATTGACGTCGACGGTCTTGGCGCCCGTAACGTTGACGTCCACGCGGAAATAGCCATTGTTCTGATAGAGGCCGCGAATGCCGACTTCGAGATCCTCATCCAGCTTCGACCGGTCGTACGTCTTATCCATCACCGGAATGTACGTGTAGTACAGAGGAATCGCGTAGGGGCGGTCGTTCCTCATCGTCCGGATGATTCTGCGGTCCGAAAATGCCTTGTTGCCCTGGATGACGATCTTGCCCACTTTGACCTTCGGGCCTTCGTCGATATTGAAGACAAGCTTCACGGCGTTGGTGGCGGCGATTTTTTCGTAGGTCGGCTTCACGGTGGCGAACTGCCGGCCATGGGCTGCGAGAAGGCTTTTGATCACTACTTCCGCGCGCTTGATTTTGGTGGGATCGAACTGGCTTTCCACCGAAAGCCCCACCTTCTTGTCCTTGAAAGCGTCGAGGATGTCGGATTCGGTGATCGATTTGTTCCCCTTGTATTCGATCCGGCGAATCACGGGGCGCTCCGTCAAGTAGAACACGATGATTTTTTCGTCGGGCTTATCGGGGCTGTCTTCCACTTCCACGTGAATATCTTCGAAGAATTGCGTGTTCCACAGCGCCTGAAAGTCTCGTCGAACCCCGTCCACGCTATAAGGATCGCCGTTGTGCGTGAAGATACGGGCGCGAAGCGTGCCGGTCTGGATGCGGCGATTCCCGATGAATTCAATGCGCTCGACGGTGTACTGGGTCCCCGTGTTCTCCTGAGGCTGCTGAGCCCACAGGGCTTGTCCGGTCGCGAGGAGAATCAGGCACACGGTTGCAAAGGATTCGAATAGGCGCAGAAAAATTTCCCTGCTGGCGGCCATGGCTGTGGTCAAGGCCGCAGTCCCCCGCCCAAGATTTTTTGCTCCCCCGCCGGACCGCTCCAGTCCGGCTTGCGTGTGGGATTCCTAGTGGGCCACTGGGGTTGCTTCAACCACGGGACGGAAAGAAAGAGCCTCGCCGGCGAGGAAAACCTCCAGCGTGGCCGGCCGCTGCAATCCGCCCTGGATCAGAGCTTCCGACAATGGGTCTTCGACGTACTTCTGCAACGCGCGCCGGAGCGGCCGCGCGCCATAATTTCGGTCGCCGCAGGTTTTATCGAGAATCCACTGGCGCGCTTCAGGCGTGACGGCAATCTGCACCTGGCGATGCACCAGCGTATCGTTAATCTGTCCCACGAGCAGATCGATGATCTGCAGCAGGTCATCGTCCGTGAGTGAATTGAACAGGATCACTTCGTCGAGCCTGTTCAGAAATTCGGGATTGAATACGCGCTTGACCTCGCTCATGACCATGTCGTCCTGGCTCTTCGCCACAACGAGATCATCGGCGGACTGGAAGCCAAGACCGGACTGCTTCTGCAACTGCCGGGCGCCGAGGTTCGAGGTGAGGATGATAATGGTATTGCGAAAATCCACGGTGTTCCCGAGCCCGTCGGTCAACTGGCCGTCTTCGAAGACCTGCAACAGGATGTTGTAAACGTCGGGATGAGCCTTTTCGATTTCGTCGAGCAGGATCACCGAATACGGAGTGCGGCGAACGCGCTCGGTCAATTGCCCGCCCTCTTCGTATCCGACGTATCCCGGAGGCGCGCCGATCAGCTTCGACACCGAGTGCTTCTCCATGTACTCGGACATGTCGAACCGGATCAGGGATTTCTCGCTGCCGAAAAGGAACTCGGCGAGCCGGCGCGCAACTTCAGTCTTCCCCACGCCGGTAGGTCCAAGGAAAAGGAAGCATCCCACGGGACGCCCCGGAGCCTTCAGGCCCGCGCGGCTTCTGCGAATCGCCCGTGCAAGCGCCGTGATCGCTTTTTCCTGACTGATGATCCGGCGATGAAGCTCTTCTTCGATGCGGAGCAGTTTTTGTTGTTCGTCTTCTTTGATGGAGGTTACCGTGATGCCGGTCCATCGCGCGACCACTTCTTCGATGTCCTCGCGCGTCACGACGCCGGTGGAAGAATCGTCGATTTTCAGCTTCTCGCGCAGGACGCGCAGGTGTTCCTTCTCCTTGCGCTCTTCTTCCGAATAGAACCGCGCCTTTTCGAATTCGTGGTTGGCGATTGCCGTTTCCATGCGGTGCGTGATGAACTTCACGCGCTTCTGAACTTCGGACACTTCGTCGGGAAGCATGGCCTGGCGAAGCTTTACGCGAGCTCCGGCTTCATCGAGAAGGTCGATGGCCTTATCGGGGAGAAACCGGTCTGGAATATAGCGGTTCGAGAGGTACACGGCGTAGCGGATCGCTTCGTCGGTGTAGCTGACGGCGTGGAATTTTTCATAGCGGTCGCGAACGCCCTGAAGCACGCGGATCGCTTCGTCCTCGCCCGGAGCCACCACCTTCACGGCCTGGAAGCGGCGCTCGAGCGAACGATCCTTCTCCACCGACTTGCGATACTCCGCGGGCGTGGTGGCACCAATGCACTGGATTTCGCCCCGGCTCAGGGCCGGCTTCAGAATGTTCGCGGCATCGAGCGAGCCTTCCGCCGAACCAGCGCCGACGAGCGTGTGCAACTCGTCGATGAACACGATTGCGTTCTGGCTCTCCATCAACTCTTTCATGATGGTTTTCAGGCGCTCTTCAAATTGCCCGCGGTATTTCGTTCCGGCGACGATCAGAGACAGATCGAGCGAGAGGATCCGCTTGTCGGCCAGGAAGGGCGGCACGTCGCCGTCGGCGATGCGCTGAGCCAAGCCTTCCACGATGGCAGTTTTGCCCACGCCTGGTTCGCCGATCAGGACCGGGTTGTTCTTCGTGCGGCGGCAGAGAATCTGAATGGCGCGCTCGAGCTCGCGATCGCGTCCCACCAGCGGATCGAGCTGCCCTTCCATAGCCGCCTGCGTCAAATCACGGCTGAATTCAGCTAACAGTGACGCCTCTTTTGGCCGATTCACAGGCACCTTCTCTCCCGCGCTGCGCGCCAATTCCTCGCGCACCGTGGAAAGTCGCAATCCCCGTTCGAGCAAAATCTCCGCGCCAAAGGATTTCTCTTCGCGCAACACGCCCAAAAGCAGGTGTTCCGTGCCGACGTGCTTGTGGCCCAGCCGCTCCGCTTCTTCCGCGGCGTAATTCAGAATGCGCTTGCATTCCTGACTCAGAGGAACTTCCACGGAAGTGGAAATGCGTTCGCGGACGGTGATGCGTGATTCGATTTCTTTGCGAATGGATTCGATCGAGCCGTGGGTTCGCAGGAAGCGATTCGCGAGCGCTTTGTCTTCGCGAAGCAGGCCGAGCAGCAAATGTTCCGTCTCTATGTACGGGCTGCCGTACTGGCTCGCCTCGTACCTTGCGAAAAAGATCACTCGCCGAGCCTTCTCCGTGTAGCGTTCAAACACAGTTCACCCGCGCTCTCCCAGAGTTTTTACGCCCACAGCGGCCACTTGCGACCTGCTGGCCTCTGTGGTTGCGTGCGGATCGGCGACCGGAGTGAGTTTTCCGTGTTCGAGAGCGAACACCCTGCCGGTGCGCCGAGCCAATGATTGGTTGTGCGTTGCGAGAATGGTAGTCAATTGGTGGGAATGATGGAGCCGCTGCATCAGATCGAAAACGCCCTCTGCATTTCGCTCATCCAGATCTCCAGTGGGTTCATCCGCCAAGAGGAGCGCCGGCTGATGGACAAGCGCGCGCGCGATGGCCACGCGTTGCTGCTCGCCCCCGGAAAGTTCGCCGGCACGTTGTCCGCCGCGACCACCCAACCCCACTTCATCCAGCCACTCGCCGGCAGTCTGCAGCGATTGCTTCAATCCCTCGCCTCGAATCAGGAGCGGCATGGCCACGTTTTCGGCGGCCGTGAAATCGGGAAGCAAATGGTGCCGCTGCCAAACAAAACCCACGACGCGATTGCGATACTCCGCCAGCTTTTCTTCCGCAAGCGACCACAGCGAATTTCGAGCGAAGTATACTTCACCACTCGTCGGAGTGTCCAGCGCAGCCAGCAGGTGGAGCAGAGTGCTTTTCCCCGCGCCGGAAGGACCGATGATCGCGATCATCTCGCCGCGTTCAACAACCAGATCAATTTTGTCGAGCGGTGTGATTTCCTGCAGGCCGGAGCGGAAGACTTTCGTGAGGTTTTGCGTTCGCAGGAGTGTGGCGGAGTCTTCGGCGACTCCAAAATATGAGTCGTCCACCGCTACACCCGTACTCGCCTGGCTGGGCATTGTCCTTCTACTCTCTCACAGGTTAGATGCCGAACTTCAATCAGCGTATGTCCTTCATTTACTTGCAGCTGACTCCGAACAGAAGGGCAATTTATCTAATTGCTTTCACATTCGTGGCGTATCTCTGCCCGACGAAACCCTTTCCCAACGAAGTCGCAAGAATTGCCCTCAATGTCTAAATTACTTCCCATCACGATTTTAGCACGGCAGCACCCGTGGTCACAAAAGTAGCGGCAGAATTTCAATGGATTAACCCGCCTCGGACGCTGGGAATTCGGGATTCCGGCTCTATTCAAAGCGGAGAATCTCGACAGGCAGAATTCGCGCCGCGGAGCGGGCCGGCAGGATTGTTGCCGCGATGCTGATGGCGAGAGACGTAATTGCGATCCAGACGGCGTCGAGTCCGTTCGCGTGAAATGGCACGTACGGGATCGCATATACCTCGGGATTCAGCGGAATGAGCCGCCACTTGTCGGCGAAAAACGCAACGCTGTAACCCAAGGCGAGGCCCGCGAGAATTCCCGTGATGCTCACCGCGAGTCCCTGCAAAAGGAATATGGCGCGAATCTGCTTGCGACGCGCTCCCATGGCCATCAGCACCGCAATGTCGCGGACGCGATCCGTAACGGTCATCGTGAGCACCACAAGAATATTCAACCCCGCCACGAAAGTGATCAGCCCGATGAACAGCGCGGTGACCAGTTTTTCGAGGCTCAACGCGCGGAAGAGCGCGCGGTTTTCGTCCATCCAGGTGGTAGTGGCGAAGCCATCGCCGGCACGGCGAAGAAGCTCGGCAGCCACGGCGCGCGCGTCATCCAGTTTCGCCACCCTTACTTCGAGCAAGCTCACGACGTCGCCGATTCCCGCAAGCGACTGCGCGGAAGCAAGGGTCACGAAACCCCAGTTCGCGTCGTAATCGTAAAACCCGGAATCGAAAATTCCAGCAACACGAAAACGCTTGGACCGCGGCAACATTCCGAAAGGCGTCAAATTTCCTTGCGGGCTTGTGAGCGTCACGTAGTCGCCGGGCGACACTTTCATGTCGTCGGCAAGCAAGCGGCCCACGAGAAGCGAGGGGATCCCGTCGGCATCAGGAGAAAAATCGGCCGAACCTGCACTCAGATGATGCAGCGCTTCGGTTGCGCGTATTTCGAGCTCGGGGTCCACTCCCTTCAACACGATTCCGCGGGCGTGCACGCCGGAGGAAAGTAACGCCTGATCGTAAACGGCCGGCTCGATCGAGCGCACTCCCGGCGTGTCGCTGAGCCGCGCCATCAGGTCTCGGTAATTGCGAATTCCGTTGGGGCTGAGCGGTTTCAGGTTGACATGCGCCGTCACGCTGAGGAGACGGTCTCGTATCGCTTCGCGGAATCCGGAATTCATCGACAGCGCGACGACAAGCGTGGTCACTCCCGCAGTGACGCCGATCACCGCCAGCAATGTGACCAGCCGGAGAACGGCGGGACGGTTCGGCGAACGCAAATAGCGCAGCGCCACCAGCCACTCGAATCTCATTCTCTTTTGCCGCTTGCCGGCCGGCTCGGTGCCGAGCCAGTTTCTGCCGAGCCGGTCGGAAACTCCGGGGGCTCCGCGGCCTCCGCGCGCAAGAGCGGAAATAACACGACTTCGCGGATGGCATGCGAATCCGTGAGGAGCATCACGAGTCTGTCGATTCCCACTCCTTCGCCCGCCGTGGGAGGCAATCCATGGCTCAGCGCGCGAATGTAGTCCTCGTCCACTTCTTTGGGAGCTTCCTGCCCGCCCTTTTCCACCTGAGCCCGGAACCGCCGCTCCTGGTCCAAGGGATCATTCAGTTCCGAGAAGCCGTTCGCGAGCTCCATGCCGGCGATAAATAGCTCGAAGCGTTCCGCGGTGGAAGGATCATCCGGCTTCCGTTTCGAGAGAGGCGAAATCGCGGTGGGAAAATCGTAGATAAATGTGGGCTGAACGAGGTGCTGTTCTGCGACAGCCTCGAATAACTCACCGATGAGTTCGCCATCGGAAACCTTCGAAATTCCTTCGATGAGGTCGGCTCCGCGAGAACGCGCGAAGGAGTTGTAGCGTTCCGCGATGCGGCCGGGCCCTCCTGGCGCAGACAACTCGGTGGATTCCGGAGCGGGGCCCGCGGTGGACGGCCAGAATTTCGCGATTGCTTCGCCCATGCTGAGGCGTTCAAAGCGACTGAAGTCGAGTTCAACTTCGCCATACTTGATCTTCGTGCTTCCACATACTTTCTGAACGATGCCGCGAAACAGTTCCTCCGTCAGATCCATCAGCTCGTGGTAGTCGCTGTACGCCTGGTAGAACTCGAGCATCGTGAATTCGGGCTGATGGATCGCGTCGATGCCTTCGTTGCGGAAGTTGCGGTTGATTTCGTATACGCGGTCGAGCCCGCCCACCGTGAGTCTTTTCAGGTACAGCTCCGGAGCAATTCGCAAGTACAGATCCATATCAAAGGTGTTGTGATGCGTCACGAACGGTCGCGCCGTCGCGCCTCCGAGAATCGGGTGCATCATCGGCGTCTCGACCTCGATGTATCCGCGGTCGTCGAAAAATCGCCGCAGCTCGCGGATCGTTTGTGCGCGGCGAAGAAAGATTTCGCGAGTCCTCTCGTTCACGATCAGGTCGAGATAGCGGCGCCGGTAGCGCTGTTCCGTGTCGGCGAGACCGTGCCATTTTTCAGGAAGCGGCAAAAGGGCCTTGTTGAGGAGCTCGAGCTGTTCCACCCAAACGGTCAGCTCGTTGGTCTTCGTCCGAAACAGGTGGCCAGAGACGCCAATAATGTCGCCGAGATCCAGAAGCTGAAAAAGCTTGAACGCTTTCTCGCCGACAACGTCGAGTTTTACGTAGAACTGCAACCGGGCGCCATCGCTCAAGAGGTGTCCGAACGCCGCTTTACCGTGGGGACGCAGCGCCACGATGCGGCCCGCCGTGCGCAATTCCACTCGCTGAGCCGCGAGTTCCTCGGCGTTGCGATTCCCGTACTCTTTCAACACCTGACTGGCTGTAAGCGTCCAGGCAAACTTGTGGGGGTACGCCGGATGGCCCAGCGCCTCGATTTCCTGCAATTTTTTCTGGCGCTGACGAAATTGGTCAACCGGTTCAAATTCCAAGAGTTAGGTCCTTTCCGGGCAGCCCCGCGACCAACTCGGGAGTATAGCGGCGCGCGTCTGAGAGCGTCAAGAAACGGCTCATCGTGAAAACGATGGTATAATCTGCGCCGCTTCTTGGGGGCACCAGTGTTCCTTAGGCGCAGCGAGCGTCCCACCGCTCGACGGAGCGTTTATCAGGATTGGCTGATGGCGCTGCCGCGAGAAAAGGATTACGTCTTCGGTACCGCAGTTCGCCAGTGGGAGTGTTCTTACGCCATGATGAGCGTGGCGCTGGATGACGCTCTTACGTTTCGCGCCCGCGGCGAACTGGTGTGCGCCCGCCAGCAAGTAAGCGTTGCGGCCGACCTCTTGGGGCGCCTTTCCGGCGCGCTCCTGGGATTTTACGATGCCGTGAGCAGGCGCGGGCGGCGCATTACCAACGTACCCGCCGTCGAACCGATGAAGACCGAGTTCTTCCGCGGCGACACCGCCCAGAGCGCCGCTTCCTGGAACGGCATTCTGCACCACGTAGTTTTCGGAGAGCGGTGGCGTTTCTTTCAGAAGCTGCGCATCCTCTCGGAGACGCTGGAACAATTAGACCGCGAATTCGGGGAGGCGGCCCGCGACATTGCCGAGGGAGTTGCTGTGGAGCCGGGCGACTGCTGGAAGATGCTGGATTGCCTGCACTACGACTTCAATTCATGCCTGCGCGAAACCGAAGTGGTGCTGAAATCCTTCCTTCGCGCTCTTCCGGCGGAACAGCTCCCCGCTTTCGCCGCGGAACTGGAAGCGCCCGTGACCCCGAAGCGGCTCCGGCGGATGCGGCCGGCGCTTTCCCGAGCTTCGGCGTAAGTCGTCATTCGCACCCCCCGTTGGACGGTGAGACCGTGGCACTGCGTGTATGCGTGTTCGCAGGCTGCGTGTTTTGCGGGCGTGATTGAGAGAATACGATGGAACCAGACTGGACGTTTGACGCAATTCCTATGAGAATACCCGTGAAAATAATCGACACGAGAACTGAAACTCCGTCATCGAACGGGGTGCCCAGGCGTAGTCGTGGGCAACGGCCTGCTGGCGGAAAGGAATCCCCGCAGGTAACGGAAGTGCAACTTCTGGAGCGGCCGACGCATCGCAGTGAGGGATGTGTCCCGACGGGTAGCGTGGCCCGAGCGAGGCGAACAGAAACCGGGGAAATGCCGGAAGCGGAAGCGATCCGGCTCGCCCAGCAGGGCGATGCGGCGGCTTTCGAACGTCTCTACCGATTGCACAGCCGTCGCGTGTACTCGCTGTGCTTGCGGATGGTGGGAAATACGGCCGAGGCTGAGGATCTTACTCAAGAAGCGTTCCTTCAGCTCTTCCGTAAAATCGCCACTTTTCGGGGAGAGTCGGCATTTTCCACGTGGCTGCATCGGCTTGCGGTTAACGTCGTGCTGATGAAGCTGCGGAAGAAGTCAGGCACGGAGACTTCGCTGGAGGAGGTCACCGAACCCGACGAAGAGTCCGGCGGTCCGCGGCGCGATTTTGGCAGCCCGGATTTGAGGCTGATTGGCTCGATCGACCGCGTGAATTTGCAAAGGGCGGTCGAGCGGTTGCCGCCTGGATACAAGGCGGTGTTCGTCCTTCACGACGTGCAGGGTTACGAACATAACGAGATTGCGGAGATCATGGACTGCTCGATTGGCAACTCCAAATCACAGCTCCACAAAGCACGCATGCGGCTCCGCGAACTGTTGCATGAGGTGCTGCGCGACAAGGCCCGCGACGAGCGCAAGGCGGCAAGCGACGCGTTGGGCGAGGACTAAAAATGGCTGCGATCGACTGTAAGCAATTCCTGAATCAGCTCGATGCGTGGATGGACGGACAGCGCACCGCGGACGCGCAAGCACACGCGCGCGATTGCAACGTCTGCCGAAGCATGGCAGATGATCTCGGCTCCATCACGACGGCCGCTCGTTCCCTGGTAACAGAGGCACTCGAGCCTCCGGCCCACGTTTGGACTTCGCTGCGCGCGCAACTTGAGCGCGAAGGTTTGATCCGGGAGCCGTTGGTCCGCGTTAATGAAACACCAGAACGCGCGGCCGCAGCCGGAAGTTGGCGCCGATGGTTCGGAGCAATTCCGCGTCCGGCGCTGGCCGGCGCGTACCTGGCAGCCCTGGTTGCGGTGGGCGTGGTGCTGAGCGGCCCGATCTCAAAGCGGGTGAACGATTACCGCTGGATTCAAGGCACGCAAGACTCGACGAGCCCTCTTAGCGCCCACCTGAATTCCGTCGAGCAGACAACCATGGCCTCCTTTCCTAGCTCTAACCCTGCAGTGACCGCCGTACTTCACAAGAACATGGCGATTGTTGACAACTATATTACTTTGTGTGAAAAAAGCGTTCACGACGAGCCCCAAAACGAGGTTGCTCGGGATTATCTCTACGAAGCATATCAACAAAAGGCAGACCTGCTGGCGCAGTTGAACGAGCGGGGGGACTAGGCCCATGAGCATGCATCACGCTGTTCCGCGAATCTGGAAGTCGGCCGGGCTGCTAGTGCCCGGCTTTTTGCTGTTCGGCGTCGCGTCTGCCTCCGCCCAGCGTCTGGAAAAACACTTCAAGGTGGAAGCCAGCCCCGTGGTCACGATCCACAATCCGAACGGCGCCATCACCGTGAAGGCGTGGACCAAATCCGAAGTCCTTGTGATTGCCACTCTCGGCAGCGGGCACGTCGAGCTGGACGCGGAGCAGAATGGAAACCGCGTTGACGTGATGACCCGGCAAATCACCGACAGCGTGGCGCCCGACGACCTTCGCGCGGACTACCAGATCAACGTTCCTCAGGATTCGGAACTCCAGATTCATAATGATTCGGGCGCGGTCAGCGTCGCCAACGTGCTCGGCAATATGGACGTCGAGACGATTGCCGCGGACGTGGATTTGCAGGACGCGGCCGGCTATCTGACGATCGCGACAGTGGGCGGCTCGTTCCAGTGTATGCGGTGCGCGGGGCACATCGAAGTGAACTCGATCAGCGGAAGCTTCCGGCTGATGGACACGCGCAGCAAGCACGTGCGCGCGCAAACCTCCACCGGAAATATTCTGTTCTCGGGCGATTTCCTTCCCAATGGCGAATATCGCCTGAAGAATTACAGCGGCGTGATCGAGCTGCGGTTCCTGCCGGGCGACTCGTTCGACGTCAGCGCGACCTCGCTTAAAGGCAAAGTGAACAATCAGGCCAAGCTGACTCCTCCGAACCATTCATATCAATCCACCTCGAAGTATGGCCAAGCCCTGGTTGGAAGTTTCAACACGGCGGGACACGCGCACGTCGATTTGACTTCTTTCGATGGTACAATCAACATCGTCAAGCGTGACTGATCGCGCCATTCCGCAGCGAAAAAGCTCTCCGAAAAGATCATGACCGAAGCCCGCGTTCGCAAACTCGTCTGCCTGACCGGTTTCATGGGCACGGGCAAATCCACCGTCGCGCGGCTGCTCGCGCGGCAGGTGGGCTGGCCGCATGTGGATCTCGACAAGAGAATCACGGACGCAACAGGGCTGGAGATTTTGGATATTTTCGCGCAAATGGGCGAGCCCGAATTCCGGCGCATCGAACACGAGCAGCTCCTGCGCGTGGTGGGCGAAGCGGCGGAGCTGCAGCAATCGCGAATTCTTTCGCTTGGCGGCGGGACCACCGTGCAGCCGCACAACCTTTCGCTGCTTCGCGAAAATGGAGCCGTTCTGGTGTGGCTCGAGTGCCCCATCGAAGTGCTTCTGCCCCGATGCGCGCGCATCACGAACCGGCCCCTATTCCGCGATGAAGCCAGTTTCCGCGAGCTCTACCAGCAACGCTTGCCGTTCTACGAGGCTTCCGACTACCGGGTGGACAGCAACACCGAACCCCTGCGCGTGGTGGAGCAGATTCTCGCGCTGGGAATTTTCCCAAAGGTGACCGCATGAAGACCGAAAAGAAATTCTTCCGCGGACGAATTGAGATGTTTTTGTCGAATGCGCGATTGGCGGCCGGGACCCTAAGCGTGATCGCCGCTCTGACCTTGATACTCGGAGCGGGTTTGCAGGCGTCGAGCCCTGGTGCGGCGGTCTTCGCACCTGATAAGGGAAAGCTGCGGATTCTGGTCAACGGCCAACAGGTAGGAAGCGAAGAATACGAAATCGGCGCGGGCAACGGTGGTTGGACAGCGCATGGAAATGCCGAAATACAATCGCCGGAAGGCGCGATCCACGTTGCAGGAACGCTGGCGCTCCACGCGGACGGGACGCCCGTCCGATACGAATGGTCCACGCAGGGCGCGAAGAAGGCTTCGGCCGTGGTCGGGTTCGACGGGACGACCGTCACCAGCGAGCTTCGCATGGGCAACGCGCGGCCTTTCACGCAGACGTTCACGTTCAGCTCTCCTCGCGTCGCGGTCCTCGACAACAATCTCTATCATCAGTATGGAGTCCTCGCGCGGCTATACGATTGGGACAAAAGAGGCGTGCAAACCTTCTCGGTGCTGGTCCCGCAGGAATTGACGCCCGGGACGGCCACAGCGGAGTGGGTCGGCAAGGAAGACTCTGGCGGAAAAAGCGTGGACAAGCTCCGCGTAAAGACGGAAGACAACGAGATTGATGTGTTCGTCGATGGCCCGCGGCTGGTTCGAATCTCCGTTTCCAGCGCGAACGCCGAAATCGTCCGCGAATAATCTGTCGCGCCAGGAGGCCGGAATTCACCGCAGAGGCGCGGAGGACGCAGAGGAAAGCCAGTTGCGAGCACGTGACGCGGCCGGGAAAGCTCGCCAGTTACTATGGAGTTTTCTGTACGCATGTGTTAAACTTGAGCATGAAAAATAATCAGCAGGCAACGCATGACCATAAGAGAGCGGGCTCGGTGGTGCTGCTGGAATCAACGGCAGTGCTGGGTAAAGTGTTGACCACCAATGGCGACGAATTCTGGGTCAAGCTGGAAGACCTAACTTTGGCCGGCAGTGCGATCGAGAAAACCAAGGCCAGCAAGAAGCGGCCGGGAAATGACCGCCCGACTGCCTCACCGAACAGCCGGTACCGTGTAGTCCGTGCCGCATAGCGCACCAGCCTGAAAGCCCCGCCAACGTACCCGCCCGGATACCTATCCGGGAACGCAGCGCCATTGGACGTTGGACGTACCGTAGGAAGTCACGCAGCATCGCCACCGGGCAGACCATCGGTGTTCTCTAGAGGTGCTAATGCTACAAATCGATTGGCGCGAACACTACCAAGCCGCTGTTCGTGAAGTGAATCCAGCAGAACTGCTAGGCCGCATGCGCGAAGCGGAAAATGCCATGTTCTCGTGTTTGCAAACTCTTACGCAAGACCCCGAATCGTGCGCCGAGCGACAGGCAATAGGCGAGGCGCTAGCCCGTTTGCGCACCTTAAGAATAAATGCGCTCTTTCACGGAAATTAGGAACCATAAACGTGCCAAATGCGAGTGTGGATCAAAATTTCGAATATAAAGGCTGGGCAGTAACTCCATTCGCGCGGCAGATAAATCATCCGCCGAATGAAGCCTGGCGCCCGCTCTATCGGATCAATGGCAAAGATCAAAGTCAGGCGTGGACTCCGAGAGACCGAACGGTAGTGTTTGCAACTGAAAAGACAGCCATCACCGAAGCCAGCAAACGCGCCCGGTGGCTGATCGACAACTCTCCACAGACGCTAAGCGAACCGAAATAAGGCCCGACATTCGCTCCGACAAAAAGCGCTTCCCCGCAGCTTACGAAGCCCGCGCTGAACGACGTATCTCTGCTTTGCGTTGACACTGTGCTGCCTACAAGTTGACTCGCGTGGGGGTACGGCCTAACATGCTCGGCGAGTCCTAGTCGCACGAAGCCGCTCTGGCAAAAGACTGATGGCGTTTCCCACCCCGAAGTTCTCGTTCCGCTCCGATGGCGTTCGCGCGTTTCTCGCAAGACAGGTGCTGCTCTTCGTGGTTGCGGCCGCGCTGTTTGCGATTCTGTGGGTCACGGGCGTGCGCGGTCCGGGCTTGGGCTTCGTTCCCATCCTTCTCTACGGACTCTTCATCGGAAATTTTACGACGCCGATCATGAATCGCGTCAACCCGTTGTGTGCGCGCCTTCGCCCTCCGTTTGACTGGGTCGTGTTCTTGATATTTTTGTTCCTCACGGCGGTGGCCGGCACGGCGTTGACCGTGCTGCTCATCATGGCGGTATATCGAATTCCCATCCGGTTTTTCCTTGCCCAACTATGGACCAGCGGCAGGCTTATCGTCCTCGTCATTTTGATCGTGGGGAGCATCCGCTATTTGTATAAGAGAACGCGAGTGCGCCTGGAGGGCAAGAATCTCGAGCTGCAACGCGCCGTCGAAATGGGGAATACGCGGTCGAAACAGCAAGAGCAGGAGATGGACAAGGCGCGGGAGATTCAGGAAGGGCTGCTGCCCAAGAAAATTCCCCAGGTGAGAGGACTGGAAGTGGCGGGTGCGTGGCAGCCCGCGAGCGTGGTGGGGGGAGATTATTATGATGTGCTGAAGTTCAGCGACACCAAGATTGGGATCTGCATCGGCGACGTGGTCGGCAAGGGGATCAGCGCCGCGTTGTTGATGGCCAACCTGCAGGCCAGCTTTCGAGCGTTCGCTTCGGAAGAGGTGTCGGCTGGCACGCTCGTAGGGAAGTTGAACGACGTGGTCGCAAATAACATTGCCGCGGATAAATTCGTTACGTTCTGCTACGGCACGATCGATACCACCGAAAACAGGCTCACCTATGCCAGCGCTGGTCACTGGCCGCCGATCCTCTTCCACAAATCGGGTGAGGGAGTTTCGTTGCGGGAAGGAGGACCGCCGCTGGGAATATTTCCGAACCGGAATTACGAAGATACGGAAGTTCCGCTGAACTCCGGAGACCGCCTGGTGCTTTATACCGACGGTCTGACGGAAGCGATGGATTCGGGTGACCAAGAATTTGGAGAGCGAAGGTTAGTTGAGCTGGTGGGCCGCAATATTGCGTTGAGCGCCGCCGAATTGCTTGCCGCCATCAGGAAAGAGGTGGTGGGCTTCTGCAGCGGAAAATTTCACGATGATTTCACGCTGGTGGTTGTGGCCGTGAAATAGGAACGGACTGCGTACCTGAGGGAATCGAGGAGCGATGGCTAAGCGAAAGGGAGAAGATCCGCGACTGGCTCGGGTGACGAAGGTGGCGCTGGCGCTGCCGGAAACGGCGCGGCGCGTCCACGGGTCGCACGCCGGATTTCTTGTGCGGAAGAAGACGTTCGCGTATTTCCTCGACAACCATCACGGCGACGGGATCGTCGCGATCACGTGCAAGGTGATGCCGGGCGACAATACAGCGCTGGCCGCGGCGCAGCCAGCACGATTTTATTTGCCTGCGTATGTTGGGCCGAGAGGTTGGGTGGCGCTGCGGTTGGATGTGGGAAAGATCGATTGGGACGAGGTGCGCGAATTGCTGGTTTGCAGTTATCAGCTCCTCGCGCCGAAGCGATTGGCGGAGAGCGTCGCGGAAAAAGAGTGAGTCCCCGTGTGGCGAAACGATGTGGCGCGCCTACGGCGCTTGCCCAGGAAAAAAAGGCCCGGATTTTTGTCCGGGCCTTTTTCATTATTTGAACGAGCGTGTAAGGCTCTGTCGGCGGGTTAAGACTCCGCCCTTCTACCTACCCTTGCGCTACAGTTGGGCGCGGTGGATGGTTTGGGTCTTCTCGATGGGCTTTGGCTTTTCGATTGTGACCGGGAGGGTCATCTCGGACCCTTTGCGGAGGACGCCGAGGTTGACCACCTTGCCGTCGCCTTTGTCGCGAAGCTGGTCGCGGAGTTCGGAGAGCGCGCCGACCGGTTTGCCGTCGACTTTGATGATGACGTCGCCCGCCTTCAATCCGGCTTTGTCCGCGGGCGTGCCGTTGCGGACTTCGCGGATCAGGACACCTGAATTGTTGGGCGCGCCAAAGTAGGAGCCGAGTTGACCGGTGAGGTCTTCCGCGCTGATGCCGAGAAGAGGCGTGCGCATGTCCATCATCGAGAAAATCTCCGGGGACGAGATATTGAAATCGAAGTTCGGAGTGGAAAGCGCGAACGGCCTGCCGAAATCGCGCATGGTCCCCTGCATTTTCTTTTCGTAATAGGAGCTGCGGTCGGCGAGCTCGACGGAAAGGTTTTGCGTGGCGCCGTCGCGCGAAATCACGAGCGCAACTGTGCGGCCGGCGGGCGTTTCGCGTACGAGGCGGCGGAACTGGACGGTGCCTTCCACCGTCTGGCCATCGTACTGAAGGACGACATCATGCTCCTTGAGGCCGGCCTTCGCGGCAGGACTGTCTGGCTCGACGTCCTGGATGACGACGCCTCGCGTGGCGGAGAGCTTGAGGTCTTTGGCGTTTTCCTGGGTAACTTCGCCGATTTCAACGCCCAGCCAGCCGCTGCCTTCGTCGGCAGACACAACGAGCCTGGAAGCGCTGTCCTGGTCATCCTGCAGCCGGGAAGTGAGTTCCTGTGCGCGCGCTGCAATTTCCTGCGCCTTGGCTTCGATTTCTTCTTGCTTCCCTGCCAACTCGCCTTCGAGCTTCCCTTCCAACTGGGCCGAGAGTCCCTGTAAC
>Ga0070761_10000673_pt1 | contig 21861 bp, 25 predicted proteins | sample HubBroMetageREF1_FD_66724 | JGI IMG/M metagenome (GOLD analysis project Ga0070761, IMG submission 66724) | Reference soil microbial communities from the Hubbard Brook experimental Forest, New Hampshire, USA - Hubbard Brook CCASE Soil... | ecosystem: Environmental > Terrestrial > Soil >... | reverse complement strand
AGGTGCAGCGTCGCGCTGCCGATAAAACCTGGGAGCTGGGTCACTCCGGCTATTCACCAAGCAATCGAATAACCAGGCACTCGTGGCGAGGCGCTGAACCGCGGCTGCGACCTGAACGCACCCGCCGGTCATGCCGGCACCCTACTCGAGCTTCGTGCGTATCGATACCTTGGCGCCTGACTTGGAGCGTCGAACGATCGTCGGATTGATGGGGTGGAAACGCCGCTCCGCCAAAGCCGTGAAGTCTCGTTCCAACGCACGATAGCTTTCGATCAAGGCGTCGCCAAATTCGGTGACCCTCATGCCGCCTCCATCCCTGCCCCCCGTGCTGGCAAGCGTCGCAGGCTCACGGAAGGATTGTCTCAGGCTTTCAACCAGCAGCCAGGCACGCCGGTAGCTCATGCCGATCTGGCGCGCTGCCTTGGATAGAGAACCGGCTTCCCGAATGGCTTCGAGCAGCGCGATCTTCCCCGGACCGAGGCTCGAATGCTGCGCGAAATCGATGCGGAAGCGAACAACCGGAGCAGTCATGGAAACTTCTCCTTGCAACGTCCGGGCAAGTCCAGGTCAATCGCCTCGGCAGAATCCCCCTCACCCTCCCGCAGCCTTTGCGCCTGACGACTTGGCCGTGTTATATATGATGGAATATAACGCGTTCTGAGCGAGACGGATGCTAGGTTACTGTGGGGAGCGTCATCGTGAAAACGCCGTGCGTGGCTTTAGTCACGCATTTAAGCGTGACCGTGGCGCCGGCGGCGCCCAGCTCCATCGACGCTCGAATACTTCGGAACCAATCGCTGTTGTGACGGCTTCTTCCAGGGGAAAGTAATATGCGCTCTCTGCAGTGGGGCGCCCTCGCGGCGCTGGCTTCAATTCTTGTATTGAATCATCCGGCGAGTGCGCAATATGCCCCAGCCGACGCAGGCGCAACGGCCGGCCCCTCCGGGCCCAAAGCCTGCACCAGTTTCCAAGACTTCGCCGACACCGACTGCTCGCTGACCTGGCATGGCATCACCATCTTCGGCGCGTACGACATCGGTGTGGGCTGGGTGAGCCATGGTTTGCCGGAAAACAGCTACAACTATGAAGGCGAATCGCTGGTTAACCGCAACGGCAACGGCTCGCGCGTCGTCGTCGCGCAGAACAACCTGCAGCAGACTGGTTTGGGCATCAAAGGCAGGGAAGAGTTTGTGCGCGGCTGGGCTGTGGTGTTCAACGCTACGACCGGCATCAATCCACAATCCGGCCAGCTCGCCAACATGGCAGCCACCAACACCATCAACGCGGGCCTGCCCCGCGGCAGCTACTCGTTCGTCGGCGACGGTGCACGCGCCGGCCAGACCTTCAACGACGAATTCTTCGGCGGTGTATCGTCCATGCAGCTCGGTACGCTGACCTTCGGTCGGCAGCGCGCGCTCGGTACCGATGCGATGCTCATTTACGATCCCGCCGGCGGCGCCTATTCCTTCTCCTTCATTGGCTATAACGGCCTGATGGCCGGTGGCGGCGACACTCAGGACACCCGTTGGGATGAGGCCATGAAATATCGCCTCGCCTTTGGACCGATTCATTTCGGCGCGATGTATAAATTTGCTGACGGTTCCGGCGGCTGCTACTCCGCTTCGGCGACGTGGACGGCCGCCAACTGCACGCCGGAAGAGGCGCACAACACCGCCTATGGGTTCGATCTCGGCGGCGTGGTTGGCGCATTCTCCGCCGACGTCGTCTTCCAACAGGTTTATCAGGCCATCAGCGTGGTCAACCCCCTTCTGGGACCGCAAAGTTTGACGCAGCCGTACCAGTCGACTACGAACAGCATCAATACCAATCCCATCACCGGCAACAACGTGATTGGAACGACCAACACCGAATATGGCATCGTGACCGACAACACCGCCATCATGGCCGCTGCCAAATACACCTGGGACCCGTTCAAGTTCTACGCCGGCTACGAACATATTCGCCAGGTCAACCCGTCGAATCCGCTAGGCGTGGGCGCCACCGCTCAGGGCGGCTATCTCTTGAGCGGCGTCGAGGACAACAATCTGGATACGACCAAGATCGTGCAGGTCGCCTGGACGGGCGTGAAGTATGCTTTCGACAGCAAGACTGACATCACCTTATCCTTCTACCGCGAGTGGCAAAGCAATTTCCGTCTGCCGCCGGAGTGCTCACCCGCAGCCGGTTACCGCTCCTCCTGCGCGGGCTACCTCAACGAGGGATCGCTGTACGCGGACTATCACTTCACCAAGCGTTTCGACGCTTACGCGGGCATTGCGTACTCCAACGTCAGCGGCGGTCTGGCGATCGCCATTCCCCATAAACCCGGCGTGCCCTATTTCTACGACAACAATGTTGCACCCACCATTGGTGCCCGCTTCACTTTCTGATCAGTTTGCGCGGCGGCCTGGTCTCTTGCGCAGACCCCTCAGCAGCTGTGGGTCGTTCAGGCTGGGACGCTCCCGGGACCGGCGCTGTTGAAGCCCGGTATCTCGAGCCTCTCGCACCGTTGAGCAGCCGGTAAGCAGAAGCGGCCTCGACAGAGGCCGCCGAAGATCAGGCTCGTGTCAAAACCTTGCCCCCGCCGCCGGGCATTCACCGGTCCACGCGCAAAAAGCCGGGCACCATTCTAAGCGCGATCGGTCGTTTTTTTTGGACGCTCAAGTCCAGTCCAGATCCTGCGACTGGGTGGCAGCTACGATGACACGAGTGGCCCCGTGTACTATCTGCGACTTAGCGCAACATCGCGTCTTGCCTGCGGGACGCCAAGACTAGACACCACTAGGCACACACATGAAAAACAGATACTTAGTCGGGCTCCTCGTGTTGGCGGCGATTGGGTTTGCCAGTCTTCAGAGCCAAGCGTGCACGCGCTTCGTCTACGAAACCGCGACCAAGAACTACATCGTGGGTCGTTCCATGGATTGGGCTGTAGATCCCCACACCGATCTCTGGTCATTTCCTCGGGGAATGGCACGTGAGGGCGGCGCAGGTCCACGTTCCATCAAATGGACGTCCAAGTACGGCTCGGTTATCGCCTCGTTTTACAACCTCGCGACGGTGGACGGGATCAACGACGCCGGCCTGGTGGCCAACGCCCTTTACCTGGTGGAGTCGGACTACGGAAATGCGGCCGCCTCGGGCAAAGCGTTGATCTCCGCAGGCGCCTGGACTCAATACGTACTTGATAACTACGGCACCGTTGCCGAGGCTGTGACGGCACTGAGCAAGGAGCCCTTCGCAATTGTGGCGCCTGATCTGCCGGGTGGAAAGAAGACCGGAGGGCATGTGTCCCTCGCGGACGCATCCGGCGACAGCGCGATCTTCGAGTACATTGCCGGCAAGCTCATCATTCATCACGACCGGAAATACACGGTCATGACCAATTCGCCGAGCTTCGACCAGCAGCTCGCCATCAATACCTACTGGAGAGGCATTAACGGCCTCAACTTCCTGCCGGGCACCATCAACTCGGCGGATCGCTTCGTCCGCATGAGCTGGGCGTTGGCTGCAGCCCCGAAAGAGAGCGATCCGCGGCTCGCGGTCGCCAGCGCGTTTTCTCTGATCCGCGCCATCTCGGTCCCGCTGGGCCTTGCCGACCCGAATAGACCGAACATCGCAGCAACGATCTGGCGTTCGGTAACCGATACCGGCGCCCGCCGCTATTTTTTTGAATCCTCGTACAGCCCCACCATCTTCTGGGTAGACGTGGCCAAGCTGAAACTCGCACCCGGCTCCAAGCCCGCCAAGCTTGATCTGAGTCAACGTCCCCTGCTGGACGGCGAAGTCTCGGGTAAGTTTGTGGAGGCTGAACCCTTCAAGTTCTTGGCTCACTAATCGAGCCTCCGATCGTGTAGGCGGCTTCTGACAGGAACTTGAGAGGAATTGCAGCCCGTCGCTCGGGACAATCCTCGTACAGTCGGGGCGGCTGAGCCTTCGATCGAGCCGGATGCTGTGAACGCGGTGCGCCAAGGCGAGCCGTAATCGAGAATCTCAATGATTGACGCTGGGGTTGTCAGCTTCGTCAGTGAGCCCAGGCCGCTGCGTTCTAATCCCAACAGTCCAGCACATAGCCATTCTTTCCGAATGAGGGCATTTGTAATGTTGCAGATTTTGTCAGTCCAGGAGAGTGAGTGATGGCTACCGACGTGATAATCGCCACAACCCTAAAAAAGCATCACGACCAGCTGCTCGCGGACTGGCTTAAGAGGCTGCGGATAGTCGCCACGGACGGCAAGAAAGCGCGCATCGCTCCGCAGGAGCTTGACGCTCAGGCCGAGGAGTTTCTGCGACTGCTGACGGGCTTTGCGGCCTCTGGCAATCCAGACGACCGTAGCAGCGAATCCTTCCGATCGCTGCAGGCGTTCCTGCAGGGAATTTCGCGCTCGCGCGTCCAGCAGGGTTTCGACTCGGGTGAGACGGCGACCTTTATCTTCTCGTTCAAGCAACCGCTGTTCGCGGCACTCAGAACGGAGACCGGCAAAGATGCCGGTGCCTTAGCTGAAGCGATATGGAGTGCGACCAAGCTGTTGGATGAGCTCGGCCTCATCACGATAAATACTTACCAGCGCGCGCGCGAAGATGTGATCAATCGACAGCAGCAGGAGATGCTGGAGCTCTCCACGCCCGTGGTGAAGCTGTGGGAAGGAGTCCTGGCATTGCCGATGATCGGAACCCTCGACTCTGCGCGCACCCAGATTGTCATGGAGTCACTGCTGCAAAAAATCGTAGAGACGGGCTCGGAAATCGCGATCATCGACATCACCGGCGTACCAACCGTCGACACATTGGTGGCACAGCACCTACTCAAGACCGTCACTGCCATTCGACTCATGGGAGCAGACTGCATCATCAGCGGTGTGCGACCGCAAATTGCCCAGACGATCGTGCATCTGGGCGTTGACCTGCAGGGCGTCACCACCAAAGCCAACCTGGCGGACGCGCTGGCGCTGGCGCTGAAGCGCACGGGCGCCACGGTTAGCGGCTAGGACGAGTCGTGGACCGAATACCGATTCTGCGCATCGGCAGTTGCCTGCTGGTCACGATTCAGGTCGATATGCAAGACCAGCTCGCGATGCAACTCCAGGACGACCTCACCGCGGCGATTCAGAAGCACTCCGCCAAGGGAGTGCTCATCGATATCTCGGCCCTCGAGATGGTCGATTCGTTCATTGGAAGGATGATTTCCGATATTTCGAACATGGGAAAGATCCTCGATGCGCGCACCGTTTTGGTCGGCATGCAGCCGGCGGTTGCCATCACCCTGGTTGAGCTGGGGCTGTCTTTGACGGGGGTCGCCACGGCCCTGAACGTCGATCGTGGCATGGCCCTGCTGCGACAAGCCGCCGCAGACAGTTAGCCTCATGGACTCAATTTCCGCAGGCGAAGCACCCTTAAGATCGCAACACGACATCGTCATGGCGCGCCAGCTGGTGCGCAAGCTGAGTCAGGAAGTGGGTTTCTCGCTGGTCGACCAGACAAAAATGGTCACTGCGGCCAGTGAGCTCGCCCGCAACACACTGATCTACGGTAACGGTGGACTCATGCAATGGCAGCTCTTGTCCGACAGCCAAAAGAAAGGTGTCAGGCTGGTCTTCAGCGACGAGGGACCCGGTATTCCCAATATTGAGCTGGCGTTGACCGACGGCTGGACTTCCGGCGGCGGCCTGGGTCTTGGCCTGTCCGGCGCGCGGCGCTTGGTCAATGAGTTCGACATCCAGTCATCGTCCAACGGTACGCGGGTGACCATCATCCGCTGGGGTTAGCCGTGGTTCTGCAGCGTCGGCGCGAACAGCGGCAGCACCTGATCTGCGAAGAAAGCCAGATCGGTGAAGCGCGGCGCGACGCGCAACGCATGGCCCTCATGTACGGGCTGGATGCGACCCAGGCCGGGCGCGTCGCGCTCGCCGCCTCCGAACTGGCCACCAATCTGCTGCGTCACGCCGGCGGAGGCGAATTGCTGCTGCAGCCCCTGACCGCCGAAGATGATTCCGAGGTCGTAGAACTGCTCGCGATCGATCGCGGACGCGGCATGCAGGATGTCGAGCGCTGCATGCGCGATGGCTTCTCCACCGCAGGCACTGCCGGGACCGGGCTCGGCGCCGTACGACGTCTGTCGGTCGAATTTGACATCCATTCGGTCGCCGGCGAAGGCACCGTGGTGCTCTCGCGGGTCGGCGCGAGGCCGGCCGCGCGCTTCGGCGCAATCAGTGTGGCGCTCAAGGGCGAGAGTGCCTGTGGCGACAGCTGGGTGCTGGCGCGCAACGACGAGTGCACGGCGGTGATGGTCATCGACGGCCTCGGTCATGGCACGTTTGCCGCGCTGGCCGCGGAAAGCGCGCAGCGCGGGTTCTGCGAAGCTCCCTTCGACATGCCACGCGAGGCACTGCAACGCACCCACCGTGATCTCATCGCCACCCGCGGCGCGGCCGTGGCCGTTTCGCGTGAGACCGCCGACGGTCGCTTGGCGTACGCCGGCGTCGGTAACATCACTGCATATCTCGTCGGGGAAGGCCGCTCGCAGGGCCTGATCTCGCACAATGGCACGTTAGGCGTACAAATGCCGCGCTTACAGCAGTTCGAATACGCGCGTCAGCAGGATACCCTGTTGGTGATGCATTCGGATGGTCTCTCGGCGCGCTGGAATCTCAAGGAGAAGTCCGCTTTGCGGGCGCGACATCCTGCCGTCGTGGCGGCGGTGCTCTACCGCGATCACGCGCGCGCGCACGACGACGCCACCGTGGTAGTCGTGAACTAGGCATATGGCAACGTCCGACAAATCTCCCGACTCGGTCGGTCTGCAGCAACAACTGGAGACTTGCCAGGCGGACCTCGATGCGCTGCGGGCGGAACTGGAGGAGACCAACCAGGGAGTCGTGGCGCTGTACGCCGAGCTCGACGACCGTGCCGGTCAGTTGCGCGAGGCAGTGGAGCTGAAAAGCCGCTTCCTGTCTTATATGAGTCACGAATTCCGCACCCCGCTGACCTCGGTCATGAGCCTGACGGGAATTATGTTGTCCAGGCTCGACGGTCCACTGACCTCTGAGCAGGAGCGGCAGGTCGTTCTGGTACGGCGCTCCGCGCTGGAGCTGACGGAAATGGTGGATGACCTGCTCGATCTGGCGAAAATGGAGGCAGGGCGAATCACCATATCGCCCGAATGGTTCGAAATGGTGGATCTGTTCTCAGCATTGCGCGGCATGTTCCGGCCGATCGTCGCCAACTCTTCGGTGTCACTGATCTTCGAAGAACCCAAGGCGATTCCCCGCATATTTACCGATGACAAGAAGCTCTCGCAGATTCTGCGCAACTTTGTCTCCAACGCGCTTAAATTCACGCCGGAGGGCCAGGTCACCGTGCGCGCGACGCTGCTGAACCCCGACATGGTCGAGTTCTCGGTTTCCGATACCGGTATCGGCATCGCCGCCGAACACCTGCCCTCTCTCTTCTCTGACTTCATTCAGCTCGATACCCGCCTGCAGCGTCGTCTGCGGGGCAGCGGACTCGGCCTTTCGCTCGCGCGCAAGTTCGCGCGTCTGCTGGGCGGTGAGGTGGGTGCCGAGAGCACCCTCGGCAAAGGCTCGCGTTTCTGGGTACAGATTCCCGTGCGCTTCAGCGGCAGCACGAGCGCTGCGGAGCCGCGATGAGCCAGGCACTGCCCGATTTCATGCGCAACCAGAAGCTGCTGGTCGTCGATGACAACCCGGCCTCGCTGTATGCGACTTCACGCATCCTGCGCTCTGCGGGTTTCGAGGTGCTGGAGGCTGCCACCGGCACAGATGCGCTGGCGTTCGCCACGCAAGACATCGCGCTCATCGTGCTGGACATCAATCTTCCGGACATCGACGGCCTGGAAGTCTGTCGCCTGTTACGTGCGCGCACCTATGCAGCGTACTTACCCATCGTGCATCTGTCAGCGACATTCGTGACCACCGCCGATATGGCGCAAGGCCTGACCGCCGGTGCCGACAGCTACCTGACTCACCCCGCCGACCCGGCAGTGCTGATTGCCACGGTGCGCACGCTGCTGTACGCGCGCCAATCGGACGCGATCCGCCGTGCCGCGGACAGCCGCTTCCGCGCCGTCTTCCAGTTAGCCTCCAGCGGGATCGCGTTACTGGACGCACAGTTCCGCGTTCTCGATGCTAACCCGACCTTCTGTGCCCTCGCGGGGCGAAACCGCGCGGCGATTGTCGGCGAGCCCCTGGCTAGCGTGCTCGCCGCGGAGCACCACGGCGTCCTGACTCAAGTGGAAGTGGCGCTGGCTCGCGACGGGCACTGGGAAGGCGACCTGCCGATTCAGCAAACAGGCGGCGGTGTCGCGGACATCGAATGGCGCATCGCGGCTGAAAGTGCTGACGGATCGCGCATCGCAATTGCCACGGATGTCACCGAACGTCGCCGCGCCGAGACCGAACGCGACAATCTGCTCGCCGGCGAACGCGCAGCGCGCGGCGAAGCCGAACGGCTCAACCGCATGAAGGACGAATTTCTGGCAACGCTGTCCCATGAACTGCGCAACCCATTGAATGCGATCGTCGGCTGGGTTCACGTCCTGCAGCGCACAGCCGGCGTCATTCCCGAGGTCAAGCGCGGGCTGGAAGTGATTGAGCGCAATTCCCGCCTGCAGTCGCACCTGATCGCCGATTTGCTCGACTATGCCGGAATGCGCTTCGGCAAGATGCACCTGGAGAAGACCGTCATCGATCCGGTGGCGGCCATTCAGTCCGCTCTCACCGTGGTCGCCCCGCTCGCGCAGAGCAAGAGCGTGCATCTCGGTGCTGACCTGGCTGCGGGGACACATTTGGTGATGGGTGATGACGCGCGGATTCAGCAGATCGTCTGGAACCTGGTGAACAACGCCATCAAGTTCACACCCCCCGGCGGCCAGGTGACGGTCAGCACCGGCATCGTCGGCGGTCAATATGAGATTGCCGTGAGCGACACTGGACGCGGCATCAGCCCCGAGTTCTTGCCCTACATCTTCGATCGTTTCAGCCAGCAGGAGGCCGGGTCGAGCAAGACCTTCTCAGGACTCGGCATCGGACTGACGATCGTCAAGCATCTGGTCGAGGCGCACGGCGGCACCATCAGCGCGAACAGCGCAGGGGAAGGCCTCGGCGCGCGCTTTACTGTGCGCCTGCCGCTGACGCAGGAAGTCCTGCGGACCATGCCCCGTACTACCGTGCCATTGAGCGGCATGAAGATTCTGGTGGTTGAAGATGACGCTGACACGCGAGCCTTCATTGCTCGCGTGCTTGGTGCCGCCGGCGCAACCGTCGCGGAGGCTTCCAGCGGCGATCAGGCGCTGGCACTGCTGAAGACGGAAAATCCCGACATGCTGGTGAGCGATATCGGCATGGCCAAGTGGGACGGTTATCAGCTGATCCGCAATATTCGCGCCTCCGGACTCGATCAGGTGAGGCTGCCGGCGATTGCGCTCACGGCGTTCTCGCGCGATCAGGACCGTACGGATGCTCTGAACGCCGGATTCCAGGCCCATCTGGTCAAGCCCATTGAGCCGGATCAGTTGATCAACTCCATCGCCGGCTTCCGGCGCGGCACGACCCCGGCGCAGAGCTAGCTAGCGGCGTTCTGGAGGGTGGACATCCGGTGCGCGCCCAGCTGTCGAAAATGGCCGGGCTGGGTCTGCCGCCGCTCGCACTCAGCGCAAGGGCGAGGTAGACCGTGAGGTCTTGGGCCGAACCTCAGCTCAGAGGTAGGCAACCTCATAACCGACCTGTAGCAGGCAGGGTCGCCTCGAAGCATGCACGGCACCGCGCGAACCGGGGCACATCAGCACACCCGCCGCCCGATGCGTCGTAGCCGCCAGAGCAGTAGCAACGGCTGCGCCGAGGTCAATGTGCCCGTCGCAGTCCGAGTAAGGGCAGGAGTACTCGAAGAAGGCGCGCGCCGGGGGATAGAGGACGTGTGACTGCGGAGTCAGCCCACTCGAGCTCGCTCCGTCGAACTTCAGCTCAATGCGCAGCTGCTGCACGGTCGGGAATGCATCCCGCAGCACGGGTGCCGCGGCCCGATCACGACGCAACTGATCCAGGCGCCCCTGTCGCGTCGCCGCCGAAGGAGCAAGCCTCACGCTTTCCCAGCAGACAAGTTCACACCTGATTCCGGTTCGCGGCTCTGGCAGCTCGCGTGCGCTGTTCTTCTTGCACTTCTGCCAGGGTCAGTCGCGTACTGATGGCGATGACATCAAGAATCGGATGCTCGGGGTCGGAGGGCAGGCGCAGTTGATGAACCTTCTCCCAGGTACGGATCCTGACGTCAGGCGGATTGAGATCAGAACGCTGCTCGGCCAACTCCAGGCGACGCCGCTCGGCGCGCTCATGTTGCTCGTGTGCGATGCGCTCGGCTGGAGTCTTGACGAGGTCGGCTGTGCGGGGAAGCGTCATATCGATGGAAGATTCTTTCACCTGGGATTAAGCAAGGCTCGGCAGGTCCACTTGCGTCCCTGCCGAACGACTACAGGAGCAGCATACAGTACACCAAGTCATGCGACGCCGAACAACTTCCGCGCATTCTCCGTTCAGTGCTCTTACCTGCGAGTAAATCTGCCGGTTATCCTGCCGAGCGGTCGGTTGGCTGCCAGGCCTTTTCCGGGCGTAGCGACTTCAGGGCAGCGCTGTGCGCAGGGTGGATTTGCTGGCGATACTCCGCAACTGAAATCAGCTGGCGCGCGCGCGTATCCCAGAGAATGTATTTCAACGAGGAAGGTACGTCGGTCAGCGTGAGGCGATTAACGTCGCAGAACAGATCGACGTATTCGTCGTGACAGCGCAGCAGGCAATAGTTGGGAATCCTGGCGGAAAGGTGGTGAATGTGGTGGTAGCCAATGTTGACGGTGAACCAATTCAACCAGGCGGGCAGCATCAGAAAGCTGGTGCCGGCAATGGCGCCGGCATCGTAGTCCCAGTGCTTGCCGTCGCTGGCATAGGAATGCTTGAAATTGTGCTGCACCGTGAACAGTACGATACCCGCGCCACCGGCAAATGCCATGCTGAGGACATAGATCTTAAAGAATAACGCGATACCTACCGCGTAGCACATCAACGCGGCGCCGGCGATCAGCGCCACGTTATTCCAGGACATGTGCCGGTATTCTTTGAGAGTCTTCCAGTAGCGCGTCTTGAATCCGGCTGCGTGTGCGCGCATCGATTCGCCGGGATGGGCGATCATGTTGCGAACGAAATGCTGCAAAAATTGCATGCTGCCCGTGACCCAGGTAAAGCGCGGATTGAACACCAGGTAGATGAATCCGGCGATCGGCGCACCCACCATGCTGCATTTCCAGCGATACAGGCGCTGTTGCGTCGCGCTCAGCGCGGCGTACTCGTCAACGGAAAGTGTCGTGTAGGGACCGCGGTACTTTTCCCAGTTGCCGTTGTGCGTATGGTGATAGTTGTGATGCTGCGACCACACGTATTGCGGCATGCCGGCCGTTACGCCCAGCAGGAAGCCGAAGATCCGATTGAGGCGGCGCGTACGAAACAGGCTCCCGTGGCCACACTCATGCATCAGAGCGAAGACGCGCAGAGTAAAGAGACTGATCAGAACGATGATCGGAATCAGCAGCCATTCGAAGGAGTGCTGGCTGGACGCTGCGGCCCACCACAGCAGTGCCAGCGCTCCAAAGGTCGTTATGATCTGCGACAACCCTTTGAGATTGCTCGAATTGGCATGCTCATAGACGATGATTCGTCTGTTTTCCCTGACTCGCTCGATCGATGACGCCAAGAGGCCCCCTAGCAGCCGCAGCGGTACCTAGTGTGTAAAAGGTTCGTGCGGTCGGATTAACATGCATGCGCGGATCCCGCTGTGACCGTGGTCTCGCTGTTTTGCTTTTTTCTCTTGCCGAAGTCATCCCTCCCCTGAAGGGCACGACCGGGCACGGCCGAATTGGCCGCTGAAGTGATGGCACGAAAGACTCCGCCAGGCCGGTGCCTGCAGCCCTGACGGACACCACTTGATCGCAGTCACCGGAAGGATCGAAGTCCATCCGGCCAGCATCAAGTACCTTCAGTAACGGCGCGGGCCGCCGCGGCCACCGCCGCCAGCGGACCGATCCCGATCCTGGGCCTCATTGACCTTCAGCGCGCGGCCGTCAAAGGACTGACCGTTCAGCGCCTGCATGGCGCGCGATGCATCCGCGTTCGACATTTCCACGAAGCCGAATCCGCGCGGGCGGCCGGTATCACGATCAGAAATCAGAGTCACTTTTTCGACTGTTCCATGCGCCGCGAACAGAGTGCGCACGCTCTCTTCGGTCGCGGTGAAAGGAAGATTACCTACATAAAGTTTGGTCACAGCAGATTACTCACTCACAGTATTGGGAGATTTGGATCAGCACAGCACGAGGCTCACTCATTCCTCGAAGAGCCAATCCCCTCGGCCGACGGACAGCGCGGCAGACCCCTCTGGCGGCGGACAGACAGCCCATGACAAGTTCGAACCGCCGCGTAGCGTACGCTAGTTCGCGACGGCGTGCCGGTGTAATGCAAATGAACCGCTACCGGCGGCTGCGCGGAGCCATGGCTGCGCTGCCGCTGGATTCCGGGCGATTCGGTCGCCGGCTGGGCTCACCCCCACGATTGCAGGGACGTTCCGCCCCTTCAGGCGCATGGTTTCCCTTTCGCCTTCGGGCCTTAGCGTATTTACCGCCCCCTTCGCGTCCTAAGAGCTGATGGGTCGCTGCGCCCTCGAACCGGTCCCGTGCTGGGCCGGTCGGGGTGCATCGTCCGGCTGTGAGCGCCGGTGGGGTGCCTGGGTTCAGGTGTCCCCGCGCGACTCAGATGGCGGGTTCGGCGGCCCAAATTCGATTCCTTAGTTAGGCAAACGAAGACACATCAGGCCACTGGAGGTCCTATGGCGATGCCGCAATCTCAGCTCAAAGCCCGGGAGATCGAGGCGCTCACATTCAGCTACTGCCCGCCACCGACATCGACCCGAACCGAGCGCAGACACTGGTGGCGCAGCTCGATGGAAGGCCACTTCTTCATGGTGGGGGTCACGGTGCTTGCAGGCGTGCTGACTGCAGTTGCCTGGCTTTTCGTGCATTGAAACCCGCAGGCTGCGCTTGCTGAATGAATTCGCATCAGGGTGATGCCGGCAGCGCGCAGCGGCACTGCTCAGGGTCCTCCGACGACCGCCTCTTCCCGGACGGTTCCTTTAGATAGCGCCGCAGTGCCTTGCGGCTGGAGAGATCCAGATGCGTCTCCTGCAGCAGAGTGGTTGGACTCAGGCTGACGAGGGCGCCGCGATGCAGCTCGCCCTGCGCGAGCGTATGCAATTTGTCATACAGGACGGTAAACAGCTGCTCGCGCGAAACCGAATCGCCCTGCTCTGCTGACTGCCTCAGCAGCTCGAGCTGCTCCTGCAGCATCCTCGCAGCTCCCGCGCGGCTACTCGCTCAATCACTCAGGATGTCCAATTGATTGGCGACCGACAACATGGCAGCCGAGCCGTGCCCGGCACCATCGATCGGCGCAGTACGCCCCCTGGACTTGCACTCTCGATCAACGGTTTCAACCCGGCCGTCTAGCCCTGCAAGGCGCCCGCGGTTTTGGGGCATGAACGCAGCTGACCCGCCGGCTCTCTGCCCGCGAAGGCTGTTTGCGATAGAGTCGCTGCCCGCATCGCGCACCCCACGCATGGTGCCATCGCGAGCAACTTCGATGACTACAGCGACACGGCCGGTGGCTCTGGTGACCGGCGCCTCCTCGGGAATCGGTGAAGCGATTGCACTGCGCCTTGCACAGGAGGGTTTCGATCTGGTGCTCGTTGCGCGCTCGGACGAACGCCTGCAGCGCGTTGCCAGCTCGATTCAGAGGATTTACGGGCGACGCAGCTGGGTTCTGCTCGAAGACCTGACCAGACGCGACTGCGGAACAGCGCTATTGCAACAGGTCCAGGCGCTCGGAATAACGGTGGAGGTGCTGATAAACAATGCCGGAATCGGCGCCTACGGACCCTTCCAGGAATTGCCACTGGAGGAAGAACGCAGCGCCATCGCGGTCAATATTGGTGCGCTCGTTGAACTTACTCATGCCTTCCTTCCGGAGCTGCTTGCGCGTCGCTCGGGCGCGGTGATCAATATCGCCTCGACCGCGGCTTTTCAACCGGCGCCCTTTATGGCGGTCTATGCAGCAACGAAGGCGTTTGTACTGAGCTTCACTGAGGCACTCTGGGCAGAGACACTCGGACGGGGCGTAAAGATCATCGCGGTCTGCCCGCCAGCGGTGCAGACCCCGTTCATCGCCAAGCTCGGCCCCGATGGTCCGCCGAAAATAAGCGCGTTCGCACATGGATTGCCGGCCGAGCAGGTCGCTTCCGCCGTAGTCGAAGCGATGCGCGGTGATGTACCCACTTACATTGTCGGGCGCAAAAGTCGGATTTTGACTTGGCTGGTGCGCTTGATGCCGCGGGCTGCGGTCGCGCGCAGCGTAGCGCGCGTGATGCGTCCCCGGTAAGGAGCCCGAACGGGCGAGGAGACCGTCTCCTCGCCCGCCGGAGCCGCTAGCTAGTGCTGATCGTCTCGATCCTGCGGCTTTTGCGAGCCGGTGCCCGGGTCCTTGGAGCCGCCCGGTGGTTTGTCCTGCTGAGGCTTGCGCTGCGGGTCCACGCCACCCGGGGGCTGTGATTTCTGCGGATTCTGGGGGTTGCCCTGCGGGTTCTGCGAACCAGGCTGATTCGTGTTCATGGTCTAAATCCTCTTTGTCGATTGCGGCATCCAGCTGCCGAGAGAAAGTATCGACTTCGAGAGCATGCTTGGTAACAAGGCGATGACTGTATGACACGTCGTCTCCTTCCTACATGTGCAAGCAATGCTGCCCTCGATGCGACCTTGCTGCGCGCCGAAGCGCTACGGCGAGCGCTGCGCGGCGCGCGCACCGTTTCTGCGCCGACGCTGCTGGAGCGGTACTCATCGACACACATCCTGTCGGAGAACCAAGATGTCACCGTCAACGATATCGACTCGAGCCCATCAGAGACTTCGTCAAGCTCAACCGCGGACGCTCGTGCGTCGCGAGTGCAAGGGTAATGCCAGCGAGGAGCCCGTCTGGTCGCATTGCAGGCTCCCCCCTTGAATGACGTGCCGGTGGCTAAGAACCGCCAAGCCCCCACCTTGGGGCCGCGAGGGAGGCTGTAGGCAGATGGCGACACGACCTTCTTTAGAGCCCGCTTAAAGATTGAAAGATAAGAGCTTGCTGCGCTTGCTGCGATGCGCGCCTCATGCGATCGGTGAAGGATGCTCATCGCGCCGACGCAACAGCGCGCGCACAAGCACACGATTCTGTATTAACCTCAAGAGCGCGCTTTCAACCGCGAAGCTGTGTCTAAAGCATGGCAGTTGGTGAGGCGCTCCGACGCGCAGGATGCGCTGGCGCAGTTTGATCGAGCAGAGATCAGCGGGAAGCTGACCGGGGGAGCATGCAGGTTCATGCATACAAGCATGCGCGACTCATGGCGGAATCAGAGTCGCGGGTGGAAATGGCGGCGTACTCACGGGCGCCGGAGGACAAGATTGTCCGCCACCTCCTGGGACGTCACGAACTATACCGTCGCTGGGAATCTGAGCACGACCGCCTCATGCGCACCGTCTCCGAGCACCCGCACATGCCCGCCCAGGTGACTGCACTACGTGCGACCGCATTTTCTCTCGTGCACCGCCGGGCGCTATTCGAGTACACGCGCGAGCGGCAGCTGACCGGGGTCAAACGGCGACGTCTGTTCGGGTTGTTCTACGGTTGCCGCGACTACACCAATGCAGTACTCAACGAGCATGGGAACTATGTGCGCTGCAGTTCCAGCTACCTGTGCACTCAGCATCTGGCCGAGCACCTGATGCAGGATGCCGCCTTCAGCGAACCACTGCAGCTCTACGAGCAATGGCATCAGGAGTATTTCGCCAATTACTGCGATTGCGAACTGGCCTTGACGCCTGATGAACAGGAAACACTCGCCCCACTCGCCGCCCTGCAACCGCTGCTGAAACATCGTCTCGCGGAGGCGCGTGAAGCCATCATTGCCATGCCCCGCGCGCCCGATCGGGAGTGGCGCGAAGTACAGATCCGCAAACCCAACGGCGACACCCAACGCATGAAGGCAATCTTCGGCGCCAACTGAAGCGCAGTCGGAATCCGGCGCCGTTGGCCGCCGCAGGCACCCGCCATCCGCGCAGTCCCCAGGCAATAGATCAGAATCAGGAATGCGCGTTCAGCGCGACGAACTCGCCGCTGAATCGGGCGGCGATGCCGCCCTGCTGCTGCAACAGGGCACCCACCGCCACGCGTGCCTTGCCGCGACGCTGCAACGTGCCAATGAAATGCTGCCAGCGCTGTGGCTGCTCCAGCGCAGCATGTGCCGTGAACCGCCCGACGATGGGCCGTTCGAATTCCATGCTGTTGCGCTGTATCAGCAGATTGCCCAAAAACTCATCGGCGCGCAGGCGCGCGTACAGCAGCGTCCAGGATGCGAGCATCGCGAGCGCCGACGCGCTACCGCCAAATACCGAATGGTGCTGATTGATGTTTGGCTCGAGTGGTGCCTCGAGCACGACGCCGGTCGGATCGACCGACAAGACGCGCACCGCCATCGCCCGCGACAGCGGAATCTCTTCGTACAGGTAGTGCTGCAGTTCGTTCGGCGTCACACCGTCACTCCACGTCGATGACGACCTTACCGCGGGCGTGCCCCTGTTCCAGGTAGGCGAGCGCGGCCGCGACATCCCTGAGCGGGTAGCGCCGGTCGATCGCAGAGGTCAGCTTGCCCGTCTGCATCAGCTCGCCCAGCACACTCAGATCCTGCTGGTTGAGCTCGGCGAGGAACGGCAGGAATTTCTGACTCACGAACGGCCTCAGCAACAGCGCCTTGAGCGGTGTCATCAGCGGGCCCACCCAGTTGCCATCGCTCGGGCCGCCGACGATGACGAACGTGCCATGCGGATTGAGCACGCGGCGATACTCCAGCAGGGAATGATTGCCAACCGTGTCCAGTATGAGATCAAAGTGCTGTGAACCCTTGGTGAAGTCTTCCTGGGTATAGTCGATGACCTGTGTGGCGCCGAGGGCGCGCACCATTTCCAGATTGCGGGTGCTGCACACACCGGTCACCTCGGCACCGTAGGCTTTGGCGATCTGCACGGCGAAGGTGCCGACGCCGCCCGAAGCACCGTTGATCAGGACCTTCTGTCCGGCCTGGATCCGACCTTTGTCCCGCAGCGCCTGCAGCGCGGTAATCGCAGCGATGGGTACCGCGGCGGCCTGCTCGAAGGTGACGTTGGCGGGTTTGAGCACGATGGCGCGGTCATCGCGTACGTTCACATACTGCGCGAACGCACCCATCTTGCCGCCAAACACCTCATCTCCGGGCTTGAAGCGCGTGACGCCGGCGCCAACTGCTGCGACGGTACCGGAAAAATCGACGCCGAGACGAGGGTTTGTCGGCGCTCCCACACCGGAATCCAGGCGAACGACATAGGGCGCACCGCGCAGGTAGTGCCAGTCGAGGGGATTCACGGAGGCGGCATGGACCCGGACCTGAACCTCATGCTCGCCGGGCGCCGTGCGCGGGATGTCTTCATACCTCAAAACCGCCGGCGGCCCGTAGCAGCGATGCACGATCGCCTGCATCGAGGCGGCCTGGCCGGCAAAGACGGGCGAGGCTGCGCAGGGCGAGTCGTGACGCAAGGCGAGCGCGCCCAGCCCCAGACCTGCGGCGAGCAGCAGCACGAGCGCTCCGATAATCCGATTGCGCAGTCTCATTGAACGTGCTCCCGAATGTGTGACGGGTCAGTGGTTCGCGCGGGCGAGACGCCTTGACCGCTCCCGCAGCAGAGCTGTGACGATGCCGAGCGAATACTGCCCGGCGATCTCGCGCGAGAATCGCGGAAAATCGTGGCTCGCGTTGTCATCCGCCGAGTCTGAGATCGTGCGCACGATGGCGAAGGGCACGCCGTACTCGGTACACACCTGCGCCACCGCCGCGCTCTCCATATCAACGCAGGAGACTTCCGGCAGGCGCTGACGCAGTTCTGCAAGGCGCGAGGCGCCGGAAAAGAACTGATCGCCGCTGGCAATGATGCCGTGCACGATGCGCGGAGTGCGGATACCAAAGAGCTCGCGCACATTTGCCGGGACCGTCACCGCCAGATCATCCCGCACGAATGCCTGCGCCGCGACTGCGAGATCTGCGCGCAAGCCCAGATCGGTCGCGAACGTCGACTGTCCGAGTAACGGTATTTCATAGCGCGCGAAAAGCGGAGTCGCATCCATGTCGTGCTGGATGAGTTCGGTTCCGATAACGACGTCGCCGATTGCCAGGTCCGTGCGCACCGCACCGGCGACGCCACTGAATACCAGCTGCGTGACACCCAATCCGTCGATCAACTGAGTCGCGGTCGCCGCCGCCGCCACCTTGCCCCAACGTGAAAAAACCACCACCACCTCGATGCCGTGCAGGATACCCAGCTGGTAGAGTCGTCTGCCCTTCTCCCGGGTCTGTCTGGCACTCAACGCCGCCACCACCGCAGCACTTTCTTCCGGCGTCGCGCTCATGATTGCGAGCATTATTTCTGCTTCCCTGTGCTACCGCCTGACTGCAGGGTCGATCCGCTCAAGTCGCACGATCCGCCAGCGGCAGCCCGGTCTGTGCCGGTGGATTATCACCCCGTCAGGACCCAGTGCGCGAGCGCGCGCCTCCGCATGCATCATCAGCTCGAATTCGCGCTCTGCACATGTTAGAAGTGCGGTACCCCCCGGATAGCCTCATGAATGGGCTCGCAGAGGGCGCAGCAATTGCTCGACAGAGTCTCTAAACGGAAGCGTGCCTCGCTCGCCCGGCCCAAACCGCGCGCGCTGGGCGTTTCGCATCCGCGGCGAACAGGCTATCCCAGCAGCGAGAAAAGGGCGGCCTTTCCCGCACAGGTGGGCTTGCAGCTCGCTCGCCTGGTCGCACAGGCGCCCGCCGGCAACGACTGGCTGCACGAGGTCAAATACGACGGCTACCGCGTGCTGGTGTGGCGTAACGGCTCGGCGATCCGCGTGACTTCGCGCGGTGATCAGAACTGGAGCGCCAAACTCCCCGGGGTCGTCGCCGCGACCGCGGCACTGCCCTGCCGCAGCTGCATCCTGGATGGCGAGCTGGTTGCGCTTGAGGCGCACGGCCGCAGCAACTTCGGCCAACTGCAGCGCAGCTTTGCCGATGCGGCCGGCGAGGCACACCTGCGAATCATGGTGTTCGATCTTCTTTACCAGGATGGGCAAGACCTGCGGCAACTGAGCCAACTGGAGCGCAAGGCGCACCTGACCAAGCTGCTGCAGCGTTGTCGCCCACCACTACAGCTCACCCGCTACGCGCGCGGTAATGGCGTGGCGGCGGCACGCGCGGCGTGTGACGCCGGACTCGAAGGAATCGTGTGCAAGACGGTAGATGCAGCGTACCGGGAGGGTCGCACGGGCGCCTGGGTCAAAGTGAAGTGCGTACTTTCGGATGAATACGCGGTGGTGGGTTACACACTAGGCCAAGGGGCACGGGCGCGGCTGGGCTCCCTACTGCTCGGCAGCCCGCAGCCGGGTGGCACCTGGCACTACTGGGGACGCGTCGGCACCGGACTGGACGAACGGACGATCGCCGTCCTGCTGCAACAGCTGAAGAAAGCTGCGCACGCCGTTGCCTTCGAGAACCCGCCCACGCGCACCCAGCTGCGCGGGGCCGATCCCGTCTGGACTCAGCCGCAGCTCGTCGTGGAAGTCGAGTTCCGCGGCCAGACCGAGGACGGCCTGCTGCGCCAGGCGAGCCTCAAGGGGGTGCGTCTGGATCGCTCGATCGCATCGCTGCGCAGCCAGCAACGTAATGCCGCACGCGTGGAGTCCCACCTTGGCGATTCGCCGGACCACTAGCCGCAGCGGTACGCGCAAGGCCGCCAAGCGCAGCGCGGGGATGCGGCGCCCTCCGGCGGCTCCCGCGCCGGCGGTTGCGAGCCCTCGGGGAGCCCACGACGACAGTGCTGTCCGCCTCACCCATCCGGAGCGCGTGCTGTTTGCGGATCCGGTCATCAGCAAGGCTGATCTGGCGGCGTTCTACCGCGGCATCGCGCCGTTCATTCTGCCCGGAATGATTAATCGTCCACTCATGTTGCTGCGCTGCCCGGATGGCGCCGTGGCGCAATGCTTCTTTCAGAAGCACACCACCGGAACATTCCCCGCCGCGGTCCACGAAGTAACTGAGGCGGGCAGCGCTCAGCGCTGGATGTACATCACGGGACTCAGCGGCCTGATGGCTTTGGTGCAAATGAACGCTGTCGAGTACCACGTATGGGGCTCCACGATCGCTGATCTGAAGCATGCGGATCGCTTGGTCATCGACCTTGATCCAGACCCAAGCGTGGGCTGGCGCGCGGTCGTTAACGCTGCGCTGGAGCTGCGCAACCGATTGCAGAGCTCGAAACTGGTAAGTTTTGTCAGGACCTCTGGCGGTAAGGGCCTGCATCTCGTGATACCGCTGCAACCCGCTGTCCCCTGGAACGCCGCAGCCCGCTTCTGTCGGACGCTCGCGGAGAACCTCACGCAGGAGTATCCCGAACGCTATCTCGCGCACGCCTCCAAGAGCGAGCGGCGCGGACGCATTTTTGTCGACTATCTGCGCAACGCACGCGGCGCCACCGCCGTGTGCTCGTACTCGTTGCGGCATCGACCGGGAGCACCGATCGCAACACCGCTCAGCTGGGAGGAATTGCCGAAGCTGCGCGCGCCCGACCAGTTCCGTTACGACAACATTAAACGCCGCCTCGCCGCGCTCTCTGGCGATCCGTGGGAGGGCGTCGGGGAGCTGCGGCAAACTCTGCCCGTGACGGCCGGCTGACTCAGTCTGTTCGACCTGCGCCTCCAGTGTAGGTACTGACCTACTTATCCAACTGTCTTGTGCACGTTGTGCGCGCTGCCGCCCGCGCCTATAAATGACCCTCATTCCGAGGAGCTGGATATGAAGAAACTGGCAAGTCTTGTAGTGCTCGCGCTTCCGCTCGTCAGCTGGGGCGCAAGCAATTCACCCGATGCTCACTTTTATCGCGCGGTGGCGCAGTCCGGGATTGCAGAGGTCGAAGCTGGCAAGCTCGCGCAACAGAAAGCCGTCGATCCCGCGTTGGCAAAGTTCGGCGCGATGATGGTCAAAGACCATTCGGCAGCGAACGATCAACTGAAGGCCCTGGGGCAGTCGAAGGACGTGTCACTGCCCTCCTCCTCCAGTGTGGAAGACATGGCCGCCAAAGCAAAACTCGAACTGCTCTCGGGTGCGAGCTTCGACAAGGCATACATCAAGAATCAGATATCGGCGCATCAGGACGCGATCAAGCTGCTGCAGCACGAGATCAGCTCCGGTCAGGACAGTGATGCGCAGGCCTTTGCCCGTAAGATCCTGCCGACGGTGCGTTCACACCTTGCGGCAATTCAGCAGCTCGCCGCCGCTGCCGCAGCACCGCAACCCTAGGACAGGGCGGGATTGCGCCATTCGCGCTGCCCGGCAGACGGCAGTCGCAGCAGCAATCTAGTCAATTCGTCGAGATCCAGTGGCTTGACCAGGTGCGAATCGAATCCGGCTTCGCGCGAGCGGCGCCGATCAGTCTCCTGGCCCCAACCGGTCACGGCAACCAGCAGAACGCCCTTACCCCAGGGCTCGGCACGGATGCGGCGCGCGACCTCATAACCGTTCAGAAGTGGCATGCCGACGTCCAGCAGCGCGACGTCGGGCAGGTGACGCTCCGCGGATTCAAGCGCAGCACTGCCGTTGCAGGCGCTGAAGACTTCGTGGCCGCTCAACTGCAGAACCCTTGCCAGGCTCTCAAGCGCATCA
>Ga0070761_10000672_pt1 | contig 21884 bp, 23 predicted proteins | sample HubBroMetageREF1_FD_66724 | JGI IMG/M metagenome (GOLD analysis project Ga0070761, IMG submission 66724) | Reference soil microbial communities from the Hubbard Brook experimental Forest, New Hampshire, USA - Hubbard Brook CCASE Soil... | ecosystem: Environmental > Terrestrial > Soil >... | reverse complement strand
GCGTTTGAGACGCTGGTGGGCCGCTACGAACGCAAAATCTTCCGCCTGGCGCAAAACATCACGCAGAACAAGGAAGACGCCGAAGACGTGATGCAGGAAGCGTTCCTGAAGTCCTACCAGCATCTGAGCGAGTTTCAGGGAAATTCGCGGTTTTACACCTGGCTGGTGCGGATCGCCGTGAACCAGGCGCTGATGAAGCTGCGCAAGCGCCGGCCGAACCAGGTGTCGCTGGACGAAGAAGTGGACACCGGCGAAGATACCATTCCGCGGGAGGTGGAGGACTGGGGTCCTTCGCCTGAGGAACGCTACAAACAGGCCGAACTGGGACAAATTTTGACCAGCACAATTGCGGAACTTGAGCCTCCTTTCCGAATCGTTTTTCAACTTCGCGACATCGAAGAACTGTCAACCGAGGAGACGGCGGAAGCGCTAGGACTCTCGATTCCGGCAGTGAAGTCGCGGCTGCTGCGCGCGCGCTTGAAGCTGCGCCAGAAATTGAACCGTTATTTTAGACAGGGTGAGAATTCGTGAATTGCAAGAGCATCGTGAAAGAGATTTCGAACTACCTGGAAGAGGCGATGGAGCCATCGCTGAAATCGTCCATCGAAAAGCATTTAGAAAATTGCGAGGATTGCCGGGTGGTGGTGGACACTACCAGGCAAACCATTCAGATCTTCTGCAACTCCGAGCCCGCGCCTTTGCCGGAAGATACGCGTGTGCGGCTGCGCGACGCGCTTTTCAAGCATTTGAATAAACTGCGCACCGGGCCGCGGGCTTAGACGCCGCGCGCTTCGGCTGAGCGAGCGTCTTTTTCCCACAGCGGTACCTGCCGTCCCATTCCTCGTTCTCGCGCTATTTCGTAAATCCTGCCTGCAACGACGATGTCTTCAACCGCGATCCCATTGGATTTGAAGAGCGTGATCTGTTCGGGATTGCTACGTCCGGGAGCTTTTCCGGCTACGATTTCGGCTAGTTCAGTGACGTTGTCCCAGCGGCGCTTGTCGTCGCCATACATTTGAATCAAGTCGCCCGCCTCGATCTTGGATTGCTCGCGGGAATCGGCGACGATGATGTCACAGCGGCGGACGGCTGTGCCGTCGAGTTCGTGCTTCTGGGGGAAATTGGCGCCGATAGCGTTGATGTGCATTCCGGAGGTGAGCCAGCTGCCGTCCAGAACCGGCTCGATGGAAGTGGTGGAAGTGACCACGATATCGGCACCGCGAACTGCTTCTTGCGCGGAGGCCACGGCGACGACCGGGAAGCCTAGCTGCGCAGTCATTTCTTTTGCGAAGCGTTCGCGATGCTCTGGGGTACGGCTGAAGGCGCGAACTCCGGCGATGCTGCGCACCAGCGCGAGCGCCTGCAGCTGCGTCCGCGACTGCAATCCCGTGCCGATGATTCCAATCTTGCGGGCGTCTGCGCGCGCCAGGAGACGAGTGGCCAGCCCGCTGGCCGCGCCGGTGCGGATTTGCCCGAGGTTGTCTGCTTCGATAAGCGCGAGCAGTTCCCCAGTGTCCATTTGGAATAGCGGCACCAGGAAACGTAGTCCCGCTTTCGCGCTGGTGTAAATCTTCATGCCCATGTAATTGCCGGTGCTATCGGCCGCGGCCATGTAATGCAGATAACTTTTGCCGGGTACGTGCAGGCGCTGGCGGGAATGCAGCAGCGCGGAACCGTCGGCGAGGCGGCGAAAAGAATCTTCGACGGCTGCGAGCGCCATGGGCATCGTGAGGATCTGCTGCACGTCCGCTTCAGAAAGCAATAGAGCCATGAGACACACCTCGTAATTTCGGACTGCAATCATAGCGCGTCGAAGGGGAATGTCAGAAGGTGATGCGGTAGCGCAGGACGCGCGATTCCGGCGCGTCGAGGACCAGCAATTCTCCGTGCGGGCTGACGGCTAGCGCCGGAGCTTTGCGAGAGGCTTGGCCGAGTTCGGGAGCGAGGTCTATGTCCGCTCTTGAGGCGCCGTCGCCGGTGCCGGCGATGTGCAGCATGCGCCCGTCGGAATCCATAACGAAAACGCAATTGTTCCAGACCGCGAAACCTGCGCCGGGACTCCAGGTGGCGCCCGTAGCGCCAGGGGTGATCTCTGAAATCAGGCGGCCTTCGCGCGTGAGCTTCATGATGCCGCCCGAGGGCGTTCCAAGGTACAGAAAATTATCGGGACCTTCGACAAGCGGGCCGAAGGGGTGCGTCCCCGGGAAAGTTTCGCGCGGCTCCCAGGTTTGCACCAGACGCAAGCGCGACGTGTAGCTGAAGACTTTCGCGGCATGCGGGTCAAGCACGTGGATCGTGCCGTCATCGCCGACGGCCGCGCTGAGCGCGTTACCAGCGAGCGGGCGCGTGCGCAGGCGCAGTTCGCGGTAGCGATCGCCGTTGGGCATGAAAATGAAGACGCTGTTGCGCACGGGATCTGTGACATAAAGAGCGCCGCCGCGGTCCACAGCGACCGATTGCGGATGATTCAAGCCATCTTCCTGGAACGAGAGCAGCGGCTTCCCTTCCGGAGCAAATTTCGAAATGAAGGCGCTGCCGGAATCCACGATGAATATGTCACCCAGGGAATTCGTGGCGATGCCCGATGGCTGCTGCAATTGGCCTGGCCCGTCGCCCGCGCTTCCCCACTGGCCGATGAAGTGCAGGGCGGGCACCACGGGATTCTGCGGCGGAGGCACCGGCTGGGAAGTGGCTTGCGAGCAGCCGGAGAGCGCCACGGAAAAATATAGAAGCAACGCTGCGCCGAAAGTCGCCGTGCGATTCGCCATGCAACAAATTTAGCGCACTCGGCGGCGGGCGCGGCTGCAAATGATGGCGAATGAAACGCGGTGATTAATGGGTGCGCTTGCGCGGTTTCGCAGCGTTGCCATCTTTCACCCGGCGCACGATGGTCTGATGCATCTGGTAGGCGCGGCGATCCGGCGCCCCGTTGCTGTAATCCAGAAAGGTAAACGTGAGGTCGGCTTCAGGGCCCGCCGTCTGCGATTTTAGAATGGGAAATTTGCCGCACACATTGCTTTCAACGAACGCGGTTTCGTAGCGCTCCTTCTGCTTGCCCCAGGTGTACACGCGCAGTGCAGTGAAATCGCAGGGCTGGCCCTCGGGTCCATGCGTGCCGAGGAGCAGATATTGCGCCATGGGTTTTCCGGCGGTGGATGCGACGCGATTCAACTCGGTCCAGGCCACGATACGCATCCCGGCGGAAGTGGCGTAATCCGGCAGAGGCGGCGGAACATCGAGTTCGACGAAGCGGCCGAGAAGCCATCCGGCCAGGATGGTTTGGTCGCTCATATGGGCGCGAACGAGCCACCAGTCTTCCTTTTTCGGCTCGGGCTTGGTGTCCGGATTGGCGTCGGGCTTGCCTTTGGATGTGCGGTCTTTGGATTTCCGGTCGGTGGATTTGGGGTCGGTGGATTTGCGATCGTCTGGCGCGGGCGCTTCGTCCGCGGATTCCGATCCGGAGTTGGAAATGGAGGCGGCTACGACTAACTCCGGCTGGCGCGCCATCATGTCCAGGGGAGTATCTTTATTCAACTGCCGGACGCGCGGCGAATCGCGCCCCGGTTCAATATGCAGATTGCTGAGAACCCTGGTGTGACCGCGCGCCACCACAGGCATCGTGGCCGACTTTGCTTCCAAGTCTTTCAGCGTCTCCCACAGATCCGCGGACAGCAAATCGTTTTGCTCGATCCATCCGACGATTCCGGCGGCGGTGCGGACTTTGACCTGATTTTGAAATCTCTGCAGAACTTCGAGGCGATCTCCGAAACTGACGGTGGTGACGGCTTCGCGGACCTGCGCCGAAGTGCTGTAGAGAGTGACGGTGCGGCTGCCGGCATACGCGGTTTCCAGCGGCGGCGCGGAATGATGGAAGCGAACATAAAGCGCCACCACCAGAACCAGCAGCAGCGCAGAGCCCAACAGCACTTTCCGAATCACGGACACTCTCCGAAGGTATTTGGCACCGCGCGCAACGCGCTAAGGTATTCGGCTGCCATTTTTATGCGCGCGGATCGTGACATTGTCTGAAACAGGTAATTGAAGATTCTACACTAATCACCCTGCGCGGCCCTGCAAGCCGTCTGGAGAAAGTTTCCATACGCCGGGCCGGGGGTGTTTTTCTGTTCTGGTACAATGCGGAACACGCGGCGAGAGCTATCGCACGGCGGCCGCGGGAGGAATGGAATGCAGAGTCTGGAAAAATTGAAGCCGCTGGCCCTTTTGCTGCTGCGCTTGGGATTGGGAATTATTCTGGTGTGTCACGGCTATCCGAAGCTGTTTACGCACACGCACGAAACCATGCAGGGCTTCGAGCACATGGGATTCCCCGGTTATTTCGTGTATATAGCCGGGGTGGTGGAGTTTTTCGGCGGCTGCCTGCTGATCGTGGGGTTGTTCACGCGGATTGCGGGATTACTGGTGGCGGGGGAAATGGCGGTGGCGCTGGTGAAGGTGCACGGATTGATTTCGAACCCGGCAAGAGTGGATAACTATCAATTTCCGCTGGCAGTGGCGGTGGGTGCGTTTGCGCTGGCAGCGCTGGGCGCGGGATTGATATCCATTGACCAGGCTATTTATGGCGAGCGGCGCGGATCTTTTTCGCGCAGAGCAAAGGGTAAAGAGCGCGATTGATTGCAGAAGCGCGGCGCACTTGACGCGCGACGCGGTCGGGAACACTTTCCGAAAACTTCTACTTCTAGGCCGTCTGGGCGGAGCCGTGTCCGGGCGCGGAAGGCGCGGCGGGTTGCGCCGCCACTTCCACCGGTATTGGCGGAGGCGCTTGCGGGATCACCAGCCAGGCGACGAAGTATCCCAGCACGGCTGGAATCAGCGGAAACGGGAAAAGAATCAGTACCACCCAGATCAGGCGTACGATGGTGGAATCTACGTCGAGATATTCGGCGATGCCGCCGCAGACGCCGCCTAGTTTGCAATCGGTCGAAGAGCGCATCAGGCGCTTCTGGGGACGCGGTGCGGCGCTGGGCGCGCTGTTCTGCCTTGCCCCGCAGTAGTAACAGAAATTCGAATATTCAGCGATTTCCTTGTGACATTGCAGGCAATTCATAGGTTCATCCCCCCGAGCGGTTCGTGCCGGAGTTTCACCCGCCTACTTTAGTATACGAACGGAGCGAATGAAAGGTTTCATGGGTCCGGCCGCGGCTGCCGGCCGACCAGGCTAATAGGCCATCAGGTCGCGGATGGCGCGAGCGATATCCTCGGTTTGCGGCAGAATCGCGTCTTCGAGCCTGGGCTGATAGGCGACGAACGTGTCCGTGGCGGCTACGCGACGGACCGGAGCGGCGAGCTCGTCGAATAATTCGTCGGCAATGCGCGCGGCGATTTCCGCGCCATAACCCCATGAGCGCGTGTCTTCATACGCCACCAGAACGCGATTGGTCTTGCGGACAGTTGCAGCGATGGCTTCCCAGTCGTAGGGGCTGAGCGTACGCAGATCCAGAATTTCGGCGGAGATACCGTTGCGGGCCAGTTCCGCGGCAGCCACTTCCGCGCGATGCACTACGGCACCGTAGGTGATTACGCTGACGTCCGTGCCTTCGCGCACCATGCGCGCTTTGCCGAAGGGAATGGTGAAATCCGGTCCGGGATATTCCGAGCGATTGTAGGGCTGGCGGTAGAGATGCTTGTGCTCGAGGAACAGCACGGGATCGTCGGAGCGGATCGCGGTGCGCAGCAGACCACAGACATCCAGCGCGGTGGAAGGCATCACCACGCGCAGGCCGGGGATGTGTGTGAAGGTAACTTCGCCGCACTGGCTGTGGTAAATCGCGCCGCCAGTTAGATAGCCGCCAATCGCGACGCGAATCACCACGGGCGATTTGAAATGTCCGGCAGAACGCCAGCGAATCGTTGCCATTTCGTTGCGCAGCTGCATCATGGCTGGCCAGATGTAATCGAAGAATTGAATTTCGGGGACTGGCTTCAGTCCGCGAATGGCCATGCCGATGGAACGGCCGACGATATTCGCTTCGGCCAGCGGTGAATTGAAAACGCGCTGCGCGCCGAATTTGCGCTGCAGGCCCGCCGTGGCTTTGAAGACTCCGCCCTTCCCTTTCACGCTGGCCAGGCTTTCTTCGCGGCTGCAATCGGCCACGTCTTCGCCGAAGACAACGATGCGCTCGTCGCGCTTCATCTCGTCAAGCAGCGTGACGGAAACCATTTCGACCATCGTTTTCGGATGGCCTTCTTTTTTCGGCGTGGTTTCGAAATCGCGGGAGGTGGGATCCACGTCGGGCGAGTAAACCCACTTGTAAATCGAATCCGGCGAGGGAAGTTCGGCGGCCAGGGCGCGATCGGTGGTTTCGATGATTTCGCGATCCACTTCCGCTTCCAGAGCTTCGATTTCGCTTTCTTCCAGGATGCCTTCGCGCACCAGGAACAACGCAAATTTGGGAAGCGGATCGCGCTGCGCTTCGGCGGAGCGTTCGGATTCGCTCTTGTAGAGCTTTTCGTCGTCGGACAGCGAATGTGAATAAGGGCGGATGACGTGCGCGTGGACCAGCGCCGGGCCTTTGCGGGCGCGGCAATGTTCGGCGGCGCGGCGCAGCGCGGCATAACTTTCCAGCGGCTCCGTCCCGTCACATTCCTCAACGTAGAGATTCGGATAATTCCGCACCAGCTTGGAGATGCTGCCGCCCGGAGTCTGCACTTCCACCGGCACGGAAATGGCGTAGCCGTTGTCTTCGATCAGATAGAGAACGGGCAGGCGCTTGGTGCTGGCGGTGTTCAGCGATTCGTAAAATTCACCTTCGCTGGTGGTGCCGTCGCCGGCTGAAACGTAAGTGATCTCGTCGTGATGGAAGGAGACGGTCGCGCCGGTGGGAGCTTTGCGCGCTTGATCAAATGCCTTGGGAAATTTTTCGAAATAAGCAGAACATTCCGCCGCGCCGATGGCCTGCAGGAATTGCGTGCCGGTGGGCGAAGACCGGGTGACGACATTTAGATCGCGATTGCCCCAGTGCGATGGCATTTGACGTCCGCCAGATGCGGGATCGGCTTTCGCGCCCACTCCCTGCAGCAGCATTTCGTAGGGCGTGACGCCGAGCATGAGCATCAAGGCGCGATCGCGATAGTGCGGGAAAAACCAATCGTAGGCGGGCTTCAGGACCAGCCCGGCAGCGGTGAGGACAGCTTCATGGCCTGCGCCGCTAATCTGGAAGAACAGGCGGTTCTGGCGTTTCAGCTGGATCTCGCGATCGTCGAGCCGCCGAGACAAAAACATGGTGCGATAGACGCGGATCAGCGTTTCGCGGTCGAGGCCTTGGTATTTAGCCGGGTCGAAGTTCGCTGTTTTCGCTCTGATCTGGGTCGGCATCGGGCACTCTCGCCTTAGAGGTTTGCCGCGGGAATTAGGTACACGCCATTATAGCGAAATGCGCGGCGCGAAGAAAAAAAACGCGCGCCGCAATCGCCCTGGGATTACTGGAAAAATAGACAGGCATCATGTGGCCGTTAGGACAGGGAGTCAAAGAGTTCCGCGGCCTCGGCGAATCCCGGTTGGCCTTGGCGGATGATTTCCGCTTTCGCGGATTTGAACGGCTCTTCCGTTGGGATACGATCGAGCCAGCGCTGGTGCGAGAGCTTTTCGTGGTCGGAGAAATCGAGGCGGACCAGAACGCGGACGTTGGCGCTGGGTTCGGCGGCGTCGGACTTTGCCGCGGACTTCTTTTTGGGCGCGGAGGACTTCTTGGCGTCCGTTCCGGACTCAGACGAATCCTCGGCAACTTCGCGCTCGAATTTCAGGAGCATTTTCTTGCCCAGGCGGAAACCTTGCGTCCAGCCTTCTACTTTGTGGCGTGCTTGCTGCGCTACTTCTTCGTTGGTGCCGAAATCGAAAATCAGGAAGTCGTGGGCCATGGCTCATGTATAACAAAATTTGGTGGGGGATGGCTAGGGGTGGGCGGTAGCCGGTGGTGTGCGGAAAGGCAACGACAACCTCAGAGGCGCCACAGATGAACGCAGACGAACACGGACAAAAACAAAAAAATAGAAATCACGGGGCAAGACTGTTGTTGCGCGGGCCGATGCCGCGTGGTAGCCTGAGCGAATAAAAGGCGAAAGCTGGCGGACGGGCGGGAGCTTGGCAATTTCGTGGGGAGGTGGTGATGGCTGGGTCGCAACACGGGTTGGCGGGAGGCCTGACGAGAGGGCTGGCGGTGCGGGCCAGCACGACCCTGGAGACGGTGCAGGAGGCGCTGGGGGCGCTGGTCGCGCGTTTCCGCACCGATGAGGTGCTGACGGCGGTACGGCACATCCCGGCGCGCGAGGCGCAGTTCCGCGCCATGCCGGCGTGGGTCCGGCCCGAGCTGACAGCGGCTTATCACGCCAAGGGGATCGAAACGCTTTACACGCATCAAGCGGCGGCTGCGGAGCTGGCGCACGCGGGCAAGAATTTCGTAGTGGTGACGCCGACGGCTTCGGGCAAGACGCTTTGCTACAACCTGCCGGTGCTGAATGCGGTCCTGGAAAATGCGGACACTCGAGCGCTGTACCTCTTGCCCACCAAAGCACTGGCGCAGGATCAACTGGCGGAGCTGCACGATCTGGCGAAGCGGCTGGATGATTGTTTTGGCGTGTTCACGTATGACGGCGATACGCCGAGCGACGCGCGCCGTGCGATACGCGAGCGCGGGCATGTGATCCTGACGAATCCGGACATGCTGCACACGGGAATTTTGCCGCACCACACCAAGTGGACGCGGGTATTCGAGAATTTGCGCTACATCGTGCTGGATGAATTGCACACCTACCGCGGAGTGTTCGGCAGCCATCTGGCGAACGTGCTGCGGCGCCTTGCGCGCATTGCGGAATTTTACGGCTCGAAGCCGCAATTCATTTGCTGCTCGGCGACGATTGCGAATCCGGGGGAGCTCGCGGCGCAATTGATCGCGGAGCCGGTACAGGTAGTGGAGGAAAACGGCGCGCCCGCGGCGGAGAAGGTCTTCGTTTTTTACAATCCGCCGATAGTGAATCGCAACCTGGGAATTCGCCGCAGCTATTTGAATGAGACGACGCGCGTGGCGAGAGAACTGCTCGCGCGCAAACTGCAAACCATCGTATTTGCGAATAGCCGGCTGCACACGGAGGTGCTGCTGACAAATTTGCAGCAGGCGAACCGTCCGAGTCCGGGGGAGGCCGAGCCCATCCGCGGGTATCGCGGAGGATACTTGCCCGGAGAGCGCCGCGAAATTGAGCGCGGCTTACGCGACGGGCGGATTCGCGGCGTCGTTGCGACCAGCGCGCTAGAATTGGGGATTGATATCGGATCGCTGGACGCGAGCGTGATGGCGGGCTATGCCGGTTCGATCGCTTCCACATGGCAGCGTGCGGGCCGCGCCGGGCGGCGAAGCGGCACATCTTGCGCGGTGATGGTGGCGTCTTCTGCGCCGCTGGATCAGTTCATCGTGCAGCATCCGGATTATTTTTTCGGGCGCTCGCCGGAGCATGCGTACGTCCAGCCGGACAATCTGGAAATATTGGTGAACCATTTGAAGTGTGCCGCGTTCGAACTGCCGCTCGGGCCTGAGGAACACTTCGGCGACGTGGATTTGTCCGGCCTTTGCGAGCGGATGACCGACGCGGGGTTTCTGCATCGCAGCGGCGCCAATTGGCACTGGGTGCAAGAAGCTTATCCGGCCGATACGGTGAGCTTGCGTTCGGTGACGTCTGACAATTTCGTGATTATTGATACCACGGGCGGAACGAACGCGGAAGGAGACGGCGAGCCCGAAGTGATTGGCGAAGTGGATTTTTCTTCGGCGCTCACGACGGTGCATCCCAAGGCAATTTATCTGCACCAGGGCCAGCAATATCACGTGGAGCGGTTGGATTTCGAGCAGCGCAAGGCTTACGTGAAAAGCGTCAACGTGGACTACTACACGGATGCCATTCGCTACACGCAAGTGCGCGTGCTGGAAATTGCGGAAGAAGAGCAAATCGCGGGTCCGGCGGCGCGGGCGCACGGCGATGTGCTGGTGCGGTCGCAAGTGGTGGGATTCAAGAAGATCAAATTTTTTACCAATGAAAATGTCGGCGCGGGCAAGCTGGAGCTGCCGGAAAACGAGATGCACACGACGGCGTTCTGGATCACGCTAGAACGCAAGTTGCTCGCTGAGCTGCCCTATGCGTTGTCTGCTCGGCAGAACGGAATTTTGGGTTTGCTCTACGCGATGGCTTCGATGGCTACTTTGCTACTGATGTGCGATGGGCGGGACCTGGGCACCGCGGTGGGTGAGCGGCCGGCTAGTCCGGGGATCGAGACCGAGTGGCAGGAATTTTCAGCGTCCCTTGCGAATCCGGCGGAGATGAAAGAGTTCTTCGAGCCGAATTTGTATTTGTACGATGCGTATCCGGGTGGGATTGGGTTCAGCGAGCCATTGTTTCGCGTGCACGACATTTTGTTGCGGCGGACGCGGGAGTTGATTGTTGGGTGCCCGTGCGAGAATGGTTGCCCGTCTTGCGTGGGCCCTGCGGGGGAAAAATGCGAGAAGACGAAAGAAGCGGCGCTCGCGATTCTGGATCGGTTGTGCACGTGAAGATAATTTCGAAATCGTTCACCGCAGAGACGCAGAGGACGCAGAGAAAGGCAAAAGATTTGACACAGAGAACACAGAGAAAAACCGGAGAACACAGAGTGAACCGGGAGGCTGATCAGGCGTGAGCGTGCGGGATCGAGTTGCGTCGTTGGCGGCGCTTAAGCCGGCGAGGAAATTCGGTGTTGCGCCGGAAGCCGCCGCGAACCGCGTGCGCGGATTTTCGCCTGCGCTTCCCGATGGCGCGGAACGGCTGGCTGAAATGCTGCAGGCGAAAGCGCTGAGCAACCAGTTCGGCGAACATCTCACGGTGCGCAAATGGTTTTCGGAGGCGATTGGATGCACGCCGCCGGAAGGCTCGGTGAACACGGAGGCACTGCGGCTGCTCGCCCCCGGAGCTTGCGCAGAGGCGAGCGACCCGCGGCAATGGCTATTTTTGGACACGGAAACGACGGGGCTGATGGGCGGGACGGGGACTTACCCGTTCATGGTGGGAATCGCGTGGTGGGATGCGGTCGGACTGGAAGTAGAGCAATTCTTCATGCGCGAACTCAGCGAAGAGCATGCCTTGCTGCTGACGCTGGCGGAGCGCATGGCCGAGCGCCCGGTGCTGGTGACGTTCAATGGGAAGTCGTTTGACTGGCCGCTGCTGGAAACGCGTTATCGCATGACGCGAAAAATCCGGCCCGTGGCGCCGCGGGCGCATCTGGATTTTTTGCATCCGGCGCGAAATTTGTGGCGCGTGCGATTGGGATCGGTGCGCCTCGCGGAGCTGGAAAAACACGTGCTGGGATGGAATCGCGGCACGGACCTGATTTCGGAGATGATTCCGCAATTTTATTTCGATTATTTGCGCGGCGGGCCGCCCGAGCCGCTGCTGCAGATCTTTCTGCACAATCAAATGGACCTGCGCGGCTTGGCGGGCCTTGCCAGCCGTATCGTCGCGGTGCTGGCTGACCCGCAGGCCGACGGTAAGGACGGACTGGAGCTCTTCGGAGTTTCGCGCATTTGCGAACGGCGCGGCGAAATGGCGCGCGCTCGGAAGCATTACGCGCAATCGCTGGATGCCGTCCTGCCCGCGGAAACTGACCGGGCCGCGCGGCGATCACTCGCCCGCCTGGCGAAACGCGAAGGCGATTTGCCACTGGCGCTGAAACTGTGGGAAAGCATCGTCGGGAATTCGCGCGAAGGTCTGGAAGCCTACAAACAACTGGCGATTCACTATGAGCACCAGGCCAGAGAACCGCAGCGTGCAGCCGTCCTGGTGCGCAAGGCCCTGGGGGAGCTGCGCCCGTCAAACCGCAACGCCGGGCTAAGCGCAGCGTTGCTACGGCGTTACCGCAGCGATTTCGAGCGGCGGCTGCAGCGGCTGGACCGCCGGGCGCGTCCCGCCAAAACGGGCAGTGGAAGTCTGCTGGACGGCATTAAAGCAGAGTCGCGGGCTCGAGATTAGGAATCCAATAGCGAAGAATTGAACGCACCAGGGCAAAGGGAGTTCTCATGGCGCAAACGGATGGCGCTGCGGTAAGCATGGCGCGAAGCTCGGACGTGGAGGCCAAGGAAATGAGCGCGGTAAGCGATCCATACATTCGCGAACAACTTGAAAAACGGCGCAAGGAATTGAATGCGGTGCTCGCGTCGCCTGCGGCGGCGGCACCGGCAGCGTCGCTGCTGGCACTTCTGGGCGAAGTGGATTCCGCGCTTCACCGGATGGACGACGGGACATACGGAATTTGCACCGAGTGCCATGACAGCGTGGAAAAAGACCGGCTGCTGGCCGATCCGCTGGTGCGGCTGTGTCTGGATCATCTGACCAGCGATGAACAGCGCGCCCTAGAACGCGATCTGGAGCTGGCTTCACGCGTGCAGCGCGGCCTGCTGCCGCGGACGGATCTGCGGCACGGAGATTGGCTCGTCCACTATCAGTACAAGCCCGCGGGAATGGTGAGCGGCGATTATTGCGATTTAATTCCCCCGGCGGCCGCGGATGGAGAACTGGTTTTCTTGCTTGGCGACGTGGCTGGCAAAGGCGTGGCCGCTTCACTGCTGATGACCCATTTACACGCTATGTTCCGCAGCCTCGCAGGCGTGGGCCTGGCGCTCGATAAGCTGCTGGAAATGGCCAACAGCGTATTTTGCCAGAGCACCATCGCGGGACAATATGCCACGCTGATTTGCGGACGCGCCGGGCAACGCGGCGAAATTGAAATCGGCAGCGCGGGACATTTAGCTGCACTGCTCATTGCAAAAGATGGGGTGCGGCAGGTGTGCTCGACCGGCGTGCCGCTGGGAATGTTTTCCAAAAGCCGCTACACGATTCAACGCGTGCGCATGGAGCGCGGCGATAGCTTGCTGCTTTACACCGACGGGATTTCAGAAGCGGTGAATGCGTCGGGCGTGGAATACGGCGCGGCGCGCCTTTCCAGTATCGCGGGCGAGCGGCATGGATGGGTGCCGCAGGAACTTGCGGCGGCTTGCATGAAAGATGTGCAGGGTTATTCCAGCGGCAGGAAGCAGGCCGACGATCAGACGCTGATGGTGGTGCACCGCGCGGACACCGTGGAGCTTTCGCTGAACGATTAAGTGAACGGCGCGGGAAGTTATTGCGCGCCGGCGTGGCCGGATTCCAGGAGGGCCGGCTGCCTTGTGATGGACTCAGGTGCGGCTGGCACGCTCACTGCGGCAGGCGCCGGGTCCCAACCGATGGCGTGATTGATTTTGTCGAAAGTTTCACGCGAGGCGCTTTCCACCGTGATGCACTGCCTTCCGACGCAACGCAGGAACACTCCGCCGGATTCCGACTGGAACTGAAAGAAATTGGGGCGGCGAATGAGTTCCGTACGCGTTTTATATTTATGTTCCAGCGCTTCGCTGTACTGGCCGAAGAAATGCGCGGCATCGTCGGTATTATCTAACGCCAGGCGGAACACCAGCGGAGTGGATTTCGTTTTGGCATCCTCGAACACCGCGTAGCGGTCGCCCTCCCACGCCGGAGCTAGCAACTCAGCGCGATTCTCGTCCAGCAGCTGCTTCAGAATTTCCCCCAGGCCGAATTCCCCCATGGTGTTCTCTTCCAGCAGCTTCCAGTCAGACGGAACCAGCGCTTTCCATTCCGGTAGCGTGACGACTTCGGGCTTTACGCCGTGCAGATACAGATCGGGGTGCAGGATCTGTTGCGTGGAAACCGGCGGATCCTGAAAAATCAAATGGAGGTCTTGCCATCCGGTGTGCGCCTTTAGAAATTGCTGCGTGAATCCGGTACCGGCGAGATAGGGGAATAAAAGTTCGTCGCGAATATAGAGTGGAGCTTTCGCGAGGTTGGGATCTTTATCCATTTCGCTGAGCGCGCTGGCGCGAATCAGCAAGGTGACGTCCGGCACGTCGCGCACGCTGACTTTTTGGTCGAGCATTTCGTAGTCCACCATAGCGGCCATGGCCGAGCCTTCGCTAACGGAATCGCGCGCAAGCTCGGCGTCGTCATTCGGGCGCGCAGCTTTGATCCAGGCATCAATGTGGAAGGATTGATCTTCGAGGGCGTGGGTCAGTTCGTGAGACATCACCGTGCGCTGCTCGTCCACCGGAATCCAATCCGCGATGTAAAATTCCTTCGCCTTCGGGTCGTATAGGCCCGCGACCTGGTCAGTCAAAACGTCGAGCAGGAAAGAATCGAGCGGAAAGCCTTTGGGAATCAGGCCGAAAGTTTCCAGCGTTTTGTCGTCGGCGTAGCGTTCGGAATCCTTTTTGTCCTCTTTGTCTTCGCGAATCAGATAGTCGCGGACTTCCTGCTTGGAGCGGAGAGTTTTCTTGAGTGGCTCCCTGATGGGAAGATCCAGAATCTTGCTCATCTGCGCCAGAACCTCGTCAGCAGCTTTGATGAATTCGGGGCTGGAGGCTGGCGCGGTCTGCGACGATATTTTCGGCTGAGCGGATGCGAGCGATTTTAACGAAACGGCGGGCCGCTGCGCGGCAAACGCGACACCGCACACCAACAGCAGAGCCAAGCCGATGTAGCGCTTGACTCCGCTCCGCCGCTGCATTCGCTCAAACGATTTCATCCAAACCTCCGGACCTTTATTGCGTAAAAACGTTGGCGCAGGAACCAGAGTAGCAGGTTCTGCGAACTGGGACGTACAGACCGATACTCGCAGCCAAGCGCCACGCTGCGCGCACCTCCCGCACACCGCGCGATTCTTCGCAGCGCGTCATGCTCGCGCCGGGACGATCCCCTTCCAGAACCACACCATGCCGCCGAAGCGCTGCTCTAAGGTGAGACTCTGCAACCCGGCGTCGGTGAGCACGCGGCGGAGATGGGCTTCCTCGAACCGGCGATTGCATTGCGCGGAAGTGGCCCATGCGACCAGCTTGCGAGTGTCGCGCGCGTTGAGGCATTTTTCGCGCGCGTAAGCGAGAATTTTGGTAACTGACATCGACGCGTGGGGATCGAGCGAAGCTACAAATCCGAATGGACGAGTGACGCGCACCATTTCAGCAATTGTTGCGGCGAGATGTTCGACCCAATAAACCACTCCGGTGGCGTAGCAACAATCGAAGGATGAATCCGGGAACGGAAGCTTTTCCACGGGCGACAAGTGGAAGCGCACATCGGTGCGCTCACGCCTCGCGAGCTCTCGCGCAATTCGCAGTAGGCTGCGGCTGCGGTCTACCGCGGTGACATCGTATCCACTGCGCGCCAGCGCGCGAGCCACGTGACCGGGCCCGCAGCCCACGTCCAGGACGCTGATGGTGCCGTGACCATTGCCGGAAGATGGCAAGTGCAAGGAATCCAGGAATTCGCGCCGCAGGTCCGCCTCGGGGCCCGTAGCGAGTTTGCGCGCGTAGTAGCCGGCGCCGACTTCGAAAAGCAATCGTTTGATGGGATCGCGGAACCATGCGCGCAGCGGCGTATTCACCATAATTCGATGCTAACAAACGGGCGCAGGGTTTCCAGAAGATTGTGCGGGCAGGGCTAAGTGGTTACGCCGCGGTGTGGACCAGAGCTTCTGAAACGATCAAGCCCAGGATCGCGCGCATATTGGAGCAGAAAAGATCGCGAAGATACGGCGGCGTGCCGAAGGGAACGAACAACCGGAACAGCTCCACTTCTAGCCAGCGTTGCGCGATTTCCGCCGGAGAGGCTTCCATGCCCGCGAAGCACATGCGCAGGTCCCACTCCTGCTGCTCGAAATTATTCTCGAGGACCTTCTCGAAAAGTTCTTCATGGCAGTAGAGCAGCGATTGATGAACGGCGGGTTCGGAATAAGCGTCCTGAAGAATGGGATGATGATAGCGACCGGTGTAAATATCGCGCAGCATGGCCACGTGCGCGAGGCGTCCCAACGCGGTGGGGATGGACACCAGCCACTGGGAGACAAACTCTTCGATGATGCGCTGATTCTGCGCGAAGCGCTCGAGCGATTCCACGCGACGGCCCTCCAGAATTGCGGGAGTTCTCAAAACGCCCCAGTCCACCGCAACGAGCGGGATGTTACTCTTAGTAAACGTCAGCGTCAACAACAACGTGGTAAATGGCTGTATACGACCGGGGCCCTGGGGCCCCCGACCTTTACAAGGCGGGATCTACCATGAACCTTCTGGCCGCTTGCTGCCTGGCACTCGGCGCAGTTTGCCTGCTGGAACTGGTGTGGGCGGCAGCGGAGGCGCTGCCGGAAGAATTGGATGCGGCTCGAGGGGAACGCGTGGAAGACCTGCTGGCGCAACACGCGCGGCATTATCCGCAGTTGCGGCAGGTGCTTGCTGCGTTGGACGCCGATTACCTGCGGCGCAAGGCGTCGGGAGAAATTGAGCGGCACTTGCAGCAGGAACGCCGGCGCATCGTTGAGAGTTTCTTGCCGGGACTCGCGGAAGACATCGGGCGGCTGGAACGCATGATGACCATGGTACGGAAAATGTCGCCCGCGGAGCCGTGGCTCCGGCAATTGCAACGCACCGGCCGGCGATTTCATTTCCGCGTCAACTACCGGATCGCGTCACTCGAGATCCGCTCGTCCAGACTGCAGTCAACCGTCAGGCTCGCGCGACTCACAGAGCTGCTGGGGAATCTTTCGGCGCAAATTGAGGTGAGCATGGGGCAGCTCGCCGCGTCTGCCGCGGTCCACGCCCCGCAAACGGGACGCAGGTCCAGGATCGAGACGGATTAGATGGAAATCGCCGCCGGCTGGCGCGATCGAGCGGGCGAAAAACGCTGTTGTGCGATGCAGCACGCGGTTATTCGATTGGTCAATTAGGCATTTCCAGCCCGTGGGCAGGCTCTATAATGGAGACTCCCGGGGGCCCATCGTGGAAACGGAAAAGATTCTCGTGGTGGATGACGAAGAGGCGATTCGCGAGGTCGTTTCGACTCTGCTGGAAGCGCAGGGATATCAATGCACCGTCTGTTCGAACGGCCGCATGGCTCTGGACGCTTTTCGCAAGGGCACTTTCGACCTGGCCTTGAGCGACATCGTGATGCCCGAAATGGACGGGCTGAAATTACTGGCCGAACTTCGCAACGAGGATCCGGATGTCCCGGTGATCATGGTCACCGCGATGCACGACATTTCCATCGCCCTGCAGGCCATTCGCGCGGGAGCTTACGACTACATTCTGAAGCCATTCGAAAAAGATCAACTGCATCTGAGCGTGCGGCGCGCGTTGGAGCACCGCCGGCTGGTGATGGAAAATCGCACTTATCAAAGCGACCTGGAACATCTGGTGGCCGAACGCACGCAGCAGCTTTCCATCGCGCTGCAGGACCTGGAGCAATCTTACGATTACACGCTGGAAGCGCTGGGCGGCGCGCTGGACGCGAAAGATGCGGAGACCGAAGGGCATTGTCAGCGCGTGACCGCGTTCACGATCAAGATCGCGCGGTCGATGGGGGTGGATCCAGGAGCATTGCGCCAGATCGCGCGCGGCGCGTTTCTGCACGACATCGGCAAAATGGGCGTGCCGGACAGCATTTTGCGCAAGCCCGGGCCCTTGACAAACGAAGAGCGCGAAATCATGCGGAAGCACTGCGAGATTGGCTTTTTAGTGCTCGAGCGGATTCCCTTCCTGAAGGAAGCAGCGGAGATTGTGCTGTCGCACCAGGAGTGTTACGACGGGTCCGGTTACCCACGAAAATTGAAAGGCGAACAGATTCCGCTGGGCGCCAGAATTTTCGCGGTGGCAGACACGTTGGACGCCATGATTTCCGACCGGCCGTATCGCAAGGCGCTGCCGATCTCCGCGGCGCGCGCGGAGATACAGAAATTCTCCGGCAGACAATTCGACCCCAAAGTTGTGGAGGTATTTCTCTCTCATCCGGATCACGTTTGGATGGAGTTACACGAAAACATCGGGGATCCGTTCCGGATGGCACAGGTGGAGCCCGCCTGATCATTTCTTTTGCTCTTTCGTTTTTGTCGAGCGCGTGGCGCGGTTCCCTGTCGCAGTCTTGCACGTCGCGCGGCGCGTAGGTATGATTCCCTCGCAACGACCACGGGAGAGATTTTCATGGCTCTGATACCCATCAAGACGGCTTCAATCACCGGATATTGCGATTGCATTTGCGGCTGCTATGAGTTGGCCAGCCAGCGCGATGACGAAACCGGCAAGGGATATTGCCCGCGCTGCGCCAAAGAGCATCTGGAAATGAATCGCGGTGTTGGCATTCCACAACCGGTGCCTTCCAAGATGGAGGAAAGCAAGGGACCGGACCTGAAGATCGGGATTCCGCAGACGGCGGATCCACCGGGGCGGCTGCGTTAACGCTGGATTCGTTTGCAGTTTTTCTTAGCGGTTAAAACATCGACAGCAGCAGTTTCACTCCTGCCGCGAATTCCTCTTCGCGTGTAATTAGACTTACAATCAAGAATCCGTCCGACGGGAAATCGTAAAAATGGCCCGGATGAACGTAGATATTCTTTTGGTTCAGTAGTTCGACTGCCAGTTCTTCGTCTGAGCTGGTTGCGGGGACGCGCAGCACCGCGTACCAGCCGGCTTCCACCACCAGCCGCGCGCAGGATTTCTGCGCTGCGAGTTGCCGATCCAGCTCCGCCAGATTTCTTCGCACACGCTCCAGCAAGTGCTTCTGAAACGGATGGCGCTGTTCGAGCAGCCCGGGAATGGCCCACTGTACTGGGGCGTTCATCGAAAGGTAGGTGTCGGCGATGATTTCCAGGCGCGCCAGTGCTCGCGATTTCAGCTCCTCGGGTCCACTGGTGAACAGCCACGCAGCTTTCATCTGCGGCAGGCCGGAAATTTTGGACAGGCCGCTCATGGTGAACGTCAGGGCGGCTGAATTTTGCGCGAAGCTGAATGGCGCCGCGGCTTGCAGCGCGAACTCCAGGAACACTTCGTCCGCGATTATCGCAAGATTCCGCGCCGCACAAATGTCGTTCAGTTTTGCCACCTCGCGCGGCTTGGTGAAATGCCCGGTGGGATTATTGGGTTGCACGACGATCACGCCGCGTGTGCGCGCAGTAATGCCCTGCTGCAAAGCGTGAAAATTAATCTGCCAGCCGTAATCGTAGTCGAGCGGATAGCGCACCAGCTTTACGTCTTGAATTTCGGCGAGGAATGCGAAGAGTGGGTAACTCGGCTCCGGAATCAGGATTTCATCGTCAGGATTGCAAAGTGTGCGGAAGACGAAGGAGTAGGCCTCGCTAGTGCCGGTGGTGAGGATTATGTTGTCAACCGGCACTTCCACCCCACGCGCCGCGTAGTAAGCAGCGACTGCTTGGCGAGCGCTCAGCAATCCCCGAGGTTCCGGGTCGTACGCGAGGCTGGCTGGATTTGCAAGAGCTTGCAGGATGGCGCGACTGTCGTAAGCGAATCCACATTCGGTGGGATTCGAAATCGTGAGATCAAGCAGCGGCTTTCCCGACGCGCGATGCCGGGCAAGAGCCTCGCTCAAAGGATTGGCTTTCAGATTCCAATTGGTGCGATCTGCAAACACTTCGTCCGTGCCTCCCGGTGTGACTGACGAATTATAGGGAAAGCACGCGGAAGGAACAGCGAAATCCGTGCTGCCCTCCTGGCGCAAAGTTTACATCGCCGTGACAAGCAAAAGGCGGAACGCGCCTATACTCATGATGCGCAGTTTGCAAAACTCAAAAGGAGAAAACCGATGAAAAGTATCGTCACTGCCGTCGTCGGGCTTCTCCTGCTGCTGGTGTTCGCGGGTCAATTTTCCGCCACAGCGCAGGAAGATGCCATCGCCAAGACGAGCTTAAAGGTAGGAGACGTGGCGCCGGATTTTACGCTGCTGGCGAATGACTGGAAGCCGGTGAAGCTGAGTGATTTCCGCGGCAAGAAAAACGTCATCCTGGCGTTTTACGTTCTCGCGTTTACCGGTGGCTGAACCAAGGAGTTGCAGGCCTATCAGGCTGATATGGCCAAGCTCGAAGCAAGCGACACCGTGGTACTGGGAATCAGCATAGACAGCCCCGCAGCAAACGCCGCATTTGCAAAGCAGATCGCAGTTACTTTTCCTCTTCTGAGCGACATGAATCGTAAAGTCCTCACCGCGTACGGAATTTTGAAACCGTATGATGTGCAAGGGGACAAATACGAGTGGGCGCAGCGCACTACCATCGTCGTGGACAAGGAAGGAAAAATTCAGCACGTGGAGCAAGGGGACGGCGCGGTGAATCCGAACAGCGCTGTTGCCATCTGCACCGACTTGCACAAGCCCAAAGGCTAGTAGCACGGCGTTCGACGTTCATCGCAGCGCGCGGATGCCAAGCGAACTTGGCATCCGCCGCTGCACCCCCCCGACAACAAAAGGAATTGGTTCAGCGCGTTAGGTTGCGACGGTGGTAAATCAGGGCGAAGATTCCTACGAACAGGCTAATCGCTGGTACGAACAAGAGCAAAATGCCGTGGCGCAGCGCAGCGCCGCCTTGCGCGCCGGAAGCGGCCGCTCCCTGGTAGCACATGGCGCAGCTTTGCGCGGTAACGTGCGGCATGGGCAGCACAATCAGAGCCGCGCAACCGCATAGAATCAGCGCCGCGCGAATTAGAATGTCCTTCTTCAACTCGTTCCCCCGCCTTACTTAAATCTACTACGCATCGCCATCACGGAATCGTCCACGAGTTCGTGTGTGCTGCATCCGAATGACGCGTCAATGCGGCCGCAGGTGCGCCAGACGAATGCTATCCGGAAAGAACATGATCAGCATCATGCAAATGCAGAACACCATCGCCGGGATCAACAACAGGAACAGCCCCAGCCGCTCAAAACGCATGTGCATGAAATACGAAATGATCAGCGCCGCCTTGATCAGCGAGAGGCCCACCAAAATCGTAATCATTATAGGGACTGGCAGGCGCAAGTAGGCCAGGTAAACTTCCACGATTGTGAGCAGCAGCAGCCAAACCCAAACCGTGGCAAACAGTTTGGTGGTGCCTACAGCGTGCTCGTGCGTGAGCTCGGCGGTGTGTGCGTGTGCGCTCATCGGTTCGCTCGCTCCTTGTAATCCATTACTTTGGATTCACGCTCAACAAATACACCATCGGAAAAATGAACATCCAGACCAGGTCCACGAAGTGCCAGTACAAGCCGCTGACTTCCACGTGCTCGGCCGTGTACTTCCCTTTTCCGAATCCCCACGCGATGATCGCGAGATAGACCACGCCGATGGTGACGTGCAGCATGTGCAGACCGGTTAGGCCAAAGAACGTGCCGCCGAAAAGCGGGACAGCGGGATTGAATTTGTTCGACCACGGCGTGACTTTCTCATTGAAAAGCGTGACCCATTCCGTCGCGTGAATCGCGACGAAAGCGATGCCGCAGATGATGGTGGCGATCAGATAGCGGACGGTTTTCTTGCGGTCGCCGTTGAATGCCGCGTTTACGCCGAGCACCATCGTCAAGCTGCTGGAGAGCAGCACAAACGTCATCAAAGACGATTTGGCGATGGCCGGCCAGATTTCAAACGGTCGCGGCCAGTCCGGCGTCTCCAGACGAACGTACGCATAACTGATGAGCAGGGCCGAGAACGTAAGCGAATCCGAAATGATGAACAGCCACATCCCCAATTTTTTCGAATTGATGGCGAAGGGCGATGCGCCGCCGGACCACGGCGATTCGACTATGCCTTCGAATTCCGTATCACTCACGCTTCACCTTCCCAGGTAGAGGAGTAGAAACAAAAAGACCCATAGCCCATCCATGAAATGCCAGTACATGGAAACAACTTCGATCGCCGTGCCGCGCGTGACTTTTCGCGTGGCCCTGAATTGCACGTACAGCAGCGCCAGAATTCCGCCGAGCAAGTGCACCCCGTGCGCGCCAGTGAAAACGTAAAAAAAGCTGCTGCTGGGATTCGACGCCAGGAAAATTCCCTGCGC
>Ga0070761_10000671_pt1 | contig 21942 bp, 23 predicted proteins | sample HubBroMetageREF1_FD_66724 | JGI IMG/M metagenome (GOLD analysis project Ga0070761, IMG submission 66724) | Reference soil microbial communities from the Hubbard Brook experimental Forest, New Hampshire, USA - Hubbard Brook CCASE Soil... | ecosystem: Environmental > Terrestrial > Soil >... | reverse complement strand
GTTGTCTGTCGGCAGTTCGAATCAGCGACTGATTGTTCGGGCACGTCGAGCTGCGGCAACAATTTTCTGTAAAAATCGCGCGCCCGGAGAGATTCGAACTCCCGACCACCTGGTTCGAAGTCGCAGAGATGATTTTATAGGTTCTTAATTTTCAACCACTTAGCAGGCCCGCCCTCACTCGAAATAGGCACCGTAGCGCACGAAAGCGCACCGAACGCTACGTTTTTGCTACGGTGTTAAGTCTCTGTCTTGCGCGACCTTGGATTTGCCGGGAACTGTAGGGGTCGCAAGCGGAAAATCGCAAACGAGATCATTGGCGGAAGCAGGCACGCCGCTGCGCCGGCGGCACGGTACAGCGTCCCGAGTGAGGAGCCGAACTGAAACATGGCTACTCCCGCCACCGTAAGCAGCGCAGTGGCGATTGCGGAGAGTTGCCACTCTTTCACCTCGCGACTTCCAAGCGCCACCCAGAGATAACTGCAGGCGACCAGTGAGGTCGCGAGCACGTAGAGAGCGCCGTAGGCCGCTTCGTTGACGTCGATCCACCCGAGCCCTAGCAGAACAGCCGAAATCGCGATCCAGCCAACTGCGGAGCCGACCTGTACCCGTGCCATCGTCACAAGGAATACGCCTTTGAGCATCTCGCGGGAAGGCCATCGGGGCGTGAGCAGCAGGAGTCCCTGCTCTGCGCTCGAACGCTTCCACCACTGGACAATGGTCGACACCCGACTGAGAGCTAGAAAGGCGGCGAGCATGCAGAGCCCGAAATACACCGCCTTAGGCTGCCGCAAAAAATAGTGCTCTCGAGCGGCCGCGACCAAGAGAATACCTACTGCCGCGCTAATCACGACCGCTCGCCACGCGGTACCTGACCAGAAACCCAAGCCCAGGGCCAAACCAGCCGGGCTCAATTGCCCGTCCCCGACGCCGCGAACGGCTGCCGCAACATAGGCATCTTGCCGACGCACCGCCTCGGCGAACTTCGCGGGTTTCACGTTCCCCGCCGCATCCATGTCAGCCTCGGACTCTTCGTGCCCCGCGTCCGAATACACGACCTGGATTGTTGGCGCCGCTGACTCCACGCGCACAGGTAGCTTCATCCACCGCCAATACGCCGCCAGACTACCGGCCAGAACAAGGTAATGGACCGCCGACCACGCGAGCCAGTGCTCCGGTGGACCGAAGGCAGCGTTCATAACCCACACCGTGGGGATGAGCAATGCGACGAGCAATCCCCGGCCGACCAACAGGGTTCCTGCTGCCGATCCACCAATTAGTAATGCAGCGGCACTTACCCAGGGCGCATCGTGTCCGATAGCAACAAGCCAAGGGAACGCGACGAGTAGTAGAAATAGCATGATCTGGGCGGCGCGCAGTGTGTCCACATGTCGCGGAATTCCCAATGCGCCCGCTGAAGCCGCATACCGGACCAAGCGCTCTGTGGCGACGGCGCTAAGACCTGCCGCCGGAATTGCTGCCATAACCGCGATGAGCAGCCCGCGCTTTGGGCCTGTGCTCCCAGTTCCGCCCGCGATTGCGGCGAACACGTAGAATAGTGACAGCAGGCAAACGATGACCGGTCGTCTGATGAGAAGTTCGAACAATACTCTGCGGAGGCGCGTTACTGCATCCATTCGGAGAAAATGGTCTCAAGGTCGGAAGATTGGGTTACGGCACGAACAGAGTCCGGCAAGCTCTCGCAAACTCGGCGGGTCGCGGCCTCGTCGGCTACCAACATGCGCTCTCCATCTCTGGTCTTGCGTACATAACGGCAGCCCTCGTACGGCAAGCGAGCAAGGGTGGCCTCATCGCCTTCGACACGCGTGCGGACCAACTGCGCGAAATCATCAATCGACCCGCGCGTAGCAATGCGGCCGCCAGCCAAAATCGCAAAGTCCGTGCAAAGCCGTTCGAGGTCTGCCGTGATATGCGAAGAAAAAAGCAGCGTCAAGCGACGTTCGATGCGCAGCCGAAGCAGTTCGTCGACGACTGCGATGCGTGTCGCCGGATCTAGGCTAGCAATGGGCTCATCAAGAACCAGCAGCTCCGGTCTCGTGGCGAGCGCTCGCACGATCGACAAGCGTTGTTGCTGTCCCGGCGAGAGCACTGAGATCGGCGTCCTGAGGGATAGTTTCCAGCGATCCGACAACTCATTGGCGTAATCCCAATCGAAAGCTGAATAGAAGGCGGCGAGATACTTAAGCATCGCTCGGCCGGTAAGCCAAAAGAACTGATTCGGCGTCTGCGGCACGTATGCGATCCTGCTGCGAGCCCCCACAGATAGCTCCCGGGGAGACTCCCCGAGAATCTGGAGGTCTCCGCCATCCGCCTGCAATAGTCCCAATAATATCTTGAGGAGCGTGGTCTTGCCCGAACCGTTAGCGCCGAGAAGACCGACGGCTGCGCCGTGCTCAACCTGAAGATCCAAGTTGGCCAGCACTGAGTGTCGGCGATAACTCTTGCTCAATCCGTGAACGTTAATAGCGACATCCATCGTTGGCAATTCTACAGACTTCCATCGCGGTTGCCGCGGCGACGGCTCTCAAAGTGTGACCTACTACGTCTGGCCCGCCCTTCTACCGGTCCAGTCCTTGCGTCGAAGCCATATGTGTACCCCATCGCGCCGGATTTTTGCTATGAAGGGCCCGCGCTCGCCGGCCACCGTTTCTGCAATCCTCTCGCGCCACTTCAGAAATGTTTCCGCCGCCTCGGCCGTAGTGAGTTTGCCGACAAGGACAAACAGCTGCGTGCCGAATTCCATCAGCACGCTGAGCGCGAGCGGCGAATATCGAATGCGGGCATCGCGGGTGACCGCGACCCACCCGCGCCTACCAATCTCTCCAATCCACTCCTCATCGAGGGTTTCCGGCCCGAAATGATCGTCGTGCTGTTCGATTTGAAGGCCCGCTTGACGGAGCGCTGCGGGAAACTGTCGACCAAGATCTCGATCTGTGAAAAATACGAGCTCACGCAGTCCGTTCATAGGCGAGCGCATCCATGATCTCGTCGTCGGTCGCCCCATAGTCCTTCGCGAGATCAGCCGCCTCCTCACCTGCGTTGATCCGGTCGACGATAACGGCAGTCGAAACACCTAAGCGAGCCAAAACCGGGCGACCGAACGACACCCGTGGGTCGAGCATGACCGACTTGGCTTCTGGCCTGCTCGGCAGCGGCGGAAAAAATCGGACAGCCAGTCCTTTGTCCCATTGAATTCTGTGGAGCAGGCCTTGCAGAACTGCCTTAATGCCGAGCTGGCCGGCACGATTCAGGTTGATGAGCTGCCCGTATCGCTCGAGGAACAGCTCACCCGGATGGGCATAAAGATCCTTACTAGCGAGGAGATCGGTTACGTCCAACTTCTGACCCGCGTAGTCCAGTGCCGTGCGGACCGCCGAGAGCTTGAACGCATGCTCGGTTCGCAGCGCCCGAAGGGCCGCCACCTCGATGAGATTACGAAACGACAGCCGGTGATCAGGGTCCATTGGTGTGACCACTACAGGTTTGAAGCGCCCCTTGCCAGACCGCCGCGGATAGTCCCGACCCATCACCCACGACCGCACCGTCGGCGCCGGAATTTTTAGATAGTGGGCAGCCTGCGCGATGGCGTAGGTAGGAGCAAGGCGCGGATCAAGTTTCGCCACGGCTTTTAGACCCTCGCGGTAAAAGATGCCAAATTGTAGCCGGTTGGCAAGGATTCACCATCCAGAAAACCTTCAGAAAGCTCGGAAATGCCCGCTCATCATGCCTGATCCACTCATCTAGACCGTTTGAGCGACGGAAAAGTCAGCGAAAATCGATATCACGTTGGAAAAAACCGCGGAATTGCCCTTTGCAGCGGTTGCAAGGTAAAGAATCTTAAATCGAGCAAGTTCCATACCTGTTGCGGCTGAAAACTGTCCGAGGATTTGTTTTCCGGGAATCTCGAATTTCCATCGATCCGATGGATCCTGAATTAGCGCTTGTAGTTTGACGAACGTCTCTCTAACCATCAGCTCGACATCACTGCTCATGAGAGCCGTCTGGACGCGTGCGAGTTCGGAATTAGCTTTCCCTACAATCGCCGCGGCTAGCTCGTCGACGTTTAGCCCATGAACGCCCTTTGTCATGATGCTAACGTTTCCAACCCGACGCCTAATCCTGGCGGATGTTATGAGCGCAGTCGCGTAGCTTAAGCTGTTTAGCGCAATCTCGCGTAGCTTCGCTTCGATGCGAGTTGGATCCCGAAGCCAAGACCCATCTGGCTCGAGATCCTCAAACATTTTGGCAATTATCGCTGGTTCCAAGAAGTAGTTTTCAAGATGATATCTATCAAGGAATCGCAATCGTTGCTTCGCATCTGTCTGCAACGCGAGAATTTCATCGTGGTCTGCTGAATCCCTGTCGCAGAGCATAAAAAAATCCACGCCCCAAATTGCCTTATCGAGAACATGTTCGACGATTTGGGCAAAAGACCGGATGAGATCTTTTCCGCCTGTAGGTACGAGCACAAGATTCGGGAACCTGTTCTTGAGCAGAAGTCCATAGGTTTGTTTATCAAGACTGGAAGTTGTTCCCTCTATCAGCACGAGCCGCCTCCCTAACGCTACGACGCCTATCGACTGGCCGAGCAGCTTTAGTGCTTCGTTTGTCGAGTCGTCCTCCTTGACGGGAACTGCCTGGTTTGAGTAATCGCCGTTTGGGGTCTTGGACGGAGGCGCAAGGAAGATAACAGTTTGGTCTAGAGATGCAGTAATTATGTCTGGTGAATGCGTGCAGAAGATGAACTGATTGTTCGTTCCTGTAGAACGGAGCGCTTGCAAGAGCTTATAACTTAACTCTGGGTGGAGATGGAGCTCCGGTTCGTCAAAGAAAATAATTGAATCCGATGAAGTTCGCAGAATGAAATCAAAAACGATATTTACAACTTCACGCTCACCAGAACTCAAGGAATTCAGTGGAAATTGATTACCCTCATACTCATAGAAAAGTTGTTGTTTTTTTGGATCAGGGTCCAACAGCTTTTTCGGCGCAACTAATAATGCAAATGCATCCTTAAATGCGACAAGAGGATCGGCAAAATCCAATGGCATGGAAGCTTGCCCGCCTCTCTGCATCTCAATTGCCTTACGTGCTATTTCCTTCTCGTGACTCTGAACTTTGCGGAACAATGAATGAAGAGTGTCCTGGAAGCGCGCTCGGAGTCCGCCAAAGGTTTGGCTCCAGCCCAAATTCTCTAGCCACGGATCAGTAATGTCCCAAGTGAACTGGTAGGGGGTTATCTGCTGAATCGAGCGATCACTTTCGAAATGAATTACGCTGCTATTCCATTGACGCCGGCCGCGGTTCCGATGGAGGGTGCGAATAAGAATGTCGGCGTCAGCGAGGATCGAAGAATCCAGTCGCTTTTTCCCCCACTCCGCAATCTCGGATGTATTTGTCGCCTCGAGGACTATTTGAGTTTGCGGAAGTGATTTTGGGTTCTGGAATTTTTGCAATAAGCCGTCAACAAGCCTGCTTTTGCCAACTCCATTTGGTCCGGCGATGACCACGATTTCGCTTAACTGGTCGACCTTGAAACGTCGAACAGGAAGGACATCGGTCAGATCAACAGCAGCAATGCGCATACGAGTTCATTCGAATTCTTGGTGCTCCGCTTTAGTTGCACGGGGCGTAGAGCTAGATTACCGGGCAAAGTAAACAAAACAATGTGATCGCCATCCCGTGGCAACTTTCGATCAGGCGTTAGTCGTCCCAGACAGCCTATTTAGCTTTCGAGGCCGATTATCCGCCCTGTCGTCGCCGGAAATCCATCGAATCGTCGCGGGTGATCTGCTATCTCGCGAATTCCAGCTGCACCGGTAGCCGCTCCGCGCGAGCCCGCCTGATTGTCGCCACCGTCCGCTCCTGCCAAGTCATCGGGACTTTCAGCGACTGCCGGAAGCGCTCTACGTCGGCGGCAAGGGCGCCCAGACCTTGGCTTTCGAGCGCGGCAGACGTCATGAGCCAGTCGCCCTGCACGGCTTCAGCCGTATCCACAATCCGACCTAGGCCAGGCACCTGTTGCGTCTCGCCGACCCCGGCGGCCTCAAATGCCCGCCCCTCCCGCTCCCACTCCACTCGTGATTCGCGTCGCTGCGCGGCCCGGTAGACGCCATCCTTCTGATGTTCCGACAACCGACCGCGGATCTGCGCGGGCGTGGCGTTGGCTTCCGGCCATGGTTGCGCAAATGATAGGCGGACTGCTCCCGCCATCGCCGTAGATCGGCCTTCTGGATATTCAGCCGCCCGCCGTCACTCTTGTGGGCACTGACGACCAGGTGCACGTGTGGATGGGCTTGATCCGTGTGGAGCACCATCGCGTACCGGTGCTTGAGCGCGAACTCCTCCCGCGCAAACTCCCGGCTGGCCGCCAGGAGCCGATCCGGCGGTGTTTTAGACGGCATTGACAGGATGATGTTGTGCACCAGCTTCGGATTCCTCCGCCCGCCTCGCTCCATGGTGTCCCAGTCGTCGCGCAGGGCATCAAGGTCGAGATCCCAATCATCGACAAGCTGCGCCGCCACCTCCTTGCCCATCAGCCGCTCGCCATCGTCCGTTTCGATCTCGAGCTCCCCTCGCCGGCCAATGTATTGAAAATGTGCTGCGACGCCTTTCGTCGTGTTGGAACCGCCTGAGACCTTGACCATCACTTCCGGCGCACTGCGCACCGTGCGCGCGATCTGGGCGATCTGGTCGCGTGTGAAATGGAGCGGTCGACCCGCCACGCCGCGCCGGCCATAACTCACAATATCGAGAGCCGGGTTTCTCTCGCCGATTCGAAATGTGCGCTTCACTTAAGTTTTCCTCTCGTGTCGACTGCAACTTCTGGGACCCAATGTGCCCCAAGAGTAAGTGCGTTGCTATCCTGCCGTACATGGTTTTTTTGCTCCTCGTAAGAGTTTCGCCCTGAAAATACCGCGAAACTCTCCCCGCCTAAGTGGCGCGAAATTCCGCTTCATGAAATGTACCGGTCGGTTGCGGGCGTACATCCGGCCAGTCTGTGGAAGCATGCGCTCGCGGGCCCCTATCCGGCACTGCCATGAAAAGAGTTGGTATCGCAATTGCGTGGCCGAGCCGCATCGAGGTCAACTAGAATTGGTCGTCATTGCGCTCCCAGTCCGTCGGCGACGTATGTGCCCCAAGCCGTCTGTGGCCAGGTCAAGCGAGCACGTCCCTTACTGGACGTCGTGCGGCGCGGATGGCGGGTGGCACGCCGCCCAGAACCGACAGTACCAGTGCCCAAGCCACGCCGAGTGCAATCAGGTGACCTGACACCGAAAGAACATAAACATTGCGCGCTTGGGTCGTCAGCTTGCCATCGAACAGAAGCCACGCAACTGCCGATCCAATCAGCGCGCCGGTCAGTGCGAGTGTGATGGTTTCAAGCAGAATCGATAGGGCCACAGGCAAGGGCTCGTAACCGATCGCTCGCAGGGTCGCGATTTCGCGTGTCCGGATACTCACCGCCGCGTACATCAGTTTGACGGTGCCAAACAATGCCCCCAGAGTCATTATGGAGCCGACGGCGTACGCAAGCGCGGTGAAGAATGCCGAGAACTGGTGGGTGGTGCGCTGTAGGTATCCGGTCAGGGGCTCCGCCGATTCCTTCAGAGCGGGATGGGTGGTAACCCAATGCGAAAAGGCAATGAATGCGTCGACGCTTTCGAGCTTCACCAGCACGCTCCCATAACCGGTTGTCCGCCCAGCGGCAAGCACGGTATCCGCATCGGCTAGGAACAAACCTTCAAGGGTGCTGCCCGCGTCCGTGAATGATCCGACTATGGGCCAGGTGCCGCCGGGCAGCGGTATCCGATCGCCCACCCGCAACTGAAAGACGCGCGCGGCTGCCTCACCTATCGTCAGTTCGTGTTGACCCGAGTGAAATTGCCTACCCTCGACGATTTTGAGGTGGGGGTGCATCGCGAGTCCCGCGGGGCCAATGCCGCGCAATACCGGGCCGCCGATGAGATAAGCGCCCGAAGGCGGCACTGATAGCAAGATTTCCGGATCGGCCAGCGGATGCCCATCGGGACTTCTCGCGATCCCGGGTGCGTCGAGAATGGTGCCGATGTCGCTTGCGGGAATACCGTGGCCCCACTCGGTAGCGTTGTCCGGCCCCAATACGATCGCCAGCTGCGGATCCTCACCCAATCGATAGGCGCGGAGCATCCCCTCCGTCACCGAGAGCATGGAAAGCAGCACGCCGACCACGCATGCCACGCTGCCGATGAGCACCAACGAGGACCACCTGCGGTCGAGGATCCCCAATAATCCCAGACGTGTCAGCACCAAGGTTTGTTTGACCACGCGCATGCTCAGCGCCCGGCCAAGGCGTCGATGACGCTCATTCGCCGCAGGTGCTGGAGCGGAATCACGACGCCCACCAGCGCGAGCAACAGTGCGCAGACGAGTGAGAAGGCAAATACACCGGGCGAGAGAGTCGGCTTGGGCAGCGATGCAAGATCCGTGGGCAGATAGCCTGTCGGCAGCCGCGCCAGGAGTACCGCGAGACCCAGGCCGATTCCGGCTCCGACCACGCAGGGAATCGCGGCTTCTGCGATCACCAACCCCACGAGGGTTGATTGACGATAGCCAATCGTCGCGAGCACGGCGAATTCCGGAGTTCTTTCGCGCACCGACTGTGCGATCCCATTCGCAGTCAGCAACAGGATCATGAAGATGCCCCCGGCCGCGACCGGCCAAGTCTTGGAAGCAACGGATATTCCTGAATTGACCGCGTCGATCTCGGCCACCTTGTCAGGAATGGTGAGGGTGGGTGAACTGGAGTTGGCCAGTTCCTGATCTATACGCACGCTGATATCGTTCGCCTTCGTGGCATCGCGCACCGCCAGCTTAAATTCCCAGGCGTAGCTCTGCAGGGCCGGCGGCAGCGATTTATCCACGTAGCTCAGGTTTCCGAGTATTAGCGACTCGTAGCCCGGCATAGTCGGCATCACCCCGAGCACCTGGAACTCCCACGACGGCGCACCATCGTCACGAGTCACCGAAGGCGTAATCAGCGGGAGGCTGTCACCCGCCTTGAGTCCCAGGGTCGCTGCCCGAAGGGGGCTAATGAAAATGCCCGTCGGTGTCGCGAGAAGCTGGTCCCATTGAGCGGGTGTGAGTGGCAACTCCGGCCACGCCTCGCGCATGTGTTCATCAACCGCATAGATTGACACGCGTTGGTGAGGTTCCTGATAGTAGCCTCGCAGGTAGTCGACGGCACTGACCGCGGATACCCCTTCCACGTGCGCGATCTGGTCGCGCAGCGCAAAGGGCAGGAGGATTCCCATCGGACTGGCGTTCCCGAAGCGCGCATTGACGTACAGCCGGTCCATTCGCGAATTCTCGATGAGCCGGTCGTAGGTGGCATGCAGACCGACCATGAGTCCGAACAGGGTGAATGAACTCGTCACCGCCAGCCAAATCAATATGGCTTCTGTCGGTTTGCGCCACAGCGCCGCCCAGACCAGTGGAAAGTACTTCACGCAACCCCACGCGCGCTCTTGTTGTTAAGCTCCCACATGCCAATTACCCGGGGAAGTATTGTACATAGCTAAATTTGCTGTCGTCGTTAAGCCAGGTGTCCATGTCCCCGGCACCGTTCTTGAACACTACGCGGTAGGTGTCGATGCCCGTAGGGCCCGCGCGGACGAAAGACAGCGAGACAACTGGACCGAGCTTGGAGAAGACCTCCTGATTCAGCGCACGTATAGATTCGAGATTTGTGGCGAACTCCGGGGTGATCAGGGAATGGTCCACCTTGCCCGCAGAAATATCCTCAATCAACCGCCGCAAACCGCGCTCGCCGCCAGCAGCGGGCACTTGATGCTCGAATCTATCGGTAATCTCGACAAACCTATCTAGAATTGGTTTTGCCGGCGCATCTGCGAGGCGCTGCGCGTTCTTGCCCGTGCCTCCGGCCTCTAAAAACGTCAACTTGCTTGCAGCGCCTTTGCCCTTGAACGTGATACGCATTTCATCGTCGCGATTGAGGAAACCATTCAGCACGGGCTCACCGGATACGAATTCGCCATGCGTTAACGGGAAGAGATGTTGCGCGCCATGGTCGGTGCCCTGCAGAGACAACCCCTTACCGTCCAAGGTGATTGCGACGTAGTTGTCTGCAGAGATCCGGTAAACGCCAACGTATTCGGCAAGCGTCTTACGATCAACGAGCACGGTGCGATGCCGGATGGATCTAAAATCCGGCCAGTGGTATTCCGAAGCAATACTCCGAAGTACATCGATGTCCAGTTCGAAGCCATTGGCTCCGTTTGCCATGACTACTGCGCCCTCACCTCGGTTATAAGCAACGAAAACACACGGGTATCCGTAGTTCCCTCCGTTGTGAGTGAACCAAGGGGTTCGTTTGTCATCACCGACAATCGCGCCGAGCGCGTATTGACCGAGCGGTCCGGGAGTGAGCATCGCTAAAGCGGTTGAAGACGATAGAAGGCTCTTGGATTCCCCAGTCAGCGATCGCTGCACTGCCAAAATGTAGCGCGCAAGGTCCGAAGGCGTGGTCCAGAGACCATCCGGAGCGAGTTCCGGATAGATTCTTGGCTTTTCCGTTACTATGCGCCCCTCCCGGCTATGTGGTACGGCCGCCGTCGCAAGGTGAGCGGCGGACAGCGGCTGCTCAAAGTAACTGTGCACCATTCCGGCTGGCCCTAGTACCGAGTCTTGCAGGAACTTGGGGAACGGTTGCCCGGTGACGTCCTCAACAATCTGACGCAAAATGACGTAGCCGCCGCCCGCGTATCGCCAAATGGTGTTGGGGACTAAATCGACTCGAATCGGCGGATTATTCGCCGGCGGTTCACCGTTTAGAGTTTGCAACAGCGTTGGAAGAGTCTCATCTGGGGAATATCCACCAAAACCCGGGACAGTGATTCCCGCCGTGTGACTTAGCAACTCGCGCACCGTGACACTTTTCTTTTGGGTGAATTCACTGTCCGGAATTTTCCAGCGCTTGAGGTACGAGTTGGCATCCGTATCAAGATAGATTTTCCCCTCATCAACCAACCGCAGGACTGCAAGCGCGGTGATCGGTTTGCTTATCGATGCGGCTTGAAAGAGCGTATCCGGTGTGACCTGAGGGCCGCCGGCCTTCCGACTTCCGAAGCCCCGAGCCCACTCCAGCGCCCCGTTATGTATGACGGCGATACTGACGCCAGGCACATGCAGCGCCGCCATGCGTTCTGTCAACGTCGTTTTTTTCGCCGGTTCATTCTCAATGACAATCGCGGGCGGGATATCGTCACGAATGTGTTGAACGTGCTGCTCACTGACTGGATCGGTAGCGGACGCTACCGACATTTGGACACTCGCCAGTGCGGATAAGAACAGCCATAGTGGGGTCACCAAACCGTCACGCACTATCCTCTCCCAAGTCTGCAGGCGATTATTGTCTCGATTTCATGTTCGTGCTACTGAGCGGCTCAAACGTTGTTTTGAAAGAACTGACTCTTCTTGGCGTCGCTGTGAAGTCGGATGTATCTGAGTCCGTTACGCTCTGCGAGATTGGCGCTGAATACTCCTTGCGCCTACGCGAGTCGGATGTTCGGGTTTAGCCTAAAGAAGTTGTGCGGGTCATACTGCTTCTTGATCTGCACCAACCTTGGTAAGTTCAAACCGAAGTTGCCCCTCATGGCGTTTTGATCAGCACAAGTCAGATTCGCATAGAATCCCGTTATAAACGGCTGCAGTCTCGCCCATATCTGTTCTACTTCAGCCCGCTCTTTCTCAGCGTCCGCTGGATTTTCCCAAAAGGCACGAATTGATAGTAGAAAAAGCTCCCGGCGGTTCGCGATCGCGGTCTCACTGGGCGCGAGGTCGGCAATTGCACCGCCGCAGATTCCCAGGCCAACGCTCCGTTGTTCGGCCATAATCGCTTCAATGAGCGCCGGTGTGAGCCGGTCTACGAAAGCGCTTTTTAGATACTCGGCGAACGGAGCGCGAGGAGGTCCATCAAACGCACTCTGCAGCGTTACATACTCCCAGCCGCGCACGTTGTCTTCTCTGGGCTTCGTTTCTGTCCGCAAGGATTGCAGTGTTTTCTCGGCCATTCGTCTGTCGCCGGCGAAGCAGAAAAATAGAACGGGGTATTTATCCCGCGGTTTGTCGCCCATAACACCCACGCCAAGCGACAGTTCTCGAGGTGCACGCGCTGCATAGTCTGCTACATATTCAAGGACCGACTTAAGTCTATCCGGCGCATAGGTCAGCTCGCCGGAAAATACTTGAGTGGCTACGGGATGCAACTGATATTCGAAGGAAGTGACGACACCAAAGTTACCGCCACCGCCCCGAAGTGCCCAAAATAGATCTGGATTATCAGTAGCGCTCGCGCGCAGGCTTTTCCCGCCTGCAGTGATCAAATCTGCCGAGATCAGGTTGTCGCAGGCCAAGCCAAACTGTCGTGACAGCCTGCCGTATCCCCCGCCCAACGTAAGCCCTGCAATACCGGTATTTGACGCTGTCCCCATCGGAGTGGCGAGGTCGTAATGCTGCGTCTCCCGGTCAACATCGCCAATCCAAGCGCCCGCATCTGCACGAGCTCTTTTTGCAATAGGATCTATCTGCACGCTGCGCATCGAGGACAGGTCGATAACGAGACCGCCATTACAAGTCGAGTAACCCTGGTAACTGTGTCCGCCACCGCGCACGGCAACGAGCAAGTCTCGTTCACGCGCAAACTGAATTGACTTGGCGACATCGGCAGCTCCTGAGCATTGCGCAATCAGAGCTGGGCGTTCATCGAACGTTTTGTTCCAGAGTCGACGTGCTTGGTCGTAGTCCGCATGACTCATTGTGACTAACCGACCTCGCAGGCTTGCCGTGAAATCCTTAATAGCTTTGGCGGGGATTACGGTGGTCTCGCCCGACAAATTGGTACTCTGGGTATCGCGGAACTTCCCAGGAGAGTCCGCTGCGAGACTTCGCACGCTAAAGCTTGGTAGAACTGCCCACACTCCGCCCAGGGCCGTTTTCTTGCAGAAGTCTCGTCGCTTCATGATTGGGATCACTTCAAACACGCCCATGAAGGGTCATTCCTAGGACAGTTCCGGCATCCGGGTTGATCCTGCATCCTTGCAGTCTACCGCGCGCCGTGTTTGACAGCTTACGGGTATGCATTCGTGGTGGTCGATTGACTCAAAGTGGCCCGATCAGAGGCCACGGAATCCCGGTATCGGTCGATATCCTCGATGACGAACTTGATTGTGTTTTCAGCTGCTCCGCTTGAGTTTCGCCCCGAAAATACCGCGAAACCCTCCCCGCCAAAGTCGGCCGTACCCAACTCAGTTAGGGAGGATCTTTGCCTCCAACGTTGCCCAAGCGGTTGCGACGATTGCCGACGCTGCACCGGGAGGTAGCGGGTGTTCCCTTTGCAGGCGTCGAAGCTTTTCGGCGTACTCGCGCACGATATCTGGTCGGCGACGGGCTTCCTTCTCCAGGGTATTCAGGAGCAGGCACCGAGTCCGTACGTTCGTCGGCGTGTCGACCGCTAGAAAGAGAAGGTTATCCACAATGGATCGTTCGCCATAAAGCAACTGGCTCTGTTCCATACTGGCCGTACTGACGGCGAGCGCTTGCTCGGTCGCGACCAGATAGTGCGATAGATTCTTGGATGGCGGCATTGGCAAATCTTCATGCACCTGATTTCGCACAATTGAACCGATGGAACGGATCACCTTGTCGATACTTGCCAACACTGCCGCGCTGGGGTCCTGGTCATTCACCGCCTCCTCCCAAGCATTCAATTTGGCTCCATCCTGACCGTTAAGCAGCGAGAATTGTATTCGCCACGGCAGGGCTCGGGCGTCGACGTGCATCATCACCACAAAATCCGGGTGCATCTGATCGGCTTTGACGTCCTCAAACCGCCAGGGCTTCGCCGAGAGAATGAAACCGCCCGCGTTGAGCCACGGCAAAACAAAGGTCGCTTGTGCGTTGCAACGGAGTTGAACCTCCTCTGCTGGGAACAGCGGAAGGGCACGCGTGAGCCGCCCTAGCTCATTGCTTGGTTGCTTCATAACGGAATCATGTTCACTCACGCCGGGATCTCCGCTTCCGCAAAAAAACAAGATCCGCGGGGCGCCATCCACTTTCGCGGGAAGCAAAGAATCAAAGCCAAGCACACCGTGCGCCCAGATTGGTTGATCTAGCGTTAAGAGTCCTACCTCAAGCTTTGGCGGAGTCACCACGGGACCAAATTGGGCCTGCGCTTTGTCAATCTGATCCTCCCAATACAGCAAATGTTTATGCCAATCTGGTCGTTGAAGTGCACTCAGTTGCGCCAGAATGGTGCGAGCCGCATCGGTGTCCTTGAGATCCACGTAAGCCTTGATCAAATTATTTCCGACTTGCAGGCCGTGGACGCTCGCGTTGAAATGAGGGCGACACAACTCGATGATGAGGCCAAGCTGTCCGTTATTTCCGAGATCGCCACTGATCTGCATCAGCGCATCCGCCGGAACATCAACGAGCTTTCCCAGAACGTCGTGATACAGCTTTGTCGCCGCCTCGAGATCTCCGCGTGCCAAGGCGGCTCGCGCGAGCCATAGTGGCGCACGCCAGCTGCTTGGCAGCGTGGCAGCTCTCTCATACGCAGCGAGCAGCCCGGCTTCTCCTTCACGCTCTTTGAAAATCGCCGCATACCAGCCGAGGCCGTTTTCTTGATTCGGATCAACTTCCAATGCGCGCCACAGGGTCCGTTCCGCACGTTCTGTCTGCCCGAGGCCGGAGTACGCCTTCGCGAGATTGGTAAGGACGTATCCCTGTTCACCCAACTTCACCGTGGCTGCTTCCAATACAATTCGCGCTTCGTCGAATCGCTTCAGCTGCAACAAAACGACGCCGTGCGTACATTCCCCGCGCACCGAGTCCGGATCGATTTTGGCCAGTGTCCTGGCCGGCTCTAGAGCTGCCTCTGCAAATCCATCCCTGAGAGCCTGAGCGATTGAACCGTAGAGCGCTTCCGGATTTGATTTGTTCATTTCAAAACTGGGTAACAATCCGTCGCGAAGATAGCTTTCGCGCGACATCTGGAATTCGCGTCCATAGGAATCAAAAACTCGAATAGTCGCAGGCTTATCTGAAGGAGGTTTCTGCACCTGAACTGGCGTGGGCTGTGCCTTGCGAAAAAACTTCGGTATCAATCCCATTCCGCACTCCAGGTCCAATTAAATTGCCCGTTTAGCGATCGTACCGCCCGGCAATCCATGCTCCATGCTACCGACTTGACGATTCTAGAGGTCGGCCATTTGGATTTCCTCGGCATGATCCCTCTGCGGCTAGATTGGTTGCCCTGTTCTCAGATTCAATGCGGACACCCACCGCTGCACTATTCGAGCGATGCACCTGAAGTGCTTGGGTCCTCGAATTCTTTCTTCAGTGCCAAATAGTCTTGAAACCTCATCGCGCGCATCTCTGCGTCAGTAAAAGCACTCTCTCGAACGATTGCATCGGAACGGTAGCGCCTGACGACTGGATCGGGCGAATCCGTTTCAATAACTTGGACGGACACAGTGGAGCCGACAGCTAGTTCGCTTTCCTGCCACCGGAAATGTTGGCGGATATCGGACTCATCGGGCATCGAAAGCCCCCCTACTGAATATCTCGTCGAATCCTGCCGCGCCGTTGATTCCGATGCGTGGACCTCGCCTCGAGACGCCGTTATATGGAGAGCAAGGATTGACCAGTCAGCCACGCCGGCGACTTGGATTAATTTGCCATCGATCTCAACCTTGAAAGCCAGCATCTCAAGTCCTTTGAGTCTTTGCGCCATAAGGCGCGTGGGTTGGACGCAAAAAACGCTCATTGAAGAAGAAGTTAGATTGTCCCGTAGCGAGCGCGATACGCAGCGACCGTTTGGAATAGCCAGTTGCGATCGCATTTGAGTACGGATGCGGAAATGAGAAAGGGACTTCCGAATCTTTGCAGATTACTTCGTAAGGCCCACCGTCGATAGCCGCTGGCACTGTCGATCAGCCGTTCTGCGTTCCGCATGCCGATCACGAGGCAGGAATAAAGAGGAGTCGACTTTATCTCAAGGGTCGTTGCATCCGACCACGCCAAATTAGAGACGAGGCCGAGACCTTTGCGTATGGATATGCCGGAAGGAGCAATCACCAACCCCGGCCCCTGGCCGATAAGGATGCGGCCGTTCACATAAAGCAAGAAGACGGTCCCGGCTGCAAATATAGCGGAAATGAACACGTTGTCTCGGCCCAATACCCACCAGGCCGCCGCGTAAAGCAATAAAGAAACTAAAAGCCTCAGTAACACAGCGCCAAAGTCAACTTGAATCTCGATAACATCGGGGGTGGCGCTGACAGGTTGAGGATCCGCCGCTAGTTGATCGTCAATGACTAGTGGGCTAGTTCGGGGTGTGAGTACCGCGCCAAGAATGCCACCAGTTACGATCCGAGAAGCGCGGAAAAAGTTGACGACTCCCCAGAAACCGAGTCCCAGACTGGGGCCAAATATTATCGCTGCGCCTAGGTAATTGTCAGGAACTCTGCGCGCCGTCAGGAATATCCACGCGATCATACAAACCCAAGAAAGAAGTGCCTTGGACACATCAACGATCGCGCGCCGAGGCGTGTACGACGCGGGAGGTTGTAGAGCCGAACCGGGCCCGCGCCAGAGCACCGTTGCGAATATCAAAGCTAATATTACGGCCGGTGCGACCTCGTTCGTGAACCATGCCTGCATGAACCAACCGCGCCAGACACTGAGCGATGAGGCCAACCCCAGCAGTTACATAGGCCAGATATAGATAACGCTGCAGAGTCCTGGCGCGCTGGCCTTCGGGTAACGGCATTGGGATCCCTCCCGCTATAAAGCTATCCTGCAGATTATCCGTTACACGTGCTGTTCGCTACTGGATCGTGGGGACTTCAAAATCGACCTCTTTGCAGGTTCCAACATACGTGCGTCTACGATATTCATTGCCACGAGGTCGTGGTTTCTTCGTTTCCTTCATCACGGGAGCGTCCGCTAAGCGGCAGTCACTTCAGGACACAAGGACGGGTCATGGCCGACTGCTACCCGATGCGTTCGATTCCGTATTTCATCGGCGCGTCTCTACCCTGAGCTGACCGCCGCCACTGTCAGCTTGCCTGCACTTCAACTTGGCTTGGTTGGGCTTAACGAGTTCGCCGACCGAAGGGCTCGGTGCTCCGAGTCTTGCACGGTTGAGGAGTGTCTACCCGCCCGATCCTTCCACAGTCCATTCGGCGGCGAGGACGAATCCGATGAATTGGACCATCAATACAAGGCAAACACCCAGAACGCCGGGTTGCAACACCCAAATCGCACTATTGTTGACTACGGCCAACGCCGTACCAGCAGTCAAGATTCCAATGTAGGCAAACTGCCTCCAGCAGTTTGCAGCGACGATTCGCCAAGACAGCACCGCGCTCGTCACGTACGGGAGCATCGCCAGCAGCACATAACTCGCAAGATTGAAACCGTAGTTTTTCAAGTAATCTATATGCCAGACGTTCGATCGCGAGAACCACGATCCAGCGGCGATGAGTCCTAAGATTATATGTACCCAAACGATGCGCTGCCGGGTAGGTGGTACCGGCACATCCGTGGTCTCCATCTCCTCGGCCGCTGTTTCCCCGAGCCCACACGCCACAAGCAGCAAAAATGCCTGCGCCACGGTGAGTTGGGCGACTTCCCATCCGCTCAAAGTGGAATCAAATAAATGTCCCCCATAGGCGCTACACACCAGTGTGGTGACCGAGCACAGCAACATTGTCTGTACCAACGTCGAGATGACGCTACGCGTGTTCAGGTTCGAGGCGATCCAGTAGGAGAATCCGTAGGGCCACCCAGCCAGCAATGCCCACCCACCCAACGCCAGCGCCGAGGGCTCCCCGCCGTGTCCGGGCACGGATTTCGACTGCATCACTAGAACCATAGCAGCCGTGCGGGCGGCAAGGAATTCGTTTTCTCAAGGTGTCGCTGGCCTGGACGGCACTTGAAACAGACGGGTGCAAAAAGAATACGCCGCCAATACAAAAGAACATTAGTGCCGCCCAAGCGCCAAATGAATCAAGCACCTTATAGGTTCCCAAGTCCCGTCGCACGTTCCTGAGCACATGAATCGCAATAAAAAACGGTGACATCACCAGAAACGACAATCCTGCGCCCAAGAGCATAAATAATGGTGAAGGATTCGGAGCGGCGACGTCATCGCCGAAGGCCATTGCCACGCAAGCCGCTCCCACGACCGCCAGCGCGCCCACAGTCAGGCAGCGGCCAAGCACTCCGGAATAGTTCTTCGGGAATCCAAAGATGAGCACAGTTGGATAGAAATATATGATTGCGAGAGCGCCGGCGGAACATGCCGGCATCAGGAAAGAGAGTGCTTTGATGGAACCAAACACCGTAAGAAGGGCGTACGCGCCAAAGAATCGCCAGAAGAGATAGCTCGAAGGTCGATGCGACATCCACCTAAGAATTCTCGACATAATCACAAATACACTCCGAGTCAAAAAAGACTTGCCGCGGTTGCATAAGAATAGGCCAATTCGGACTCTGGATGAACGCTTTCGGGCCGGCAGACGCCTCACGACCCCAAGCAGCCTTGCCCGACCGGCCGCTTTACGGTATTGAGATTAAAAAACCGTCAGTGTCTCTGTTATAAGGATCAAAATACCAACGAAACCTAGGGAGAGAAAGTGTGAGCGCAACTGACGTTACCCTTGGAAGGGCATTGAAAATATGGTGGAGCTTCGTTTGGCGCGCAACGGTGTTAATGCTTCCAGTAATTGATTGTCTCAATGGTTATAGCGGTCTCAATCCTTCCGTTCCCCAAGGCGGGGCACCCCGCCCCCATGCCCCTGCCAGACCAGATTCCGGGAATGACGGGCAAGATGTTCGGGCTCTGGCTCTTTATGATGGTCTTTTACATTGCCGCTCAGGTGCAGGCCGTACGTTGGATGCTTAAGACGAAGTGGAGCGATTTTAGATTGCAAGCCGTTTCTGACGGCTGACGACCCACTGCCGTCGATGGCGACGGTCTGCAATCCGGCATCAGACAATCGCAGCCCCCGATGGAACGGTTATATGGCACCCCAACGATCCCGTAACTTTGAGATGACAGTGGGATCACCGCTGACCACTAGCCCTTCTGCGGTTTCCGCTTCCACCAGAATTGTCCCAACCGTGCTACACATTGGAAAACGCGCCAAATCGGCAATGTCCCACTTCGGGTCCACGATGAAGTCGAACTGTTTTAGCACGCGCATCAGCTTTTCGAAGAGTACCGTGCCATCGTCGGGGCCGAGGATCCACCTCTCCGTGCTCATACGCATCTCTTTTTTGCTGCCAATTTGGCCCGATATTAATGCAAGCGCCGAATGATCGCTTAATGCAGGTGACATCAGCACTGACATCGCCCGCTTTTGGCCGAGCTGCTGCCGAGCGGCCCAATTCCCCCAATTAGGCACAGATCTACCGTGGCTCTTCGCAGCGTAATGCGCCAGAGTTATCATCGTCCTGCATCAGCATCGCCGCATAGATGACGCTCCAACATGGACAAGTCAGGAGAAAATCGGTGTACCTGTACCTAGCCCTTCAGTTCGCATGCGTCGCGTTCTTCGTGCTGGCAGTGCCGCTGTTGCTCGTGGCCCGTGTGCGTTCCGATGTGCCGTGGTGGTTCGTCATTGCAGCGGCGACAGCCGTAGGCTGGATTTTCGCGAACGGTTTAGTATTTGTTCAGCACGTTGGCAATGATGAGAGTCGCATGGAAGAGATCGCATGTTTCGCCGATCCACCAGATCACGGAAAAGTCTCGGTCGTAAATGGCGAGACCGTGATCGACAATCCGTGCGGACTCGGTGACTGGATCTTCGATAGTTACAAACCTATAGCAGGCCTGCTTTACGGTCCTCCATACCTGCTCTGTTGTTTACTCCCGTACTGGCTGATAGTCGGGCGGCGGCGCTCCTTGCGCTCCACCTAGTCAACCTACAGCAAGCCGGGAACGGCAGCTAATAGGCAACGAAGTCAAAATGACGAAGTTCGCCTTTTGGCCGGGTGGAGCCCGCGGCGGCGTCGGTGACCGCCAACGCGTACTCCCGACCCGGAGCCGTCAGTCGCGAAAGTCCGCAATCGAGCACGTCAACTTTATTGGGCGGACCCCTCTTTCGATTCGTCGATGATCTGCGAGTATGTGAAGAGCGACTTCAGTTCAAGGCCAGCACCCGCGAGCGCCTCCTTTCCTCCCGACTCTCGATCAATGACACAAAGAGCCCTGACAGGCCAGAGTCCATCTGCCTTAAGCATGGAAAGCGTGTCAATAAGTGCGCCACCGCTGGAGACCACATCCTCGATGAGCACGAATGATTGGCCCTTCAATGACGCTCCCTCGGCGTATTGGCAAGTGCCATATGACTTCGGCTTCTTTCTGATAAAAGCCGCAGGAAGGCCAGTTACTTGACTCAACATGGTAACGATCGGGATTCCACCCATTTCTAAACCGGCGAGCGCATCGCAACCGGAAGGAATTAGCGGTGTCATTGCATTGGCAATCGCGAACAAAAGTACCGGGTCCGCCTCGAAGCGGTATTTGTCGAAGTATGTGTTGCTCACTCTGCCAGAACGGAGCGTGAAATTCCCCGAGAGTTTAGATGCCATTCTAATCCGGCGAGCGAGATCGTCCATTCGGCGTGTCCTATCCATGGCCAACCTTGAGGTCGTCTAAAAGGCAGATTTGCGACGCTCATTCTAGCCCGACGAGGGATGGAGAACATCTAATCGACCGGTGCCCAACGTTCCCTTTGTGCGGTTGCATGTCTACCGGGTATCAACCGCCGATGGTGAATTCTTTTTGCCCTTCGGAACTTCCTCCTGATCGCCTCGCGTCTTTCGGGTGAGAGGACTACTGGGGAGTGACAGCTTGGCGAAGCTCGAGCGGCCTCGCTCCGATTGGGCCATGCGATTACCGTAATCACGATCGTCGCGAAGGCGAGCAGCGCTCCCATCCTGTTCATAACTTAGGTCCTTTCCGAGATCTTCAGCGGTCAAACGTCCAGCTCGGGGGAACGTTGACGCGAAGCGCCTTGCGAGGGAGCTTCTCTCCATCACAAATATCGGGTCCGAATCTCGAATGCGTGATCGGATATGTGCAGGCGAATGGCGGCGCGAGTGTCCGCTTCGTGGCAGTCGTTCCAGGACCGTCAATGACGGGACATGGCCGTCACCGGCTATTTTGGCTGTCGGGTAATGACCTTGCTGCTCTCACAATGTGGAACCGTAGATCCTCACCTTCAGTCACCACACGCAATTCGCCGTCGTCTATCAGTTCTGCAATTCGATCCATATAAAACCAATCGTGCAGTGCTGGGATTTGAGCAGGGGCTTGCTCGTACATGTGGAGCACGATCGCGGTGACCTTGCGGGGGCGCGAAGCTACGAATTCGATAATCGCAGTGTCGATGGCCTGGCGCATGTGCGGAGTTAGTGGGTCGTAGATCCCGTAGTCTTTCTCTCCCATCGGTTGATCTTCTGGATCCGACTGATCGTCTGTCGTTCTTTTGAAGTCCTCGGAGGCGAGTGGCCGACCCAGCCGGCGTTCGATACAAGCCCTACAAATCATTCCGTGCCGTTGTTCTCTGCGAACTAATTTGCGCCACAGACGATCCTTCAGGGAATAGTAGTTCTCGTTTCCTTCGAACGTGTTCCTACCGCAGTCCAAGCAGAGCCATCTTCGATTGTGGTCCATGCTGACTTAATTGTACCTGTGCAGGAGTCGGGACCGAATGTCGGCTTCGCGCCACTCTGAATGAGCAGCCGGGTGCCCGCTTTTGGTCAGTTGTCGTCGTAACAATGTCACTGCGAAAGGTGCGGGTGGAAATCGTTTGTTCTGCGTCCGGGTAAAGCCCTGACCAGACGCGCGGC
>Ga0070761_10000670_pt1 | contig 21970 bp, 19 predicted proteins | sample HubBroMetageREF1_FD_66724 | JGI IMG/M metagenome (GOLD analysis project Ga0070761, IMG submission 66724) | Reference soil microbial communities from the Hubbard Brook experimental Forest, New Hampshire, USA - Hubbard Brook CCASE Soil... | ecosystem: Environmental > Terrestrial > Soil >... | reverse complement strand
GGTCTCGACAACCGGGCACTGGCCACGTGAGCGCCCAGCCGCAGCGACTGCCATCCGCGGCGCTGCCGCCCCCGGCCGCGCACGTGCGTCGCCTGGGACTTGTGCAGTACGAGCCCACCTGGCGCGCCATGCAGCGTTTCACAGAGACGCGCACCGCGGCGACTGCGGATGAGATCTGGCTGCTCGAGCATCCGCCGGTGTTTACCCTCGGGCTGAACGCGAGCCGCGCGCATCTGCTCGCGCCCGGGGACATCCCCGTGATCCAGATCGACCGCGGCGGCCAGGTGACCTACCACGGGCCGGGTCAGCTGGTGGTCTACCCGCTGATCGACCTGCAGCGCGCCGGCTTCGGCGTGCGCGATTTCGTGACGGCGCTCGAGCGTGCCGTGATCGCGCTGGCCGCGCAGTTCGGCATCGGTGCCGAATGCCGCCGCGGCGCCCCGGGCGTGTACGTGGACGGGCACAAGCTCGCAAGCGTCGGCGTGCGCGTGCGCCGCAACGGCAGCTATCACGGACTTGCGCTCAATGTGGCGCTCGATCTGCAGCCCTTCGCGCGTATCAACCCCTGCGGTTACGCAGGTCTCACGATGACACAACTCTCGGCGCTCGGCGGCCCGCGCACGGTGGCCGATTGTGCCGATGCGCTCGAGCCGCATCTGCGGCGCGCCCTGCGGATCGCACCCTAAACTATGACCACCTACGTTCACCGGCGCCGCGGCGCGCTCGCTCTCCTCGCGCTCGCAGCGCTCGTGGCGCTCAGCGCCTGCGGCAATCGCGAGCCTGCCAACGGCGGCACGCACGTGACGCTGCGCAACGTCTCCTACGATCCGACGCGCGAGCTGTACGCGGACTTCAACGCGGCGTTCGCCAAATACTGGAAGGCCAAGAGCGGCCAGGACGTGCGCGTGGAGATGTCGCACGGCGGCTCGGGCACGCAGGCGCGCCTGGTGATCGAAGGCAACGCCGCCGACGTCGTGACGCTGGCGCTCGCCGCTGACATCGATGCGATCGCCAAGCAGGGCAAGCTGCTGCCGCTCAACTGGCAGAGCCAGCTGCCCGACAACAGCTCGCCCTACACCTCCACCATCGTGTTCCTGGTGCGCAAGGGCAATCCCAAGGGGATCCATGACTGGCAGGATCTGGCGCGGCCGGGCATCGCGGTGATCACGCCCAACCCCAAGACCTCAGGCGGTGCGCGCTGGAACTACCTGGCCGCCTGGGCGTGGGCGCGGGCCCAGCCGGGTGGCAACGATGCCAGCGCGCGCGAGTTCGTGCGCAGTCTCTATCACAACGTGCCGGTGCTCGACACCGGCGCGCGCGGCGCGACCACCACTTTCGTGCATCACGGCCTGGGCGATGTGCTGCTCGCCTGGGAGAACGAGGCGCTGCTGGCGCTGCGCGAACTCGGTAGCGACGGCTTCGAGATCGTGGTGCCCTCGGTGAGCATCATGGCGGAGCCGCCGGTGGCGGTGGTCGATGAGGTGGCGCTGCGCCACGGCACGCGCGAGGTCGCGCGCGAGTACCTGCAGTACCTCTACAGCAAAGAGGGACAGGAGATCATCGCGCAGCACGATTACCGGCCGCGCAACGCGGAGGTCGCCGCGCGCTACGCCACCCGCTTCCCGCAGCTGAAGCTCGCCACCATTGCGGACTTCGGCGGCTGGGGGCAGGCGCAGCGTGAGCATTTCGCCGAGGGCGGCGTGTTCGACCAGATCTACGGCCACTGAGGGCCGCGGGCCGCTTACTCCACGACCAGCTTGTAACCTGCCGCGGCGGTGCGCAGCAGCACGGGAGCTGCCGGATCGGTCTCGATCTTTTGCCGCAGACGGTGCACCAGCTGCTTGAGCAGCTGGCGGTCGCCGCCGCTGCGGTGCCCCCACACCTGCACCAGCAGGCGCTCTGAGCTGATGGCGTGACCGGCATTGGCGAGCAGCATCTGCAGCAATCGCAGCTCGAGCTTGGTGAGCCGCACCGGCTCGCCGCTGCCGATGCGCACGGTGTGCTCCTCGAGATCGAGCGTGACGCGGCCGGCCGCGAGCGGCGCGGTGTTCTCCATGCCGGCACGGCGCAGCAGCGCCTTGATGCGCGCCAGCAGCGTGCGCGGACTGAACGGCTTGTTGAGGTAGTCATCGGCGCCGAGGCCGAGGGCCCGTACCAGATCCTCCTCCTCGCCGCGCACGGTGAGCATCATCACCGGCACGCGTGAGCGCGCGCGGATCGCCTCGCACACCTGGAAGCCCGACAGCCCCGGCATGTTGACGTCGAGCAGCACCAGATCGGCCGACTCCTGCTCGAAGCTGCGCAGTGCCGTCGGCCCGTCCTGGGCCTTGATGACCAGATAGCCGGCCTGGGTGAGCGTGAAGCCGATGAGCTCACGCAGGTCGGCGTCGTCGTCCGCTACCAGAACTTTCATTCGACAGACTCCGCCGGCAGGGTCAGGGTGAAACGTGTATGACCGCCCGGGCTGCGTTCGCAGGCAACGCTGCCGCCGTGGCGCTCGATGATGGATTTTACCAGCCACAGGCCGAGGCCGAGGCCTGCGGCTGCGGGTTCATGGTCGCCGCGGTGGAAGCGCGCGAACAGCTCACTGCTGTCCGGTGTCACCGGCCCCGCGCCCTCGTCCTCGACCCAGGCGTGCAGCAGCCCGCCCTGCGCCTGTGCGCCGATGCGCACCACGCTGTTCTCGGGCGCGAATTTGTTGGCATTGGCGAGCAGGTTGACGAACACCTGCGTGAGGCGCGTCTGGTCGCCGCTCACCGTGGGCAGATCCTCGGGCAGGCTCACCTCGAGATGCTGGCGGCGCTGCACCAAGAGCGAACCGATCAGGGCACGCGCGTCCTCGACCACGTCGGCGAGCGCGACGCTCTGGTGGCGGATGGCGAGCTGCCCGGACTCGATGCGCACGCTCTCCAGCAGATTATCGATGAGCTGTGTCAGGCGCAGCGCGCCGCGCTCCAGCGAGTTCACCAGCTCGCGCTGCTGCGCAGCGGGTATCTGCTGCTCCATGCCGGCGATCAGCAGCTCGATGGAGGCGAGTTGCGCGGCGAGCGGCGTGCGGAACTCGTGCGAGATGTTGGCGAGCACCGAGTCACGTGCACGGCGCACCGCCTCGAGCTCGGTCTCGTCGCGGATCACCTGCACCTGCAGGCCATCGACCTGCGCGGCGCTGGTGATGACGGTGGTGCGCGCGCTGCCGGCGGCGCACTGCAGATGCTCGAGCGCGGTGGCGCTGCCGGAGTTGCGCGCCTCGATGATCGGACAGCGGAAGTCGCACGGCCGCCGCCCGTCCTCGTCGCGCGGCTTGAGCACATCGCCGCAGAAGCGCCCGACCGCCTGCTCGGGGGTCACATCCAGCAGCCGCGCGGCCTGCGGGTTGAGGTAGCGGATGAGACGGTTGCGGTCGACCGCGTAGACGCCCTCGACGATGCCGCTGAGTACCGCCTGCGCCTCGGCCTCGCGCCGCCGCAGCGTGCTGGTGAGATCGATGAGGTTGCGGCGCATGTCCTCCATGGTGCGCGCCAGCGCGCCGACTTCGGCGGCACCGCTCGTCGGGATGGAGGCAGAGAAATCACCGCGGCCGAGACGCGTGGCGGCGCTGGTGAGCTCGCGCACCGGGCCGACCACCAGCTGGCCGAGGAGCGCTGCCGCGCCGACCGCGAGTGCACCCAGCAGCAGCGCGGTCAACAGCAGCCGCCGCACCAGGTGGCGCGCCGAGGTGTCGAGGGCGCTCGCCGGCAGCAGCGCCTGGATCAGCGCGATCGCCTCGCCACTGGAGGCAAACACCGGGACTGCGGCGGCGTAGGCGTCCTGCGCGGCGATGCGCTGCACCGCGGAATGGCCGTCGGCGAGCGCGGCGGCATACAGCGGCGTGAACGGTCCGACCGCACCGGTGGTGTAGGTGCGGTAGTCGATCAGCCGCACCTCGGCATCCACCTGCGCGCTCAGTGTCTGCGCCAGCTTGTCATCCAGGCGGCGCACGACGTAGAGGCTCAGTCCCTGCTCGCCGAGCGGCACGTGTGCGCCGAGCAGCGGCACGCGTTCGGTCGCGGGCAGCGCCATGAACGTGCCGCCCTGTTCGCCGGCCGCGGTCACCACCTGTGACCAGTCGAGCGCCGGGCCGGACACCGCCAGCACCGTCTTGCCGGAAAGCACCGCGCAGGCATCCATGCCGGCCGCCTCGCACGAGCGGCGCAGGAACGGTGCGACCGCATCGCTCTGCCCCTCGGCGAGCAGGCGCTGCAGCGTCGGCCGTTCGGCGAGTGCCTGCGCCACGGCGTGCGCGTCCTCGCCCATGCGCCGCAGCTCCTCGCGCGCGGTGGTCGCGGCGAGCTGCACCCGCGCCTTGCCCTGCTCATCCGCCAGCGTGTCGAGCATGTGGGTCGCCGACCAGGTGATGCCGCCGGCCACCAGCAGCACCAGCAGCAGGTGGATCGCCGCCAGCCAGCGGCTGAGGCTCGCGGTGGCCGGGTCCGGCCACACGGCGGCGAGCAGGCGTCGCAGGCGCTCGCGCATGCGCGTCAGCGCCGGCGGTAGCCGGCGCGTTCGACCAGCGTCTTGACCACCAGTGTCAGCACCGCCAGCAGGGTGAGAAGCGAGGCGACAGCGAAGGCACCGACGAAATTGTACTCGTTGTAGAGGATTTCGATATGCAATGGCATGGTGTTGGTGAGCCCGCGGATGTGCCCCGAGACCACCGAGACCGCGCCGAACTCGCCCATGGCACGCGCATTACACAACACCATGCCGTAAACCAGGCCCCAGCGCACCTTGGGCAGCGTCACGCGGAAGAAGGTGATCCAGCCGCCCGCTCCGAGTGTGATGGCGGCTTCCTCCTCGTCGTTGCCCACCTGCTGCATCAGCGGGATGAGCTCGCGTGCCACGTAGGGGAAGGTGACGAACATGGTGGCCAGCATGATGCCGGGGAGCGCAAACACGATGGCGATGTCGTGCTCGCGCAGCCAGCCGCCGAACCAGCCCTGCAGGCCGAACAGCAGCACGAACAGCATGCCGGAGATGACCGGCGAGATCGCCAGCGGCAGGTCGATGAGCGTGATCAGGATGCTCTTGCCGCGAAATTCGAACTTGGCGATCGCCCAGGAGGCGGCCAGTCCGAACACGGTGTTGAGCGGCACCACCACCGCCGCGGTCAACAGCGTCAGGCGGATCGCTGCGGCCGTGTCCGGGTCGGAAAAGCTGTGCAGGTAGCCACGGATGCCATGCGCGAACGCCATGACGAACACGGTGGCGAGCGGTGCCAGCAGGATGGCCGCGAGGAAGGTGAGCGAGACGCTGATGAACAGCCAGCGCACCAGGGTGTGCAGCAGGGTGTGCTGGCCCGGCAGTACGTCCTCGGCGACCGGTGGCAGGGCGACCGCCATCAGCGTGCTTCCGGGACGTGCTGACGGCGGCCCCAGGCCTGCAGCAGGTTGATGGTCAAGAGCACCACGAAGGAGATGACCAGCATCACCACGCCGAGTGCGGCGGCGCCCTTGTAGTCGAATTCCTCGAGGTGAATGACGATGAGGAGCGGGGTGATCTCGGTCTTCATCGGCAGATTGCCGGCGATGAAGATCACCGATCCGTATTCACCCACGGCGCGCGCGAACGCCAGCGTGAAGCCGGTGAGGAGCGCCGGCAGCACCGTCGGCAGGATGATGCGCCGGAAGGCGTACAGGCGGCCGGCGCCGAGGGTCTCCGCCGCCTCCTCCAGATCGCGCTGCACTTCCAGCAGTGCGGGCTGCACCGAGCGCACCGCGAACGGCATGCTGATGAGGGTGAGTGCCAGGGTCACGCCGATCCAGGTGTAGGCGACCTTGATGCCGAGTGGCTCGAGATAGCGGCCGATCCAGCCGTTCTGCGCGAACACCGTCGTGAGCGCGATGCCGGATACTGCGGTCGGCAGCGCGAACGGCATGTCGATCAGCGCATCGATCACCTTGCGCCCGGGAAACTCATAACGCACCAGCGTCCAGGCGATGATGAAGCCGAACACCAGATTGATGGAGGCCGCCAGGAACGAGGCGCCGAAGGACAGACGATAGGAGCCGAGCGCGCGCGGACTCAACACCACATGCAGGAAGTCGCTCCAGTGCATGGAGGCGGCTTCCAGCACCAGCGCCGCGAGCGGCAGCAGCACGATGGCGCTGAGGAAGAAGGTGGTGAAGCCGAGGGTGAGCCCGAAGCCGGGCAGCACGCTCGGCTTGCGGAAGCTCATGGCGCGCCGCGCTGCACGATGAACACCGGCCACTGGCCGGCATCCAGCAGCGCCCGGAAGCGCTCGGCGAAGCGCGTGAGATCGGTGACGCCGATGATCAGCATCTGCGCCGGGGACTCGCCGAGCCGCCGCACCAGCTCCTGGGCGACATCGCCGAAGCGCAGCTCGGTGCGCATCTCGAGTCCGTGCGCCGCCTGCGCCTCCGAGCGCGCATCGAGCAGCTCGCGCATGCCCGGCGGACGGCTCTTGCCCTCACCATCACCCGGGAGGATGCCGACGTAGACTGCCTCGGCCGGCACGTGCCGCAGCACGCTCGCCGACATGCCGAGGGTGGCGCCGCGCGCCGCCTCGCCCAGCCAGTGGATCAGCACGCGCTGCGGTGTGGCCGCGTGCTCGGGCAGCACCAGCAGGTCCTTGGCGCCGCGGCGCAGCAGCCACTCGGCGCGCTGCGCGCACTCGGTCTGCGAGGCGATGACGGTCGTGCCGACGAAGGCCTCCGGGCCCGCGCAGCGCGCATCCGCCGCGCCCAGTTGCGGCTCGATGCGCAGCGCGATGCGCGTCTTCATGCGCGCCGCGAGCTCAGTGAGCAGCGGCTCCTGGCTGAGCGCCTCCGCAAGCGCGCTGCTGGTGGCGCAGCAGGTGAAGCTCGACAGCGGTGTGGGCAGCACGTGCAGGCGGCGGACGCCGACCGCGACCGGCTCCCCGGCGCGCACCGCAAAGGCACGCTGTTCGTACTGGCTGCGCGTCACCTGCAGGGCCGGGGTGACGCCGTCCTCGGTGCCGGCCAGCAGCTGCGCCGAGGCGCCGTTTGCCAGGCGCACCCGCAGCCGCTCGACCGCGCCGGTGAACACCGCCTCATCGACCACGCCATGGGCGAGAAAGCCGGCCGACAGCGCCTCGCGCGACGCTGCCACCTCGATCTCCTCGGGGCGCACCACCGCGACCACTTCATGCTCGCGCGTGTCGCTGCTGCGCTCGTTGGCGGCGAGTGTCGCCCCGCCCACCTGGATACCGTCCGGGGTGCGCAGCGCCAGGATCAGGTTGGCGGCCCCCAAAAAGGTGGCGACGAAGCGGGTGGCGGGGCGCGAATACAGCTCGGGAGGTGCGCCCATTTCCAGCAGCCGCCCCTGGTTCATGATGCCGATGCGGTCGGCCATCGCGAACGCTTCTTCCTGGTCGTGGGTGACGAGCACGGTCGTGATGCCGAGCTCGCGCTGCACCTGGCGGATGGTGCGGCGCAGCTCCTCGCGGATCTTGGCGTCCAGGGCGCCGAAGGGCTCATCCAGCAGCAGCACCTCGGGTTTGTGCGCCAGCGCTCGCGCCACCGCCACCCGCTGCTGCTGGCCGCCGGACAGCTGCGTCGGCAGGCGGTCGTCCATGCCCTCGAGCGCCACCAGCCGCAGCAGCTCCTGGCGGCGTTCGCGGCGGCGCTTGGCGCGCATGCGCCGCACGCGCAGCGCGAACTCGATGTTCTCCGCCACGGTCATGTGGCGGAACAGGGCGTAATTCTGGAACACCAGGCCGACGCCGCGCTTGCGGGCGGCAAGGTGGGTGACGTCGCGGCCGTGCAGGGCGATGCGGCCGTGATCGACTGTCGACAGTCCCGCGATGGCGCGCAGCAGCGTGCTCTTGCCGCTGCCCGAGGGACCGAGCAGTACGAAGAACTCGCCGTCACCGATGTCGAGGGAGATGTCGTTGACGACCGGTACACCCGCGTAGTGCTTGGTGACCTGGTCTAAGGTAATGGACATTCGGACGATGCTACCTAGGGCAGCAACGAAGCGTCAGTTACCCGCCGGTCACCGGACGGTGACAAAGCGGTTACAGGGCGGCGGTTTTACAGAAGCAGGAGCACGCCGTCACAGTTTTTGAGGTCGGCGACCAGCGCCTCGACCTGGGCGCGGCTCTCGGCCGGCAGCAGGTAGGAGATGGAGAGGAAGTTGCCATTGGCGCTCAGCCGCTCGCTCACCCGCTCAGCCTCGATGCGCGGCACATGCCGCAGCACCATCGCGTGCACGCGCGCGCGGAATTCCTCCCCCGGGCGGCCGACCACCTTCAGCGGGTAATCGGTGGGAAATTCGAGAGTCGCTTCCGAACTCACCACGGCGTGCCCGCGAGCTCCTGCTTGTAGCGCTGCAGTTCTTCGTAGAGGCGCTTCCACAACGGCCCCGGGCGTCCGCTGCCGACCGCATGTCCGTCGAGCGAGGTCACCGGCTGCAGCTCGCGCGTGGCCGCCGACAGCCAGATCTCTTCGGCCGCGCGCAACTGCGCCTCGGTGACCGGCACGATGCGGCAGGGGATGCCGCAGCGCGCCGCCAGCTCCTCGACCGCGCCGCGCGTGGTACCGGAGAGGATGCGGCGCGAGTTGGGCGGCATCAGCACCTCCCCGCCCAGCACCACGTGCACCGCGGAGGCGGAGGCCTCGGTGAGTTCGCCGTCGCGCAGCAGGATGGTCTCGGCGGCGCGCGCGTCCACCGACAGCTGACGCAGCAGCACATTGGCGAGCAGCGCCACTGACTTGATGTCGCAGCGTGCCCAGCGGGTGTCGGTGGCGGTGACGCAGCCGACCCCGCGCTCGAGCGTCTCCGCGCTGGGTGCGGCGAGCGGCGAGCCGAACGCGAATACCGTGCGCGCAATGTGCGGCAGCGGGGCGTGGCTGCGTCCGAACTGCGCGCCGCGGGTCACCTGCCAGTAGATGTAGCAGTCGCCGGCGGCGTTTCTTTCGATCAGCGCAGCGATGATCGCGCGCCACTCCTCGCGGCTGTGCGGATCCTCCATGCTGATCGCGGCGAGACTGCGACCCAGGCGCTCGCAGTGCGCGGCAAAGCGGAACGGCCGTCCGCCATACACCGGCATCACCTCGTAGCAGCCGTCGGCATAGAGAAAGCCGCGGTCGAGCGGCGAGATGCGCGCCTCGCTGAGCGGCAGGTAGGTGCCGTTCAGATAGCACAGCGGCAGCGGATCGGACATGCGCGCTCCTTTAATGAAACATCAGCGCCACGCTGTCCACGGCGCGGGTCCACAAGGAACCCTGCGGCACGTCCGTGAGCGCCACCAGCGGCACACGGGTGATGACCTCACCGTTGGCATCCGTCACCGTGTATTCACCGATCGGCTTGCCGGCGGCGAGCGGGGCGATGAGCGGCTCGTGGTCGAGATGGGTGCTGGTCTTGAGTGTGGCCGCCTGACCGCGCGCCACCGTCGCGTACACATCGTACGGCACGCCCACCGCGGCAAACTCGCTCGCCGCTTTGTAGACGCGCGGCTTGAGGACGGTCTCGTGGGCGCTCTTCAGGCGCAGCGTCTCATAAAAGGTGTAGCCGTAGTTGATGAGCGCGGCACTGGCCTCGGCGCGTGCCTTCTCGCTGGGGGCGCCCATGACCACTGACACCAGGCGCATGCCGTTGCGGTTGGCCGAGGCCGCCAGACAATAGCCGGCGCTGTCGGTGTGTCCGGTCTTGAGGCCATCGACCGAGGGATCCTTCTCCAAGAGTGTGTTGCGGTTGCCCTGGCGGATGTTGTTCCACATGAATTCGCGCAGGCTGAACAGCGGGTAGTACTGCGGGAAGTCACGGATGAGTGCATTGGCGAGCGTGGCGATGTCGCGCGCGCTGCTGTAGTGGTTGGGAGCCGGCAGGCCGTCGCTGTTCTCGAAGTTGCTGGCGGTCATCCCCAGGCGGTGCGCGTACTCGTTCATCATCTGCGCGAAGGCGGCCTCGGTGCCGCCGACCTTTTCGGCGAGTGCGATGGTGGCATCGTTGCCCGACTGCACGATCATGCCCTTGATGAGGATGTCGACCGGGATCTGCGTCCCCACCTGCACGAAGGTGCGCGAACCCTCGGCGCGCCAGGCGTGCTCGCTGATGGTGACCATGTCGGTGAGCTTGAGACGACCCTCCTTGAGCGCCGCGAACACGACGTAGGCGGTCATCAGCTTGGTGAGACTTGCAGGCTCAGCGCGGGCGTCGGCGTTGTTCTGCGCCAGCACGCGGCCGCTGAAGTGGTCCTCGAGGATGTCGGCGTGCGCATCGACACCGGGAGGCGTGGGAACCGGGGCGGCGGCGCAGGCCGCGCCGCCAGTCAGCAGCAGGCAGAGGACGGCGGATGACGATCGGAGCACTGGTGGAGATCCCTCATGGCGTGCAAATTTGCGATTTTAACTCAAGCGCGGCGCTGCGGGTCGCAACGCCGGTGCGCGCCGCGCTTCAATCGGTGGCCAGGCGCGCATCATGGATGCCGAGCTCAGCGAGGCGCGCGCTCAGTGCATCGAACTCGGCGACGCTCCCGATCGGACCCAGGCGCACGCGGTAGAGCGCAGAAGCCCGGCCCTGCAGCGGTGAGGCGATGAAGGCGCCCGCGAGCCCTGCGCTCTGCAGCCGCGTGAGCAGATGCTGCGCATTCTGCGCATCGGCGAACGCGCCGGCCTGCAGGTACAGGGTCGCCGCCGGCGCCGCGGCGCTGCGCGTGAGCACATCCGGCACACCGGGGGTGAGCGCGCGCACCTCCACCAGCGTCGTGCCCTCGCGCAGCATGTCGAGTTTGGCGGCGGCGCTGTAGGACAGATCGATGAGGCGATTGGCGACGAACGGGCCGCGATCGTTGATGCGCACCACGATGCTTCTGCCGTTGCGCAGGTTGGTGACGCGCGCGTAACTCGGCAGCGGCAGCGTCTTGTGGGCCGCGGTCATGCCGTACATGTCGTAGGGCTCGCCGCTGGACGTGTTGAGACCGTGAAAGGTGGGTCCGTACCAGGAGGCGACCCCGCGCTCGAGATAGCCGTCGGCGCTGGCGAGCACGTAATAGCGCTGGCCGAGCACGTCGTAGAACGGCGGGTTGCCGTGCGCGCTGCGCGGCTCGGGACGCGGCACGGCATCGGCGCTGGCGGCGGGGTTCTGCGTGGGTGCGGCCGGCGGCGCCGCAGCCGGCGCAGGCGTTGCGCTGGGGGCGGGCGGGCGATGCGCCACCACCGAGCAGTCCGCGAGCAGCGCAGCCGCAACTGCCACCGCAGCGGCGCGTGCCACGGGCGGCGCGCAACGCTGCATGCGGCCGGCAGATCTCACGGGGTGGCGGCCGCCTCGGGGGCTGGCACGCGCTGGCGCAGCTCCTGCGCCAGATCGTGCACCGCCATCGCGTAGCGGGCGCTCGCGTTGTAGCGGGTGATCACATAGAAGTTATGAAAGCCCACCCGGTAGGCCGGCCCGTCGCGCTGCTCGGCGGAGATGAGCACCACCGGTGTCTCTCCGGGTACCGTGGCATCGATGCGCACGCCGCGCGCCCCGAGGCTGTCCACCGTATCGGTCAGCTCGAGATTGTGGCCATCGAGCTGGAAACTCGGGTCGGGATCCAGGCGCGTTTCCGCCAGCACCGGGCCACCGGGCGTCCAGCCGTGTCCCTGCAGGTAGTTGGCGACGCTCGCGAAGATGTCGTCCCAGTCGTTCCACAGGTCGCGCCGCTGATCACTGTCGGCGTCCACCGCGTAACGGCGGTAGGCCGAGGGCATGAACTGCGGTGCGCCGAGCGCACCGGCGTAGGAGCCCTTGACCGCAAGCGGATCGAGCTGATTCTCCTTGGTCAGCACCAGGAACTGCGCGAGCTCCTCGCGGAAGAATTTCTGCCGCGGCGGATAGTCGAAGGCGAGCGTGGCGAGTGCATCCAGTGCGCGGTAGCTGCCGGTGTTGTGGCCGTAGTGGGTCTCGACGCCGAGGATGGCGACGATGTATTCCGGCGGCACCTGGTACTGGGCGGCGATGCGCTCGAGCGCCTCGCGATGATCGCTCCAGAACTGCACGCCATCGCTCACGCGCTCGGGCGTGACGAAGCGCTCGCGGTAAGTCCACCACGGCGCGACCTTCTCGATCGGCCGGTTCATGATGTCGATGATCTTCGGCTGCGGCTGCGCCGCCGCCAGCAGCTTCTTCACCTCGGCGCGTTTGAGGCCGTCGTGCTCGACGACGTCGGCGACGAAGGCGGCGACCTCCGGGCGGTGCAGATCAAATGGCAAGGCACTCGCCGGCCCCTGCGCCGTGGCCGCGGCGGGCACGCACAGCAGCGCGGCGAGAAGCAGTGACCTGCCGTGGTTCAACTACGATCCGACCAGTTTGCGCCTGGAATACAGCGCCATGAGAATACCGAAGCCGGCGAGGAGCGTCACGACCGAGCTGCCGCCGTAACTGACCAGCGGCAGTGGCACGCCGACCACTGGCAGGAGGCCGGTGACCATGCCGGCGTTGATGAACACGTAGACGAAGAAGGTGAGCGCGATGCTACCTGCCAGCAGGCGCGCGAAGGTGTCCTGGGTCTGCGTGGCAAGATAAATGGCGCGCCCGACGACGAACATATAGAGCAGCAGCAGCAGCAGCAGTCCCAGCAGGCCGAACTCCTCGCCGATCACCGCGAAGATGAAATCGGTGGAGCGTTCGGGCAGGAACTCGAGCTGCGCCTGGCTGCCATTCATCCAGCCCTTGCCGAACACCCCGCCCGAGCCGATCGCGATCTGCGACTGGATGATGTGGTAGCCGGCGCCGAGCGGATCGATCTGCGGATTGAGAAAAGTGAGCACGCGCTTGCGCTGGTAGTCGTGCATGAAGCTCCAGCCGAACCAGGCCGCCGCCGCTGCGATTCCCAGCATGGCCAGCATCACCCGCAGCCGCAGTCCGGCCAGCACGATGACCAGCGCGCCGGCGATGGCGATCAGCGCCGCGGTACCCAGGTCCGGCTGAACCGCCACCAGCCCGACCGGCACGATGATGAGAATCCCCATCACCAGGAGCGAGCCCCAGCCCGGCGGCACCGGCCGCTCGTGCAAATACCAGGCGCACATCATCGGCACCGCGAGCTTCATGAGCTCCGAGGGCTGGAAACGGAACAGTCCGAGATCGAGCCAGCGCTGCGCGCCGAGGCCGATGTGGCCCACGGCGGCGACGATCACCAGCAGCACACAGCCGCCGACGTAGATCCACGGCGTCGAGCGGCGCAGGAAGTTCGGGTTGACGCGCGCCAGCAGCAGCATGGCGATCGCGCCGAGCAGCAGCCGGGCGACCGTGCGCAGCACGGTCGGCATGCTCTGCCCCGAGGCGCTGTACAGGACCACCAGTCCATAGGCTGCGATCAGCGACAGGCCGACGACCAGCGGACCATCGATGCGCAGCTCGAGCAGCACGCGCGCCGCTCCCGAGAGCGTGCGGCGGGTGCGGGATTCGGTGTTGACCTCTTCGTAGATCATGACTGCGGCTTCACCTGGCCGTCCGGGTCCAGCAGGTACGCATCCAGCACCTTGCGGGCGATGGGTGCGGCGGCACTCGCGCCGGCACCGCCGTTCTCCTCCAGCACGGCGAGCGCGATGCGCGGCTGATCGGCCGGTGCGAAGGCGATGAACCAGGAGTGATCGCGCAGGCGCTCATCGATCTTGCTGGCGTTGTACTTCTCGGTGCGCGAGACCGTATACACCTGCGCGGTGCCGGTCTTGCCGGCGAACACATAGGGCGCGTGCAGGCCGATGGCGGCAGCGGTGCCGCGCTGGGTGACGCCGATCATGCCGTGCACGACCCGCGCCCAGTCATCGACCGAGACTCCCTGAACCTCGCCCTCGGAGACCGGTGCGATGCGGTGCACGGCGCCGGTGAGCGGGTCGCGGTAGGCCGTCACCAGGCGCGGCTGCCAGATCTTGCCGCGCGTCGCCAGCACGCTCGCGTAGTGCGCGAGCTCGAGCGGCGTCACGGTGAGGTAGCCCTGGCCGATGCCGAAGCTCACCGTCTCGCCCGGGAACCACACGCGGTCTGCGGGCTTGGCGAAGGTGTGCTCCTTCCACTCGCGCGAGGGCAGGATGCCGGCCTTCTCGCCGCTGATGTCGATGCCGGTGGGTTTGCCGAAACCAAACGGCGCCATGAAGGTGGAGATGCGATCCACACCGATCTCATTGGCGAGACCATAGAAGTACACATCGCACGAGCGCGCGATGGCATCGTCGAGATTGACCGCGCCATGATGCTCGTTGTGGTACTCGCGATAGATGAATGAGCTCCCGGGCAGGTGGAACGAGCCGGCGCAGTAGTGCTCGGCGAGGGGATCCACCACGTGATAGGTGAGGCCGGCGAGTGCGATCACCGGCTTCACGGTTGAGCCCGGCGGATAGGTGCCGCGCAGCGCGCGGTTGAACAGCGGCCGGTCGATGTCGGCCGACAGTGCCGTGTACTCACTGGCGGTGATGCCGCGGCCGAACAGCGTCGGATCAAACCCCGGCAGACTCACCAGCGCGAGCACATCACCGCTGTTGGGATCGAGCGCCACCACTGCGCCGCGGTGGCCGGCGAGTGCTTCCTCGGCGACCCGCTGCACCTTGAGATCGATCGACAGCAGCAGGTCATCGCCGGCGAGCGGCGCCTTGGTGCGCAGATTCGGTACGAGCGCCCCCTGGCGCTCGACCGAGCGGCCCTGCGCGTTCACCAGCACCTCACGGAAGCCGTTGGCGCCGTGCAGCTTGGGCTCGTAGGCGCTCTCGACGCCGAGCTTGCCGATGAGCGAGTTGCCGGCATAGGTGGCGCGGTCGATGTGCTTCAGGTCCTGCTCGCTGATGGCGCCGACGTAACCGAGCGCGTGCACCGCCAGGCTGCCGTTCGGATACCAGCGGGTCTGGCGGGTCTTGATGTCGAGGCCGGGGAACTCGAAGCGGCGCACCGCAAAGCGCGCCACGTCCTCATCCGACATGCGCAGCCGGATCGGCACGCTGTCGAAGGTGCGGCTCGAGTCGATGGTGCGCTCGATCTCGTCCACATCCTCGGCGCGGATCAGGTTGAGCGCGACCAGGCCCGCGAGCGTCTTGTCGATGTCGGGCACTTCCTCGGGCACGAGCTCCAGCTGATAGGCCGGCTGGTTGCCGGCGATGACTTCACCATGACGATCGAGAATCAGGCCACGGGCCGCGGGGATGGACTCATTGCGCACCCGGTTACCCTGGGAGAGCTCGGAGTAGTACGCGTTGCGCGCCACCTGCAGCACGAACAGCCGCACGATGAGACCGATGCTGGCGAGCCCGATGAGCGCAGCACAGATGAGCGCGCGCTGGTCGAACAGCCGCTGCTCGCGCCAGTGATCCTTGATGCGCACCGAGGGCATCGTCAGGCGCTCACGTCAGGCGTCCGGCGCTGTAGGCGAGCACCGGCGCTGCCAGTGGCCAGATGAGCGCACCGGTGAGCGCATGCACCCAGCGCAGCGGGGTGGTGACCGGATGGCCAGTCCAGCCATCGATCGCGAACAACACGACTTCGTAGAGGATGAGGGCGGGCAGCACCAGCAAGGCCTGCTGGAACACCGGCTTCGAGCGGATGCGCTGGTGCTCGCGCACCGCGATGTAGGCCACCAGCGACAGGGCGAGCGCATGCTGGCCGAGGACCGGGCCCTGGAAGATATCGAGCATCAGGCCGGCAAAGAAACCGAGCGCGATGCCGCCGGTGCGGGGGGCGTTCACTGACCAATAGAGCACCGTGAGCACCAGAAATTCCGGCCGCAGCACGTCGAGCCACGGCGGCAGCGGCAGCACGTTGAGAATGAGCGCCACCAGCGCCGTCAGCAGCATGCGGGCGCGCGAGTCGACGTTCACGGCTGCACACCCTGCGCGGGCGCGGCCTCTGTCGCCGCGGGTGGGGTGTCCGCCGCCGCTGCGGGTGGTGGTGCGGGCGGCGTTGCCGGCGGAGTCGGAGCTGCGGCCGGAGCTGGCGCACGCTTGGGTGCCGGCTGCGACTGCATGGCGGCGTTGCCGCTCTTCAGCTGACCGCCCGCATCGGTGCTGCCGGCGGGTGCGGCCGGATGATCGGCGCGGAACCACACCAGCATCACTTCACTGTCGGTATCGAGGTGGGCCAGCGGCGCGGCGCGCACCTGGGCGAGCGGCTGCACGGCATCGCGGCGCACCTCGGTGACGCGTGCCACCGGGTAGCCTTCGGGGAACACGCCGCCCAGACCCGAACTCACCAGCAGGTCGCCGCTCTTGATGTCGGCGTTGCCGGGCAGATAGGGTAGCGCCAGCGAGCTGGCATCGCCGGCACCGACGGCGATGGTGCGCAGCCCGGTGCGCTCGATGCGCACCGGTACGGCGTGCTCGGGGTCGGTGATCAGGATGACATCCGCGCTCCAGGGTCCGACGTGCGTCGTCTGGCCGATGAGTCCGCGGTCATCGAGCACCGCCTGTCCCTTGAACACGCCGTTGGCAGCGCCGCGGTTGAGCAGCATGCGCTGGCGCAGGCTGTTCATCTGCACGCTGACGATCTCGGCCGGCAGCCAGCGTTCGGCCACCGGCGGCAGTGCCTCGCGCAGTCCGCGCAGCTCGCCGTTCTCGTGTGCGAGCGCCTCGTAGCGCATCGCGCGCAACTCCAGATCGCGCTGCAGGTTGCGCAGGCGCGCGTTCTCGGCTTCCAGTGCCTGGCGGCTCTGCAGGCTCTCTTTGACCCAGCGCCAGGCGGCGGCGGGCGAGCTCACGGCGAGCTGGATGGGGTAGGCGGCCGCCTGCAGCACGTAGCGCACTTGCTCGAGGTAGTGCTGGCGCTGGTCGAGGTACATGGTGATGACCGACAGCACCGCAAACAGCGTGAAACGAAAGCCCGGCGAGCCGCCCCGCCCTGAGGGTCTGCCGGCTCCTGTCCCGAACGCTGCCACTTACGCCTCGCGCGCTCCTTGCGCTATTCGAGGCCGAAGTGTCCCGGACCCAGCTCGTCCATCAGCTCGAGGATGCGGCCGCCGCCACGTGCCACGCAGGTGAGCGGATCATCGGCCACCACCACCGGAAGTCCCGTTTCCTCGGTGAGCAGCTTGTCGATATCGCGCAGCAGCGCGCCGCCACCGGTGAGCACGATGCCGCGCTCGGCCACGTCGGCGCCGAGCTCGGGCGGAGTCTGCTCGAGTGCCTGCTTGACCGCGCTGACGATGCTCTGCAGCGGCTCCTGCAGCGCTTCGAGGATTTCGTTGCTGTTCAGCGTGAAGCTGCGCGGCACGCCCTCGGAGAGATTGCGTCCCTTGACCGACAGCTCGCGCACCTGCTGCCCGGGGTAGGCCGAGCCGATCTCGATCTTGATGCGCTCGGAGGTCGCTTCACCGATGAGGATGCCGTAGTTGCGGCGCACGTAGTTCATGATCGCCTCATCGAAGCGATCACCGCCGATGCGCGCCGAGTTCGCGTACACCACGCCATTGAGCGACAGCACCGCGACCTCGGAGGTACCGCCGCCGATGTCGAGCACCATCGAGCCGCGCGCCTCGTGCACCGGCAGTCCCGCGCCGACCGCGGCGGCCATCGGCTCGCTCACGATCGCCACCGTGCGGGCGCCGGCGCCCTCGGCGGATTCGCGGATGGCGCGCCGCTCCACCTGGGTCGAGCCGAAGGGCACGCACACCAGCACGCGCGGCGAGGGCTTCAACGTGCGGTTGCCGTGCACCTTATTGATGAAGAACTGCAGCATCTTCTCGGTGTAGGTGAAGTCGGCGATCACGCCGTCCTTCATGGGCCGCACCGCGGTGATGTGCCCGGGCGTGCGCCCGAGCATGCTCTTGGCCTCGGTGCCCACTGCCACGATCACCTTGCCGCCGCGCGTGGGCTCGTCCTGCACCGCGACCACCGAGGGCTCGTTGAGCACGATGCCCTTGTCGCGCACATAAATCAGTGTGTTGGCCGTACCCAGGTCAATGGACAGATCGCTGGAAAAGTAACCGCGCAGGCGTTTGAGCATGAAGCGACCGGTAGAGAGTGTGGGTGCGAGGGACCCGAAAAGTGGCGCGTAATCTAGCAACCAGGGGGACATTCAGCAAGGCAACATGTATGATTTTGGGCTGGTTTTCTCAGTTCGCCACGCAGCGCGCGCACCTCCCATGAGCCTCACACGCGAGCAGATCGCAAGCATCGCCACCTTGGCACGTCTCGAACTCAGCGCTGCCGAGGTTCCGGACTACCAGGACACCCTGTCGCGGATCATCGACTTCGTGGGCGCGCTGGAGGCGTGCCAGACGGCCGGTGTGACCCCCATGGCTCATCCGCTCGCCGGCCTGTCGCAGCGCCTGCGGCCCGATGAGGTGACTGAGACGGACCACCATGAGCTCTACCAGCAGAATGCACCGCAAGTGGAGGCGGGGCTCTACCTGGTGCCCAAAGTGATCGAGTGACCCGGCCGTGAGCGAGTTCCACAAGCTGGGCCTGACCGCACTGGCGGCGGGGTTGCGGGCGCGCAAGTTCTCCAGCGTCGAGCTCACCGGCGCGCTCTTGGAGCGCATCGAGGCCAGCCAGCAGGCGCTGAACGCATTCATTTCTGTGCTGCGCGAGCCGGCGCTGGCACAGGCTGCCGCGGCCGACCGCGAGCTCGCCGCCGGGCGCGGCGGGCCGCTGGCGGGCGTGCCGATCGCGCACAAGGATCTGTTCTGCACCGAGGGCGTGCGCACCACCTGCGGCTCACGCATGCTCGGGAACTTCGTCGCGCCCTACGATGCGACGGTGGTCGCGAAGCTCAAGCGCTCCGGCGCCATCGTGATCGGCAAGACCAACATGGACGAGTTCGCGATGGGCTCGTCCAACGAAACCAGCTATTACGGCCCGGTGCGCAATCCCTGGGACCCGCACCTCGTGCCCGGCGGCTCCTCGGGGGGCTCGGCCGCGGCGGTCGCGGCGCGTCTGGTGCCCGGCGCCACGGCGACCGACACCGGCGGCTCGATCCGCCAGCCGGCAGCGCTCTGCGGCATCACCGGCATGAAGCCGACTTACGGGCGCGTGTCGCGCTATGGCATGGTGGCGTTCGCCTCCAGCCTCGATCAGGGCGGCACGCTCACCGCGAGCGCCGCGGATGCCGCGCTCATGCTGCGTGAAATGGCGGGCTTCGATGCGCGCGATTCCACCAGCGTGGATACGCCGGTGCCTGACTACGTTGCAGCTCTCGAGGAACCGCTCAAGGGTCTGCGCATCGGCCTGCTGCGCGAGTTCTTCGACAAAGGGCTGGATGCGCACAACGAGCAGCGCGTGCGCGAGGCGCTCAAGGTGTTCGAGAGCCTGGGCGCGCGCCTCGAGGAAGTGAGTCTGCCGCACCTGCCGCTGTCGGTGCCGGTGTACTACGTGGTGGCCCCGGCCGAGTGCTCCTCGAACCTGGCGCGTTACGACGGCGTGCGCTTTGGCCACCGCTGCGAGAACCCGCGCGATCTCAATGACCTGTACCGCCGCTCGCGTGGCGAGGGCTTTGGTGATGAGGTGAAGCGCCGCATCATGACCGGCACCTACGTGCTGTCGGCCGGCTACTACGATGCCTACTACATCAAGGCGCAGCGGGTGCGGGCGCTGATCAACGCGGATTTCATCAGCGCTTTCAAGAGCGTGGACGTGCTCATGGGGCCGACCACGCCGACACCGGCGTTCGCCCTCGGTGCCAAGACCTCCGACCCCATCACCATGTATCTGAACGATATCTACACCATCGGCGCCAATCTGGCGGGCCTGCCGGCGATCTCGGTGCCGTGCGGGTTCGTGCAGGATCTGCCGGTCGGCCTGCAGATCGTCGGCCCGCACTTCAGCGAAGCGCGGGTGCTGACGGCAGCGCATGCGTTCCAGCGTGCGACCGAATGGCACACGCGCATTCCGGCGGCTTACGCATGAGCACCTGGGAGACGGTCATCGGGCTCGAGATCCACGCGCAGCTCGCCACGCGCTCGAAGATCTTCTCGGGCTCTGCCACGGCCTACGGCGCTCCGCCCAATGCCCAGGCGAACCTGGTCGATCTCGGCTACCCCGGCGTGCTGCCGGTGCTCAACCGTGAAGCCGTGCGCATGGCGGTGAAGCTCGGGTTGGCCATCGACGCGCAGATCGCCGCGCATTCGGTGTTTGCACGCAAGAATTACTTCTATCCCGATCTGCCCAAGGGCTACCAGATCAGCCAGTACGAGCTGCCCGTGGTCGCCAAGGGCTCGCTCGAAATCGTGCTCGAGGATGGCAGCCGCAAGCGCATCGGCATCACGCGCGCGCACCTCGAGGAGGACGCCGGCAAGAGCCTGCACGAGGGGCTCCCCGGGCTCACCGGCATCGACCTGAACCGCGCGGGCACGCCGCTGGTGGAGATCGTCTCCGAGCCCGATATGCGCTCGGCCAAGGAAGCGGTCGCTTACATGAAGAAGGTGCACACGCTGGTGCGCTATCTGGAGATCTGCGACGGCAACATGCAGGAAGGCTCGTTCCGCTGCGACGCCAACGTCTCGGTGCGTCGCGCCGGCAGCGAGAAGTTCGGTACGCGCGCCGAGATCAAGAACCTGAACTCGTTCCGCTTCGTCGAGCGCGCCATCAACTACGAAGTCGCCCGGCAGATCGAGCTGCTCGAGTCCGGTGGCGCCGTGGTGCAGGAGACGCGCCTCTACGATCCGGACAAGGGCGAGACGCGCTCGATGCGCTCCAAGGAAGAGGCCAACGATTACCGTTACTTTCCCGACCCCGATCTGCTGCCGGTCGAGCTGGACACGGCCTTCATCGAGTCGGTGCGCGCGACGCTGCCCGAGCTTCCGGACCAGAAAGCCGCCCGCTTCGTGAAGCACTACGGGCTCTCGGCCTACGATGCCGGGGTGCTGACCGCGAGCCGTGAGCTCGGTGACTACTACGAGGCGGTTGTCGAGGCGGCCCCCCAGGATCCGAAACTCGCCGCCAACTGGGTCATGGGCGATCTGGCTGCAGCCCTTAATAAGGAGAATCTCGAGGTCGGCTCCGGGCGGCTGCCGGCGGCGCGCCTCGCAGGGCTGCTGAAGCGCATCAGCGATCAGACCATCTCCGGCAAGATCGCCAAGGAAGTGTTCGAGGCGATGTGGTCGCAGGGGAGCGAGGCCGATGCGGTGATCGAAGCCAAGGGACTCCAGCAGATCACCGACAGTTCCGCCATCGAGCGCGCGATCGATGAGGTCATGGCCAGGAATCCCGGTCAGCTCGCCGATTACCGAGGCGGCAAGGACAAGCTGTTCGGGTTCTTCGTCGGGCAGGTCATGAAGGCCACCGGCGGCAAGGCCAACCCCGCGCAGCTGAACGAGCTGCTGCGCCGGAAACTGTCGGGCTAGCCCGGCCGCAGCGTCCGCGGCGGGTTGAGTTGACAGGGGTGCTACCCCATTGTGCTCGGCATGCCTGAGAGAAATTCCGCGAACAGCGACCTGGTGCGCCGTTTCATCTTCGAGAACCGTCCGGTGCGGGGCCATTGGGTCCAGCTGGCAGGGGCGTGGCGCGCGCTGCGCGCCCACGGTGAATACCCGCCCCTCGTCGAGACGCTGCTGGGCGAGGCGGTCGCCGCCACGGTCCTGCTGGCTGCGACACTCAAATTCAGCGGCACGCTGACCTTCCAGCTGCAGGGGGACGGTGCGGTCGGGCTGCTGGTGGCCCAGTGCACACATGACTTCCGGCTGCGCGCGGTCGCGCGCTACGACAGCACGCGCATCGAGGCGCTCAGCGCGGCCCCTGCAGCGACGGTATTCCATGGGCTGACCGGCGGGAACAGCCGCATCAGCGTCACGGTCGAGGCCGATGAACGCAGTTCGCGCTATCAGGGCATCGTGCCCCTGGTCGGCGATTCGCTCGCCGAGTCGCTCGAAGCCTACTTTGCCTCCTCGGAGCAGCTTCCCACCCGAGTCGTGCTCGCCGCCGATGGCGCGCGTGCGGCCGGCATGCTGGTGCAGAGGCTTCCGGAGGGCCGTGCCGCCGATGCCGAGGAAGTCGCCGCCGCGTGGGAAGGCGCGCAGCGCGGAATCGCCGGGATCACCCCCTTGAGGCTC
>Ga0070761_10000666_pt1 | contig 22078 bp, 20 predicted proteins | sample HubBroMetageREF1_FD_66724 | JGI IMG/M metagenome (GOLD analysis project Ga0070761, IMG submission 66724) | Reference soil microbial communities from the Hubbard Brook experimental Forest, New Hampshire, USA - Hubbard Brook CCASE Soil... | ecosystem: Environmental > Terrestrial > Soil >... | reverse complement strand
GGGGGACGGTCGATGCCGCTTCGATCTCCACCGACGGAGCGCCCGCTAGCGGTGGGGCGAGCGACGGGGGGTGGGACGCAGGTACAGGCAGTGTCTCCGTCGAAGCCGGCATCGAGCTCGAGACGGTAGGCACGCCCTACCAGTGCCCCGGAATCACGGTATTTGCCATCTCTCCAGCCGCCGTTGGCCCGGGACAGGCCGCGCTACTCGAGGTGGCTCTCACTGGACCGCCGGCCGAGGTTCGATGGTCCGCGGCGCCCACCGGAGCAGGAAGCTTCTCCGACGAGACCGCGCTCAACCCGACCTTTTTATGTGCACGCGTCGGGGCGGTGACCGTGACGGTGGTCGCCAGTCTGATCGACGGCGGGTCTTGTTCTGGCGTGCGTTTCACGAGCTTTGACGGCACGATCAATTGCCTCACGCAGTGAGGCTTTCGTTTTCCGGGCGCCCGCGGGCGCTCGGGTCTCGGCCAAGCCGACCTAGCAAGGCGAGCGCCGTCGCGATGAGAGCCCAGTGGGGGCACGCGGGCACGGGGGTCGACGCAGCGACATGGACTCCCGTAGGCGCATCCGCGAGATAGCTCGTGATGAACATCCCAGGGCCGATCTCCGAAGTCACACGGCTAGCGACGCCGAACGTTGCAGTCGCGCAAGTGGACGCGTCGCCATACGATTGCACGCCCACGACGCTTTGACTTGCCTGCGGAGCACCCGCCGGAAACAACGAAGGGCCACCGGAATCGCCATCGCAGGTGCCGGAAACCTGGTCCGGGCCGCCCTGACTGAATTGCAGAGCGAAATCCGAGAGTGCGTCCACCAGATCGGTCCCCGTCCTCCGGACGCTATTGGTCGTGCTCTCGTCGGTCTGACCGAACCCGATATGCTCGATGGCTGACCCGAGCGCGAGACCGTCGCCCGAGGCAAGGGGCAGCGCAAGAGTCGCGGTTTCGGATGTGGCTCCCGAGAACTGGAGCATGCAAAAGTCATGATCTTGGCCCCCGCTCGTCGGGTAAAGCGGGTCGTAGTAAACCGACCCGGCGACTACCGGAGCCGGCGGACTGAAAGACCCGCCGAAAACAGCGTTTTCGCCGATCGAGTAGTCGCGGTTCACGACGACGACTGTCGGAACGTACGCGTTGCAGCAGTGAGCGGCTGTCAGGACATAGCCGCTCGTGTTTTGCACCTGTACGATGCTGCCGGTGCACTCCTGAAAGGACTGGGAGTTGACGGGGGAGAGAACCGCCACTACGGCTGTGTGCGCGTCTTGGGTGTCCGCGTTACCGTACGCGATTGGTCTCTCGATTTTCGCGACCAGAGAGGCATCCGGCGTGGGGCTTTCGCAGCCAACCACTGGCGGTCGCGCACAGCGCGACGACGAGATGATGCGCCGTGAGGGCCATGCTGCAACCTGACGCAGCTTGACGCTCGCCTCACCGCTAGCAACCAGTTCTATGATTCCTCGCAGGTCTCCTTACGTGTCGATCGCGTGAGCGGAAGGTGACGGACGCACGACCGGAGGGTAGGACACTTGCAGCGGAGGGCGGTTTGCGTAAAGGCTCCGTACCGTGATGGATTTTCGCCGCCCAAGACTCGCCCCGATGAAGCGAGGGCTTTCAACAAGCACGATCATTGCGGCGACGCTCGTGACCGCGATTTCGGCTGCTGCGGAGCCGCTCTCGACCGACGCGCGCGCCGACGCGCTCTTCGCGACGGCCAAGCAGCTGATGGCCAGCGGGCAACTGGCCGACGCCTGCCCATTGTTCGAGCAGAGCAAACAATTGGCGCCCGGCGTCGGTGTTTCCCTTCACCTTGCGGATTGCTACGAGCGCCTCGGACGAACGGCTAGCGCCTGGCTGGAGTTTGACGGGGCCGAAAGGATGGCTCGTCAGCGGGGCGACGAAAAGCGCGCAGTCTTGGCCGAGACCCGCGCGTTAGCTCTCGAGCCGAGGCTCGAGCGGCTTACCGTCGCGACGTCGGGGGCGCCCCGCGCAGGATGGCAAGTCCTGGTCGACGGCGTCACGCTACCCACTGATCATTGGAATGCTGCCCTCGCGATGGATCCAGGGGATCATACGGTCGTCGTGAATGTGGCCGGTGAGCCGTCTCGTACACTTCGTGCGCACCTCGACCCCGCGAGCAACGCTGTGATCCTTCGCATCGACGAAGGAACGGTCCCCGCCGTGGCTAGCCAAACGTCAGTGAGCGTTCCAGCGGTGACTTTGCCGAGCGAGGCTCTCCAGCATTCAGGGGACAACTCTTGGCGCACTTGGGCCGAGGTCGCGCTGGTAGGCGCTACCGCAACCGGCGTGAGCTTCGGTTCCTTCTTTATGATTCGGAGAGCTCACTTCATACAGGAAGGGCCGCCGGCCGATCCGACTCTCACCAACCAAGCGAACACCGCGGCGACGATCTCTTTCGTCGCGAGCGGCATCGCGCTGACGCCCGCATTCGTTCTCTTCTTTACAGCGCAAGGCTCGAAGAATCAGGTGGGTTGGGGGGTCGCACCCACGCCACTCCCGGGGGGAGCAGGAGCCCGTGTCCTTGCGACGTTTTAGCGTCACTGCCGGATCGGTCGCGGGCATTGTCCTCGGGGCGCTTGTGCTCGCGTGGCCGAGAATCCGCGATGCCGATGCAAGCGTATCGATTCCCGTAACCTTCGAGGACCTCGTGCAGCGGGCGAGTGCCGCTGTGGTCGTCACGCCGCTCGAACAGTATGGAGTATGGGAGGACGGGCGAATTGCAACCTATACCCACGTTCGTGTCGAACGTCGGGTTGCCGGCAGGCTCACCGGAGAAGTCTGGGTGCGTAGCGAAGGCGGTTCCGTGGGCAACATTGGACAGCTCGTCGAAGGCGAAGCCGCCTTCGCCATGGGGAAGGCCTCTCTCGTATTCCTCCATCCGCATGGCGGGAGCGCGTCGGCTACGACGTTCGGGGTCGTCGAGGGTGCGCAAGGCCAATTCCCAATCGTGACGCTCGGTCGTGCCTCTCCGCGCTTGGTCGCAAGCCCAAGCTTAGGTGGAATCTTGCCGTCTTCTTCCACGCAACCTCTCGCTCGAGACATCCTCGTGGATGTCTCTCTCGAAGAAGCCGCCACCGCGATAGCTGCCGCATGGTCGCACTGGCACTCTGCCGGCCAAGGTGCCCGATGAGGGTAAGTACTGCGATTGCCTCGTGGGCACTCCTCGGCGTTGGCACGATGGCGTGTGGATCAGGCACGAGCACGTTGAGCGGAAGCGCAACCGACGCTGGCTCGAGCGACGGCGGGGACGCTACTTCTCTCGACTCCGCCTCTGCCGACGGCACGAGCGAAAGCGACGCAGGAGCCGTCGATGGCGCCGCAGCGATCGAGACGGACGCGCCCGGGGACGCACCTCCATCCGGCAGCTCCGGCGATTCAGGGGAGAGCAGCGACGCTGGAGATTCCGGCACGGAGGCGGGGCCTTACCTCGGATCAATGCCCACGCCCGCTACGATGGCGCTGCTGCGCGTGGCAAACTGGTCGACCGATGCTCCGGCCATCGACCTGTGCATCGCGCCGCACGGAACTGCGGCCTTTCAGGGTCCAATCGTGGCCGAGCTCGCGGCGTCGTCGATGAGCGATGGGGGTGCCGACGGGATTGCATCGCCGCTGGTGAGCGCCTACGTGGGCGTGACCCCCGGACAGTACGACGGACGAATCGTGGTGGCCGGAGCCAGCGACTGCGGGGCGGGCATTGGCCCCGACGCCACCACGCTCCCGAGCGTCGCGGTAGGCGGTTCTGCGACAATCGCATTGTTTGGATCGGTTGCGGCAGCACCCGGGGAAGCCAAGATGCGAGTCTTCGGCTTCTTGGACGACCTAGTTGCGCCAACGGGCGCCACGGCGATCCGGGTCATCAACGCGGTATCCGGGATGCCCCAGATCGATGTCGGCACGGGGACCCTCAGTGACGGCAAGTTCCTTGCGATCTTCCGCCAAGTACCTTTCGGCATGGCAGGCCAGCCGGGAGGCGCATGGATCCCGTTTCTCGTCGACGCGAACGACTATGACTCGAACCCGCCGCTCGCGAACGTCGTACTCAGCGCCCACGCCACGGGAGCGAGCACCGATGCGGTACCTCTCTCGAGCCCGCCCCCGTTGACCTCTATCGGGGTAGGGTCCGTAATCACGATCGCCGTAGTCGGGGGAGCTGCAGGTGTGGGGACAGCTCTAGTGGAATGCTTCGACAACGCCGGCACGGTCGGTACGTTGTCGGACTGCATCGTGACTATGTGAGGCGCAGCGAATGATCCTCGCGTTCGTCGCAGGAGAACGCGCCGCACGTCCTTGACGCGCGCGTCGCGGGCGACCGCTCCAAGCGTTGGCGCTTGAGGCGACGAGCGCGAGCACATTCCTCAGCTCTTGCTCGAGGAGGTCAGGCGCGGCAGGACGGATCTCTCCCTCCACGTCAACGCTCATCGCGTCTGTGTCGTCGCCCGCGCGGTGAAGGCGACCGTCAGCGCACGGGTCACCGCCTGCTCAGCCCGTCGTCCAGCGGGACAAGCTCTCCCCGATTCGCTTCTTGGAGGCCCCAAGTTGCGTGAAAGAACCCTGGCAAAATCGTCATGCCTCCGCCCCGGTCTAGACCGCCCCTTCCACCGTCTTGTATCCTCGGGCGATGACGACCGAGATGTCGCGCCACCAGATTCCGATTCTGACGACGTACGACCCGCCGCCCGGAACCGTCATCGACAAGGTGCTTGGTCCCTGCTGGGGCATCACGGTTCGCTCGCGGAGCGTCGTCGGCACGGCGTGCGCCGGTTGCCAGCAGTTCGTCGGGGGTGAGATCACCACGCTGACGGAGCTCGCGACGGCTTCCCGCAACGAGGCCATGAACCGACTCGAGCAGCATGCGATGGCGCAGGGGGCCAACGCCGTCCTCGGCATGAGCTTCGATTCCGCGGAGCTCATGCAGAACACCAACGAGATCGTCGCCTACGGGACCGCCGTCCGGCTGCGCGCCGCACCCTCGTCTTGAATCGCGTCACCCCGCGAGTTGCGCGCCGCATCGATCGGCTCGCGCGCGGCGCGCACGCCTTTCATCGATGGGCGCACCATCCGTTGTGCGGGCGCTACGGGAGCGAGGTCTTCCGCATTGGCCGTCGCGCACGCGTCTGCCGTGGATGTTCGCTCGCCCTTCTCGGCAGCGTGCTGGGTGGGCTCGGCGGTGCTCTTTTCGGGACCCCTTGGGCCGCGCTCGTGAGTCTCACTTGGAGCATCGGGCTCGTGGGATGGTCCATGCGCCACGCGCGCACGGACCGCGCGTCCAAGATCGCTACGCGCTTGCTGCCCGCGAGCGGAGTGACGTTTGCTCTTCTCAGCGTCGTTCACGCACGGTGCTCGGCATCCCTTGGCATCGCAGCCGCGGCGTGCGCGGTCATGCTCGCGTCCGTCGGGGTCTACAAGCAGCGCGGCCCGAATCGAGCGCCGTGCGCTTCTTGCCCCGAGCGGAGCGGCGCGACGACGTGCAGCGGCCTTCAGCCGATCGTGCGACGCGAGAAAGCCCTGATGCGAAAGACCGCAGCGATGATTCGCACCGCTATGGCCGTGGATGGTTTCGACCGCGCTCCGGTCCGCATCAGGCGCCGCAGCCCGTCGCTGTCGGGGTTTTGATCCCCGCCTCGTCCGAGTGGCCCGAACGCCGCGACGGAACGGCCGGCGGGCACCTTGCTCCTCGGGCCTCGTGCTACGCAAGGCATATGTCGACGCTGCACGCCCGCGTCAGAGGCGGCCAAATCGTGGTCGAGGAGACGACAAACCTCCCCGAGGGCACTCAACTGACCCTGGTGATGGTCGACGACGATGACGAGATGACGCCCGAGGAGCGCGCCGACCTCGAAGCCGAGCTCGAACGCGGACGTGCCGCGATCGCCGCTGGGAGAGGAATCTCAGCCCACGACCTCCTGGTGCGCGTGCGCGCATCCTGATGAAACTCGTCGTCGCGCCTGAGGCGGCGGCGCAGATTCTCGTTCGAAAGGGCTGGTGGCGCGCGTATCGGTGCTCAAGCGGGTAGGCCCCGCGACCACTGCGCCCACCTCGACCTCTATTGCGTCGGCACGAACTCCGCCCGCGGTTGTTGCCATGCTCCCAACGCGCTTCTTGCAGGTCGCAGGATGTCGCAGGCGAGGATCGGCTTCGCCGAGGTCGCGGTGAACGGCTAGGAAAGCGGGCCGTATTCACTGTTTGGAGGGATAATGGAATCAGGATGAAAGCGGGGAGAACATTGGCGTCGGCCGGGGCGTTGGGCCTGGCCTGCCTCTTCGGGTGCTCGCTTATCAACCTCGACGACCTCGATGACGCGACCGATGCGAGCGCCCCGGTCGACGACGGATTGTCGTTCGCCGATGGGATGGGGAGCGCCGAGGCGTCCAGCGCGGACGATGCCGCGATGGCCGACGGCTTTGCCGCGAGCGATGCCGTGAGCGCTTCGGGCGCCGACGCTGCCAGCGTGTGCGCATCCATGTGCGACGCGACGCAAGGCTCCGACGTTCTCGATGGCGCTGCACCCCCAAGTGAGGCCTCCTCCAGTGGAAGCAGGAGTGGCAGCTCCGGCGGCAGCAGCAGCGGCAGCGTCAGTGGTAGCTCCGGCGGCAGCAGCAGCGGCAGCGTCAGTGGTAGCTCCGGCGGCAGCAGCAGCGGCAGCGCCAGTGGCAGCGCCAGCGAAGCCGGCTCGGACGCCGGCGACGGCCATCCGTGCGGCGCGGACGTGCTCACGCCGCAGATGGCTGTCGCCTCGTCCGTCCAAGCTGGCACTATCGTGGTACCCGCGAGCTTCGCAATCGACGGCAATTTTGCGACACGTTGGGGAAGCGCGCTTCAGACCGATCCCTCCTGGATCTATATGGACTTCGGCAAGGAGGTCTTCGTCGCGGAAGTCGACATTCTGTGGGAAAGTGCTTGCGGTGCGAATTACGACATTGACGTCTCCGAGGATGCGAGCACGTGGATGGTCGTGAAGAGCGTTGTGGGAAACGACGTTGGAGCGCCGGGGCCACCCTCGGGGTGGAACGACCCCACCGCGCTTCGCTACGCAGGGCTCTCGGGCCGTGGTCGCTACGTGCGGATCAACGGAACCGTTCGCTGCGACGCGATGTACGGGTACTCGATCTGGGAGATGCGCGCTCTAGGCGACACAGACGCTGACTGCACGGTCCCATGATGGCCCTAGGGTTCCGAGATCGCTCCGGTCAGGGTGCAAGGAAATAGTAGTCCGCTGTGTACGGGACCTTCTGCGTGACGTCTCGGTTGCCCGAGCTACAGGACGCCGCGCTCGGTGCGTTCCCGCCGTCCGTATGCAGGCGCTCAATGTATCGGGTAAGCCTCAAGCTCCCCCCATCGACCCCCGCCGGCGCTTGCGCGCTGAGCAAAAGCCAAGGTATCGAACCGCCACCTCCGAGGGGGGTGTACGTCGAGACCTTCTGGCCGACGACGCCCGTCCCGTCGTGGGTCCTCCATTCAGGGAAGCCCGCTCCGGCGTCGCTCGCGAAATGTTTTGCCACGATGGCGCCGTTGCAATCCCTCAGCTCGGCGTCGGGCCCACGAAACGTCCATGCGTAGCGCGCACCCTCTGCGAGTACGGCTTTGCATTCATAGTCCTGGGTGCCGGCAGCGCTGGCGTGCAAGATGACGGTCCCGCCGTCGATCGTGAACGGGTCGTCGCTCGGAAGGGCAAGCCAACCCGCCGGGCACAGTGAGGAAGGAAACTTCGCCGGGCTCGCCTCCGGAGTTGCTTCTGCGGGGGCGGCTGTAGCCTGGGTCGGATTTGCCCGGGACGCGGCCCCGCCCGCGCACGCCGCGAGAGCGCCAAGAGCAGCGAGGCGACTGGCTATTCGGGCTCGCATGCGGTGCGAGGATAGCGCTTGAGAGGTGTTGATGGGAGCGTGGTCCAGCGAGCCCGCGGATCCGCAACGGAGTGCGGCTACGATCAACCGCAGGACTCTCCCGCGACGAAGCGGCGGAAACAATCCGTTGCATTCAACTTGTGCTGCGCGCATGGACGCGAGGGGCGGGGTGGACGGCCGGCGCCGCAACTCGCCGCAACATCTGGGCAGCGATCTCCGCCCGACACAAGTCCATGGGACGATCGTGGCTATTTGACCGCCCAGTCTCTTTGCGCCATCGCGCCCCCCCACGACGGGCATCGAGCGAAGACCCCGCTGTCTTCGACGCGGGGAGCCTCCACGAACGCCTGCGACGCTTCGAGAAGGCGACACCCCAAGCGGGCCATCTCTTCGATGATCTGGCCGCCGACCCACTCGGCATCCGCCGCGCGAGAGAGGGTTTCGGCATGGTCGGCGAGGGCGCGGACGATCGCGACCTGGGATCGAACGCGGGCGAGGCGAAGCTCCGCGGCGAGCGAACCGTCGTCGCTGGACTCCAGAGCGGAGAGAGAGGGGATGTGCGCAGGCATGTTCGGCTTCAAAGCAAGGTGGCGGCCAGGCCCGATGCCCCGTCGCGGCCCGATGCAACCCCAGCTAACGCGGTCACTGTCCCTCGAATACACAAAGCCCGAGCTCGGTGGAGACGCCGCGATGGCGGCACGCCGGTTTCTCTGGCGTCGGGTCAGAACCGTCGCGGGGCGTGACCGTCGAGTCGACGACGGTTTACTGGAACGAACGCGAAGAGCGTGCGGCATCGGGTCCAGGACCGGCCGGCTTGCGCGCCCGCTCAAGGGGGGCTCCCGGCCCGCGCCGCGCGAAGGACGAGCGCCGCGTTCGTGCGAGCGGGGTCCTCGTCGATCCGGTAGTTGCGCTGACGCTCGGGGCCATACGCCAGGAGCTGGTTGTCGTCCGTGATGATCTCTCCGCCCAACGCATAGCGCGCGACGGCGCGAGGGCCGAGCACGACACGGCTCCGCACCGCGGCCTCCTCCATGTCCCGAGGGATGCTCGTGCGCGCAAAGCCGGGCCACGACGCTCCGATCTCGGAGGCCGAGTCGCCGACCTTGCCAACGAGGATTCCGGTGCCGTCGCGCGGGTCGACCCAGAGCAGCGTATCGGGAAACACGTCCGCGAACGTCGCGGCGATGGCCAGCGCATCGTGAGGGGACAAGAGGTGAAACGGCACCCACTGCGCGAGCACGCCGCCGGAGTTCAAGCGCGACGCAGCGAGAGCGTAAAACTCGCGCGAGTAGAGCGAATTGACCCCCGCGAAGTTGGGCGGCATAGGCTCGAGCGTGATCACGTCGTAGCGGTGACGGGTGCGTCGCAGCCACGCGCGTCCATCCATCACCACGGGGTGGACCCGCGGGTCGTCGAGGACGTGGCGATTCGCGTCGAACAGGGGGGCGAAGCGGAAAACCGCCGGCTCGAGCTCGACCACGTCGAGCGACAGGGGGCCCTCCGACCGCACCGCGTTCGCCGTCTGTCCGGTGCCGAAGCAGATGACCAGCGCGCTCCTCGGGCTCGGATGGAGGAGCATCGGGAGGCGCCCCATCCAGACCATGTAGTGTGCAGCCGAGCTCTGGTCCGTGGCGGCGAAGCCGTCGATGACCAGCATTCGATCGCCGTGGGCGTTGTCGGCCACCGCGATCGAGGAGTCGGGTCCCTCGTCGAAGGCCAGCACGCGCGTGACAGGGCTGTTGAAGTTGCCGAGGACGCGGCCGTGGCCGATGCGGGACTCGCCAAAGACGGCCACCGGGATCGCGAGGCCGAAGGCCGCCAGGGCGATCCCTCGCCCCGCGCGGGGGAGGCAGGGAATGGCCGCGACGAGCGCGAGCGCGCCGAACACCCACGCCGAGCGCACGAAACCGATGGCGGGCAATAGGACCCAAGCGCTGACGAGCGAGCCGGACACGGCACCGAGCGTATTGACGGCGTACAGCCGCCCCCAGCCCGGCGGCTGCACCTGCTCTTTCAGCACCCCGGGGCAGGCATGCACCGAGAAGCACCATCGGAGGGCCGATCACCGCGAGCGCGGCGCCAAGCCACAGCGCGATCGTCGACCAGAAGTCGAGCGCCAGAAGGTCCGCCAGCCGGTCGAAGCGCTCGACCACGGGCGTGGCGAGCAGGATGGCGGCGCCGCCCGCGGCCAGAGGGGCCCCGAGCGGGATCCGCCGTCGCACGAGGCGGCTCGCCAGAGCCGCTCCCCCTGCGAGGGGAAGCAACACGGAGACGAGCATGATCGCGAACGCCTGCGTGGTGTTGAGGAAAGCGGCCCGCAGGGCGCGAAACCAGGCCACCTCGAGGCCCAGCGAGACGAAGCCCGACACGAAGACGACGGCGCCCGCGGGCCACCCGACCTTTCCGCCCGCCGATTCGGTGGGGTCGGCCGCCGCGGCCCACGGGGGGGCCTCGGAGCGAGACACCCAGCAAACGGCAGCGACCGACAGGTTCAAGCAGGCGATCGCGATCGCCGCGAGCTCGACGCCGAGGTGCGGAAGAAACAGAAAGCTCAGAAGCAGAACGCCCAGCGCAGCGCCCGCGGTGTTCGCCGCATAGAGCGATGCGACCGACAACGCCGACCCGCGCGTCATCAGGCCAAAGACCGGAATCGAGGCTCCCATGGCGAGCGTGGGAGGTCCGAGGAGCAGGACGATGCCGACGAAGTGAACGGCGCCCGTCAGTCCGGGATGGCTGGCGTAGAGAGCATCGCTTACGCGCTCGAGGGCCCGGAAGCTCGGGAGAAGGAGGACGACGCCAGAGAGGCCGACGACTAGCTCGAGTGTGCCGTACAGACGCAAGGGGCGCCGGATGCGGCGCGTGCGCAGGGCGCGACCGGCGAGGGCGGCGCCAAGGCTCATTCCGCCCATGGTGGCCACGAGGGTGAGCGCTGTCCCTTTCGCGGAAACGCCCATGGCGAGCGACGCCTCGAGCTGCCACAGGACCTCCCAGCACAGCGCGGCGACGCCCCCGAGAAAGACGAGGGGAAGGAGCCCGAGCGTCGAGGGCGGAGGATGCGTGCTCAATGTCCCGTCACGAAGCCGCCACGAGCGTATGACCTCGAACCATGGGCCGCAACGCGCGCGCCTATGGGCGACCCGAACACGAATCCACCGGCGTTTCGGGAGTGGGCAAGTCAGAGTTGGCGTGAGCGGCCACGCGGGACGATGCTGGCCGCGTGGCGGTCCTCTCGCATCCGGTCGCATGGCGTCGCGTTGCAAAGCGGGACGTCGATGCGGACCTGACGGGCTCGACCGTTCTGCGTCGCGACCGCTCGAAAGTCCGGTCCTTCCCATCGGAGGGCGCTGGCGCATGGTACGAAGGCGATCGAGGACTAGGATGACGAACCGAGACGACACCATGAGCCACTCCGCCCTTCGCTCGACTCCGCTCGGCAAGACGGGTCCCAACGTTTTCCCTGTCGGCCTCGGCTGCATGGGGATGTCAGGCATTTACGGCCCGGCCGAAGATAGCGAGAGTGTGGCGACCATCCGTCACGCGATCGATCGCGGGGTCACGCTCATCGACACCGGCGACTTCTACGGCATGGGGCACAACGAGCTTCTCATCCGGCGCGGGATCGAGGGGATACGCGACAAGGTCCAGATCTCGGTGAAGTTCGGCGCGATGCGAGGCCCGGACGGTGCTTGGTACGGGATCGACAACCGTCCCGCGGCGGTAAAGAACTTCGCGGCCTATAGCCTGAAGCGGCTGGGCCTGGACATCATCGATGTGTACAGACCCGCGCGTCTGGACCCGCAGGTGCCCATCGAGGACACCGTGGGAGCTATCGCCGATCTCATCAAGGCTGGCTTCGTCGGGCACATCGGCCTATCCGAAGTGGGGATCGAGACGATTCGGCGCGCATACAAAGTGCACCCCATCGTCGATCTGCAGATCGAGTACGCGATCGCGACGCGCGGACCGGAGACGTCCATCTTCCCCACGCTGGCGGAGCTCGGGATGAGCGCGACGCTCTACGGTGTATTCTCGCGCGGGCTTCTCACCGGCAGCAAGCCTTCGGGCAAGGGCGACTTCCGACAGTACCTGCCTCGCTTCTGCGCCGAACAGGGTGCGAAGAACGCGGGCGTTGTCGCCAAGCTTCACGCGTTCGGCGCGGAGCGAGGGTTGACGCCTGCTCAGCTCGCGCTCGCTTGGGTTCTGGCCAAGCAGCCCACCCTGGTACCGCTCGTTGGAGCCCGCACGCGGGCGCAACTCGACGATGCGCTCGTGGCGCTCGATAAGCCCTTGTCGGTCAGCGACGTGGCAGCGCTCGAGATCATCGTCCCGAAGGACGCGATCGGGGGTACACGCTACAGCGCCGAGCAGATGAACCATCTCGACAGCGAGCGATAGCGTTCGCCGTAGAGGCCCTGTCCACCGGCGACCCCCGTAAACGCCCGCCGCATAGGTTCAAAGCGACGGATTCTTTACTCGGCTCATGGGTCGCGTGAAGTGCCACCGACGCACACCAGGGACGGCCCACTGGCCCGCTACTGCGGCGAGTCGGCGATAGCTAATGTCGCAGCGACTCGTGGTCCAGTAGACGTTGGCGCCGTCGAGCGCGAACGACATGGCATTCGGCTGATCTCGGGTGCTGCCGATGGCGTTCGGCTCGCTGCCGCGTGAGCGACGTCCGAAGCGTGCTCGTCACGGGGACCAATCGAGGGCTGGGGCTGGAGACGTGGAGCAGCGCAAGGCGGCGCAGAAGACAGGCGTGGACCGCAAGACAAGACTTCGAAGGGCCCGCGCCGCGTGCGCGAGCCTAATTCCAGCATCTTCGTGTAAATCTACCCGTGGCGGCGGGCAGCTGCGCGCCGCTCTTTCTCAGGTAAGAACAACCTTCAATGACGGCTGCTCGCTGGCTCGTTTCGGTCGGTGCCGCGGTTATCGTCGTGGCCGCGACGGCCTCCATCGCGCACGCTGCGGCGATCAAGGTGGCCTGCGTCGGCGCGAGCACCACGTCCGGTGACGGGTCGAGCGCCGGGCACCACTTCCCCGACGAACTGGGTATCGCGCTCGGACCTGGCTACGACGTGATGAACTTCGGAGTGAGCGGCACGACGATGCTCAAGACGGGGGACGACCCCTACTGGAACCACCCGCAGCTTCAGCAGGCGCTCGCATTTCAGCCCGACATCGCCGTCCTCTGGTTCGGAGGAAACGACGCCAAGCCTCAGAATTGGACCGGGCACATGGCCGAGTTCATCACCGACTACGAAGCGATGGTGCACGCCTTTCAGGCGCTGTCGACCCAGCCGCGCATCTATCTGATGCTCTCGATGGTCACTCACGACACCGAAGGGATCCCCAAGGCCGTGCTCGAGCAGCAGGTGCTTCCCGAGGTGCGGCAGGTCGGTGCCGACACGGGATCGATCCTCATCAACTACCACGACGCGTTCATCGGCTACCCTCAGTTTTTCCCCGACGGCATTCACCCGAACGACGCAGGCACCGCCGCCATCGGCCGCTTTGTCGCCGAGATCCTCGTCGATACAACGCCCGGAGCCAGGGTGACCGACGCGGGCTTCTGGGACGACGCGTCGGTGCTCAGCTTCGTCGTGAGTAGCGACGCGAAATCGTCCGGGACGGCGTCCGACGCCAGCGCCGAGGATTCGGCCGTGGATGGGCCGGCCCCGGGGACGTCCGCGGAAGACGCAAGCGCTTCGGGCGCGGATGCGGCGGCGAGCGGAGGGGCAGGCGGAGGCAACGCCAGTGGCGCCTCATCGCTTTCGGCGACGCCTCCTGCTTCGGGAGGCTCGGGACCGACCTCAAGCGGCGCGATCGCGGCCGCGGGCCGCACTCCCGTCGCGAGCGGATCACCTGCCGTGGCAGCAACGCCGAGAGGTCACGGTTGCTCCGCGGCCGGCGCCCCGCGTGCCTGGGGTTCCGAGCGCCTGCTGTTCTTGCTGCTCGCGTCGGCCGCGCTCACTTTTCGCCGAGCGCGCGTCCCGCGACGGCAAAGGCCCGCCGCATCCGCGCGTTCCACCCGTGCGCGTTCGGTCGGGCGACCGCGAGTATCGAGAGCCGTCGTCGCCACCGAGATAAGATAGAGTTCACCTTCGACGGCGTTCTTCGCGAGAGCACAAATCGCCGTTTCGGTCCCCACCCGCGCCGCGGATAGCGCATCGGCCGCGAGCTCCCCGCGCCGCCTTATCGCCGCGGGGATCGGGAAGTAGACGAGCCCGCACAGGCCCATGAGACCGCGCCCGAACCAGGGGGCCGGCTCGAGCACGCGATCGATGAGGCGTCCGACCCCTCCCCTTCGCAGCTCGCTTCCACAGGGGCGCCGGGCGATGGGGGGCTGCCGGTCGTTAGACCACGCGAAGGCGTAGCACCGAGTCGCAGCGCGCACCGAGGCGTACGCGAACCGTCTGGAGTTCTAAGCTCCCCGGGCGCCAGCGTCGCCGAACCACGCCAAACGCTCCTCCCGCAGCAAAACTCGTCGAAGGAGCTCGCGAGGCGTATCGCTGTCCTCGACAGCCCGCTCGAGAAATGCGCCGATGTGCCGGTCGATGTGCTTGCCGCGTACTTCACGCGCGATTCTGCGTGCTTGCTCCGCGAGCGTCTCGAGGTCGCTGGGACCCAGCCTCGTCACGGTGATGGGCCGCGCTTTGAGAAGCCGGCGGCGGAGCATGGCGACGTCCTCGCTCGGCAAGAGCGTGGCTTGCTCCTCGATCTGGTCGAGCAGCTCGCCGGCCTCCTCGCGCAGCGCGACGAGTGTATCGGGCGTGATGGCAAGCACGACGGTGGCGCGCGCGAGTGCACCGCCGCAGTAGTGCGCCAGGGACCGCAGAGCCGTTCGACGCTCCGACCGCGAGACGCCGACTCGATACAGGTTCTCCGCTTCGTCGAGGATGAGCACGGGGCCTTCGCAGTCCTCGAGACGCTCGAGCAAGTCGAGCCACAGGTGCAGACGGGCATACGCATCCTTGCGGTACGAGGCGTTGCCCGGTTTGTCGACGAGGTCGAGCGCGCCGAGCGTCTCGCGTACGGCGTCATCGTCGAGATCGTCCTCGGGAGCGAGGGCGATCGCGCGCGCGGCCGGGCGCGCCGCCTCCCCGTCGGCCGCGACGACGGCCGCGAGCGCTTGCCGCAGGCGCTTGCGCGACGATGGCGTGGAGAGCCATGCGTCCAGGTGATCGAGAAACCCGACAGGCCGTTTGCGGGGAAACGTCGCGTTCTCGATGAGCCTCCGCATGTGCCGCTGGGGATTGCCGAGGTCCTCGTCGAGCCGCTCGACGGAGAGCCGCATGACCGGTCGTCGGGCGGCGCGGGCTCGGGCCTCGAGATGCAAGAGATGATGCGTCTTGCCGGAACCGTATTCGCCCAGGAGAACCGCGAAGACCGAACCCTGGTTCGACGCCGTCTCGAAGAGCTGCGCGATGCGTGCGTCGACCTCTTGCATGCCCACCGTGAGGTCAGGCACGGCCTCGAGCGGCGGCAGCCCTTGCATGATCCTCACGAGCGCCCCGAGCTGCTGCGCGTGGCGTTCGCGCGTCTCGTACGGCTTCGGAACCGGAGGAAGCGGCGCGCTCGGGTCATCCGGGGCGAGCGCGACCCAAGTTTGGTGCGGGATGGGAGGTCCCGGAGCCATGTCTGCAACGAGTCGCGTCGCGAGCGCCGGATGCTCGATGGGCGAGTGCACGCGACGCTCGAGGTCGCGCGTGCCGATGAGGAGCGTCTCGCAGGCGACGACGCCGTGCCCCCCATCGGTGTTGTCGACGAGCTCACGCAGCACGGTGTACGCGACATCACGCCGCCCGGGAGACAGGTCGACGAGCGCTTCGGCGTCGCGAAGCAAAACACGCGTGCCGCGGTGACCCAGGGCGCGAACGAGGCGCGTCAGATCCGCGAGCGCACGCTTTGAGGTACGCGCCGAGAGGGAACGAAGCTCTTCGGCCTCCCGCGTGACGTTGCGTCCCCCGAGCCACGCTTGCAGCTTACGGGCTGGCCCCGTGCCCGACGCGGACGCAATGTACTCGCGCGTGAGCATCGAGAGCTCGCCCCCGAATGCTTCCTCCTCGGCGCTCTCCTCGAGGATTGCCTCCGCGCTGCGGCCGTGCGCGTGGGCGAACGCGTCGAGCGCGGCCACCAGGCCATTGCGACGCCCCGCATCGACGCGCGGCACTCGGATCGACGACGCCAGCGCACTCACGACGGCGTGCAGGTCATGCAGCCCGTGCTCCCCAAGCGAGGCGGTCGCCACCGCGAAACCGTTGGAGAGCGCCGAGTCCACGAGGGCGTCGATGACCGGCGTCGGCTCCTCGTCGCCGGAGATCACCGCGACCGTTCCCATGCGCGCCAACGCGACGTCTTTCAGAGTCTGAAGCCGCGACGCGACGATGTGATCGACCCACTCCACACGCTCGGTTCGCGTCATGCCCTTGCGAGATTCCGCCGAGTCGAGGTCGACCGTCAAGGCCGCGATCGGTCGGTCGGCGCGAACGAACGAGGACGACCCCTAGCTATCGCTAAGCGAAAGCTAGGGCGCAGGTCCGCGGGGGGCGGGCGGCGCCGCTTCGGCGAGGTGGAAGAATCGGCCCCCTGCTGTTGATGCACGGAGACGCGGGCGACGGGGCGGCCGCGGACGCTTGTCAGGCGTTCACGTCGAGTGAACGGCCACGGTCGTTGGCTTCGAGCCAGCAAGGAGATCCTTCGCCCGAGTGACCTCTTCGGGAGTCCCCTGCGCGAGGACCAGGAACTTGCCTGCCTTCACATCGTTCTCGTACTGCACCACGGAGTCCTTTGGGATCCCCAGTCCGACGAGCGCGCCGAAGAGTGCGCTCGTCGATCCGACGACCGCTGCCCCCTCGAGCCCGCCGACGATCGTGCTCACCAGGGGGCCGAGGATGATGAGGTGACCGACGACGGGAATGACGAGGAAAGCCGACGAGAAGAGGATACCGGCGAGACCTCCCCAGAAGGCGCCCGTCTTTCCCCAGAACTTCACGCGGTCGCCCGTGTTGTAGTAGCCGACCGCGTGCTCCTCCGTGCGGAAGTCCTTGCCTACGATGGAGAGCTTCTTCATGTCGAAACCGGATTTCTGGAGCGACTTGATGGCCGCTTCCGCTGCGTCGTGCGTGGCGTAGACTGCGACCGCTGCACCTGTCTGGCTCATGGGGATTCCTCCTTCATCGTTTGATTCCGCGCGAAAGGGTGTGCCCTGGGCTCCTGGTCGCGTACCCCTGGACCCCGCGACCGCCACGCTAGGACGCAGCATGGCCCCCCTGCAAGCAACCTCATCGGCAGCGATCAGTCCTTCTCGTCCGGTTCGGAAATGGGCCCTTCGGCTGGTTGCCTCCCACCCCGCTGCCCCGCTCCCACCGACGCACCGGAGTAGGCCCCGACACGCGCCGGCGGGTGCCTCAGGGGGGGAGCCCCGAGGCTGCCCCCGCTGACACCGATATCCGCGTCAAGGAGCGCGCCCTCACGGGCGCGTTGATCTCGCCCACGTCCCACCGCGCTCTCCGCCATGGCGCCCGCGACCGCACCCATGGCTGCTCCGCAATACCGGGCGGGCCGGCCATCGCGCCCACCGCCGCTCCTGCGGCTGCGCCGGCCACGGCGCCTGCGGCCTCTCGCTTGAGCTCCTTCTTGCGGGTCTTGGGCATCGCCCCTGGGCCATCGCCGCTCTTCTTGCGCTTCGCCCTGGTCGCACCTCGGTGGCAAAAAGATGCCCCCGCCCGGGCGCGTTTGCAAGCGACCTTGGCGCTTCGAAAAGCGCCAAGAAGAGAGATGCCTCGCCTTTCGCCCGCGGGATGGATCCGCATCGCAAGACCTCGTTTCTAACTCTCGCAACGCTGCGGGCGGCACGTGCAGCGCTCGGAAGGAAAGTGACGCGTGAGTTCGACTCTCCCGCACGTGGCGTGTTCTTGCGATTTACGACGAAAGCGCTGCGAGGATCGCCTCAGCCCTTACCACCGTCGCCTGCCGCGTAAACACCTTCTCCATCAGCACACGGTGGACTTCAGGGTCCCGGTCCGCGCAACAGTCTTCGACGACGACGATCCGATAGTCGGCGTCCGCCGCGTGGCGGAGCGTCGAGAGGACGACGCCGCTCGTCGCAAGGCCGGCGAGCAGGAGTGTTTCGATGCCGCTCGCTCGGAGGACCATCTCCAGATCGGTGCCCGTGAACGCACTCACGCGGTGCTTGGTCACGACCACCTCCCCGGGCTTAGGCGCCACGGCGACGTGAATCTCCGACCCCGGCGCGCCGGCGGCGAAACGCCCCGTCTCCCGTAGGGCGGCAACCGAGGCGTTGCGTGGGTTCACTTCTGGGTATCCCGCTCGAAAGCCGACGACGACATACAGGACGCGCGCTCCAGCTTGGCGGGCGCAGGCCATGAGCTTCGCCGTCCGCGCGAGGAGCGCCTCTTGATCCGCGGCCGCCATCGCGACGATGTCGGTCTGGAAGTCCATGACGAGCAGGGCGGCCGTCTTCGGGTCGATCTTCAGCGGGCTCATGGTGATTGTCCTTCGGGTGCAGCGATGGGATGGGTGAGGCGGGCGACGCGCTTGGCGAGCATCGGACCGAGCAGGAGGACGGCAAGAAAGCGGCTCATTTGCGCAGCCATGACGAAGGGGACGTCCACCGACGTGCCGGCCGCGATGATCGCGATCGAATCCGCACCACCGGGGCTCGTCGCGAAGTACGCGGTGAGCATGTCGAGATGCCCCACGCGCATGAGCCCCCAGCCAATACCGCCGCACGTTCCGACCAGGAGCGCGATCGAGCCGAGCACCTGGGGGAGAGCGCGCGCCGCGTCGCGAAACGCTTCGCGCGTGAAGCGGAGCCCGATCGCCCAGCCGACCACGAGGTAGCTGGCGGCGAGAAGGAGCTGCGGGAGCTCGACCCGCAGCAGACCGACGTCCTGCAGGAGCGTCGTGACCGCCATGGGAAGGAGCAAGGCTCCCGCGGGGATGGGGAGCCGCGGACCCCAGAGACCGCCGACGACGATGATGGGAGCGAGCACGGCGACCGACGGCCAAACGATGGGGGCGAGCCATGCCACATGATGCACGGCGCTCCCCCCGAGCCCGAAGACGCGACCCACGAGCGATGCCGTCAGCGCGACGACGACGACCCGCAAGTACTGCATCACCGCGACGAGCCGCATGTCACCGCCGAACGAGCCGGAGAGGAGCACCATGGCCGTCGCAGCGCCCGGAAAGGCCCCCCAAAGCGCGGTGCTCCCCGGGAGCACACCGAATCGAGCGAGAGCGAGGCCAAGAGCCGTCGAGACGAAGAGCACCGACAGCGTCACCCCCGCGAAGAGGGCGGCGTGCTGAGCGACCGTATGAAAGAGCGCGAGGGTGAAGCTCCTGGCGATGAGACAGCCGACGACCGCCTGCGCGACCGCGAAGAGCCAACTGGGAAGGCGCACCGCCGCTCCGCGCCCCACGACAATCATCGCGCCTGCCATGGCCCCCAGGAGGAACGCCGCAGGGAGCCCGATGAGGTAGAGCAGCGCGACAAGCGCCGCCGTCACGAGGAAGAGGAGAGGCATGGTCGCTTCGCGGTTCGGAGGAAGGCCCGCCGTGGCATGATTCCGGCCCATGCGAGGGTGCCCTCGCGCCAGGAGAGACTTGAGGGGGCCCTCGCACAAGTCAAGCACCGTCCCCCCCAAGCGCGCGCGCGGACGAGCGCGCGTGGAGCGGCGTTGCTCGAGGCCGCAAGCCTCGTTTTCTCCGAGCGTGGCTACGATCGGGCAGCGATGACCGAGATCGCCACGCGATCCAACACCGCCATCGGGTCTCACTACCGCTTTTCCCACGAAGGAAGCGCTGGGAGAGATGCTCCTTCAACGATTTCTCGAGCGTGCCGAAGCGGGGCTCGATGCGCTCGCGGCACGCGCCAGCGAGCCCGCGGGCGACGCTTTGGCCGCATCGCTCGTCCAGCACGTGGCAGGGGCCAGGGCCGACAGCCTGCGAACCGGGACGCAAGCGATCCTCGAAGGGAGGAGCGACGCACGCGAGATTCGCCGCACGTTTCGCGTGCGGCGTCGGAAGCCACTCGCCACCATATCTCAGGCGCGCGAACCATCCGCGACCGTCCCGAGCAATCGCTCTGGCAGAGAGAGGCGCGAAGCAGCTAGCTGTTGAAGGCGTTGCTCACCAAGACGCCTCGTATTCGCACTTAGGCGAGCCCCGGAAACGACAGCGCGTCTGTACAATGCTCAGCGTCGTTCCCGTCAACTTGAGCGCGCTGGTCAACCATCCGCGTACCCCCGCTTCGCACGTGTAGGCCGAGGGGGCCTCGTCTTCGAGACGCGGTCCCTCGAGCTCAAGGTGCCACTTGCGCGGCCCGAGCTCCTTCGGCACGAGAGTGGCCGTATCGAAATAGCGCGCCCAAAGTGATCCCGACTTGCCAATGATGAATCCAGGTTGTCATTTCACGGTCCTGTCGACCAGAGTGTACGACGGCAGTCGCCCGTACGCTCTCTTGGGCCGTTTCGAGGGATCGAGCCGGCCCCTTTTGGGAGACGGCAACGTCGAGGAGGCGGTAGAAGACGCCATGCGCAAAGCTCCTGGCGGGATCTACATGACCAATGTCCTGGTGAAGCATGGAGGCTTTCCGTCCGGATACGACGTCCAGGGCGATGTGTATGGGATTGCCTCCGGCCCGGCCGCCGCAACCAAAATCGAGATTCAGTGACGCGTTGACCTCGACCAAATCCAGCCCTGCCCGCGTGCAAGGCGAAGCCCCTCCGCCGACGTGGCTCACGCAGAACTTCTCGCCCGACGAGCCGATGACCCTCGATGCGGGCGAGGCCGAGCCGAGGTCGTCGTTTTCGCGACGAACGGCAAAGGGCGCAAGTGCAAAGCGACGAATGGTGTACGCGGTCTCGACGTCGACGCCGCGCGCAGGACTTGCCGCTTGGGCTTGCGGCACGGCTTGACGCGCGTGCGGCGCTAGCGCTGATGAGCTCACGGAGGGTGTAGGTCGTTTCCGGGGTGGCGTTCGAGGGATTCTCGAGGCCGAGGATGGAGTCGCAACCGCTCGCGGGCGAGTTCGCCATGCGCCGGGTCCAAGGCCGCGTCGTCAGTGGATGTGCGGCGTAGTGCGTACCGTCGACGACGAGCCGTAAACGAAGCTCGCGTTTTGAGAGGAGAGCGCGAACTCAAGAAACGTGATCGCGTACGCGCAAAGCCTCCACTTATCTCAGATGCGTAATTTGCCCTACGGATGGCCGGCTCTCGCTACCGTGGCAGCGTTCGCGTGCAGCTCCGGTGCTCCGGCGCCCCGCGCGAACGCCGGGAGCGGTTCGAGCGGAAGTGCGGGAGGTAGCGGCAGCTCAGCGACCAGCGGTTCGATCGGCAGCGGATCGAGTACCAGCGGCATTCTGAACGGCGCGAGCGGCAGTGGGTCGGCCGGCGGCGGGGTGATCAGCAGTGGGTCGGCCAGCAGCGGCGTGATGAGCAGCGGTGCGAGCGGTGGGGCATCGAGCGGCAGCGCCTCGAGCAGCGGCGCTACGACCACCGGCGGTGAGACCGACGATGCGTCCGGCGACAGTGCCGTGGAAAGTAGCGAGGGCGGGGGCGACTGCGCAACGGCGGGATACCAACTCTGCGACGACTTCGAGGGGGTGGCGGCGGGTGCTGCGGGGAGCGTTTGGACGATCGATAACAAGGGATATACCGTCGAAACGGTCACGACGCAGGCTCACAGCGGCACCCACTCGGTCCACGTCCAGTCGACGGGGAGCAGCGGCCTTGGCTACATCGTCGAGAGCATGACCTTCCCCGCCACCGACTTTTGGGGGCGCGCCTATCTCATGTTTATGGCTCCCGGCTCGGGCCACGAAGTCTTCGCTGCGATGGACAGCACCCCAAGCGACGACAGCGGCGAACAAGTGCGGATCCTCAATGACCTGGGCGGCGGCCAGATTGCCACGAACCGCCGTTCGGACGATCAATCGAAGCAGTCGAGCCAGAAATATCCGATGGGCACGTGGTCGTGCTACGAATGGCACGAGACGCCAACCGAGCTGCACGTTTACTTCAATGGCCAAGAACTCATGGACGTCGACGAGACGTGGACCGAGCCGACGCTCGTCGACCTGCGGCTCGGGTTCGAGCGATTCGACACGGGCACCGGGGGCGATATTTGGATTGACGACGTTGCCGTCAATTCTTCCCAGATCGGTTGCAATTAGGGCCTCCGGTAGTGTTCCGG
>Ga0070761_10000665_pt1 | contig 22081 bp, 22 predicted proteins | sample HubBroMetageREF1_FD_66724 | JGI IMG/M metagenome (GOLD analysis project Ga0070761, IMG submission 66724) | Reference soil microbial communities from the Hubbard Brook experimental Forest, New Hampshire, USA - Hubbard Brook CCASE Soil... | ecosystem: Environmental > Terrestrial > Soil >... | reverse complement strand
GCGGCCGGAGCGGCCGTCGGCGGAGGGTTGACCATGGGTGCGGTGGCCGGCGGCGAGGCGGGCGGACCGGCAGGCGCCGGCGTGGTCGCCGCGGGACCGGCGGGCGTGCCCGGAGCCATCGGAATCGGGCTTTTCGGTTCCCCATCCGCCGATGCGTGCGGTGCGTAGTTCAGTTTCACCACCGTGGCGTTGCCGACCGCGATGCCGCGCATCTCTTCTTCGGTGTAATCGGGCCGCCGCACGATGTGCGGAATCAGCGCTATCAACAGTTCCTGCGAACTCTTACTTACCGTTTTGCTGCTGAACAGCCAACTGATCACCGGAATGCTGGAGAGCCCCGGAATGCCGCTCACGGTGGTGCTGTCTTGAATCTGTTTCAGCCCGCCCAGCAGGTTGACTTCACCGTCCTTCATGCGGATATCGTGAATCACTTTCTCCTGGGAGATGATGGGCTGTTGGATGCCTCCCAAATTCACGTTACCCACCACGCTCGAGATTTCGACTTCCACATGCATCGATACTTCGCCGTTCTCGTGCACCTTGGGGGTCAGATCCACATTCACGCCCACATCGATGAAAGTGAATTGCGTATTCACCAGCGGATTGATACCCACTCCGCCGATGCCGGGCTGGAAGCTTCCGGACGCGATAGGCTCCTTCTGGCCGACCTTCAGCGTGGCTTTCTGGTTGTCCACCGACCGGATCTGTGGAGACTGGAGGACGCGCGTGCCGCTGTCGCTCAGCACCGCCTGTAACATTCCGGACGGCAAGGTTGCGGAGAAATCCTCCGTGTTTACCTTGCCGATGTACGCCAGCGGGATGGAAGCCGAAGAAGAAGTCGTGCCGGTGGTTGTGGTCGGCGTAGTGGCTGTAGTGCTGGCAGCTACGGTGGAAGTGGAGGCCGTGGTGCTGGTCGTGGAACTCGGCGTGCTGATACTGGTGCGCGGCGTGAAGTTTACCGGAATGCTCAAGCTGCTCAGGGCCGCCCCCAATGTGCGGGTCATATCGCTCGAGACCTGCAAAACCAGCACATCCACTACCACTTCCGACTTAGGCTTGTCCAGGTCGTGGATGATCTTTTCCGCCAGCGAAATGCGATCCGCTTCGCCGCGCGCGATGATGGCGTTCTGCGCGTTGTAGACGAACAGGCGCTGTATGTCGGCCACCGAGCGCACCGCGGTCACAATCTCCTGCAGTTCCTGCGGCGTGGTTACGTTGGTCAGGTAGAAGACCTTCATCACCTGTTCTTCGTAGTCGCGGCGCTTGGTGGTATTGTCCTGGGTAACGAAGATGGTGTTGGCCGAGAGCGGCTTCCAAAAGGTCTTGGTCACGATAGCCAGGTAGTCCAGGGCCTCGTTCAGCGTGGCGCCTGCGAGTTCGATCGACTGCTTATTGTTCTCCTTGAATTCCGAGTCGAACAGGACATTGATGCCGGCCAGCTTGCCCACCGTCTCGAAGAGGACCTTGGAGGGCTGGTTGTTCATCTTGAGGTTGACGGCCTGCGGATTGAGAGGGCGCAACTCCGGAACCGGCAACATCGAATCGATCTTATCTTCGACGTTCCGTTTAGCCAGTTGGGAGGGCGTCAGGCCCCGGGTGTCCGAGTCCGCGCCTTTTTTTTTCTCCCGCTCGATCATTTGGGTGGTGGTCCTGATCTCCTGCTCGGCCACGCTCGAAGATGGATCGATGCCATACGCCTTCTCGAACTGGAGCAAGGCTTCCGCGAGTTTTCCGTCCTTGCGCAACTTCAGGCCCTGCTGGACGTGGGCCTCCGACGCCTGGAAGCGGGCCTGGTGCACTTCAAGCTGGTAACCGGGATCGTTAGGGTCTTCGGCGAGGGCCTTTTCGTAGAAATCCAGAGCCCCGTCCCAATCTTTGCGGGATTCCCGATCCTTACCCTGCGCCAGAAATTTGTCGCCTTTGCGGGTGCGAGCCATGGCCGGAACCGCCAAGCACCCAGCTAGCGCCGTCAGCGCGAGCGCGATAGCTAAGTATCTGATAACAAGGCTGTTTCTACAATTTCCAGGCATGCAGAAGGGCATATGGTAAGATAAAAGGCAACCGGGCGCTCCAAGCTGCTTCATCTGGATGACGCTGCGGGAGTTGTTCGCGTTGAGAGCAAAATGTGGCCGCAAAAGAAGCCGATTTCAAGATCCTGAGCGACAACCGCTCGGCGAGCCACAACTATTTCCTGATGGAGCGCTTTGAGGCCGGCTTGGTCCTGTCGGGTACCGAAGTCAAGGCCGTCCGCGAGGGCAAAATCCAGCTCAAAGAGGCCTATGCCGCGATTGAAAGGGACGAGGCTTGGTTGATGAATGCGCACATCAGCCAGTATGCTTACGGCAATCGCGAGAACCATCCGCCGGTACGCAACCGGAAACTGCTTCTGCATCGGCGGGAGATCGATAAGCTGCTGGGCAAAACGCGCGAGAAGGGCCTGTCGCTGATTCCGACCAAGGTCTACTTGAAAAAAGGCCTGATCAAGTGCGAAGTGGCTCTGGGGCGAGGCAAGAAATTCCACGACAAGCGCGAGACTGAGCGGGCGAAGACGGCGGAAGCTGAAGCGCGCGCCGCAGTGCGCGCCAGCAAAGCAAGGCCATAACGATGAAGGCGGGAAAAACGTAATGCAAGTCAGTCTGCGACGCCAGCCAATTGAAGAAATAGAATGCGAGGTAGTGGTAACGATTGTTTTTCAAGACCGCCGCGAGGAGCGCTGGGGTTTAGGCGAGTTGTGCGATGCGGGCGAAATCTCCGGCAAGCCGTTCGAGATGACGCTGCTGCACAGCGTGCCGGGTATGCGCGCGAAGCGTTTGCTGGCCGTGGGGGCGGGAAAGCCCGAGAAGTTCAGCCCCGCGGAGTTGCGCCGAGCCGTGGGCGCCGCCATCCGGCACCTGAAATCGAAGGCCATCGCGGAGGCCGCCGTCTGGCTGGATGCCGATCGGGCCACTGCCGAAAATGTGTCTGCCGCGGTGGAAGGCGCGATTCTGGGAGACTTCGAAACGGATCGCTACAAGACGGATAAGAAAGACGCGAAAACCGTGGAGCGCTTCACGGTGGCGGTGGCGGAAGGCTGGCCGCGGCTGGACGGCGCCGTGGATCGGGGGCGAATCATCGCCGAAGCTCAGAATTTCACGCGCGAACTGGCGAATGAGCCGCCGAACCGGCTAACTCCCATGGGGCTGGCCGAGTATGCCCGCCGCATGGCCGAAGAGTTCGGCCTGGAGTACGAAGCGCTCGACCGCGACCGCATGACACACCTTGGGATGGGCAGCCTGCTGGGCGTCGCGATGGGCAGTGCCGAACCACCCGCCCTGATTGTGTTGCGTTACCGGCCCGCCGGCGCGCCCGCCGGACCCGTGCACCTGGGTCTGGTAGGAAAAGGCGTCACCTTCGACACGGGCGGCATCTCCATCAAGTCGGCCGACGGCATGGAGAAGATGAAATACGACATGGCCGGCGGCGCGGCGATGATCGGCGCCATGCGTGCACTCGCGCAACTCCAGCCCGCGATTCCCGTCACCGCGCTGATACCGGCTGTCGAAAACATGCCGGGCAGCCGGGCGCAGCGTCCGGGCGACATCGTCAAGTCGCTCTCCGGCAAAACCATCGAGGTGATCAACACGGATGCGGAAGGGCGCTTGATTCTGGCGGACGCCATCACCTACGCGCAGAGGCTGGGCTGCACGCATTTGGTGGACGCAGCCACGCTCACCGGGGCGGTGGTGGTGGCGCTGGGGCACTACAACGTGGGCCTGTTCGCCAACGACGATGCGCTACGCGAGCGGGTGATGCTGGCGGCGCGCGCAGAGGGTGAAAAGATGTGGCACATGCCGTTGGAGGACGATTACAAGGATTACCTGAAGAACGCATACGCCGATATTTCCAATGTGGGTGGCCGTTACGGCGGCGCGGTGACCGCCGCGATGTTCCTGAAAGAGTTCGCCGATCCGACGCCGTGGGTACATCTGGATATCGCCGGCACGGCGTGGCTTGACGAGGGCAAGCCGTTCTTGGCCAAGGGGCCCACGGGCGTGCCGCTGCGTACCATGGTGCGGCTGGCGATGGACTGGCAGCCGTAAGACAGGCCTCCCGGCCTGTCTAAGATCCTCGTCTGGCGCACGTAGCGCCCTGGTCACCCTGTTCGCGGGCCTTTGCCAGTAGCTTCCATGACGATTCCGAGAACTGCTCGCCCACCTGTCCGTCACCAAGAGGTTCGAAGCAGCTGTCGACAGGCGCGCCTCGTGCCCGTGGACTCGAATGCCTGCCCATTAAGCTAAACTGGATATCTTCAGCGCACAAGGAAGCGCTTGCGCCATGTCGCCGCAACAATCCAGCGATCGACGCGATCCGCTCGATATTTCCGCGTTATCCGGCGATCCGGCCGCCGATTCGCCCCAAGCGACGGTGTGGCAGGCCAGGGGTTTGATCGGTCCCTATCAGTTGCTCCAGCCCCTCGGCTCGGGCGGCATGGGCGAGGTGTGGCTGGCCGAGCAGATCCGGCCCGTGCGCCGACGCGTGGCCCTGAAGCTGATCAAGGCCGGCATGGATACCGGCGAAGTCGTAGCCCGTTTTGAGTCGGAGCGGCAGGCTCTGGCGCTGATGGACCACCCCAGTATCGCCAAAGTCTTCGACGCCGGCTCCACACCGCAGGGGCGGCCGTACTTCGCGATGGAATACATAACCGGCGTCCCCATCACGACGTATTGCGAGCGGCACCGGATGACTGTGCGCCGGCGCCTGCAGCTATTCGTGCAGGTCTGCGAAGGCGTGCAGCATGCGCACCAAAAAGCCATCATTCATCGCGATCTGAAGCCCTCGAATATTTTGGTCGGCGAGGTGGACGGCAAGCCCGTGCCGCGCATCATCGACTTCGGCATAGCCAAAGCCATCTCGCAGCATCTGACCGCCGAAACCTTGTACACGCGGACGGGGGCAATTCTGGGGACGCCGGCCTACATGAGTCCCGAGCAGGCCGGCTCGTCGGGAGCGGACGTGGACACGCGCACCGACGTGTACTCCCTGGGAGTGGTGCTGTACGAGTTGCTGGTCGGCGTGCGGCCGCGCGATTTCCACGCACTGGCTTTCGACGAGATGCTGCGGCGGCTGCGGGAGGAGGAATCGGCTCGTCCCAGCACCAAGTTGCGCACTCTAGGCGACCGCGTCTCCGCTACGGCTCAAAATCGCGGCGTCGATCCTCACGCCCTGGCGCGGCAACTGCGCGGCGATCTGGACGCGATCGCGCTGAAGGCGCTCGAAAAGGATCGGGTGCGTCGCTACGGCACGCCGTCGGAATTGGCCGCGGATATCGGGCGATACCTCCGTCACGAAGCGGTCCTGGCGGTCCCGCCTTCGGTTGCATACCAAGCCCGCAAGTTCGCGCGCCGCTATCGCGTGGCGCTGGCCACCGCGGGCGCCATCCTTCTGATGCTCGTCGTGGCCGCCGCTGTCAGCATCCGGCAGAGCATACGCGCTAACAGGGAAACGGCCGTCGCCCAAGCAGTCAGCGACTTCCTGCGGAACGATCTGCTGGCACAGGCCAGCATACGCTCCCAGTGGGGACTTGGCGGTCAAACCGATCCGGACCTGAAGGTGCGTACAGCGCTAGACCGGGCGGCGGCGCGCATAGCAGGAAGATTTCAGCGGCAACCGGAGGTGGAGGCTTCCATTCGGGACACTATTGGGCAGACGTACCTGGAGCTTGGGCTGCACGGTGAGGCACGGAAGCAGCTCGAGCGGGCCCTGGACCTGTACCGCTGGGCCCTGGGGACCGAAAATCCGAAGACCCTCAGAACCAGCGACCGCCTTGCAGGCGCTGCCGGTGGTGAGGGCAGGTACCCGCAGGCCGAAGAACTATTGGATCGGGTCCTGAAGATCCAACGCCGCGTGTTCGGTTCGGAGCATCCCGACACGTTGCATTCCATGTTCGGTCTGGCCATCATCTACCGCGAGCAGGGCAAGTACCCGCAGGCTGAGGCGCTCTTCGGCCAGGTCCTTCAGTCCAGCCGTCGCGTCTTCGGTCCGGAAGATGCCGACACGCTCGATTGTATGGACAAACTGTCGGAAGTGTACTACCGAGAGGGTAATTACACGCAGGCCGAGGCGCTCGGCGGGCAAGTCTTGGAGATTCGCCGCCGCGTTCTGGGTCCGGAGCATCCCGACACGACGGTCTCCATGAGCGACCTGGCCAACGTCTACCTCGCGCGTGGCAGGTACACGATGGCCGAGGCGCTCTACAGTCAAACCCTGGCGATCCGTGGCCGGGTGCTGGGTCCAGAAAATCCATCCACGCTGGCCATCATGAACAATCTGGCCGTACTCTACTCCGACGAGGGCAAGGACGCGCAGGCGGAGGCGCTCAACAGCCAGGCCATGGAGATCCGGCGCCGCCTGCTGGGCCCCGAGCATCCCGAGACCCTGATGTCCATGGAGAACCTGGCTTGCGACTATACCCACCAGAAAAAGTATTCGCAGGCCGAGGCGCTGTTCGCCCGAACCCTGGAGATTGAGCGGCGAGTGATGGGTCCCGAGAGTCGGTTCACACTCAACACCCTTTTGGATGCAGCATATATGTACCAGCGAGAGCACAAATACGCCTTGGAGGAGACCTATGCCGCAGAGGTACTGGCGGCGCGGCGGCACAACTTGGGACCGGAGAGTGCGGTCACCATGGAGGCGGCAGCGGACCTGGCACTTGCCTATCTGTCGCAGCGGAAGTTCACCGCCAGCGAGCCTCTCGCCCGCGAGGCCGTGGAGTTTGATCGCAAGAAGCAGCCGGACGATTGGCCGCGATTCCGCGCTGAGAGCTTGCTGGGGGCCAGCCTGGCCGGACAAGAAAAATACGCTGAAGGGGAGCCGCTGCTGCTTGAAGGGTATCAGGGGCTGGTGGCGAGAAAGGAGCGTATAGCAGTTCCGGACCGTTATCATCTGGACCGCGCTCGCGAGTGGATCGTCCAACTCTATGAAGCGTGGGGCAAGCCGGCGAAGGCTGCCGAGTGGAGATCGAAGTAAATGGCCGAGCCGCAAACCTGGAGTTTTTCGCGCCGCCCAGGGTGGCGGCGTTCGTCGCCTGGTGGTGCGCGACCCTCGGAATTCGACGCGGCTCAGTGGATTCGCGCAGGATGCCGGTGGGTTCGCGTTCGATGCGGCCCGGCATACCGTCGGCGATGCGGAAATCCCTGCCGATGCCGCTAAGCCTGCAGCGCCAGGGAATTGACGGCGGCGTCCGAACCGGTGCCAAACAGACCGTATTATGGGGAGCGGCGGCGTCCAATTCCGCACGGGTCGGAAAGCGCTGCTCCCGCAAGCGAGTGACGAAAACCTGCGTGAGGACGATCCATTCGCCCGCATTCGCGGCGGCTGCACGCAACCGGATGTAGCGCAACACATCCGCGATGGTTTCCATTTCCGGAACCGGATGATCGAATTCGTACATGGCGGCTTGGGCGGCGTGCACGTGAGAGTCGATCAGCGCCGGGCAGCACGCCTTGCCTTGCAGATCGATCCGGAGAGTGCCGGAACCGACAGGCGGCCGGCTTCAGCGCGGCTGCCGACGGCCAGGGTCGCCGCGGATGGCGATGGAATCCGCAATCCTGAATTTCGGGTCCACCGTGACGATCTTGCCGTGCATGAGGATCAGATCCGCGGGTTGCGCGTCGAGGGAAGCCGGCTGAGAAAAAGAAGTGCGACAATCGTCCGGCTCTTCAAGACTACATCACACTTCGTGGTGGCCTGTGACCGGAAATATTGACTGGACAAATAAAATGGACATTTGCTAAGATGAATACTATGGCAACTATAAACGCATCCAAATTCAAGGAACAATGCCTATTCCTGATAGACCATCTGGACGAAGGCGGCATCGTGATCACCAAGCACGGGAAACCGGTAGCCAAGGTTCTTCCCATCGAGTCCGGCTGCGCCCATCTGATCGGCGCCTTAAAAGGCAAGATCCGGATTCACGGCGATGTGTTCTCCACGGGGCTGGAATGGGACGCCGGTAACGGAATAATCGACGGCGTCAAGAGCCGCAGCAAGAAGGCCGTTGGCGGATGCTAAACCTCGATACGCACATCCTGATCTATGCCTTCTCGGGGGACCTCACGGCCCGCGAGGAGAAACTGCTGTCCTCACAGCAGTGGAGCATCTCGGCTATCGTGCTGTGGGAGCTGGCGAAACTGGCTCAGCTTGGACGCATCGAGCTGGATATTGACATGGAGGAGTTTCGCCGATTCTTAGCGCCGGTCCAAGTGTGGCCACTCACCTATGACGTGTGCGCGCGCATGCGAAAGCTGGACTTTAGAAGCGATCCGGCCGACGAGTTGATTTGCGCCACAAGCATGATCCACGAGGTGCCCTTGCTCACGCGCGACCAGAAGATCCGCAAATCGTCAGTGGTGCCGCTGGCGTGACGTGAACGCGAGGGATCGCGGCTGGGTAGGTGGCATTGACCCCAGGTTGCCCACCGATCAACGCGGCGAAAGCCTTCGTCACGCGCTCAACGGCAGAATGTGACGTTCCGCAGGAGCGATTGTTTTGACAGGAATATATGGTATTGCAACCTGACTCAGCGCCAGCAGGAGATCTTCCTCGCTACCACATACGCAGGGCAAAATATCATTCGCGAAATAACCCGGGCAGGGTGCAGATTGCCCGGCAAAGCAGCAAACGTTGTGCATATTCTATGCCTCGTTCCATTTGACGAGCAATCCTCTTGCCGTTCGTGGAAGGCTTCCTCGGGCCTTCTGGCTCTCTATTAGCGATTATGGTACGCTTCATCCCCTCTGTCAACCGGGTCGCGGAGCGGTGTCTAATTCTGAGATTTGTCCTCGCCCAGCGAGACAAACGGCTGGCCCCCCGCAATTGCGATACGATAGTGCGGATGCGTGCGTGGCGGCGGTATCTGGCAGCGCTGGCGCTGACCCTGGCGGGGCCGGCGTTCACGGCTGATTTGCGGCTCCCGCTGCGGTCGCGCGTGGAGGCATTCAAGGGCAGCGGCGTTTGGGAGGAGGTCCGGCTCGATGCGGCGCTCCCTATCCCCCAGACTGCCATCCTGATCTGCGACATGTGGGACAAGCATTGGTGCTCCGGCGCATCGCGACGCGTAGAGGCCCTGGCTCTCAGGATGGCGCCGGTCATCGACGAGGCTCGCGCGCACGGCATTCAGATTATCCACGCGCCGTCTGAAACCATGGAGTTCTACAAGGATTGGCCGCAGCGGCAGCGCATGATACGCATCGCGAGAGTCGATCCGCCCGCGCCCTTGGGCCTCGTCGATCCGCCTTTGCCGATCGACGATCGCGACGGCGGTTGCGATACCGGCGACGCCTCTTACAAGGCATGGACGCGCGAAATCGCTGCGCTTCCCATGGGCGGCGCGGATGTGGTCTCCGACGATGGACCGCAGATCTACAGCTTCTTGCGGGAGCGCGGCATACGCAACCTGCTGGTGATGGGTGTCCACGTCAACATGTGCGTGCTGAACCGCTCCTTCGCCATCAAGAAAATGACCAATTGGGGGATTCGCTGCGTACTCGTGCGGGACCTCACCGACAGCATGTACAACCCCAAGGACCGTCCCTATGTGAGTCATGATCGAGGGACGGAGTTGGTTATCGAGCACATCGAGCGATACTGGTGCCCGTCGGCCGTAAGCGTAGACCTGATGAAGGCGCTCTCAGAAGCCCGATAAGGCGATGCGGACGAACGTAATGGTTCCGCATTGCGCAGCTAATGCAGGGAAAGGAATTGCCTGACGGCTTCTTCCAGCCCCGGCGCGCAGATCGCACAATTGCCACCGTAGATGGTGGACTTGCCCTCGAAATCGAAGAAGCGCGCCCCGGCCTCTTCGGCGATAATCTTGAGCGGCGCGAAGTCCCAAGGCTTGCCGCCAGTCTCAATCCAGATCTCGGCTTGGCCGCGGGCCACCATTAGGGCATCCATGCATCCGCCCATGCAGCGCACGCCCCAGAAGGGTTCCATCCAGGCGAGCAAGCGTGCGGCGAACGGTTGGCGCGCGGCGGTGCTGAAGCTGTCGAAACAGAGCACGGCCTGGCTGATGCTGGCGATGCCGGATACATGTATGCGCTCATCGTTCACGAACGCGCCACCGCCGCGGGAGGCAGCGAACAATTCGCCCAGCGCGGGCATGTTGGCGAATCCGGCCACTACGTCGCCGTCCGCCTCCAGGCCGATCAGGTTGGCCCAAACGGGATTCCCGCGCACGAAATCGCGCGTGCCGTCGATAGGATCGATGATCCAGCGGCGTCCGCTGCGCGAAGGCTTCTGTGCGCCTTCCTCGCCGAGCAGGCCGTCGTCCGGGAAGGCCCGCTCCAGTTCGCGGACGATGAACTGCTCGCATTCATGGTCGGCGCGGGTGACGGGAGAATCGTCGGGCTTGGCTTCGAAGGCAATGCCCGAGCGGTAGTAGCGCATTGCGATTTCACCGGCTTGGCGCGCGATCGAACTGCCGGTTTCGAGTTCTTTTTGAAGATCGATCATTCTGAAATGGACAAGGAGAAGACGGCGCCGGCGTTTTGCGTGCCGCCGGTCCCCGCCGTGCCGAAGAGCGGCCCCGCTGTGCCTCTTACCAGGCCGCCTGGGTCGCTCCCATCGCCACCCGAGAAGTCATGCAACGTCGAGAGCTTCCAGGCATCTCCCGCGCTGGATGGCGGCTTTAACTCAAAGACGGTGCCATAGCCGTAATTGGTAGCGCTGGCGGAGCTACCACCCATCCTGGCCGTGCCGAAAAGCGCGCCTGTGTTCTTTGACATCCACAATGCGCCTTGGGGTCCGGCGCCGTCGGTGAAGACTCCCAGTTCCGGCAGGAAATGGTGGAGGATTGCCTCGCTCCATGCGCCGCCGGAGGAGGCCGGGGGCGCGAGCGAGAAAACCGTCCCACCGTCGCCGGGTCCGCCCGCCGAGGTGGTGCCGTAGAGCACGCCGCCATCGCCGACGAGTAGGGTTCCCATGGGGTATGCGCCGTCCAAGCCGTCTTGGAAGTTGTAGATCACGCTCTCGGTCCAAGCGCCTCCTGGGGAGGCTGGCGGCTTCAATTCAAACACGCAGCCCACCGTAAAAAAGCCTTCGGCGGCGAGGCCGTAAAGCGCGCCGTGGCGGCCCATCGCCAACCCGCCATAGGAGGGATACGCTCCCTGGTCGCCGCCGGTGAATGTGTGCAGAATCGTTTCCGTCCAAGGGCTACCGGGGGCCGACGGCGGCGTCAGGGAGAATGCGATGCCGAGGCGTGTGGAGCCGCCCTGAAAGGTCGTGCCGTACAGCACGCCGCCGCTGCCGAGGATCACGCCGTTGCAAGGCTGGATCCCGTCATTTCCGCCCGCAAAATTCCAGAGCGCGGTTTCGGTCCAGGAGCCGCCCGGGGAGGCTGGCGGATTCAAGGAAAAAACGGTACCGTAGTCGGACGTCCCGCCGTTGCAAGCCGTACCATAGAGTACGCCGCCGGGTCCGATGACGACGTTGGTTGGCTGGGTGCCGTCGCCATACGCACCGAAATTCCAGAGGACGGTCTGAGTCCAAGCGGCGCCGGGAGTGGCTGGGGGAGACAGCGAAAAGACCATACCTTGACCGTAAGTGCCTCCGCCGGCCGTGCCATAGACCACGCCGGTCGAATCGACGGCCAGACCGAGGGGAAACGAGCCGCCATTGCCCCCTGCGAAGTCATAGACCGCCGCCCATACAGGGACGCCGGCTGACGCCGGGACCGGTCCAAGGCCAAGCGCTGCAGCTAAGAGGGCCGACAGACGCATCCACGACATTTATCTATACCTCCTCAACACGATTTTCCGGTCTACTGCTGGTAGGAGAAGACTGTGCCCACCACGTCTTCGCCGCCGTTCAGTGTAGTGCCGTAAAACACGCCGCTGGCATCCCGCACCAAACCAAACCGCGAGAGCGAGCCATCCCCAAAATCGAAGTCGAACAGAACGTCCAGCGTCCAAGCGGCGCCGTGGGACACGGGTGGCTCCAACTCAAACACCACGCCGTAACCCGGGTAGGAGGGGCTCGCCGAAGTGCCGCCGGAAAAGGTTGTACCGTAGAGCGCACCGCCTACTTGGAGCAGGTTGCACCAGGGCTCGTAGCCTAGTTCGAAAATGCCGTTCGCCGGCTCAAACCGGTAGAGGACAGTCTCTCGCCAAGCACCGCCTGAAGAAGCGGGAGGGGTCAGCGAAAATATCGTGCCACCTGAGCCTGGGCCTCCGCCCACAGTGGTGCCGTAAAGCACTCCGCCTTTTCCGATGATCACGCCGCCCCCTGGGAATCCGCCGTCCAGGCCGCCCCTGAAGGCATGCAGCACGGTTTCGGTCCATGCGCCGCCCGGCGCCGCCGGCGGAGCCAGTGAGAAGGCTATTCCCTCGGTCCAATCGCCGCCGGAGCCGGTCGTGCCATAGAGCACGCCAGCGCTGTCCATGGCCAAACCGGGACCTTCGGAAGACGGCTCGCTGCCATCCACGCCACCCGCAAAGCTGTAAAGCACGGTTTCGGTCCACGGCAGGCCGGAGGAAGCCGGCGGAGCCAGCGAGTACACGGTGCCCATTCCAAAAGCTCCGCCCTGGCTGGTGATGCCATAAAACACGCCGCCCTCGCCGGACAAGATGCCGCCCGGGTATGTTCCGTCGCCGCTACCGCCGAAGTTCCAAAGCAATGTTTCGGTCCAATCGCCGCCGGGCGAGGCTGGGGGCGATAGCGAGAAGAAGGTGCCGTAGCCGTAGGTTCCACCGCTGGAAGTGGTGCCGTAGAGGACCCCCTTGCGTATCGCCAGGGAAGCGGAAGGGAGCGACCCGTCGCCTGCTCCGCCGAAGCTCCTGAGTATGACCTGCGTCCAGGAGCCGTTTGGCGATGCCGGCGGCGATAGCGAAAACACCGTGCCGCCATAGGTGCCGAAGGCGCCGCCGTACGAGGTTACGCCATAGAGCACCCCGCCGGCGCCGACGGTTACGGCTGCGGGATTGGACCCGTCGTCGCCATGAAAACTGTAGAGCGTCTTCAGCGTGCCGGCGGACACCGAAGCCGGGCAGAAAAAAAACGATAAAAAGATACCCGAAAACCGTGAGTAGCGCGTTAGCGGCATCGCTGCACCTTTAGAGATTCTAGCATCGAGTGTGATCGGCCCAAATCCGGTTAAGATAACCTTGATGCGGAATTTTCGCCAGTTTGAAGTGGGACCGGACCCGTTCGGGCGCAAGTGGCAGGTCCTGTTCAAGTGGCTGCAGACGGCCATTTCGCTGCGCCATAGCGACACCGTGGACGTGAAATTCGTCCTGGAGGCCGACGGCGCGCGCGTGCAGAAGCAGATCGCCATGCCGCATGCGGACCTGCTGGAATTGAGCCGACGCACGGGACACGAGATGAGTGATGCGTGGTGTTCGCGCCTGGCGGCCCTGCACCTGAAACGCATGGTGGAGAGCGGTGAGGATCTGGAGAAGGATCTGGTGACGGTGCGTTTGGGCGAACTATCCGGCTACGCTGCCGAGATCGCTCGTGAAGAAGGCGCGGAGATGCCGGCGCGGCGGTGACCGCGTTCGTTCGCACGCTCACGGCCGCGGATATCCCAGCGGCGATGCGGATCGAAGAAGCCGCGGGCTGGAACCAAACGGAAACCGACTGGCACAATCTGCTGCGGCTTGCGCCGGATACGTGTTTCGGGGTGGACTGCAGCGGCGCCCTCGCGGCCACCGCTACGGCCGTTTGTTATGCACGCAGACTGGCATGGATCGGTATGGTGCTCACCGATCCAGCCCATCGCTGGCGGGGTTTCGCGCGCCGTTTGATGGAGCACGCGCTGGATGCACTCACGGCGCGGCGGATGGAATGGATCAAACTGGATGCGACGGAGATGGGCGCACCGCTTTATCGGCAACTGGGTTTTGAACCGGAGGACGGGGTGGAACGCTGGGGAACGATCGTGGGACCGGCGCGCCGCACGCCGGATTCGAGTTGGCATGACGGGTGGACCGCGCTCGACCGCCAGGCATTCGGAGCCGATCGTTCCCATTTGCTCGCCATGCTGGCGCAGTCGGGCGCGGCTGCTGTGGCGGACGAAGGCTATGCCATGGCGCGTCCCGGATCGCATGCGGCATACTTCGGTCCATGTGTCAGCCGCGCGGCGGAAACCGCCGAACAGTTGCTTGCATGGTTTCTGGGCAGGCATGCAGGGGAGCCGGTCTACTGGGATCTGCTGCCGCATAACCGCAAAGCCGTGCGGCTGGCGCGCGCTTGCGGTTTCACGCCGATGCGGAGGTTGGTGCGCATGGTCCGGCCGGGCGAACCCGGGGCGGCGCCGCTCGACCACCACGATTCGCAGGTATTCGCTATTGCGGGCTTTGAATACGGATAATGCAAACGTGCGACATTAAAGTTTCGAATGCGAAAGCTGTTTTATTGGAAACTTAAGTCCCGCGAGATCAAGTTGGGCGAGCGCACAGCCATTCTCGGCGTGCTGAACGTGACGCCGGATTCCTTTTCCGATGGCGGCAAATATATGGACCCGGACCGCGCCTTCGCGCGCGCGCTGGAGATGGAAGAACAGGGCGCCGACATTATCGATATCGGCGCGGAGTCCACCCGGCCGGAATCGGCACGCATCTCTGCCGCGGAAGAGTTGCGGCGGCTTATTCCGGTGTTGAAACGGCTGCGCGACCAACTTACGATTCCGATCTCCGTGGACACTTACAAAGCGGAGGTGGCCGAGCGTGCGATCGAGCATGGCGCGGAGATCGTCAACGATCCCACCGGCCTGACGTTTGAGGCGCAGCTTGCGCGCGTGGTCTCGAACCACGATGCCGGGCTGATCCTGAATCACATGCGCGGCCGTCCCGAGACGTGGGCCAAACTGCCGCCGCTTCCGGACGTTATGGGGTTCATCGTGCGCGACCTGGAGGCCACCGTCAGCCGCGCGCGGCACACCGGAATCGACCGATCGCGGATTGTGGTAGACCCGGGGCTGGGCTTTGGCAAGCGCAAAGAACAGAACTCGGCGATTCTGGCGCGCTTGCATGAGCTGGCCAGTCTGGACCTGCCAATTCTGACGGGGCCTTCGCGTAAATCGTTTCTGGCGCATCCGACCGACAAAGAAACGTTGTTCGCGACGGCGGCTGCGGCGACTGCCGCGATCCTGGGCGGGGCGCACCTGCTGCGCGTACACGATGTTCGCGAAATGCGCGCAGTGGCGGACGTAGCCGACGAGATCCTGCGGCAGTCTTTGGAGGGCGGCCTTTAGCGGGCTACCGGCTGAGCCGATCTGAACAAAAGTATGACTGCGGATTGGAGGGTGGGCAATCGTGCCCGCAGCCGGCTTTTGAGCCGGCTCAGGCGAGCGAAGCTCGCCCCCCTCAGAGTGGTATAAACAGTCATATCAGATGCGCTTTGGCTTCGATCCTCGGAAAAGCAAGCGCCTCAGAGCCCTCCCCGCCGTGGCATCGGTTTAAAGGAGGCGCGGGAGTTGCTTTCCAAACCTTATTGGCTTGATGGCCGGTCCGACGTTACTGAGCAGGTTCTGGCCGTTGGTTGATTCGGTGCCAGGCTGTACGTCCGATTGTATGAAGAGAACTCATAAATCCTCCAAGCCTGTTACCGCCGATGCGATTGCGCGGCTCGCCGATGGAGGCCAGGACGTTTCGGATCTCTTTAAGGGTCAAGGCCGCATCGTTCGGCCAATTCAACGCGTGAACATGGACGTCACTTCCAGCATGCTAGAGGAACTGGATAGGGCTGCTCAGGACCTCAACGTGGGCCACCAGGCGGTCATCAAGACGCTGGTCCTGCAGGCGCTCGATCAACATTACCTGGCACAGCGCCAGGCGCCGCGGTCAGCGTCCTAACTAACCGCTGGAACGTCTATGCTGCCGGAAACTTCCGCTATGTATACAAAGAGCTGGGTCAAGTAGGATCGAGTCCGCGCCCTGAGAACCCGGGGCGAGTGCATCGCGCAGAAAACTGAACCGACGTTGAGGATCCGCTGCAAGGCCCATTCGAAATGGTTGTAATTGGCTGCTTCGGCGAACGCCTCCGCCAAGTCGGCGGCGGCAGGTGGCGAGGCACTTTCCGCCAGCCGTTGATACACCGTGCCCGCCGCCGTTGCCCTGCTTTGCATTCGCAAGGCGACAGATACCGCCAGTTCCACTAGGATACGCGCTGCCGCATCGTCGACACCAATGGTCGCGCAAACGCGATTGATCATCCCGGGATCGGGAGCAGGAGGCGCCTGCGCAGGCGGGCTGCCCGGGGACGGCAATGACGCCCCGGCGCCTAAGAAGGGGATTAAGCTCTGCCTTGTCCTCGAATAGAAGGATGCGCTTAACCCGGGATATGGGATCGGAAACACGCCGGGCGATAGGTTGTTCGCCTCCCGGTACAGTGGCATTGTCCACGTATTATACCTCTAACCCGCAGCGACACGGCTATCCCCGCACCACACCGCACTACATCCACCAAGTCCCCGAACTCCCCCCTACGCCGTCTGCACCACCCCTGACAAAATCGATACCGTCCTGATCATCCCCATCAGATTCATGTGCAACAGCGACACGTTCGACGTGCCTCCCACGCACCCCACATAGGTTTTATCTAGCTTACAGCACCTCGGCGAGCACGCGTGTGTGAATCCGCACGTGGGGACCGATTTGGCGCACAGTCTCATGCTCCGGTAGAATGGAAAGAGAGGTTAGTGCCCGTGGAAAAGAAAGTGACCAGAGAACCCAAGTATGTTGCGCAGCCGCCATCAGGCTCCAAGCTGGAGGACGGGCAAGCGCGCGCGAACGGAAAGCCTCCCCGTGTCCGCACCGCCTCCGATGAGCAGTTCAAGAAAGCCCATCGGAAGACCAGCACGCTGCATGCCGGGCTATTTCGCCGGCTCGCCGAATAGATCCTATTGGCGGTTTCCGCTTGGAACCAGAACCGGTCTTCCTCACTCGGGAACAGATCGACACGATTCATCGGGACCAGCTTAACGCGTGGGGCGGCATGCCCGGCCTTCGCAATGAACACGGGTTGGAGTCGGCCATAGCCCAACCTCAAAACGTATATTTCTACGGAAACGGCGACCTCTACGAAATCGCCGCAGCCTACGCCTACCATCTTGCGGAAAGCCAGGCTTACCTTGACGGCAACAAACGGACGGCAGTTGAGGCGGCCCTGGACTTTCTTGAAATTAACGGCGTGGACACCAGCCCTTTGCCGGAACTGGCGACCTACGAAGCGATGATCCGGGTAGCCAACCGTGAGTTGGATCGGCTCGGCCTGGCGGCATTCTTTCGTGCAACATTGAAGCCGAAGATCTGAAGCGCCTGTTTTAGCCAGGACTGTTCCCCCGCACCACATCCACCAAATCCGCCCACACCCCATACGCCGTCTGCTCCACCCCCGGCGAGATCGACACCGTCCCGATCGTCCCCATCAAATCCGTGTGCAACAGGAGCACGTTCGAAGTCCCCGCCACGCAGGCCAGCACGTCATTCTTATCCAACACCTCCGCGCGCACTCGCAGCGTGATCCCGCCCGGGCCGCGGCGGGCACGGCTGATCAGGCGCACGGTCTTGCCCGCGCGCGCCAGCTCGGCGATGCGCTCCGGCGTCAGCCGCGTGATGCCGCGCGTGGAAACGGCTTGCGGCGTGGCGCCTGCATCCATCAGCACGTTGGCCAGCGCGGCGGTCTTGGCGGCCGAGTCCCAGCCCTCCACGTCGAAGCTCGAATCCGCTTCCGTCACTCCCAGGCTGCGCGCCAGTGCCAGGCCGTCCTCGAAAGAGCCCCCCCGCTCCATGGTTTCGATCACCAGTTTGGAGGTGGAATTGAGCGCGCCGGTAAAGCCCAACACGGTCGCGCCCGGCAGGTTACAACGCACCAGGTTGAATACCGGCGCGCCATCCATCACCGTCGATTCGAAACGGAACTCGACGCCTTGCCTGGCGGCCATGTCGCGCAGGTCCGCGTAGGCGTGCGCGATGGGACCTTTATTCGCCGTGACCACGTGCATGCGCCGCGCGAACGCCGCACGTATATGCGAGATGGCGGGTTCGCCGGTGGCCGGATTGAGTGTGGTCAGTTCCACTGCAATATCCGCTTGCGCGGCATCCAGGAACTTGTCGATCGAGGCCGCCGCCGGTCCGAACGCTGGCTCGAGCGGCACACCGCGCGCCGCTATCGCCGTGCCGTGCCGCGCCGTGTGGATGCCGGTGATGCGAAACGGAAACTTGGCGTGCTGCTGGCGCAGCAACCGGGTCAGGGCGCGCGCCACATTGCCGTAGCCGATCAGCGCCAGGCGGGTCACTTTTTCGTAGCGTCGCGACTGGCCTGCAATGTAGCCGTCAAGCCCTCGCGTTCAATGGTATGGGTGGAGGAAACGAACAGCGCGCCGATGATCGGCGGCAGGCCGCGCGTCAGCGATGTGGTTTCGCACTCCAGGTAGACGCCGCCATCGCGCTGCTCCAGGCGCCAGTAGCCGTTCAGCCGCCAGAGATAGCCGCTGCCATGTCCCGGCTGCAGCTCGTGCGGTTTGGACTTGCCATAGTCTTCGATTTCGGTAACGCGCGTGGTGCGCGTCTGGCAGACCCAACGTGTGGCATCGATCTGCTGGTAGTGCGCCTCGAACTCGGTGCGAAACACGCCGTTGATGGGACCGTTGTGCAGCACCCGCAGCCGGTAGTACTTGAAGTCGTTGCCGTTGTGTGAGATCAGTTTGGACTCCGGCACGTCCTTGTAAAAGTCCTTGTGGTGGTCGTAATCCTGCAAGACCGCGAGCGTCTTTTCCAGGGTGCCGCCAGGGATGAAAATCGCGCCGATCCAGTCGTGAATGGATGCGCCGGGCACGAAGGTGTCGCCATCGCCTTTCGCGGGTTCCACGGCCACCTGTCCTTGCTTCACCAGGCGCAGCCGCTCGGGTGAAGCGTCCACCCACAGGAATGGCTTGGCCGCGGCCAGGCGCGCTTCCATATCGTGAGTGTACTTATCGTAAGCCTGAACGGCCTCCGGTTTCAGATCTGCCGCCAGGCATGCCGCGACGCATGCCGACGCCGTGATGAGGATTGCCAGAGTGCGGATCACACCGAATTGTAGCAGGCTGGGCGCAGCCGGTTCATCCAATAGGCCCACGCCACGACGCACGAAAAGAAGATCAGGCTGCTGGCGGCCATTGCACGCGCGCTGGGCGGGGGCGCTCCGGCGATGTTGCCGAGCCACGCCAGCGTCAGAAAAGCGACGACGATCCAAAAGGCGTAGACGCCCATCCGGCCCTTCGCACGCGTAGCGCGCACATAGACGACGATGGCGAGCACCCACAATCCGCCTTCCACGATGACAGTTGCCGCGACGGAATTCCACAGACCCAATCCGAAGTAGCGATGGACTCCCGGCGCGAGCGCCATATCCGGCCGATGAGCCACGAAATCCAACAGCCAATGGCTAATCACGGCGGCGAAGAGCATCCAGGCGCCGCGCGCGTAATGCCGCATGCGGAAGTAAGCCGCGGCCAACAGGGCGCCCCATACGGCGTCCATCAACAGGCTGTGGCTGAAGGCAATGTCCGAACCGGCGAGATAGTTCACCGCGCCGCGGCCCGGTTTCAGTTCGACGTGCTCGATGCCCACCAGCAGGAAGATGCACCACAGCAAGTCGGGTAGAACCGCGGCCAGCACCAGCGTCCCGACCGAGACGCGAGGCGAAACCCGCTTGGCGGCCAGGCCTACCGCGACGTGTCCGACGAGCATTCTGCCCTCGCGAACCACAACTCCCGCGGCATGCCGGCCGGCCGCATCTTCCGTAAATCCGGCAGGGTGCGCGCCCGCGCCGAGCTGCCAGAGGTGAGCTTAGCGATCCATTCGGCCGCCGCGCCCGCCAGCAATCCGGCCAGTTCCGCGCGGCGGCGCTCCGCGCCCACTCTTTCGTAAGCCGCCAGCATCTCCCTGGCGAACGCCGCTCTGAAATCGTACGGGTATAGTCTAAGCAACGCCCGGTAAACACGTTTCACTTGCATGCCTCCTTCGCGAGCCGCGCGCGCAGGCGTGCGCCGGCCGCCCTTGTCAATTGCTTCATGCGGTCCAGCTCCAGTTGAAGTTGCCCGCGCCCGGCCGCGGTAAGCCGGTAGGCTTGCTTCTCGCGCGACGTGTCTTCCTGGTCGTAGCGCTCGATCCAGGCATCTTCCAGCAGCCTGCGCAGCGCGCCATAGAGGGTGCCGGTGCTCAGCCGCACGCGTCCGCCGCTCAGCGCTTCGATATCCTTCATTAGGGCGTATCCGTGGCGGGGCGCGTCCGCCAGGCTGGTCAGGATCAGCAAAACGGGCTCGCTGAGCGGTCGTGGCGCGACATGTCGCATTACGCCATATTATGCGGGATCTGGCAGACTGTCAAGAGGCTGCTAACAAGAACCGGCGTTGAGCGTCCAAGGCATATGCCCGGAATCGCAGAATTGCGTCAGGACTTCGTCTATGGCGTCCGACTTTTGGCCAAAAGCCCTGGTTTTACGTGCGTCGCAGTGCTCTCGCTGGCGCTCGGCATCGGCGCCAACACCGCCATCTTCAGCCTGATCGACACCGTATTGCTCAAGATGCTACCGGTCAAAAACCCTCAAGAACTGGTCGCCCTGACCGATCCCACCTCCTCGGGCGTAAGTATCGGCACCTCCACAGGCGAACGCGGCATCCTCTCGAATCGCGAATTTGAAGCCCTGCGCGACCGTACGCAGTCGTTCTCCGGCATGTTCGCCACGCAGAGCCAACTGGACAGGAACAACGCCAGCATCGACGGTAAAGCTCCCGAAGAACTGCGCACCCGGCTGGTCAGCGGCGGCTATTTCACGGTGCTCGGCGCCACCACCGCCATAGGCCGTGCGTTCACGCCCGCCGACGAGCACGGCCCCGGCAGCGCTCCCTACGCAGTTATCAGCTATGCATTCTGGCAGCGCCGCTTCGGCGGTTCGCCCTCAGTGCTGGATTCCCATGTCCGCATTGCCAAAACCGACCTGATCATCATCGGCGTGGCGCAGCCCCATTTTCTCGGCGAAAACGTAGGCGAAGCGCCCGATCTGTGGATCCCGCTCGTGATGCAGCCGCAGATCATGCCCGGCCGCATGTGGCTGGCGGACGACCCCGGCCGCACAGCCGAGAAGGTCATGTGGCTGCACGTGATCGGACGCCTGAAGCCCGGCGTTTCACGTAAGCAGGCGCAGGCCAACGTGGATGTAGTGTTCAAACAAGTGGTGACCGAGGAATTCTCAAAAATCAGCCAGAGCCAGCCGGGGATCCTGAAGCAGAGTTTGGTGCTGCACGATGCGGGCGCGGGCGTCTCCAGCCTGCGCGGCAATATGGCCGACCCGCTGTATGTGCTGATGGCCGTAGTCGCGCTGGTGTTGGTGATCGCCTGCGCCAATGTGGCGAACCTGCTGCTGGCGCGCGCCACCGCGCGGCAGAAGGAAATGGGCGTGCGTCTGGCGCTGGGCGCGGGACGGGCACGCATCGTCCGGCAGTTTCTCACTGAAAGCCTGATGCTCTCCGTGGCCGGCGGGTTGCTCGGCAGCCTATTGGCGGTATATGGCGTGCAGTTGCTGGTTGCCTTGGTAGGAGAACATCCCGGGTCGGTGGCGCTGGATGCGCGGCCGGACCTGCGCGTTCTCTTTTTCACCATAGGGGTTTCGCTGCTTACCGGCATCGTCTTTGGCTTGGCCCCCGCCTGGCGCTCGGCGAAGGTCAACGTGAGCAGCACATTGAAAGAGGCTGGGCGCGGGATGACCGCCAGCGGCGCCAAAATCGGCGCGGGTAAGATTCTGGTGATCGGGCAGATCGCGCTGTCCGTGATGCTGCTGATTGGCGCAGGCTGGTTCATCCGCACGCTGCGTAACCTGGAAAACGTCGACCTGGGCTACCAGCGGGATAAGTTGGCGCTGGTGGATGTCGACTTCCTTTCGGGCGGCTACTCGGGCAAGCGGCTGCCCATCGCCTATAACGAAGTGCGCGAGCGGCTGGCACGCATTCCCGGCGTGCGCGGCGTGACGTACTCGGAGAACGGGCTCTTTAGCGGTACCGAGTCGGGCGACAAGATCAGCGTGGAAGGTTATAAGTCGGAAAAACCGGCGGATCTGCACG
>Ga0070761_10000663_pt1 | contig 22153 bp, 14 predicted proteins | sample HubBroMetageREF1_FD_66724 | JGI IMG/M metagenome (GOLD analysis project Ga0070761, IMG submission 66724) | Reference soil microbial communities from the Hubbard Brook experimental Forest, New Hampshire, USA - Hubbard Brook CCASE Soil... | ecosystem: Environmental > Terrestrial > Soil >... | reverse complement strand
CCGGGGCCCATCGTCTCCGGGAGCCACTTCTTCCCGAATGCGCCGTTGTTGTGGACGAAGTGGATTCCGGCGGCGCGCGTGACGTCCTCGAAATGGACTGCGGATGGTGTGGCGCCCGCACGGAAGGGCGGCCGGCCGGCCCCGATCAACGCAGACGAGGCGATCGCAATCCCAAGGGCAGCGACGCACACCGCCGAAGCCCACCTGGCACCAGGGAAAAAGGCCATCAATCGGAGTCCTTTGCAGCACGGGCGGATGCGCCGCGATGAGCGGGCGCAACTGAGTATTTCTTGGGCGGCGATGCAGGAGCGGGCACGAGATCGGACACATGCTCGTGAATCGGTTGGCGCTCCGTGTTGTCGTCGGGATGCTCGCGCAGGTAGGGGCCTGTCAACGTTTGCGCCGATTCGTCGGCCTTGAAGCGCAAATAGCGCTTCTGAAATTCGCTGGCGCGGTCCGCTTGGTCCATGCCCGTATAGCAGAGCATCAGGTTGTAATTGGCTTCGAGATCCTCGGGGTCGATTGCAAGCGTGGCCTCAAATTCCTTTTGCGCTTCGGCGTACTTGTGCTGAAGGAACAGGATGCGGCCGACATCATCATGGACCACACGGTCGCGCGGGTATTGCTTCAGAACTTCGCGCAGGTGCGAGATCGCGTCGTCGTAGCGTCCTTCGCCGCGCAAAACTTTCGCATAGAAGAAATGTGCCCGGGCGAGATCGGGCTTGAGCGCCAGGGCGCGCTCGAGAACTTCGCGAGCAGATGCGAGGTTGCCCTCCTGCACGCGCACGCGGCCTATATTCACCCAACCGTCTGCGTTGTTAGGATCGATTTTCGTGATTTTCTCGAATGCGCCTGCGGCGCCCGTGAGATCGCCCTGAAGAAACAGTCCAATGCCGTAGTCGTTCCACCGCGTCCAGTCGCTTTGATTCAGCGCTTCGCTGGGAGCGGGCTCGCCCGCGGTGCCAGGAAGAATATTCAGAGTGGCGGTGTTTTCCGCCACCACGACGATCGGAGCATCAGGGATGCCGTGGCCGCCGCCCGGAATTCGCAACGTGCCGCCTGTGAAGACCCAGTGCGTATCGTCGAAGCCGGGTGAGACAGCCGGATTGCGCTGCGAGGGATCATGCACGCCAGCGAAGGAGAATTGCGTGTTCCACCACGCAAATTTCCGGTAGTTCAATTTCGCGTGCAGGTGCACGTGTCCGGCGGCGCTTTCCGGAATTCGCACGCGATAGTGCACCGTGTCGGCCGCGCCCGGTGGAATCAAATGCACGTAAACCACCGCGCGCGTGGCCCAGGCATTGCGCTTGTTGATGGGATTGCCGTGCGCGTCGATTTGCAGCGAGCGATAAAAATGCGCGCTAGGGTCAACGGGGCCCTTGCCGCCATCTTTGACCTCGCCGCTCCAGAAAATCGTGTGGCCTTCGTCGTCGGTTGCGTTCAGCTCGAGCCAGCAATCGTAGGCATCGACGGTGCCGCCCGGGAAAAAGTGGCCCACCTTGCGCGTGCGGACCACAACATCGACGCGATACGTCCCGCCTGCGCGAACGGAAGCGATCACGCGATTCAGCGGCGCACTCAGGAGCGCCACCGGAGTGGCCGACTGAGCGGCGTTGGCCGCCGGAATCGACGTTTCCGCTTCCTCGCCTACGGCGAAGGTGGTCTGGAAACCAGGCCCCGCCGTTGTGGCAGCGCCGGCGCCGGCCTGCTGCGGCGTCGTCTCTGGCGAGATCGCGAAAATGTCCACGCTCAACTGGTCTTGCTTGAGGAACTGTTCGGTGTCGTTCAGTTGCGCGTCGTCGCCATTGACGTACGGCAGGGCTGTGTTGGCGGCAGGGAACTCATGGGAATGAATCGTACCCGAATTGCCGAAGTCCTCCGAGTTCTTGAGCGGCATGTGGCAGTCCGCGCACTGCTGGGGCCGCGCGGGATAGTAAAAAGAGCGCGCGCCCAGGCCCGAAACGCCGCTCGCTTGCCAGTTGTCGTATTCGTTGAAGCCGCGCACCCAGCGATAGTGGTTCACGGGCACGTCGAGATGCACTTTGTGGCACGAGGAGCAAAACTCGGCGGTCTGGTTGCGCATGAACGGCTTCAAGAAAACGCGGCGATGCGGCTCGGGATTCAGGTCCACGAGAAAATCGTGCAACTGCCGGACGATCGGATTCTTGCTCGCCGCGAGCCGATGCATCACGGGATATTCCAGCTCGTAATCGCCCTGGCCCATCGAGCTTTTCACTTTCACGAACGAATGGCACATCATGCAGCCGAGCCCGGCTTGGCCCGCGGGCGTGTCTTCGACCTCGCGAATCGGCCGGTCGAACATGCCGCTAAAAAGCAGCGCGGGATCGTGGCATCCGGCGCACCATTTCGAGGGCTGAATGCCGACCGTGTCCTGCATGTACTCGATGCTCTTGCGGTACCAGGCGTTGTTGAACGAGGAGAAATGATGCGCGGAGCTTTGCCACTGGCGGTAGATGTCCGCGTGGCAGCGCTGGCAGGCGTCCGATTCGATGAAATAGTCGGCGGGGATGCGGCCGCCGTGCTTGGTTTGCGCGGAGCTGGGGAAATAGAGGCCCGTCGGGCCGTCGCCCTCGGCGTCCATGGTTGCGGGCGCGATCCGCGGATTCTCGATTCGGTTGGCGTGCTCCCACGGAACGGTCCGCACCCACCACGCGCCCATCGTGACGAGCACGGCAGCGATCACGAAAAGTCCGCCGCGAATGGCGCCTTTCAAATAACTGCCCGCCATGAATCCCCGCCGGCCAGCCCACGCTGAAAGGAGCAAGGCGCCTCCGGCAATGCACGAGCCAACGTGCGCAAAGAGCAGCGGCCAGTCGCTCTTGCGCGTCCCCGTGAAAATCAGGACGAGTCCGAGTACGCCTCCGAGCGCAAGAAGAGGCCAGGCAATGCGCTGCGCGGGCGACACGGCGGGCAGAATGGAACGCATCGAAAGCGCCAGGACGACCACCAAGACGAGACCCGCGGCCAGGTGCAGCAGCACCGCAGCGTAGTAGGGGACGTTCGCGGCGGGCCAGACGAAGACGTACGCGGCCGTCAGAAACAGGACCGCGAGCAGACGTGACCGGAGCCGTTTCATTGATTGAGCCTGGGTGATTTTACGTGGGAATTAGCAGAAAACAAAAGTCTTAGCTCCGGCAGCTACGGATTCTCGCTGTCCGACCGGCCGGAGTCAATAATAGTTTTCCGTTACGCCGAGCCGCTCATCAGAAAAACAGACGCGCGCTTAGCTGCATTTCGCGACCTGGCGTCATCGTCATCGTGTCCGTGCCGAACTGTGGTTCGTTCACGTACCGATTTGGCGTTCCCAGGTTAACTATATTCAGGGAATTGAAAGCCTCACCTCGAACCTGTATGCCCAGCTTCTCGGTAAGCCGGAATGAGCGAGCCAAGGAAAGATCGAGCGTTTGAAGGTCCGGGCCATAAACCGAGTTTCGGCCCACGTTGCCGAACGTGTAGGCCGGAGGCGCGGCGAACGCCCCAGGGTTGAACCATTCCGCTGAGGTGTGCGTTCCAGGTCCGAAAATGGCCTCGCCCGTGTAATTGGCGCGAATCGGATTCTCGCCGAGGATCGTTCCCGCGTTGGCCGTATCGCCAAAGACGGAAATCGTGAAGGGCATGCCGGTTTCGAACTGATAGATCGTGGAGAAATGCCAGTTCTGCGTGAGAAGGCGAGTCCATTCGGCGCGACGGTAGGCAGGCAGATCATAGACGCTGCTCAGCGCGATGCGGTGGCGCACGTCGCACGCGGGTCCCTTTTCCGCTGCGAGATCAAAACTATTCTGGGGGAGCACCGACTCATCCATCGGCGAGCGGAAGTCGGGGGCGTTGGTGAGGTACTTCGCGAACGTGTAATTGGCGAGAAGGCTGAGACCATGAGAATAGCGGCGCCTCAAATTCACGTAGCCCGCGTCGTACCAGCTTCTTGCCGTATTTGAGAGGAGATTGATGGCCGGTGACGTCAGCGTTCCGCCGCCGACCACGGTGTCTTTCGTCGGGAAGACGACGCCCGGCACAAAACTGACCGCCTGAATAGGCCGGCGAGGCCCGATTGCTCCCGGGCCCGGAGGCGCGTTGTTGATCAGGTCGGCTTGCTGCAGATGGTAGCCGCGCGAACCGATGTAGCCGACCTCGAGAGTTGTGTTCTCGCCAAGACTCTTCCCGATGTGCGTGTTCCACTGCTGGACGTATTCCGCGGGCGCATGCGGGTCAAACGCCGTGAAACTGACGGGGGTTCCTCCGAGCGACGTCGGGCCGAGCACCGGCGCGGCGAAATTGAAACCCAGCGCATTCGCCGCCGTCGCTACGTTGTAGTTGTTGTTCTGTATCGTCTCCGGGAAAACATTGGGGACGTTGTGGCGCTGGTTGCACCAGGTGTTCTGGTCCACCGGCGTGAAGAAGATTCCATAGGCAGCGTGGAAAACGAGGCCGAAGCGCGGAAGGTTCTTCGCAATGCCTACGCGCGGCGCGAAATTGTGCTTGTTGGAATACATGAGTCCGCTTGGATAGCCGTTCTGGCCGCCGATGAAGATGGAAGGCACGCCGTCGTTGAAGATCATGTTCGAGTTTGTGTAATCGCGGTCCCAAAGAGGACTCTCGAATTCGTAGCGCAAGCCGATATTCAGAGTTGTAGTGGGTGTCACCTGCCAGCTATCTTCCGCGAAGCCATCGATTCCCCAGTTGCGAAGATTCATCTGGGGAATTCCTGCCTGGACTTGTTTTGCGACGGGAAGGCCCAGAAGGAAGCTGGCTAGACCCGAGCCCGTGCCATCGTTTGCGCCGGTTTCGCTGGTGTAGCCGGGCGTGAACTGGTAGTAGCCGCGGTTCTCGAAGAATCCCCACATCGGCCAAATGAAGCGGCGGAAGCTGCCTCCGAATTTCAAGCCGTGACGGCCTTTTTGCCACGCGAACACATCGCGGACTTCGCCGACGGTGTCCCACGCGTGCATCGGAGTGGCTGCGTACGTGTCGCCCATTCCCGTGTAGCCCTGAACGGCGAACCAAGGCGCGCCCCAGGCTCCCTTACCCCCGTAGCCGACGCCCGTGATGCCGAGCTGGTCGACGATGTCGTTCACATTGTCATTCTGAGAGGTGTGGTTCATCGAAAGGCGCGAGAGCGCGATCGATCCGGTGTTGAGCTTTGTGCCAGAGAAAATGTGATTCCACGAAACGACCGCTTGTTGCGAGAAATTGTCGAAATTCGTGCCGAAGCCCGGCAGGTTTTGCGCGGTTGTATTCATCATGCTGGTGGTCGGCGTGAACCCGTTTTCCGAGCCGAGCGAATACCGCCCGAAGAGCACGTCTTCATTGTTGAAGACGTGATCGACGCGAGCGGTGCCTTGATCAGTGAAGTGGGTTTCGTTGCGCACGTCGAGGTAGTTATTCGAGTCTGGACCCGATCCCGTCATCGTCATGTTCGGCATCGGCTCGTACAGTTGCAGAAACGTCCAGGCGACCGGGTTGATCGGGGAACTCGGGTTGACCGTGCAGTTCGACGGCGTCGGATTCGGATTCGTGCACAACGCAGGTATGACGTTGCCCGCAAACTGAGGGCGCGGAGTCGCCGCCGAGGCGTTCTTGTTGTTTGTGGGATCGTAAATGTTGACGCCGCTCATGCTGAAGTCGCCGTTCATTTCGGCTTGCGTGGGAACGGTGAGAATCTGCGCATCCGCCTGCGAAAGGCGCAATCCCTCGTAGTTTAGGAAGAAGAAGGTCTTCTTCCCGGTGAGCGGCCCGCCAAACGATCCTCCAAAATTATTTTGGACCAGGTGATTGTTGCCCATGGAATCGAAAGTCGTCGCGTCGAGGGCTCCATTGCGGAGAAATTCGTAGACGGTGGCGTGAAACTGGCTCGTGCCGGAGTGGGTGACGATGTTGATTTGCCCTCCACCAGCGCCACCCATATCGGCCGTGTAGCTGCTTGTCTCAACCTGGAATTCCTTCACCGCGTCGGGTGATGGGCTAAAATTCTGGGTGTTGAACGTCGGGTCCGTGTTTGTGGCGCCGTCGAGTAGATAGAAATTCGCGTTGGGACGCCCGCCTCCGATGCTCAGTGCGGAGTTTTGGCCGGGCCGCCAGTAGAGCGGGTTCACGTTGCCTTGTTGCGCTCCGAATCCCTGGTGCGTGCCGGGAACTGTAAGAACAAGATCAAGAATCATGCGGCCGTTGAGAGGAAGCTCCTCGATGGATTTCGGCTCGACGACTTCGCCCACGCTGGCATCGGTAGTGCGGAGGACGTCCACCTGGGCCGTGACGCGAATGTTCTGCGCCCCGCCGCTGAGAACCAGATTCACCTCGATCGCTACATTTTGGCCGACTTCGGCATGCAGGGACTGCTTTGCGGCGGCGAACCCAGCGGCCGACGTCGTGACTTCATAGTCGTCGGGGAAGAGCGCCGGCGCTTCGAAAATGCCTTTGTCGTTCGTAGCCACGCGTCGAATCGCGCCGGTGCTGAGGGCTCTGAGTTCAACGGCGGCGTTTGCAACGGGCAAGTGCTGGGGATCGAGGACGGTTCCTGTCACGGCGGCGTAGTTGCTTTGGCTGCGCGCCGGCAGAGCCAAACCTAGAAAGGCGAACACAACAAACCATTTTGGCATCGATGTAATCGTCAAGCGGCCACCCCCACCTTCAAATTGTGATTGCGAACACGCGCCCCACGTTGGGAGGGAAAGTACCTGCCGTAAGACGAGCCAGCAATAGTAGAAAAGTATTACGAAGACTACCGCGGCTCATCTCGACGATTCGCGTGCTAGACTTTTGCGCTTGCTTGGGGCGCATCGGAGGGGAATTGGACGATATCGTTTTTGCGTCGCTGTGTCAGATGGCGAAGCGAGTGCGTGAGGGAAGCATTTCTTCCATCGAATTGGTGGACGCGCACATCGCTCGAATCGAGCGGCTGAATCCGAAGCTGAATGCGTTCGTGCACACAGATTTTGAGCGCGCGCGAAACGAAGCGAAGGCTGCGGACAAGGCAATGCGCACGCGGGCTAAGTCGCAATCGGTGGGGCGATTGCATGGCGTTCCGATTTCGATCAAAAGTTCGATTGACGTAGCGGGATTTCCCTGTGAATGCGGAAGCAAGTTGCGCCGGGGGTACGTCGCGTCATCGGATGCGCCGCTGGTTGCGCGGCTCCGCGCCGCGGGTGCGATCATTCTCGGCAATACGAACGTTCCCGAATGCCTGATGGCGTGGGAGACCGACAACTTGATTTACGGCCGAACCAACAGCCCGTGGGATTTGGAGCGCACGCCGGGCGGCTCGAGTGGCGGCGAAGCGGCGGCCATCGCATCGGGTTGCTCCGCCGGCGGAGTGGGAAGCGACGGCGGAGGATCGATTCGCGTTCCGGCGCACTTCAGCGGAATCTGCGGACTGAAACCAACACCGGGGCGGATTCCTTCCACCGGACACTACCCCGGATCGGCGGGACCGTTCGCGCAACTCGGCGTCGTCGGGCCGATGGCGCGCACCGCGGGAGACGTCGCGCAGTTGTTCGAAGTGATGGCTGGACCGGATCCCGGCGATCCCTGCTCGGCTCCGGTGCCGTTGCGGCGTTGGACCGATGGCGAGATTCGCCGGCTGCGCATCGCGTATTTCGAGCAGGACGGCATGGCGCCCGTTACACCGGAAACGGCGGCTGCGGTGCGTACGGCGGCGGAAGCGCTGCGCGGCGAGGGATTCGAAGTTGTCGAGTGGCAGCCGGAGAATCTGGATCGCGGATGGAAACTTTGGTGGAACCTGTTCGGCCGCGCGGGACAGATGGCGTTTTCACCGATGCTCGACGGGCACGATGGCGAACTCAGTCCGATACTGCGCGAATTTCGCGCGAAGGTGGCAGAGGAATCGCCGCTCTCCGCGACAGAACTTCTGAACACGACCCTCGAACGCGATGTGTTGCGCAACAGGTTCCTCGCGAAGATGGAGGAGTTTCCGATTTTGATTTGTCCTGTGTGCTCGATTCCCGCGTTTCGCCACGGCGAGCGGGCTTGGATGGTTCAGGGACGCAAGGTCGAATACCTGAAGGCGATGGCTTATTCGCAGTGGTTCAACTTGTTGGGAAATCCCGGTGCCGTGGTTCCGGTGGGCAAGTCGCCGGAAGGGTTGCCGATCGGAGTGCAGATCGTCGGTCGGCCGTGGGAAGAAGAGGCTGTGCTTGCGGTTGCGGCGAAGATTGAAGCCGCCTGCGGCGGTTTTCGCCGCCCGCCGATCTAGATGAGGCTAGGCCAGGCGATCCTGATGTTCAGGACTGCGGCGGCTCAGAAGAGCAAGCCGCCAAGAGCAATCAGCAATCCTCCCGCGCCGATCATTTCGTTGCCTATGAAAAAGCCCATCATGCTCGCGCCGACTCCCGCCTCGAGCAGCACGGCCAAACCGCAGAACAAAACGAGAAACTTGCGCAATTTCGTTTCCGTGAACGCGGCCGCCAGTACAACGACTGCAATCACGACCCAGTGCCACGCGGCCGAAAGAAACATTACCCCGAAGGCTGCCTGCAAGCTGGGACTCAAATTCGACGCGGCCAGAGCAGGAAAAGCCAATCTAGTAGCGGCCACGCCGTGGAGCGCGGCGCTTGCAAACAGCACGAAGCTTCCGAGAGCGACCAGAAGCCGCGCACCTTTTTGACGACCGTTCATCGAAACCTCCCGTGACCCAAAATCAGCTCGTAATGGCGCGTGCGAGCAGCAGTATCGCAAGCATATAGAAAACGAACATCAGCCCGAGGAATGCTCTGGCGCGGATATTGGCTCCCGCAAATTCTTTCCACACGAAAATGCCCCAGGCGGCGGCGACCATCGGCGCGGCTTGTCCGATGGCGTAGGAAATGGCGACGCTCGCGCCCGGATATTGCGCGGCGGCCAGGTTGAGCATGGTGCCGGTGGTCCAGATGGCGCCGCCGAGAAGACCCAGCACGTGGCCGCTGACCGGCGCGGTGAAAAATCCGCCGAAACGGACGGGGTCGCCGACAAGCGGCCTCCTCATGAAATAAACATTCCACACGAAACAAGACAGCAGCGCACCCAGCGTGAGAAACACAACCACGCTGTAGGGGCCGAGCGGATTGCCGTGCGTCATCGCGCGCGTGGAGAAGGGCGCCCAGAGTCCCATCAGCACGCCGGAAACGACGCAAATGACGATGCTCTTGCGAGAGACTTCTTTTCCAGCGTGGAGTTGTCCGTACGCTTTCCCGTCGACGATCACCGCGACGAGCGCGCAGATCACTCCGGCGGAGAGCAGCACAGCGTTTCCCTTCGGCTGCTGAACGTAACTGAGAATCACGCCCACAACCAGGGCAATGCCAATCGAAACCGGAAACGCCGTCGCGAGACCCGCCAAGTCGATCCCCGCAACGAGAAGAAGGTTTGCGAGATTGAAAATCGCGCCGGCAAGGAGCGCCCATCCGACGTTCGAAAGATCGGCGGTGTGAACGTTGTAGGCGAAGCTCGAAGCATCGTGCCCGCTACTCCCCAGCGTGTACGCGTACACAAGAGACGTGAGAAAAATTCCGATCGCGTAGTCCCAGTAGAAAAGCTCGAAGCGGTAATCCTTCACGCCTTTGTAGGTGTTGGCCCACGACCCCCAACAAAAGGCCGTGACGACCATCATCGTGAGCGCCGCGCCGAGGGTTTGTGGTGTAAACATCCGATTGCCTCAGGAACCGATAGCCGCGGCGCGGCCGCTGGCCTGTATGAATGCGGCCACTTCGTCGCGCTTGGCCATGGCGCGCGCGCCCACCTGCGTGCAGCAGAGAGCAGCGCACGCGTTCGCGAAGACGCCGACGCGCGCGAAACCCCAACCTTGCAGCAAGCCGTAGGAAAGGCCGCCCATGAAGGCGTCGCCCGCCCCGGTGGTATCCACCACCTTCACTTGGAACGCCGGGACGTGGACTCTCTCCTCGCGGCTCGCGATAAGGCAGCCGTCGGCGCCCAGCGTGATGGCCACGGTCGAAGGACCGAGATCAAGAAGCTTGTCGGCGATCGCGTCGTAGTCCGATTCGCCAGTGATTTCGCGAGCGGCAGCCTTACAAGGCTTGAGTACGTCGACGAACTTCAGCGCCTCAGTGAGTTCCTCCTGCGTGCCAAGATTCATTTGCGCGAAAAAGCTCGGCGAGACGTCGAGGTCGAATAGCACGCGCACTTTGGCCTGCTTGGCGATTTGCATCGCTTCCTTCACAGGCGCGATCGGGAGCTGCGATGCCTCGGTGTGGAAGTGCTTGGCGCAGCGGACGTGTGGCGCGAAGCGGCTGCGCACCTGATCGACGGAAAGCTTGCCGTTGATGTTGGGGAACATATAGATGCAGCGCTCGCCCTGCGCGTCGACCGGAATCCACGTCATCGTCGAATATTCGCCTTTGACGACCTCCACTCCCGAGAGATCCATGGCGTCGTCGGTGAACGCTTTCTGAATCAGGCGGCCGTTTTCGTCATCGCCGACGAGGCCCAGCCAGCCGGTGGTTGCGCCGAGGCGGGCTACTTGCGTGAGATTGTTTCCAGTGACGCCGCCAGCATGAATCTCCATGCGGCTCGCGCTGATTTTTTCTTCGGGGCCGAGCAGACGAGGGACGATCGCGAAATAGTCGACGCCGCAGCTTCCGATCCCTACTACATCAACATTGGCGGGCATGAAGGGCCTCAGCGAACCGGAGGTGCTTATAGTTCCCGGCAGATGCGCGAGTCAAGCGAAAAGCCGTCGAGTAGATCTGGCGTGCGCTCCCGAGATGGTTCTGACTCGAATGCTATAATCCGCCGATGTTCGCGCTTCTGCTGATGTTCGCGGTGTCGTTCGCGCAGACGCCAGCCACGCAATTTCAATCCCTCGTCGAAGAAGCTCAAGCCGCCGCACGCAGTGGCCGATTCGCCCAGGCGATCGCGAAATATCAGCAAGCGCTCGGAATCTCTCCGCGGAATGCCAACGCGGAAGTCGGGCTGGCGCAGGCGTATCGCGCCGTCCACAACTACGAAGAGGCGAAAAACATTCTGGAGCGCTCGGCGCGCGAGCATCCGAGGAATGCGGCTCCCCTCGCTGTCCTCGGCGATCTCGAAATCGAACTCCAGAGGTACGCGGCCGCAGTGCGGCATCTGAACGCAGCGCTTGCGCTGAAGCCGGAAGATGACTCCGCTCGTATCTGGCTTGCTGTTGCGTACAAGTCGAAGGGTGACGTGTCGAATGCGCTCGCTGAACTGGCGAAGGTTCTGGCTCGCGATCCGAAAAATGCGCTGGCGTACTACGAGGGAGCGCAGATCCATGCCGACCGAAACGAGAATGCTGCGGCGTTGCGCGACGCCGAAAAAGCCGTCGACCTGCAGCCGAATCCAGCCGGGCGGTTGTTGCTGGCGACGGTCCTGTTGCGGCCGCCGCCGGGCGAGTCGGCATCGGATGGCGTGAAGCGGTGCGTGCGCGCCGCGGAAGCGCTCGAGCCGCTGATGCCGGAACAGGCGAGCGATTCGGAGACGCTGTTCCTGCTCTGGCGCGCCTATCAGTGCGCGGGACAAAACGAACAAGCGGAGAAGGCTCTCGCCGAATTCGAGACCGCCTCGAAGAGCGACCGCGCGACGAAAGAGAATCAAACCGAAGCGAAGCATTTGGTTCAGCAGGCGAACGATGCCGCGATGAAAAACGATTTTCAGGACGCGCTCGATCTCTTGCAGCAGGCGCTGGCGAAGGATCCCACCTACGCGGCGGCTTATTCGCAGCTTGCGAAGCTTTACTATTCGGCCGGCGACGTGGAGAAAGCGAGCGATGCGATTTCGCAGGCGCTGGCTCGCAATCCCTACCAACCCGATTTTCTCTACGTGCAGGGAAAAATTCTCGAGAAGCAGGGGAAGCTCGACGAAGCGCTCGCAGCGTTCGAGCAGACCGCGCTGGTGAATCCCAAGGAAGCGGACGCCGATTTCGAGATGGGTGCCATCTACCAGCAGCGGAATGATCGCGAGCGCGCGCTGGCGGCGTATAAGAAGGCCGTGGAACTATCGCCGGACGACGCGGATTACCGAAAGGCGCTGGCGGCGCTGAAGTAGCGCGAAGACCGGCGGTGGTCGACGCGAACGCTCGAGAAAAGCGAAAAGATGAACACAGAGGACACCGAGAACTGCCCGAGGCCACAGAGAAGACCCTGAGCGCCGTGAAAGTGAAGTATCTAGTGAGCACTGGGGCTGGCTGCGGTCATCAGGGCGATGAATTCTTTGTAGAACTTGCTGAGGTCGAGGTCTTCCTGCACTTCCGCCGCGGGGCCGTGAAGAACCGGCTCCTGTCCCGGTTCCCACGCTACGGTGTTGCCATACGTGGCGTCGCGGTCGAGCGAGACGTCGAGGTACATCTTTTTCGTTTTCGTGATGATCGTCGGATCGAGCCAGGCGGCCGCGGCAAGTTCGTCCCACAGGTAACATTGATACGTGCACGCGGGCGCGTATTTTGCCACGTACTGCGCGGACGCGCTCGTGCCCTTTGCGATCTCCGCGATCAAAGCCTTGTCCATGCGCGTTTTGATCGAGATGTCGACTGTGGTGACCACGACGCGCGCCCACGGCGCACGCAAAACGCAGCGCGCGGCTTCCGGGTCCATCCAAAGATTGAACTCGCGATGCGGCGTCCTGATGAATTCGGGATCGGTGGTGACGGGTTGAATGCTGCCGCCCATCAGGATCAGTTCCTTCGCCAGCGACGCGAAGTGCGGGTCGATGGTCTGCGCAAGAGCGAGATTCGTGAGCGGGCCGCCTTCGTAGATCGTCACCTCGTGCGGGTATTGGTGAACTATGCGGACAAGGAAGTGGGCTGCATCTTCGTTTGCTGCTTTAAGGGTAGGCGTGCCTTCGGGCATCGGCGGAATTTCCCACGGTCCGTGGACGGGGTTGCCGAAATTCCACGCGCCCTGATAGGTGACTTTCCCATATTTCTTTTCCCACTCCACCACTGCTTCCTTTCTGTTGACGATGGGGAAGACGGCCCCTGGCAAGATCGGAATGTCGGTGCGGCCGATGATTTCGAGGAGCCGCAGCGCGTGCTGCACTTCTTCGTCGCGCCAGGCGTCGCCGGTAACGACGGTGATGCCGAGAACGTCCGTCTCAGGCGAATTGATCAGCGTGAGCAGCGCCTGCATGTCCGTGCCGCCGGGGCCGGCGCAATCCTGGTCGATGATGACTTTGCGTTTCTGTTGCGCGCCGAGAGGCGAGGCGGCGACCAGAAATAACACAAAAATCGGTAGCGCGAGAAGAAGCCCTCGCACCACGTTTTTGACCGTGGGGTAGTTTTGGCGATTAGGAGCAGGTCCCGATGTTTGTTTTGAATGAGATAGGGTGGCTTCTAATAACTGAATTTGGCGATTAGAAAAATGGGAAGCAGCTTCTGGAATCTGGAGGGCGGGTCGCCTGGGGCGACCGGACCGCTCAGCGGTGGGACGCGCGACCCGAGGTCGCTTCATAAACCGCCTGTTTTCTTCTATTTACTAACATCACATCTTATTATACCACGCGTGTCAATGCCTCGCAGCCGGAGGCAGTGGCCCAGTTTTCGATTACGCGACTTTTGCGAACTTGCACAGGCAATTCTTGCCGGGACGCCGGGCTGCATTTTCCCTCGAGAACGATCCGTTTCGCTTTGCGCGCTCTGCCGCTCATCAAAGCTATTCTGTATGAGCATGTTAGCGAAACTTCCCGTGTGGCACGGCAGTTGCCTATATGGCTGCAGCGCCGCCGTCACGGTGGTGTTTTGCCGGCATGCGAGACGATAACAACACGCGAGAATTTCCCCGTTCTGGCGCTCAGCCTTATTCACGTGCCCCTATCATCGGGGCGGCCTGCGGTTTTCTGCTCGTTCTATGCTCGATTATTTTGAGTTCGCACAGCTTTCTAGCCTTTTTCAGTCTCGAGGGCTTGATGATCGTCGTTGGCGGCGTGATCGCGGTTGCGTTCATCAGCTTTCAGGCCGATGACGTGCGCAAAGCGCTCGACGCTATCGTGCAAATGTTCAGAGAGCCACAGATCACCCATGAAAATCTTCATCGAGACATGACCGAGATCATCCGTTGGGCGCGCCTTATTAGAGACAAGGGGATGCGCGATCTTGAATCCCGAATCGATACAAATGGCGGAGGCGATCCTTTTGTAAAGTATGGGCTCAATATGGTTGTGAGCCAGTATGCCCCGAAGGAAGTGCGTTCGATGATGACCACCGCGGCGGACGCGTGCTACGAACGCGACTGCGTTCCCGTCGACGTGCTGCAGGCGATGACGAGCCATGCTCCCGCCTTTGGGATGGTAGGCACACTGGTCGGCATGGTGACCATGCTGTGGAGCTTAAACAACAACGTATCCAGCATCGGGTCGAGCCTCGCGGTGTCTTTTCTTTCCACGCTTTACGGCGTTCTTTCGGCGCGCATGGTGTATATGCCGGCTGCGTCAAAACTGCGGCAGGAGGTTGAGAATCGCCGTTTTCGCAACCACCTCATCACCGAAGGCTTGGTTATGTTGGTGAGCAACAAGACGCCGATGTATATCCAGGACCGTTTGAACAGTTTCTTGCGGCCCGACATTCATGATTACTTCCACGCGAGCGTCAGGTACCCCTTCAAAACTCGAGTCCTCAATCATCCCGATATGAAAATGGCAAGGCCCGCGAAGGTGCGTGTGAGAGCCGCCGGCGCATGAGTCAAAGCTGGCAAAGAAGGTGGGAACAGGCTAGTCATACCGACGATTGGCTGATGACGTATGCCGATGTGATTACGCTTCTGCTGTGTTTTTTCGCAATCTTTTTGTCAGTTTCGATTCCTCCGAAGGATGCGCCGCAGAAAGCGCAGATTTCGCGGCCCGTGGAGCAGCCTGCAAAACCACCGGATGTTCTAATGGCCAATTTGCCCCTCTGCGGTCGTCCCAATAACGATGAGGCGCTGATTCAACCCGTCAAGAAGCTGCCGGAATCTGCGCCCGATAGCGCGGCTCTAGCCGCATTGCAGAGCAAGGGCAGCATCGAACAGAAAGACGACAGGCCTCCAACACCGCTAACAGGCACTGCCGACGTCGCCGCCGCGGCCGTTCCTCCCGAGACGGGCGATAAGTCTTACGCGGCCCTGCTCGGAATCATAAACAAGCTGAAATCCCGAGGTCCCTCGAGCATCGAACGGCAGGGCAACAGGATCACGACGCTGCAAATGAGCAGCGCCGCGTTTTTCGACAGCGGCTCGGCTGCTTTGAGCAAGTCTGGAAGAGGCATCCTGAAGGATGTCGCAGCGAACATTAAGTCCGATAAATATAAGGGTTATGAGGTGACGGTGGAGGGCCACACGGATGACGGCCCCATCCGTACCCTCCAGTTTCCTTCCAACTGGGAGCTGTCAACCGCGCGGGCCGCGGCGGTGGTGCATTTCCTTCTCCAGCAGGGCATCCCGGCGCAAAGACTTCGCGCCGCCGGTTATGCCGATACCTTTCCTGTTGCGCCCAACCGCGACGCTAACGGAAGAACTATCCCCGAAAACCAAGCCCGCAACCGCCGCGTCGTCATCAAACTTGAAAAAATTGAAAAGACGCCCTAGGGACTTGACCGTGGCGAAACCTCAGAACTGAAAGCGAACGCCGAACTGTACGGCGAACGGAGTCGCGCCGGGTGAGAGTTCGTCTAGCGTGCGGTACGAAGTGCCAAACTGCGTGGAGACTTGCCCCACCTGAGGCAGGGACGTGAGCGCCGGGCAGTTCAACGAGATGCTATTCGGGTAGAACGTGCACGCGGGCGTCGTTCCCGTGTTGTAGTAATCGATGAACGCGCTGTGATCGGGGTTCGAGTACAGATTTCCGCGATTCGTCACGTTGAAAAGGTCTGCGCTGAACCGAAGCTGATAGTGATCGCCGAAGTTCACATCTTTCGCGATGCGCATGTCCCATCCAAAGTAGTCGGGTTCGCGGCCAGGATAGAGGGGCATCGCGAAAGGCTTTCCGCTGCCGATCTGAACGGTGGGACGGTCATTGGTACCGAAGCCCTGGTTCGTGACGCCGTCGCCATTTATGTCCGTGAGGATGTATGCCGGGTAGGCCAAGCCGCTATGAGCGATGAAGTTGTTACTCCAGACGAAGCCCCACGGCAAGTTCGCCACGAGGCCGGCCTTGAACTGGTGCTCCATATCGAGGCCATCGCGGCCGTAGTCGAGATTCAAGTTGAACGGATCCTGAGGTCCGAAGAAGGAATCCGTGTCGCGTTCGCTCGAAGCGTTCGAATAGTTTCTCGACCACGTGTAGTTCGCGAAGAACTGGTAACGGTCGGAGAAGCGTTTGTTCACGGCAGCTACGAATTCGTGGTAGTTCCCGTGGCTGAAGCTGGCGAGTTCGGTGTCCGAAAACAAGGTGCAATCGAGCGGCAAGGACGGGCCAAAGACAAAGCCTCCGTTCGTCGCGCAGGGACCAAAAGGCGCCGAGGCTAGAATCGTCCGTCCCTCGGGGTCCTCACTTGCGGCTGTGCCTGGCGCCGCGCCATTGGCCGGAACGAAGTTGCGGCCCCAAATGGTTGTGCTGAAGCCGCCCGTCCGCAAATCCCACGAATGGACGTAGATGTAGTTCGCTGAAACCGTCCAGCTACTCGAAAACGAGTGTTCCACGCCCACAGTGAGGTTGGAAACGCGAGGGTTGCGCAAGGCCGGGTCCGAATAGGTGATGCTCGGGCAGCCCTCGGCCTGGAAGCAGAGCTGGTCAACACCGAACGGCAGGGACGACGGATAGATATACGGAAAACCGCCCTGTGTCGGGTTCCCACTGCCAAAGGCTGGGTTTTGCGGCACCGTACATCCGAATTGAACGGGGCAGAAGAGTTGGGCGGCTATCGAGCCCCCACCGTTCGAAGCCTGCGGGAAGAAAATCGTCGGAGTTTGCGCGAAATACAGGCCCCAGGCCGCGCGGACCACGGTCGGATGGGGATCGCCGGTAACCCGCCAGGCCAAGCCTAGACGCGGACCCCACTGGCCGAAATCATTTGGCGTGCGCTGCGGGACAGGAACCGCCTTGCTATCGGCACCCTGGCCGATCCAAACTTCGTTGCCCGGAATGGGCGATTGGGGCTGGGGATTCCACGTGCCATCCCACCGCAGACCGTAGGTGAGAGTAATGCTCGGCTTGAGCTGCCATTTATCCTGCCAATAAAGACCCAAGCCGGTTTGGTAATTCGGATATAGCAGGTTGGCCTGAAAGACGTTCAGATTGTTCAATCCGAAGCCCTGGATGAATTCGTTTTCGTTGTAGTTGTTGAAATCGGCGACGGAATTGAAGTTGTACTCTCCGGCGCTCCAACCCGCAAAAACGTCCTTGCGGTCGGCGAAGGAATCCACATCGCCGCCGAACTTCACATCATGTTTCCCGAAAGAGTAGGAGAAGTTGTCCTGAACCTGGAGCTTCCCGGCGTCATTATTCGCAGGGAGATAAAAGCGCTGACCGAAGTTGCCAATACCGGTTATCTGAATTTCGGGGACGCCGGACTGGATGGGATGGCGTTTGCGAGTCTCGCCGCTGACTTCGACTCGGATTTCATTTACTTTGCGGCCCATGACAGTGGTTAGCGAGGCGATGCCGGCAACACCTTGATTGATGAAGTTCTCGGTGTTGCCGATGGCGTCGAAGGTCTCGGTCTGGCCCTGGCCGCCCGAGAAGCCGTTGGTGTGATTTCGAGTTCCGATGCCCACAAGGCTGAAATGATTCGCCGGTGTGAACTGATAATCGTAATGGCCGAGAAGCGTGAAGAAATTCTGATACTGGTTGCTCGAGCCTTCAAACGCGGCCAGATTCGGCACACCATAGCACGCCGGGAGCAGCGCCTGTCCAATCGCGGCCGCGCCGCCGCAAGCGGCCGGAAGGACTTCGGTGCTTCCCGGAACAGGCGGATTGATGATCGGGCCGGCGGTTTGCAAGGACGCCTCGCACGCGGCGAAATTCGGGGCGGACGGCGGGCAGAAAACCGTCTTCAGCGGGCCATTCTCGCGTTGAATGTCGGTGGAAACGAATAGGAACTGGCGATCCTTGTGGATCGGGAAGCCGACGGATCCGCCAAACTGATTCTGGTTATCGATGTTCGAGGGATTTCCCAGAGCGTCGTCAGCGGTCAGATCGCCGCCGCGATAGTACTCGTGGGCCTCGCCATGCAGCTGATTACCGCCAGATTTCGAGACGACGTTCAGCAGGCCGCCCGTAGCGCGGCCAAACTCCGGGGCGAAGCCGTTCGTGACCACCTGGAATTCCTGCACGGCTTCAAGCGGGATGGTGAGGTTCTTGGTCTCGAGCGAGCCGAAATTTTCGCCGAAGAAATTGTCGACCATGTCCGCGCCGTCGATCGAGAGGCCGCTGTAGTCACTTTGCTGGCCGCCCATGCGAATGCCGCCGCGGAGTCCGGGAACGATTTGCACGGAGGGAGTCAGTTGGGCGAGATCGCGGTAGTCGCGGCCCGGAAACGGCAGGTTTTCAACGCTGATCGAATTGACGAGCTGGGTGACGCCTGAAGTGGATGTGTCGAGGATTGCGCCGGTGCTCGCTATTACCTCCACCGTCTGCGTCTGGCCTTTGACCGGCAGGCTGATGTCGACGGGAACGGCTGAGCCGACGTTGACGATGATGGCTTTCACGGTGGTGGCGGCGAAACCGCTTAGTTCGGCGGTGAGCTGGTACTCACCTGGGGCGACGTTCTCGAAGTCATAGCCGCCGTCGGGGTCGGTGGTGAGCTCGCGTTTGATGCCCGTGGCGATGCTGGTAAGCGTGAGTTTCACGCCGGGGACGGCCGCGTGCGTGGAATCGTACACAGTTCCGCGGACGGCTCCGTTCTGCAGGTTCTGCGCGCGCGAGGCTGCGGCCGCTGCGAGCGAACAAACCAGCACGAACATCAGGAACGCGCTTCGATATCTCATCATTGCTCCCTCAGAAGTTCGAAAATCGGCACCCGGAGTCTAAGTTCGAATCCGAGTTGGTTGTCGAAGACAAGACGGTTTGGCGTTGCTGTGAGGGAGACGGACGGACGCGCAAAACACTCCCGCAAAATGTTCGCGTTGCATCGGCACAATCGGCGCCCCACCCAGAGGCCCGAAATCGCGCGTAGGCTAGCAGCGTGAGTTTGGCCGAGTCAAGCGCAAAGTCGATTCGGAATTTTGATGCGGCGCAGCACTGTTCCCGCGGGAAAAGGATTCCAAGGAAGTCACCGCACAGACGCGGAGGACGCAGAGAGAACTGCGCAGGAAGCCCAGCGGCGCATCCTGTTAGAATCGACGCCGCATGAGACCGCGGAACCCAATCCTTTTCGTTACGCTGATTGTTTTCGGCGTGATGCTCTTGGCGCGAGCGCAGGACAATCGCCGGCAAGCGAATCGCGCGAGCGATGCGCCGCTTCGTCCGCGGGCAAGCGAAGCGAATCCGTACGGCGTGCAATTTCGCGATGTGACGCGCGCGGCGGGAATTCACTTTCATCACGAGCGGGCCGCTTCTGCCGACAAACTCTATTACGAGACGATGGGCGCGGGCGTCGCGTTCCTCGACTACAACCAGGATGGCTACCTCGACATTTTCTTCGTGAACAGCGGTTACACCCCGTTCTTCCATCCGGCGCAGCCGCCGCAGCCGGCGCTCTATCGCAATAATGGCGATGGCACGTTTACAGACGTCACGGCTGCAAGCGGAATTCACGCCGACGGCACGTTTTTCATGGGCGTGGCCGTCGGCGACTACGACAACGACGGTTATCCCGACATTTATATGACCGGCTACCGGCATTCGGTGCTGCTCCACAACAACGGCGACGGCACGTTCACCGACGTGACCGCGAAGGCGGGCGTGGGCGACGACGGCAACTGGGGCACGGCTGCGGGATGGTTCGATTACGACCATGATGGCAAGCTCGATCTGCTGGTGACGAACTACGTGGCGTTCGATGCCGATCATCCCGTGCTGTGCGGCGACAATCGCCCAGGGTATCGCGCGTACTGCCATCCCGACAGCTTTCACGGCGAATCGATGCGCCTGTACCACAACAACGGCGACGGCACGTTCACCGACGTGACGGAGAAGGCCGGTCTGGTGAACAACGACGGAAAGAGCCTGGCAGTGGTTCTGGCCGACCTGAACAACGACGGCTGGACCGACGTTTTCATTGCGAACGACACGCAGCGAAATTTCCTGTACTTCAACAATGGCGATGGCACCTTTCGCGACGCGAGTTACAAATCCGGCGCGGGCTTCAGCGAAGACGGGCGGCCGGAAGCGGGGATGAGCGCCGATGCCGCGGACTTGACTCGCGATGGCCGGATGGACCTCTACGTGAGCCATCTCGATTTCGAGCTGAACCGGCTGTATCGCAACAATGGCGATGGCACGTTCAGCGACGACACCATCGCGTCGGGGCTGGGACAAACGAATATCTTGGACAGTTCCTTCGGCGCGCGGTTTTTCGATTGGGATAATGACGGCTGGCGCGATTTGCTGGTGACGAACGGGCACATCCTCGACAACATCAAGCTCTATCACCCCGAGGTTACGTACGAAGAAGAGCGGCGGCTCTACCGGAATGTGGGCCACGGTCGATTCGTCGATGCGACGAAGACGCAGGGTCCGGATTTTCGCCTGCCGCGAGTGGGGCGCGGGCTGGCCGTCGGAGACTTCGACAACGATGGCTGGCTTGATTTCGTCGTGAACAATAATGGCGAGGACGCGCAGCTATTTCGCAACGAAGGCGCTAGCGCTCCAGCGGCGCGGCGGAATCATTGGCTGGGCATCCATCTGGTGGGCACGAAGAGCAATCGCGACGGGATCGGGACGCGGCTGAAACTCACCGCGGGTGATTTTGTTAGCTACGATCAGGCGAAAGGCGGAATGAGTTACTGCTCGGCGCAGGACCCGCGGATCTATTTTGGGCTTGGCGAGCACGCTCGCGTGGATGCGATCGAGATTTTATGGCCGAGCGGAATCAAAGACGTCGTTAAGGATGTTTCGGCGGATCGGATCATCACCGTGGTCGAGGCGAAAGGCGTTTCCGACTACCGGTATCCGGCGGCGCGGCCGAGCGGAACCCGAAAATAGAAAGCGAAAATGGAAAAAGGCTAAGCAAGAAACGGCAAAAGATTACCACCGAGGACACGGAGAAAAGCCCCAGAACACAGAGAAACCAGCGGCTAGAAAGCGCCTAGCGGGGCGAGCTCAACGAAGGCACGCCCCACATCGGGCCGGGCAATTGGACCCCAGAAAACTATTCTTTCTGCGAATTCACATAGTGGCAGACGTCTTTCACGGCATTATGCAAAAAGCTCGTCTGCGTGCTGTACACCGCGTCGCCGCCGTGCCGGAACACCGTGAACTCGAAGCGGCCTACAAACCTCGCTTCCACCATGTAATCGGACTTCTTCGGGTCCGCCGTCAGCGAGACGTTGGGGCACTTGTCGCTGAAGTTCTTGAGAACGTCAGCGCTGGGGATATTCGATCCGGGTGCCAGGAAAACCTTCAGCGGCCGTGGGTCGGCCTTCATGGTTCCTGCGCATGCGAGCAATAGCAGAGCTGCGCCAAACAGAATTCTCTTCATGGATGCAATCTCCTCCTAATTCCGCCGAACCTTTCCCCATCTACAAAGACGCATTTTCCCACTGAATGGTTGCAGGCTGGAAGCGGGTGTTACGTGTTTGCAACTCCCACGGCGAGGATGTCGTTCCCGCGAACCTCCAGCAGGATGCGCGGCAAGGGACGTGGCGGCGGTCCCGCGAGGACGGCGCCGTCCACGATCGAAAAAAGGCCGCCGTGGCAGCGGCATTCGAGGCCGTTCTCGTCGGGGCGGTAAAATACCGGGCAGGAATTGTGCGTGCAGATGCGGCTGTAGGCCGCATAGCTGGCGTCGCCCGTGCGGACCAGGATGCAGGGAGCCACGTCGGTGGGGTACTGGAAGATTTTCGTTCCGCCGACGGGGATTTCGCCCGCTTGCGCAATTACTTGCGCGGGAGCCGGGCGCGAGTGGTACCACAGGCGAAGAGCGTATAGCCCGCCGGCAAGGATAGCGCCAATCGATATTGCGAGCGATTTCGCGAAGCTGCGGCGCGTGGGTTGTGGGCTTCCGGCGGGTTCAGCCATTTGAGTTCGCTTTATGGAATATCCTAACCTAACTGCGAAAAACCCAAAGCAAAACTAAGACAAAAGCTGAACACAGAGGGCACGG
>Ga0070761_10000661_pt1 | contig 22194 bp, 20 predicted proteins | sample HubBroMetageREF1_FD_66724 | JGI IMG/M metagenome (GOLD analysis project Ga0070761, IMG submission 66724) | Reference soil microbial communities from the Hubbard Brook experimental Forest, New Hampshire, USA - Hubbard Brook CCASE Soil... | ecosystem: Environmental > Terrestrial > Soil >... | reverse complement strand
TCGTCGGTCACTGCTTCAAGCGCCTGACGATGATCGATCTCACCTACGGGGACGCCGACTTCCACTTCGGCCGCTTCAGCGACAGCATGCCGCGGCCGGCGCCCGCCAGCCCCTGAGCTCAGGACGGACCGGAGTCCGCCAGCGGACGCGCGCGTGAGGCCCACCACAGCAGGCCCGCCGAGTAGGCGCAGTAGTACGCCGCCAGTGCCCCGAACAGCAGCATGGTGAGCGGCGTCAAGCCGTTGCCCGCCGGGGCCGTAAACCCACTGCCCGCGAAACGCCACACCAGCCGCACCACCAGCAGCACCGAGAGCGCAATGCCGATGTGTAGGTTCGGCGTATAGAAGCGGCCCTCGGCGGTCACCTCAAAGCGCGTGAGCCGCAGCCCGAGGAAGGCGAGTACGACTCCGAGCACGATGCCGACCAGCAGGTAGCTGTTCTCGCGCGGCTGGGTGTGCGGTGCCAGTGCCAGTAGGACGAGCAGCAGCGGCAACACCACAAGCGTCACCACGCTGCGCGCGCGCCCCAGGGGTTGCCGCCCGATCAGCCGGCGCACGCGCGCCTGCATCCGCCAGGCGATGAGCGCCACGAACGCGATCGTCAGGACGATATGCAACAGCTGCGGTGACACGCCGCCACTCTAGCGGTTGGCGCTGCGTCTCACATCTGTCAGTGCGCGGCAGCCGAACCGGGCAGCTGCCAGTTCAGCCAGACGCTCACCAGGCGCAGGCTGAGGCAGGCGATGCCACCGGCGAGCGCAGCCGTGGTAGCCGACAGGCGCAGCCGCCGGCACACCACCAGCACCACCGCGCCAAACAGCGCCGCGGTCGCATAGACATCGACCCGCAGAATGGCCGGCACCTGTGCCAGGAGAACATCGCGCAGCGTGCCGCCGCCCACCGCCGTGATCGTGCCGAGGAGGATCGCACTCAGCGGGTGGATGCCGGCGTCGAGCGCCTTGGAGGTCCCGGCGACCGCGAACAGCGACAGCCCGGCGGCGTCCAGCGTGACCAGCAGGCTGCGCGGGATCTGCAGGTATGGATCGATGAGGAAGGCGAGCAGCGCAGCCGTGAATGCCGTCACCGGGTAGCTCCAGCCGCGCAGCGCACTCGGCGGCAGCGCGCCCATCAGCACGTCGCGCATCACGCCGCCACCGAGGGCAGTCGCGAACGCCAGCACCATGTCGCCGAACAGGTCGAGGTGCGCGGCGAGTGCCGCCAGGCTTCCCTCCAGAGCGAAGACAAAGGTGCCGGCCAGATCTGCACTCACGACCACCGGATGCTGCCAGCCGCGGCCGGTGCGCAGCGGGTGGTGCGGCGCTGATTCGTTCATCCCTTGGCGGCCCCTGCCGGCGAGTGCGGCGCAGGCATTCTCGGGCCACTCGCCCGGCGGCGCCAGCACGCGTGCTAGGCTAGCGCGCGCGAGCAATTGGGAGGCCCGGTGCCGGGCGCAGCACTTCAGTCAACGGATGCTCTGAACGCGCGCCGGCTGTTCTCCACGGCGGCGGTCATCGCCGCGGCGACGATCTTCGGGCTGACCTATAGCCTGTCCGCGCCACTCATTGCGCTCGATCTGGACAAGCGCGGCTTCTCCGAGACTTTCATCGGCGCCAACGCCGCCATGCACGCGGTCGGCGTGCTGCTGATCGCGCCGCTCCTGCCGCGGCTCGCCGCCCGCTTGGGCGCGCGGCGCCTGACGCTCGCTGGTCTGGCCTTGAGCGCGCTGGTGCTGCTGGCCTTTCCCTACGCGCCGTCGGTGTACTGGTGGTTTCCATTGCGACTGCTGCTCGGTGTGGGGGCGGAGGCGCTGTTCGTCATGTCCGAAACCTGGACCAACGAGTTATGCAGCGAACAGGCCCGCGGCCGCACGATGGCGCTGTATACCGCCGCGCTGTCTCTCGGCATGGTGTGCGGACCCAGCGTGCTGTCGGCGATCGGCCCGGGGCGCAACGCCTACCTGATCGGCGCCGCCGTCAGCGCGCTCGCGATCGTGCTGGTGGCGCTGCCGTGGGTGATCGCACCGCCGCGCTTCGAGCCGACCGGCTCGAACCCGCTGCGCTATATGCGGCTGGCGCCGATCGCCATGGCGACCACGGTGCTGAATGCCGCCATCGAAACGGCGGGATTGTCGTTCATCGCGCTGTATGCCGCCGGCCAGGGCTGGTCCGAGCAGCGCGCGATGCAGCTCATCTCCACGCTCATGCTCGGAGCGATCGTGCTGCAGCTGCCCATCGGCTGGATCGCCGACCGGGTCGATCGCCGGCGCCTGGCGCTGGCGCTCGCGGGGCTCTCGGCGGCCGGCGCCCTGCTATGGCCCTACGTGCTGCAGCAGGGCTGGCTCACCTTCGCCGTGATCTTCGTGTGGGGCGGCTTGTTCGTCGGCATCTACACGGTGATGCTGGCCATGGTCGGCGCGCGTTACCGCGGGGGCGAGCTGGTGGGTATCTACGGTGCGATGGGATTTGCCTGGGGCGCAGGTGCGCTCATCGGGCCGTCTGTGGCCGGGGTAGCCATGCGCTGGAACGCGCTGTTCGGCCTGCCGGGTTTCGTCGCCGCGTCCTGCGGCCTGTTCGCGCTCTACATGTGGAGCTCGCGGCGCGCGACCTGAAGCCATGATCCGTCTCACGCTGCTGCTGCTCGGTCCCGACTTCATCCGCACGCGCTGGCATCTGCTCGCGCTCATCGGCGTGGCGTGGGCCGCCTTTGGAGCGGCAATCTTCGTCGATGCCCTGGACGGGGCGGTTTGGTTCCCGGTGCATGTTTTCGGCTACCTCTTGATCCTGGAAGCCCTGGTGACGCTGATGGCGACCACCTCTCATCTCGGCACGCGCACGGTGCTGCGCAAGACGCGCGGCGCGGTGTTCCTCGTCATGGGTCTTTTGATCATCGATCCGCACCGTGCGGCGGAATTCATCCTGGCGCTGTTGTTCGGTATTCTCATCGGCGTCGACGGCTTGCTGCGGATCAGCGCGGCGTGGGTGGTGCGCTTCCCCGGCTGGCTGGCCTCGCTGTGCATGGGCGTGCTGGAACTGGCTTTCGCAGTCTTCATGATCGAACCGTATCCGACCTTCTATGCCGGCACAGTGCCGTACTGCGTGGGCGTGGCGTTGTTTCTCTCCGGCCTCGGCACACTGCTGCTCGCGCTGCGTCTGCGCCGCCTGCCGGCCAACCTGTCGCTCGCCGTGCTGTTCGCGCGCAACCAGTCCCCGGGCGAATACCTGGCGGGCGACAGTACGCTCGCAGCGCCGCTGCCGGCAGCGGCGCTGCGCGCCCCGCTCGTGGTGCACGTGTGGACGCCGACCGCTTCGGCGAAGGATGTGCTGCCGCAACCGCTGATCGATCGTTATGTTGCTGCCGTGGATGCCAACGGCGTCATCTCCACCGGGCACGCAGCTCTCGAGGTGGCCCCGGATCTGTACATCAGCCATTACCCGGCGCAGGAGATCGAGCATTCGCCGGATGACTTCCGCGCGCTGCTGCGGGCCTCCAAAGCCAACGATGTGCCGGGGCGCTTTCAACCCGCCTACGCCATCGAGGCCGCCGGCTGGTGCGACTCCAGCGCACGCGTGCTGTTCGAGCGCTACGATGTGGCGCGCCTGCGCGCCTTCTGGGGCCACTATCGGCAGGACACCACCTACAACCTCACCAATCGCAACTGCTCGAGCACGGTGGCGGCGGCACTCGAATCGGCGCTCGAGGGCACCCTGGGCGCCGGGCGCGGATTGGCAACCTTCCTGCGCGCGCTGGTGAATCCCGAACTGTGGGTCGCCGCGCAGTTGCGCCGCCACGCCGAGTCCATGGCCTGGACGCCCGGCCTGGTGCTCGACTACGCGCGCGCGCTGCGCGTGGCGATCGAACCTCCGCCGCTCGGCGTGGTCACCCTCACCACGCTCACCATGAACCTGGTGCGTGCCGCGCGCGCGCGGCGGGAGTCGCTGGCGCGCATCCGGGCACGCAGCGCCGGCAAGACGCCGGCGGGTGAGCCATGATCCGCCTCGCACTGCTGCTGCTCGGTCCGGACTTCATCCGCACCCGCTGGCCGCTGCTCGCGCTGGTGGCGGCACTGTGGGCGGCCCTGGGCATCGCCATCCTGATCGATTCGTTCCGTGGCGTGGTGTGGTTCCCGACGCACCTGCTCGGCTACCTGCTGATCCTGGAGGCGCTCATCACGCTGGTGGCGACCACCTCGAACCTCGGCACCCAGACGGTGCTGCGCAAGGGCCGCGGCGTCGCGTTCATCATGATCGGCCTGCTGATCATCGACCCCCATCCGGTCTCGGATCTCATTCTCGCGCTGCTGTTCGGTCTGCTGTTTGCAGTCGACGGTGGACTGCGCATCAGCGCCGCCTGGGTGGTCCGCTTCACTCACTGGCCGGCGGCGCTGCTGGTCGGCCTGCTGGAGATCGCCGCCGCGATTCTCATCCTGGCGCCGCATCCGCTGGTGTACGCCGCCACCGTGCCGTTCTGCATCGGCGCCGGTCTCACGCTCTCGGGGCTCGGCACCTTGCTGCTGGCGCTGCGGCTGCGCAGCCTGCCAGCGAACGTGCTGCTGTCGCTGCTGCTGTCGCGCGGTCACACCATGGACATTCTGATGACACCCGCGCTCAGGGCGGCCGCCGCCGGACCCGCACCGCTCACGGTGCACGTGTGGACGCCGGTGGGCTCGGCCGAGGAAGTCGTGCCGCAGCCGCTGGTGGATCGCTATATCGCCGCCGTCGATGCTCACGGGGTCATCTCCACCGGGCACGCGGCACTCGAAGTGGCGCCTGATCTGTACATCAGTCACTACCCGGCACAGGAGATCGATCATTCGCCGGATGACTTCCGCGCGCTGCTGCGCGCCAGCGCCGAGAACAATGTCGCGGGGCGCTTTCAGCCGAGCTACGCCATCGAGTCCTCCGGCTGGTGTGTCTCCACGGAGCGCGTGCAGTTCGAACGCTACGACAGCACGCGGCTGCAGACCTTCTGGGGCGTGTACAGCCAGGACCCGACCTACAACCTCACCAACCGCAACTGCTCGAGCACGGTGGCGGCGGCGCTGGAATCAGCCCTGGAAGGCTCGCTCGGGCGCCGCGGGCCGACGCTCGCCGCCTTCCTGAGTGCCTTGTGCAATCCGGAACTGTGGGTCGCTTCGCAGCTGCGCAAGCACGCCGAGGCCATGGCCTGGACGCCCGGTCTGGTGCTCGATTACGCACGCGCGCTGCGGGTGGCGATCGATCCGCCGCCGCTCGGACTGGTGACGCTGAGCAGCCTCACGATGAACACTTTCAGGGGGCTGCGCGCGCGCCGCGCGTTCATCAATCAGGTGCGCGCGCGCGCCACCGCGGCCCGCGCCGCGGCCGGCAAGGTCGCCAGCAAGGGCGCCGGCCGGGATCAGGCTGCCTCAGGACCGCCCTGAAGTCGCGCCTCAGCGAAACGTATAGAGCAGCGAGCCGAGCCAGGTGGTCTGTGCGCGCGCCGCGGTGAAGGGACTGTGTGCAGCGTCGTTCTGCAGGTGCGCGACGGTCACGTCCAGGCCGAGCGCCCAGCGACGCGAGAGTTGATAGCCGGCGATTGCCTCGGCGTAGACATCCGACACTCCCGCGTGCGCCTGGTACTCGGGCAGCCCGGAGAGTGCGCTCTGCGCGGCCGAGACCGCGAAAAACGCGCGCATGTAGCGGCGGTCCGACCAGCTGACGCCGGGACCAAGGCTGACGAAGCCGCGCGCGGTCAGCGGCAGCAGCAGCTCCACGTGCGCCTGTGCGACCGTCCCCTCATCATGCCCGCCGATATCGGTCGCAGCCTCGACCCCACCCGACAGCCACGCCGCGAGCCGCGGCTCGAAGAACAGCTTGAAGCGTGGCGTGGTCGAGACATCGCCCAGATGGCTGAGGAGCGCGGAGTCCTTCGCCAGGCGCTCGGTGAAATCCCACTCGATGGCGGCGCCCGCCTGGGTGTTGTCATGGTTGTAAGCGTACACACCGAGCAGGTCGGTGCCACTGATGTACAGCCAGTCGTGGTATTGCGCCTCGATGTCCGGGAGCGCAAAGGTGCGCTGGCTGCGCGCCCCCGGGTAGCTCGGTGTGATCTCCACTGCCGGCCCGAACGCCAGGCTATAGGAAGACGCAGCGTCCTCGGCGCGCGACACGGACAGCCCGCCCAGCAGGGCGAGCGACAACAATGCAACGCGCGCTGCCTGCTCCATGGGTGTCTTTGGTTCGATCGCGGCCGGCTTTAGCGGCGATGATGCTAGAGAATCATCGGCACAGCGGCAACCGCTGCGCGGAACGCCAGCTGGCAGTGGAATTTGCCAGTGCGCGCGGCTTCTGTTATCCCGTCGCATGTCAGGGACAGTGCAAACAGCGACCCCTCATGGAATCAGCGCAACCGCCGCCCGGCTCCGCCGCGCTCCCCCGGGCATGCGCGCCCGGAGTGCACGCCGCTTGAGCATGTCGAGCAGCGCGCCCGAGGAGGCGTACCGCGGGGCGCTCGCGGCCTACCTGGCGCACGGCGGCCGGGCGCCGCTCGAGCACGGTGTGGAACTCGGGCGCGCAGCGCTCGCCCGTGGCAACACACTGGCGCAGCTGGTGGCGCAGCACCGCAGCGCGCTGCTCGCCATCGCAGCGGCGGATACCGGCGCGGCAGACTCGCTCGCCGCGCTCGACTTCCTCGGTGCCGCGCTCAGCCCATTCGCGGAACGCGAGCGCACCCAGCGCGACGCGCTCAGCGCCTGGCGCCACATCAACGCCCGGCTGGAGCAGGAAATCCGCCGCGTCGCACATGCGCTGCACGATGAATCGGGCCAGCTGCTGGTGTCGCTACACCTGCAGCTGGCACAGCTGGCGCGCGACCTGCCGGGTGCGCAGGCGAAGATCCAGGACTGCCAGCAGCTGCTGCACCAGGCGGAACAGCAGCTGCGCCACCTCTCGCACGAACTGCGCCCGATGGTGCTCGATGATCTCGGCTGGCTGGCGGCAATCGAATTTCTGGCGCACGCCATGTCGCTGCGCGCCCACATCCCGATCGAGGTGCGCTCCAGTGTCACCCAGCGCCTGACACCGGCAGTGGAGACGGCGCTGTACCGCGTGGTGCAGGAAGCACTGAGCAATGCCACGCGGCATGCGCGGGCGAGCCGCATTCGCGTCGAGGTCGATCAGGAGCACAACTGTCTGTGCGGGCTGATCAGCGATGACGGCGTGGGCTTCGAGGCGCACTCCGGCGGCCACGGGCGCGGCGGCCTCGGCCTGCAGGGCATGCAGGAGCGGCTGGGCGCGCTCGGCGGAACGCTGCGCGTGGCATCCGCCCCCGGCCGCGGCGCGGAAATCCGTTTCCGGCTGCCGCTGGAATCCTAGATGAGTATCCGGCTGGTGCTCGCCGACGATCACGTGCTCGTCCGCCAGGGCCTGAGAACCCTGCTGGAGGGCGCAGGGTTCCTGGTCGCGGGCGAGGCGGCCGATGGCCGCGAGGCCGTGCAGCTGGTGCGCACCGAGAACCCCGACGTCGCGATCCTCGATATCAGCATGCCGCACTTCAACGGCCTGAATGCCGCGCTGGAACTCGCCCGTGTCTGCCCGCGCGTGCGGCTGGTGATCCTCACGCAGCACGATGAACCACAATACGTCGCCGAGGCGCTGCGCTGCGGGGTCAAGGGCTACGTGCTCAAGAGTCAGGCGGCGCGTGACCTGGTGCGGGCGATCGAGGGGGTGTGCCGCGGCGAGGTTTACTTAAGTCCCGGCATCGCCAGTGCCGTCGCCGATGCGTACGCCTCCCCGGGGCAGGGAGCTGAGTCGCTTTCGGTGCGCGAGCGGCAGGTGCTGCAGCTGATCGCCGAAGGCAACTCCACCAAGGCCATCGCGGTGCGCCTCAGCATCAGCGCCAAGACCGTCGAGTCACACCGCTCCAAGCTCATGCGCAAGCTCAATATGCACGACACCGCCAGCCTGGTGCGCTTCGCCATCCGCAGCGGGGTCACTGAGGCCTAGACTGCCTATCAGGAATTTCCTGATGGCTTGCCCGAGAATTTCTGTAATCACTTTGGGGTTCCCGCTGCCTTCCGCGCGCCAGGCACTTCAGTAGCCTGACGATCAATGGCGTCGGCCGAATCTCTCCCCCCACGCGGTCAGACGCATTTCAACGGCCTCGGCTCCAGCTGAGGTCGTTCTTTCTCCGAAGGCTGGTGCCAGGACGCACCGGCAGGGCTAGGAAGCCCGGGCGGCGCGGGAGCGCGCCGCTGCTGGCAGGGCGCGCTGCTGCAGGGAAGCCCGCCGTCGGCGCATGGAAGGGCCGGCGGCGCGGGATGGGCGCCGGCAGCTGTTATGCTCCGGCGCACTTTCCGCGCCAGTTCCAGCATGCCGCTCACGCCTTTCCACATTGCGCTGCAAGTTCGCGATATCGATGAGGCGCGTCGTTTCTATGGCGGCGTGCTCAGCTGCCCCGAGGGACGCAGTGCGCCGGAGTGGGCGGATTTCAATCTCTATGGCCACCAGCTCGTGTGCCACTTAAATCCGCGCCTCGGGCCCCGCGGCCGTATCGATGAACATTTCAACATGGTGGACGGCGCCGGGGTTCCGGTCCCGCACTGCGGAGTGGTGCTCGAACCCTTGGAGTGGCGCGCATTGGCCGAGCGGCTGCGCCAGCACGAGCACGTGGAGTGGGTCGTCGAGCCGTGCGTGCGCTTCGCCAACACACCGGGCGAACAGAGCACGCTCTTCATCCGCGATCCGTCCGGCAACGCGCTCGAATTCAAGTCCTTCCAGAATCTCGCCCAGCTGTTCGCACGCTAGCGCTCAGCCACTGCCCTGCAGCAGCGCGGTGGCAGCGTCGATGCCGTCGCAGTACACGCCCAGCACTTGCGCGGTGACCGGAACGTACTCGCGGGCTTCCTGCCAGCGGCCCGCGTCGATGGCCTCGCGCACGGCCGGCAGGGTTTTCACACCGTAGCCGGTCAGCCGCCCGGGCGCATAGACGAAGTGCCTGAACCAATCGCGGCCGGGCAGCCCGCGGGCGTCGGTGAGCCGCTGCTCCATGCCCTGCAGCAGCGCGTTCAGCTGTTTACGCTGCGCGGCATTCAGTTTGCTCGGTGCGGCGATGAATGCGGCGTACGCCTGATCGTAGCCGTGTGCGCTTTGCTTCAGACGCGCGACGACGGCATCGAGCGGCGCAAAATCCATGGGCGGCACGGCCTCCTCCCGCAGCGGCGCTGCGACCGCACGGCTGGGATCGGTGGCCAGCTCGAAGGCCTTCTGATCCAGCAGTGGCGCGAGTTCGGCCGCATGCGCCCGCTTGTCGTCCACCAGCTTGTGCAGCTGCTCGACGTAGTCGCCGATGGTTGCGGCAAACTCGCCGAACTGCAGCGGCAGCACCTCAGCGTCGGCGATGCGCATGACCGTGTGACCGACGGTCTGTGCTTCCACGACCCCATAAGCGAAGCTCGGGTCGCCGAAGCGCACATAGTGTTCGAACGAGTCATAGGTCGAGTGGTAGATGCCGGCATCGTCGTCCTCGCCGCGATACTCGATGCTGAGCGTGGTGATGCCCAGGTGCTGCAGGAACGGTGTGTAGTCCGAGCCGGAGCCGAGCGCGCCGATGGGCAAGTCCACCCCGCGCGCGGCGATGCGGGCATTGCGCGCCTTCTCCTCGGCCACGTCGGCTTCGTCGTTCGAATCCTTCTCGTAGCCCTCGACCAGCATGTGCGCGCGCAGCCGTGCCTGCGTGCTGGCGTGTGTCTCCGGATCGCTGATCGTGCTGGCGACGTCGTTGAGGAAGTGTTGCAGCGAGTGGCTGCCCTCGGGGGCCAGGAAGCCGCGCGTGTTCTCGTCTGAGTTCAGATACAGCACCGCCTTGTGCTGCAGCTCGGTGGCATGCTGTTCGGCCCATTCGGTCGAGCCGAGCAGCCCCGGCTCCTCGCCGTCCCAGCTGGCGTAGATGAGCGTGCGCTTCGGGCGCCAGCCGCTCTTCAGCAGCGCGCCGAGCGCCTTCGCCTCGGCGAGCATCGCCACCTGCCCGGACAGCGGATCCCAGGCACCAAACACCCAGCCGTCGCGGTGATTGCCGCGCACCACCCACTCGTCCGGGTTCTGTTTGCCGGGAATCCTGGCGATGACGTCGTAGAGCGGCTTCAGCCCCCAGTCGGAACTGATCTGCAGGTGGACCCGCGCAGGTCCCGGACCCATGTGATAGGTGAGCGGCAGCGCCCCGCGCCAGCGGCTGGGGGCCACCGGTCCGCCGAGCGCCGCCAGCAGCGGTTGCGCGTCGGCGTAGGAAATCGGCATCACCGGGATCTTCAGGATGCTGCGTGCCTCAGCGATGCTCAGCCGCTTGGCGTCTTTGGTCGCGCCGACGCCCGGGGTGAGGGGATCACCCGGATAGGTCGTCATGTCGAGCACCGAACCGCGCTGCACGCCCTCCGCCGGGCGCCAGCCGCCCTTCGGGTAGGGATCCCCGCGCGAGTAGCCATCTTCCTTGGGATCGGAGTAGATGATGCAGGCCAGGGCGCCGTGCTCCTGCGCGAGCTTCGGTTTGAGCCCGCGCCAGCCCTGGCCATAGCGGGTGATGACGATCTTGCCGCGCACGTCGATGCCGCGGCGCGCGAGCGTCTTGTAGTCCTCCGGCATGCCGTAGTTGAGATAGACGAGCTCGCCGGTCACATCACCGTCCGCGCCGTACTCGTTGTAGGGCGCCAGGCCGTCGGTGCGCGCGGAGCTCGCGTCCCCCTCCACCGGCGGCTCCTTGAGGCTGGCGCTAAAATGGCTGGGCGCCACCAGCTCGAGCGCATGCTGCTTGAGCGTCGGGTAGAGCACTTCGAACTCCTCGATCTGCGCGTCCCAGCCCCACTGTTTGAACAGATCGCGCACCCACTCGGCGTTGGCCTTGTCGTGCGGCGAGCCGACGTGATTGGGCTCGGCGGAGAGCGTCTTCAGCCAGTCGCGCAGCTGCGCCGCATCCAGACCCTGGTCGAAACTGCGTTCGAACCCCAGCTCGCGCTCGCTGTCGGCGGCGCTGAAGCCGAACATGCCGCCGCCCTGGCCCGCAGCGCCCGCGCTCAGCAGCAGCGCCGCGGCCGTCAGTCCCCACATCCATCGCCGCAGCGTTGGCATCTATAGCTCTCCGCAGGCTGCACTCACCCTTGCGACCGGCGCCTGTCTGAGCCCGCCGCAAGTGCTCACAATTGTTTACGGGTGAAACGTCGGCGCGTTCAGCGCCGCGGCAGATTGTAGAGCGCCGCGGCCGCCTGCGTCATCGACTCGGTGACCACCGCCCGCGGCAGCGCGCGCAACGCCTGCGCCGCCGCATCGCCTGGCGCGTACCACAGCGCCGCACGTCCCAGCTGCTCCAGCGCGCCGCGGGCGACCGCCGCAGCGTCCATGGCGGCAAAGCCGGCGGCCGCGGCGGCGCTGAACGACAGCCCCGAGCGGCGCATGGCAGGGGTGTCAGTGAGGCCGGCGACCGCGCACAGCACATCGACGCCGGCGGGCGCCAGCTCTGCGTGCAGCCCCTCGCACAGCGTCATGAGAAAGCTCTTGGCGGCCGCGTACGCGGCAATGTAGCCGCTGCCGCCGAGCCCGGACATCGAAGACATGGCGATCATGCCGCCGCGGCCACGCGCACGCATCGCGCCGAGCGCCGCGTGCGCGAAGCCGAGCGTCGTCAAGCAGTTCAGCTGCGCGAGGGCGAGCGCCTGCTCCAGCGGCTCATCCAGGAACTGTCCGGCGCCGTGGGTGGCACCGGCATTGCAGATCAGCAGACCAATCTCGTGCGCGGCCGTGAGTTCGCGGGCGCGCGCACCCGCACCGCCCGCGCTCAGATCGAGCGCCAGGGTGCTGACCCGCACGCCGTGCGCCGCCTGCAGTTCGGCGGCGGCCTGCTGCAGCGCCTCGCTGCGGCGTGCGATCAACAGCAAATCGAGCCCGCGCGCGGCCAGCTGCGCTGCGAAGGCGCGCCCGATACCCTCCGAGCCGCCGAGGATCAGTGCACTCGGGCCGTAGCGTGCGCGGAATGTCTGCGTTGCGACTGACATGCATTGCTCCTGGCCGCCGCGCCGGCGTCGCGGCGCGCGGTTTCTCACGGGAAAATGTGCGCCATTTCGCACTCGCGCCGGCCGCCACGCGGGTCAATGCCCGCAGATGTGATCCGGCTCAAACAACCTCGCGGCTGAAGCGTGACCTGCATGGCGCAGCGCACGAGAGCCACTTACTAGGATGCGCTCCAGGGTCAATAGACCACCGTCTCACTAACAAGCTCAGGAACCGTCAACATGCGTACGTCTGTCTTCGTGCAAGCTATGCTCGCCGCGGGCTCTCTCGCCGTGCCCCTCATGAGCGAGGCCGCCTCGACCGTCTCGACCGGCACCGGTGCGCTCACCGCCAGCACCTCGGTGCAGTTCCAGATCACCATACCGCAAGTGCTGTACCTGCGGGTCGGCACCGGCTCGTCCTACACGACCGGCGTGCTCACCACGACGGCTCCCAGCGCGACCGACAACATCAACTTCGCGCCGACCGCCGCCCAGCTGAGCGGTGCTACCGTCGCCGGCACCGGCGGCGATCTGACGGGTGGCGTGGAGACCGCTGCGGTCATCGGTAACGGCGGCACCGTCACCCTCGGCGCCAGCACTCCCGGCGCCATGAACGACGGCGCCGGCGACACCATCAACTGGAGCCAGATCACCACCGCCTCCGCCACCAACACGACCGGCACCAACCTGCCGGCGCCGGTACTGGCCAACGGCGCCAGCACCACGCTGACGCTGAACGCCAGCAGCAAGACGGTCTACGAGGACGCCAAGTGGACCTACACGTACACCATCGCGGCCGGCTCGCCCCCCGCGGCGGGTACCTACGGTGGCGCGACGGCGGCGCAGAACGGCACGGTGACGTACACGGCAGCAATGCCGTAAGCGCGCGTCCGCACTCCACACGGACCAGGTGAGTCATGTCCCCCCGACGGCGCGACCTACACAAGCGCCTCGGGGGGACGGTTTTGCATAAGCCGGACCGGCTGGCGGGCGGCATCCTGCTGTGCGCGGCGTTAGGCGCCGGCGCACCGAGTGCCGGCGGCTTCGAAGTCACGATCGCGCCGGCAGCGCCGCAGACGATCTACCTGCAGGTCGGGGTCGGCACCTTCACCGGCTACTACTGCGGCAATAACTGCGCGGCCGAACCGCCGCCGCCGTACACGCCGACGCCGCCGCTGGGCACGCCGGGCAAGAACACCACGGTCAACACCGTCTCGGTATCAGTCGCCGCCAGCGCGGTGGGCAACAAGACCGCGCAGACCATGACAACCAACAGCACTCAGTCCACCAGTTTCTATGACGGCTACGCGTTCTGTAACGCCCCCGCGCAGCTCTACATCGGCGGCTTCTATCGCACCACGACCACCGGCACCGGCTCCATCAACGTGACGGCGAATGTCCCGGCCGCACTCACCGACGGCAGCGGGGACACGATCTCCTTCGGCAGCATCTCCTGGACCAGCAGCGGCAATGCCGACACCGGCAGCGAGCCGTTCCCGTCCGCGACCTTCACCCCCGGAGCGGTGCAGACGATCGGCGCGATTGCCCAGAACCAATGGGCCGAGAGCTGTTGGACCTTCTCCTACGCCAACACCACGGTGCCCGCCGCCGGTACCTATACAGGCACGGTGACCTTTACGGCGACCACGCCGTAGCCGCTGCCGCAGCCCCACCGCCATGCGCCCGCCTGTGCTGCAACTGCTCTTGACCCTCGTCGCGCTGCCGTGTCTGGCGAGTACCACGCGCATTGATGACTCCGCCACGCTGCCATACGCCGCGCCGCTCATCGTGCAGTGGGAGCAGGCCACACCGCGCTCACCGGTCAACAATCTCATGCGCGGCACGCTCACGCTGCACGTGAAGCTGAACGTCGCGCCGTGGCTGAAACGCTCCGGCCACATCTATCTGCTGCTGCCGGCGCAGCAGCCCGGGCCGCTGTACGTCAGCTGGGTCACCAACGGGCGGCTGCTGCCGGGCCAGCTGACCTCGGGCACGCGCGCGCTGGTGTACGCGGGGCCGATCACCGCGCCATTCATCGAAGACACCCTGCAGCTCACCCTGCAGGTGGACGGCACCAAGCTGCAGCAGCAGCTCTATCACGTGAATTTCAACTTTGAGATGGATCAATGATGTCGCCTCGTCTGCTGCTCATCCTGGCTGCGTGGCTCGCGTGCGGGCAGGCCGCTAGCGCCAGTGCCGCCGGCTTCGCCGCGATGGTGTCACCGCCGCGCTTCGAACTCTCCGCGCGCGCCGCCGGCTCACTGCGCCAGGTGATCTCCATCACCAACGGCGGCAGCAGCAGCGCCAATTACCACCTGAAAACGGCCGAATTCCGCATCGGCGAGGACTACGGGGTGACTTTCCAGGACGCCCTCACGGCCGACAGTTGCCGGCCGTGGGTGGCGCTGGAGCGCGCCGTAGTGCCGCTCGCCCCCGGAGCCACCGTGCGCTATCGCTTCGAGGTGCATGTGCCGCCGGATGCCCCGCAGGGCGAGTGCCGCTTCGCCATCATGATCGAGGGCGACGAACCGTACCTGGCACAGGCGGGCGCGCTCAAGCTGCCGATCACCGGGCGCATCGGCGTGATCGTCTACGTGCGCATCGGCGCCGCCAAGGCGGTCGTCGATGTCTTCGGCCCGAACGTGGTCCTGCTCAACGGCCAGCGGCTGCCGACTCTGCGCGTGCACAACAGCGGCGACGCACACACGCGCATGGGCGGCTTCCTGACCGGCACCGACGCCAAGGGCGTGAAGTACGACTTCGTGCCCTCGACGCTGCCGATCTTGCCTGGCGAGGTGCGGCCGGTGTACCTCTCACCCTCGCGGCCGGGCAATGACCATCCGCAACTGGTCTTTCCGGTCACGGTGCAGGGCAGGCTCGAATGGGATGACCAGAGCACCGAGCTGAACGAGCGCTTCGAATGAAGCAGCGGGCGAGACGCGCAATGCGCCTCGCAGCGACGCGGTGCGGTTGGTGGCTGATCGCGGCGCTGTGCGGGCCGCTGCACGCCCAGAGCGCGCTCGCGCCCGCGGCGCCGGCGGCCGCGGCGCCGGCCTACCAGGACCACTACATCGCCGGCGGCACGCTCACCCCGGATGTCTCGCCCGGTGAATTCGTCAACAGCGACACCGGCCTGTTCCGTTCGCTGCGCATCGACAGCGTCTTGAGCTACATCGAGCCGGAGGGCGCCAACGCGCCGCCGGCGACGCGCGAGGACGGCTTCATCCTCGATGCCCAGTGGGACACTGCCGCCTACGGCGCCTTCTCGGCCGACGGCGGCGTGCGTCTCGGCAGCTCCGACCGTCCGGGAGTCGTCGACTACGGTACCGGCTCGTTCTCGCTGCACCAGCGCGGCATGGCATTCGATGACGGCTGGCTGGCGGACAATGCGCTCGGTGACATCAACACCCCGCTCATCGACCTGGCGCATCTGCAACCGCGCTTCATCCTCTCACCCGGGCCGATGGAAGGGTTCGACAGCGTCTGGCACGGCCCCTCCGGCCTTGAGATCGTCGCCGGCGGGGGCGAGCCGGGCATCTTCGATGGCATCAAGATTCCGCTGTTCAACGCGCTCGGCGGCAGCACCGGCACGCTCGGCGCACAGTGGTCGCCGGCGCCGCAGTGGGCCTTCGGCGGCGAGCTCGCGGCGGCACGCGACACGCCGCTGTACTTTCAGCCCGCGCTGCAGAACGTGCCGGCGAGCGTCAGCAGCGAACGCATCGACTCCACTACCGGCTACCTGACGGCCGCCTGGCAGACCGGCGCCTCGCGCGCGCAGCTGAACCTCATCGACGGCAGCCTCGATGGCAACGGTAACTCCGCCGGCGCCTGGCTCGATGCCGCGCATACCTCCGGGGCCTACACCCAGAGTTACGGCGCCTTCTACATCGATCCCAACCTCGCCTGGGGCAACCAGCTGATGACCAGCAATGCCGAAGGCGGCTACTACCGCGTCGACTTCCAGAGCCGCCGCTGGCTGTGGGACTTCGACGTCGATCAGGTAGACACGGTCTCCGGCCCCAAGTCCGACATCACCTTCGTCAGCGCCGACAGCCGCTACCAGCTCACGCGCGATAGCGGCGTCGGCGGGGTCGTCAACCTGCGCCACGGCGAGGGCGACGATGCCTGGTCGGTGCAAGGCTATGTCGATCGCGCCAACGCGCTCGGCACCGGCCGCGGTGAACTCGACTACGCGCACGATTCGCAGCTGAGCGACTACACCGCCACGCTGCAGCAGACCTGGAAGGTGTCCGCGGGCAACCGCCTTGCGACCTCGCTGTCCATCGACCGGCTGCTGAGCAGCAGCAGCGCCACCTTGCAGCAGGACGCGACGATCGCGCGCATCGACCTGTACGGCGGCGGTGACCTGAGCGCGCACCTCTCGGTCAACGCCACCGTACAGTGGGCGCAGGCACTGCAGGGTGAGGCGGGCACCTCGCGCTCGGCCGACGTGTCGTTCATCTATCAGCTGACCCGCTCGTGGTCGCTGCTGGCGGACTACTACGAGAACCGCGTGGGCTCGTGGACGCAGCTGGTACTCACCTCACCGCTCGCGCCACCGACCGCCACTGCAGTGCCCTCGGCGGGTGAGCGCGGTGTGTTCCTCACGGTGCGTTACGAGGCCGCGCGCGGCGGGCACTTCATGCCGCTCGGCGGCATGCCGGGCGGCGGTGCCGGGCGTCTCACCGGCGTGATCTATCTGGATGCCAACGAGAACGGCCGCTACGACGCCGACGAGACCGGCGCGGCGAACGTGACTGTGATTCTCGATGGGCGCTTCTCGGTGCGCACGGACGGCAACGGCCGCTTCGTGTTCCCGGCGGTGGCCGCCGGCCATCACGTGCTCACCGTGCAGTCGGACAATCTGCCGCTGCCGTGGCAGCTGACCAACGCCGGGCGCACCGAGGTCGAGGTGACGACGCGCGGCAGCACCGAGGTCGACATCGGCGCGCTGCGGATGAAATAGCCGCTTTAGTCGATGACCGCCGACTGGATCGTGATCCCGGCGGCCAGCACGCTGGTGACCGGCGTACTGCCGGCGACCTCGAGCAGCTGTGCCTTCTGCGCAGCGCTCAGCGGACGCGCGAACGACAGTCGCCGCTCGATGTGCTCGCGCCCCTCGGCATCCCGCGACCAGCGCACCCCGACGGTGATCTTGCCGAGCGCCCAGTCGGCGCGCGCCGCGTGCTTGCGCAGGGCCACGGCGGTGTCGGCACCGAGGCTGGCGAGCAGCAGCTCGCGCGGCGCGAAGCCGGCATCACTGCCACCGGCAATCACCGCCTCGTCCGCCGTCAGATGATGATGGCCCGAGACGATCTGCTGGACGTGCTGGTGCTCATTGATCACGGTGACGTAGGCCATGGGCCGCTCCTTCCATGCGTGCGCGTCGCCGCCCCGGGAAGGTGCCGCGGTGCGCAACGCGCTCGAGCATGCTGCGGGCGACGCTGCTGACCGAAAGGCCGGTGACGTCGTCGAGCCGGTAAACGCTGCCCTTGAGGATCGCCTGGGCCGCCCGCAGTCCGCTGCGGATGGCAGGTCCGATGCCCTCGCCCAGATCGCGCGTGGCCAAGCCGGCAGCATCCCCGGTAATGAAGGCATTGTCGCGCCGGACCACCGCCACCTTGCCGCGCAGAAAGTAGCTGTAGCCGGTCGGGTCATACTGCGCCCCGGGCGAGAGGCGACTGCCGAGCATGGCGGCGAGGCGCCCCCAGTGCTCGCGGATGTCCTGGCCGCCCTGCTTCATGCGCGTGGCGATGCCGCCGACGCCGACATTCAGCCAGCCGCGCTCCTTGGGCACGTACCACGAGTAACCGGGCAGCCCGTGCTCGAAGAACCACAGGTGGCAGTCAGAATCCTGCCAGTCGTACTGGATCTCGTGTTCCAGCGTGACAATCTGCAGCTCGCTGGCGCGCGGATTCAGCTCGCGGAACAGCTCGCGGTAGACCGGACAGCGGGTGCCGCCCGCGCCGATCAGATAGCGGCAGCGGTACGCGCCGTCGATGACATAGCCGTCGCCGTCGGCGCTGATGTGGCGCACGTTGTGCTGCTGCAGCGGAGCGCCCGAACGCTCGAGCAGCCAGGCGTCGAACTCGACGCGGCGGATCGAGTGCTGTACGCAGGCCACCGGCACGTGCAGCCGGCCGATGTGCACGCGCAGGCGCGGGAACGTGAGCAGCCGGTGCGGGTAGCTGCACAGGTCCATTTCCAGCTCGCGCACCACCTCCGGCGTGATCCAGCCGGCACACAGCTTCAGGCGGGGGAAACGCTCGCGGTCGAGCACCAGCACGTCGACGCCCGCGCGCTGCAGTTTCCAGGCGGCGGTCGACCCGGCCGGTCCACCACCGACGATGAGCACGTCACAGCTGCGCATGCGGCTCAGCGGTTGTAAAGATGCGCGCGCGTCCAGGGCACGTCGTTGCTCACTCCGGGCGCGAACAACACCTGGAACAGTTGCAGCGTGCCGGTGGTGAACGCCGCCACTGAGCCGGCGAGGTACAGGCGCCACATGCGCACGAAACGCTCATCGAACATGGTGCGCACGCGCTCGGAAGCCAGGTCGTACAGCCCGAGCCAATGACGCAGCGTCAGCGCGTAGTGCAGCCGCAGATTCTCGACGTCGAGCACCGACAGGTCCCAGGGTTCGAAGATGCCGGCCATCTGGCCAAGTGAGGGCGGGTACGCACCGGGGAAGATGCGCCGCTCGATCCAGGGCTGCAGCGGCGCCGGGAAGTTGCGGCCGATCGAGTGGATCAGGCCGCGCCCCTGCTCGCCCAGGCAGCGCTGCGCGACGCCGCCCAGCGCGGGGTAATTCTTCACGCCGACGTGCTCGAGCATCCCGACCGAGACGAAGGCGTCGTAACGGCCGCTCATGTTGCGGTAATCATCGAGCACGTACTCGACCTGAGAGCCGAGGCCCTCGCGCTGCGCCCGCGCGCGGGCAAAGGCCACCTGTTCGCGCGAGATGTTGAAGGCGCGCACGCGCACCCCGTAGTGCTGCGCCATGTGCAGCGCCAGAGTGCCCCAGCCGCAACCGGCCTCGACGACACTCTCCCCGGGCTGCAGCCGCAGCTTGCGGCACACGTGGTCCATCTTGGCGATCTGCGCCTGATCGAGGCTCGCCTCCGGCGTCGGGTAATAGGCACAGGTGTACGCCATGGTGCTGCCGAGCCAGAGCGCGTAGAACTCGTTGCCGAGGTCATAGTGATGATGGATGTTGTCGCGCGAACCGCTGAGGGAGTTGGCGCGCGGACGGTGCAGCACCCCCAGTGCGCGCCGCAGCAGCGAGGGACGCCGGCCCCCGCCGCGGGATGCGTGATAGATCGCTTCCAGCAGCGTCACCAGATCACCGTCGATGACCACACTGCCGTCGCTGTAGGCATCGCCAAAGCGTAGCCACGGGTCCGCCAGCAGCCACAGCAGCGTCGCGCGGCTGGCAAAGGTGACCCGCGCCACGGCGCCGGCCACATCGCCCACACAAGCGCCGTCCTTGACGGCGAACTGCACCGGGGGCGAGCCCAAAAGTCCGAACAGGTGCGACAGCAGCCAGCGGTCGGACCTCTTCGCATGTGCGAGCGCCTCCGGTGGCAGCTCGGGGAGTTGCGCATTCTGCGGCCGCGCGGTCGCGGTGCGTTCCGGGGCGGTAGCCAGGCTCTGCTCGCAGGCGTTCACGGCACACCTTATTCTTAAAGTGGAGAAACGTTAATTTAGCACGGGCGGCGGCCCGCACCGCCAACCGGTCTCGCAAGCGTGGCCGTCGCAGCGGTGCAGGGGCCAGCTTGGCGAGCACGCCCGCACGCTAACAGGCCGAATGCAGGCATTTCAACGTGCGGCCGGCGCCAGGGCTTGGTTCAGCACGCTCGCCAGGCGTGCCCCCGCCAGCACAGGCGTTTGCGTACCACGAGCTCAGCGCTGTCCTGGTAGTCGCCGTCCAGCACGACGATGCCCGGCGGTACACGGCCACAGGCAAATCCCGGGTAGCGATAGGCGAGGTTACGCGCCAGATTGTTGGACTCGCGCGCCCAGCTGTCAGGGGTGCCCTGGCCGACCGCGGCTGCCATGCGCCGCGCCTCCGCAGCGAACACGCCGATGTCTGCGGGGGGCTGCTGATGCCCGCGGGTGCGCACGCCGGCGAGCGCCACCTGCACGCGGTTGCCGCCGCGATCGTTGTTGTCGGCGGCATGCAACGGCTGATGCAGATCAGCGACCAGATGCACCACCCACTTCAATGACTCGTTGCGCTCGCGTGGCGGTGTTCGCGGGTCGGCGAGCAGTGCCATGAGGCGCGGCAGCTGCCCGCTGTTGCATTGCCCGCCGGGACAGTATTGCGACTGCGGCGCGCTGCCGCAGATCGGCACATCGTCGTAGTGCCAGGCCGGGCGCGCCGCGGGGGTGCCGTTGAGCTCATCGGCCCACACCGAGACCGCCGCCAGCGTGGTGCGACCGGACGGGTTGCCGAACTTGTCCAGGCCAGCGCTCAGCAGCTGGTTCAACACCGCCTGCGCCTGCGGTGTCAGCAGCCGCTCGGCGATCGCGCCGACCGTACGATGTCCCTGCGGCCCCACGCCCACGACGGCAGACATACCGCCGTGCACAGCCACGCCACCACCCGCGCGGTCCGTTTCATCGCTGCTCCGCTGGCCACCAACGCTGCCAGTATTCACGCGATGCGAGGCGGTATTCAACCGCGTAGACTTGCGCGCCTGCGCGGCTCGGCCGCAACTTCTGTGGAACCAACAATATGACAGCCATTCGCAGCGCGCTGTGGCGCGCGTCGATTCTCGTCCTCGGCTGTGGCTGGCTCGCCGGCACCCTGGCCGCGGACGCCAGCCACGGTGTGGACGTCGCGGGGATGGACCGCGCCGTGCTGCCGGGCGATGACTTCTTCCGCTACAGCAACGGCACCTGGCTGAAGAATACCGAGATCCCCGCCGACCGCAGCTCCTGGGGTCCGGATGAGCAGCTGAGCGAACTCACCGCGCAGCGAACCGCGGATCTGATCCGCGCGGCCGCCGCCTCCAGCGCGCCCGACACGGAAGCCCGCAAGATCGGTGACTACTACGCGACTTTCATGGACGAGGAGGCGATCGAAAAAGCCGGACTCACGCCACTGGCAGCCGGGTTCAAGGCCATCGACGCCATCAACGACCGCACTGCACTGGCGCAGGCGTTGGGGCGGCAGTTGCGCGCCGACGTCGACGTGCTCAACGCCACCAGCCTGCATACCGAGAACTTCCTCGGTCTGTGGGTGGCGCAGGACCTGGATGATCCGACCCGCTATTCGCCGTTCCTGCTGCAGGGCGGCCTCGGCTTGCCCGACCGCGACTATTACCTCAACCCGGCGCCGAAAATGGCGGAACTGCGCAGCAAATACCAGGCGCATATCGCCGCGCTGCTGACACTAGCGCAGCAGCCGCAGCCGCAGCAGGCGGCCGCGCGCATCTTCGAGCTCGAGCGGCACATGGCCGAAGCGCACCTGGACCGGGCGCAGTCGGAGGAAGTGCTCAAAGGTAACAACCACTGGGCGGCAGCGGAGTTCGCCCAGCGCGCTCCGGGTCTCGACTGGAAGGCGTTCTTCGCGGCCGCGGGGCTTGGCGCGCAGCCGCGCTTCGTCGTCTGGCAGCCGCGCGGACTCATCGGACAGTCGGCGCTCACCGCGAGCGTGCCGCTCGCCACCTGGAAGGAGTATCTGCGCTTTCGCCTGCTCGAGGATGGCGCGAACTATCTGCCCAAGGCGTTCGTCGACGAGCGGTTCGCGTTTTACGGCCACACGCTCTCGGGTACGCCGCAGCTGCGCCCGCGCTGGAAGCGCGCGATCAGTGCCACCAATGACGCGCTTGGCGAGGCGGTCGGCAAGCTGTATGTGGCGCGCTATTTCCCGCCGGCCGACAAAGCGCGCGCGCAAGCCCTGGTGCACAACCTGCTGGCGGCCTTTGCCACGCGCATCGATCATCTGGAATGGATGGCGCCGGAGACGCGCGCCAAGGCCAAAGCGAAGCTCGCCGCGCTCAGAGTGGGCGTCGGTTACCCGGATCACTGGATCGATTACTCGGCGCTGACGGTGCAGCGCGGGGACGCTTACGGCAACTATCAGCGCGCCGAGCTGTTCGAGCTGCAGCGTAATCTCGCCAAGCTCGGCAAGCCGGTGGATCGCGGCGAGTGGGTGATGGTCCCGCAGCTGGTCAACGCGGTGAACCTGCCGGCGAT
>Ga0070761_10000660_pt1 | contig 22195 bp, 16 predicted proteins | sample HubBroMetageREF1_FD_66724 | JGI IMG/M metagenome (GOLD analysis project Ga0070761, IMG submission 66724) | Reference soil microbial communities from the Hubbard Brook experimental Forest, New Hampshire, USA - Hubbard Brook CCASE Soil... | ecosystem: Environmental > Terrestrial > Soil >... | reverse complement strand
GTCGGCCGGCAGCCCGCGCGCCTTCTCGATAAACCGCTCACTACTAGCCGGCACCGCCAGACACGACCGCCGCACCCGATACCCTCGCTCCACCCCAGAACCCTAACGCCCCTCCCCGTGAGCCAAAGGAGGCGAGCAGGGAAAACAGAGCGCCCGGAGGCGAGCGGGACGACAGAGCGAGAAGAAAACACAGCTGCGGATACCACGTTTCGTTAGGGAAATTAGGCTGAACGAACGTGGGTTCGTAGCATGAACTCATGAGTTCCCAGCCGACCGCCGAGCAGGTGTCCAAAGCCCTGGACGGCGTGAACGATCCCGAGATCCGACGACCCATCACCGAACTCGGCATGGTCAAGGGCATCGACATCGCGCCGGACGGGACGGTGCGCGTGCAGGTGTGGCTGACCGTCGCGGGATGCCCGCTGCGGGACACCATCATCCGGGAGGTCACCGCGGCGGTCGGCAAGCTGCCCGGCGTGTCCTCGGTCCGCGTGGACCTGGACGTGATGAGCGACGAGCAACGGCAGGCCTTGCAGACCCAGCTACGCGGCGGGCGGCCCGAGCCGCAGATCCCGTTCGCCCAGCCGTCCTCGCTGACCCGCGTCTACGCGGTGGCCAGCGGCAAGGGCGGGGTGGGCAAGTCGTCGGTCACGGTCAACCTGGCCGCGGCGCTCGCCGCCGCGGGCCACAAGGTCGGCGTGGTGGACGCCGACATCTACGGCCATTCGGTGCCGCGGATGCTGGGCGTCACCGGCCGGCCGACGCCGGTCGAGAACATGATCATGCCGCCGTCGGCGCACGACGTGAAGGTCATTTCCATCGGCATGTTCACCAAGGGCAACACGCCCGTGGTGTGGCGCGGGCCGATGCTGCACCGGGCCCTGCAGCAGTTCCTGGCCGACGTGTACTGGGGCGACCTGGACGTACTGCTACTCGACCTGCCCCCCGGCACCGGCGATATCGCCATCTCGGTGGGGCAGATGCTCCCAACGGCCGAGCTGCTGATCGTGACCACCCCGCAGCTGGCCGCCGCGGAGGTGGCCGAGCGGGCCGGGGCGATCGCGTCGCAGACCCATCAGCGGATCGCCGGGGTCATCGAGAACATGTCCTACCTGGTCTGCGCGCACTGCGGGGAGCAGACGGAGGTCTTCGGGTCCGGCGGCGGGGCTTCGGTCGCGGACGCGCTCGGCCGGCTGACCGGGGCGCAGGTGCCGCTGCTCGGGCAGATACCGCTCGATGTGCGGCTGCGCGAAGGCGGCGACGCCGGGATCCCGCTGGTGCTCGGCGAGCCCGACTCCCCCGCGGCGCTCGCGCTGAAGAAGATCGCGGACGAGCTCGGCGCCCGGAGCCGCGGCCTGGCCGGCCGTCAGCTCGGCCTCATGCCGCGCTGAGTTCCGGATCGGTCCGGACGCTACGTCGCGTCGGGGTCGTAGGGGGCGCGCTCCCCGGGAGCGAGCAGCGTGGTGCTGGTCCGGGCGGGGCGGGTGCCCTGCGCGGTGCTCGCGGCGTTCCCGTTGCCCCCGTTCAGGTCGTCGAACAGGTGCTTCTGCACGAACCGCTTGGGATTGAGATCCTCGATCTCGAAGTCGGAGAACTCCGGCCCGAGACCTTCCCGCAGGTCGTTCTTGGCGCCTTCGGCGATCCTGCGCAGGTCTCGCAGGGCCCGCCCGGCCTGGGCGGCCATCTTCGGTAGCTCGTTCGGTCCGAAGACGATCAGCGCGATCACCGCCAGGACAAGCAGCTTGGAAATGTTCAGATCGAACACGCTCAGTTCTCCGTCGCGCTGGTGAGGTCACGCACTCGCATGTCCACTTTAGACCGTGCCAGCGTAATCCGGGTCATCGGAACGGGTTGACCCAGGACGCCAGCCGGGAGAAGCCGCGCGACATCCGCTTCCAGAAGCCGGGCGGCGTGTCATGCGGCAGCACGCCGATCACGTCGTCCACCGTCTGGGCCGGCGCGTCGGCCATCACCGTGTACACCATGCCGCGGCTGGCCCAGGTCAGCGAGCGCTGATCCGGCTCCGCGGCGTAGATCGCGTGGCCGGCCACGGTGATCTTCTGCCAGCCGGCCAGCTTGGCGGCCAGGTTCCCGCGCTGCTCGAACAGTGAGACGACCGACAGACCATCCGAATAACCCAGGTCCAGTACGGCTCCGGTGCTGGTCTGGGTCTGGGCGCCGGTGAACAGCGACAAGCCGCCGGGCAGATCGGGCGGGACCAGCCAGCCGCGGGCGCGCAGGGCGAGGAGCTGACGGGCCGGGAGCGGGGCGGTCCACGGGCCCTGCGGATCGGCCGGCCCGCCGGCCGGCGCGGAGACCGGGGCCTGGTTCTCGAACTGGACGTTGATAAACACGTCTTCGCTGATCAGGTGGGCGGTGGAGTCGAATACCTCGCGCTCGAGCGGCAGCTTGGTCGCGTCGTCCAGCCAGAACCGAGCGGCCAGGGTACCGTCGCCGCGCCAGGCTTCCACAATCTGCGCGGTCCGGTTGCCGGCCGAGCCCGCCCCTTCGTAGACCACCACGTAGTGCGCTTCGAGCAGGCGTACGAGCTGGGTGGTGACGCCCAGCACGCCCTCGGGCCACTGACCGTCGGTGTCGGAGGACAGGTACGGCTCGCCACTGGCGTACGTCCCCGCGGCCAGTGTCCGGGTGACCGTCTGGCCGCCGCTGACGTGCCAGATGTCCGACACCACGGTCGTGCCGCCGCTGGCACCCCAGTGCGAGACGATCTCCTCGCCCTGGTAGGAGGTCAGGACCGCCGCCCGGGCGGCCTGATTCAGCAGGCGTGCGGCCAGGGCGCTGGTCGGCCGCTGGATTGCGGCGCTGCCGGCTTCAGCGGTCCTGGTGGCTGAAGCGGTCCTGGTGGCTGAAGCGGCGCTGCTGGGTGCCCCTTCCGGCGCGGGGCTGCTGCAGGCGGTCACGAGGAAGCCGGGCATCGTGACCGCGAGCACCGCGGCCAGGAGCAGCGCCGGCCGGGGGGGACGACCCTGCTGGCCTTGCCGCCAGTGGCGGCTAACCGGGCAGTTGAACGCCAACACACCGACCTCACGGTTGGGTCGCGTCAGAGTCGGCCACCGATGCCACCGCCGACGGCCGGCCCGACGGACCGGTAAATGGAACCTCACCGGTGATGATGGCGTGTTCCACGCTGTACATCTCCACCGGTGGCGTGATCCCCGGCCCCGGCCCCGCCTCGCCGCTGCCGCCGGCGGTAAAGGCGGCCGTGCCGAGACCGATGACGAGCGACATGGTGCCGAGCACCAGGTAGCGACGGCGGACAGGCCCCCTGGGACCCGGTCGCCGGATCTGCGGCCGGGCCGCGGACCGCGGGCCGGACGCCAGGCGCAGCGGGCGCCGCCGCGGCGGCAGCGGCCCGCCCGGGCCGGTCATGGCGATCAGCCGCCGGGTCATGGCCGCCTCGGCCGGTGCGCCGGACACGAGCCCGCGCAGCTTGTTCTTCAGCGCCCGCAGTTCGGCCGCTTCGGTCCGGCACTGCTCGCAGCTGGCTAGGTGGGCGAACGCACGGTCCCGTTCGGCCCCGTCTAGTTCGCCGTCGATCAGGGCCGACAGGCGGTCACCGAGATGGCTCATGATCCACCCGATCGCTTCAGGCGGGGGACCAGGCCCGGACGGCGGAGCCCCTGGCCCCAGGCGTGCGTACCGGCGTCCTTGGCTGGCGCGGCGTGCGTGGCTTGCCTTGTTTGCGTCGCTTGCGTTGTTTGCGTCGCTTGCGTCGCGTGGGCGGCCTCGGCCGACGCTGGCCTGCGATGCTCGAGCGCGGTCCGTAGCTGAGCTCGCCCTCGGTGGATCCGGCTGCGCACCGTGCCCAGCTTGACGCCCAAGGTGGCGGCGATCTCCTCGTAGGAGAAGCCCTCGATATCACACAGCACTACCGCGGCGCGGTATTCCGGCGGGAGCGCCTTCAGCGCGGCCTGGACGTCATCGTCCAGATGGCTGCCGTCAAAGGCCTCGTCGGGCGTGGGCTCGGAGCCGGGCAGCCGGTGGACCATCTCGTCGGCCAGTCCCTCGAACCGGATCCGCTGCTTGCGGCGGGCCCAGTCCAGGAACAGGTTGGTGGTGATGCGATGCAGCCAGCCTTCGAAGGTGCCAGGGGTGTAACTGGACAGCGACCGGAAGACCCTGACGAAGACCTCCTGGGTCAGGTCCTCGGCATCGTGCGGGTTGCCGGTCAGGCGGTAGGCGAGCCGATAGACCCGAGCGGAGTGCTTCCGGACGATGTCCTCCCACGTAGGGAGGTTCCACTCGGGTTCAACAGGCTGTGCGGGCGGGGATTCCAGCTGACTGGCCTCCTCCAACGATCCGCCCTCCGAGTCGCAGAGCGCCGCGACTGTTACCATCGTGCCCTGGATTCTTCCGTTGCGCCAGTTGGGACCGGTGGGTCGGCGACCCGCCCATAAGGACCGCACACCCGTCCGTTGTCGCCTGGATAACGGTCGGCAGCCGGGCAGAGTTCCCGGACCTGCGCATCTGGCGCTAGGCTGCTGCGGATGGGGCTACTTTCCTATGCCGCCGAATACGTGCCCGAGGACGAGCCGCTGCTGGCCGCCCGGGCGAATGCGGCCGACCTGGGCGGCACCGAACCGGTCTACCCGGCGGTAGGCGCGACGCTGCGCTTCCTGGCCTGTGCGGTCGGCGCCCGGACGGCGGTCGAGATCGGCACCGGCTGCGGCAGCTCCGGCATCTGGCTGTTGCGCGGAATGCGTCCCGGTTCGACGCTCACCAGCGTTGATATCGAGCCGGAATACCAACGAATGGCGCGCAAAGCGTTCACCCAGGCTGGCTTCGCGCAAAACCAATGCCGCCTTATCCTCGGCCGTGCGCTGGACGTGCTTCCCCGGCTCTCCGATGGCGCCTACGACATGGTTTTTTGTGACGCGGATGTACGGGACTATCAGGATTACCTGACCGCAGCACTGCGGCTGCTGCGGCCTGGCGGCGTCGTGGCTTTCAATAACGCGCTGCCGACGGGAACCGCCCCAGACGACGACGTCTTCGACCTCGCTCAGCACGTGCGCAGCGACGACCGGCTGGTGCCGGTGCTGGTGCCGCTGGGCGATGGCCTGCTCGCCGCGGTCAAGAGGGGAGACTAGGGTCGGTCAACCGACCACGGACTTCAACGCGTCACCAAGCTTAGCCGCTTCGTCCGCAGTCAGCTCAACAACCAGGCGGCCGCCGCCTTCAAGCGGGACCCGCATGACGATACCGCGCCCCTCCTTGGTGACCTCAAGCGGACCGTCGCCCGTCCGCGGCTTCATCGCCGCCATTCTCCCATCCCCTTCCTCGCGGTTCCGTGCACGGCGCGGCGGCAAGCCACTGCGCCGCCGCGAGGCACCGCGCCCTCAGGCACGACTCAATCCGGGGCGCCCGCGGCGGAACCGGCCAGCCACAATCGTTTCTATCCGTCGCCCTATTATCCCGTGTTCGGAAGCAGAATGGTAATGATCGGCCATGCTCGCTGCCGAACGGGGGCGCGTACCAGCTTTTTCACCGGCCGTTCAGCGATTGCGCCGGCGCGTCGCGTGATCGGGCCCGCCGGGATCAGGCGGCGGCACGGGAGGAAGCGAAGTTGGGGGAGCTTACCGAGCGCCGGGGCGTGCGGCGTGTGATCATCGACCTGGCGCCGCTCCGGCGGTCACGCGACCTGCGCTGCCTGGTCATCGGTGAGCTCATTTCCGTGCTCGGGACCCAGCTGACCACGGTGGCAGTGCCCTACCAGGTGTACCAGCTGACCCGCTCGTCCCTCGATGTCGGACTGGTATCGCTGGCCCAGCTCTTCCCGCTGATCGCCGGATCGCTGCTGGGCGGATCGGTGGTCGACGCCCTGGACCGCCGCCGCCTGCTGATGGTGGCCCAGGTGCTGATGGCCTGCTGCAGCGCCGGCCTGGCGGTCAACGCTGACCTGGGCCCCCTTTCAAGGACGACCCTGTGGCCGCTGTTCGTGCTCCCGGCCCTGGCGGCCGGGTTCAGCGGGCTGGACAGCGCCGGGCGCAGCGCCATCGTCCCGAACCTGGTCCAGCGGTCCGAGCTGCCGACCGCGAGCGCCATCTTCCAAGCCCTGTTCCAGTTCGGCCTGGTAGCGGGCCCGGCCGTAGCTGGGCTGCTGCTGGCCGGGGCCGGGGTCCGGTTCGTGTACTGGATGGACGTGGCCAGCTTCGGGGCAGCCCTGCTGACGGTGTCTCTCATGTCGCCGCAGCCTCCGGCCGGGGCGGCCGGGGCGGCCGGGGCGGCCGGCCATCGGCCCGGGCTGCGCTCGATCATCGAGGGCCTTAGCTTCGTGCGCGGGCGCCAGGCCATCCAGGGCGCGTACCTCATCGACATCAACGCCATGGTGTTCGGCATGCCGCGCGCGCTGTTCCCGGCGCTCGCGACGACCCTGTTCGGCGGCGGAGCATCGACCCTGGGGTTCCTGTACGCCGCCCCCGGCGCGGGCGCGCTGGTCGGCGCCGTCACCACCGGCTGGGTGAGCCGGGTCCGGCGTCAGGGCCTGGCGGTCATCGTGGCCGTCCTCATCTGGGGCATCGCCATCACCTGCTTCGGGCTGACCTCCTGGCTGCCAGGTGCGCTGGCCCTGCTGGCCGTGGCCGGCTGGGCCGACGTGATCTCGGCGGTGTTCCGGAGCACGATCATCCAGCTGGCCGTGCCGGACGCGCTGCGCGGCCGGCTGTCCGGCCTGCAGATGGCGGTGGTCTCCGGGGGTCCCCGGATCGGGGACATGGAGGCGGGGGCGGTCGCGACGGGCTTCGGCGACACGATCTCAGTGGTCTCCGGGGGCCTGGCCTGCATCGCGGGCGCGCTGCTCCTGGCCCGGCTGCTGCCGGGCTTCCGTCACCAGCGGACGCCCGAGCATGCCGGCCTGAGCGGACCGGATCATTCAACATCGGGGGTTTCGGACACCTCCAACAATGCTCAAGGCTGACCTTGAGCACTCTTGGAGGTGGCGGGAATCGAACCCGCGTCCTTCAGTGCATCACCAGGGCTTCTCCGTGCGCAGCTTGCTCTGCTTTTCTCAGCCCCGGCGATCACGCAAGCAAGACGCCGACAGGCTCAGCCGCTGTTCGATGTCCCGCCTGACCTCGCGGCCAGATCAGACGGTGATCCTTCTAGCTGATGCCAGGCACCGGGTCGAAGGCATCCCCGGGCTGACAGACTTCTAACTCGCCTTAAGCGGCGAGAGCGAAGTCAGTGCTTTTTGCATTGGCACTTATTGGTTTGCGGTCACAGGATTTACGAGGTCACAACCGCAACCCTCGGCCCGCTTCCCCTGGTTCAACCACCAAAGTCGAAACCGTTCACCCCCTATTGAGTTGTGCGGCAAGCGCGGTAGGTGTGCTGCCGTACTTGACCGTACACGTATAACCCGCGCCAGCCAACCCAGATTCCCGGACCCGGCCGGGTGCGACCCGGGCCGGTGGTGGGCCGGGTGCGGCCGAGGTCCAGCCGGAGCCGGGTGCGGGCCGGGGTGCGGCGAGCGGCGCGGGGAGCCTGGCGCGGGCGTTTGGGGCTTGGGGCACACAAGCCCCGCTAGACGGGGGCGGGGGCACCCAAGCCCCAAACGGTGGGCACCCGCGTTTGGGGGTTGGGGCACACAAGCCCCGCTAGACGGGGGCGGGGGCACACAGGCCCCAATAAAGATGGCCCTCGCGGGCGCTGGCGGTGGCCAAACGCGCCCGCGAGGGCCGACCGGCAGGGTCGGAGCCGGTCCACTGGCCGGGTCTCCCCCGAGATGAGACCCGGACCTTCACGTTGACTGGGCCGCAACCCCCCGAGCGACCCCAGTCACCCGTAAGGACGCAACAAGCAAAGGCGCGGTTGCCTACTGTGAGTATGTTATGGTTGCATCTTGGTAACGCACGGTGACCAGCGATCGGGCCGTGGCGCGCAGGTCTGCCGGAGTGCATCCGGGGTTGCATTTGCTGCGGCGGCGAGTGCTGCTGAGCTGCGTTGGGCGGGTTCGCCGGGGTTGGGTGGGTTGGCTGCATTGGGCGGGTTGGCGGAGCGGTCAGCGGCCGAGGACCGATAGGAACGCGCCGGCCAGCGAGGCAGCGGAAAGCTGGGCCGTCTTGCCGGACTCGATGACGGTGAAGGCGATGTCGCCGCGGTAGCCGACGAACCAGCTTGTCCACGTCGACCCGGTGTGGACCAGGCCGACCTGTCCGTACACCGGCGCTCCTGGCCGGTTGGCCGCTTGTGCGGCGCCTGAGCGGACCGCGCCGCGCATCAGGGAGCGCAGCTCGGTCGTGTAGCTGGGGTTCAGCGCGGTCCCCGAGGGGTCGGCTGAACCCACGATGAACTGCGGGGTGTGCCAGCTGCCCGAGTCCACCGCCGCGGCGACCATGGCCATGGCCAGCGGGCTCATCTGGACGTTCCCCTGACCAATCGTCTCGGCGGCGAGGTCTGCCACGCCCGCCGCGGACGGGACCGACCCGGAGAAGGCGGGGACCGGCAGGGAATCCCAGTCAGCACCGATGCCGAATCCCTTCACCACCTGGTCGAACTGGCTGGCCGTCAGCCGTTCGGAGAGCCCTGCGAAGGCCGTTCCGCAATCGTCGGCGAAGTCATCGCTGAACGGCCTGGCCGAGCCGGTCCCGTCGCTGGTGAAGGTCTGTCCGCCGACGGTGAAAGAGTTCTCGCAAGAGATCGGGGTGCCCGTTGTCACCCCGGCGCCCAGCAACGCCGCGGCCGACACGATAGTGAATGCCGTGCCGGGCGTCAGCCTGGCGTTCAGCGCGTCGACCGCAGCCGGAGAGCCGGACCCGTGTTGCTGGGCCACGGCGAGTACCTCTCCGGTGGACGCCTGGACGGCGATGATCTCCCCTGAACCGGAGACTCCGCCCAGCGCGGCCAGGGCGGCGCTCTGCACCTTCGAGCTGATGGTGGTGCGAACGGGGGTGCCCGGCACGCCCGGCCACCGCGCGAGCACTCCGACCTGGCGGCCGGCCGAGGTCACGGCCACGACCTCGGTCGTCGGCGTGCCGAGGAGCTGGCGCTGATACCTCTGTTCCAGTCCGGACAGCCCAACCGTGGTGCCGGGCAGGTAGAAGACGCCTTCGTTGCGCAGCACCGAGTCGGTCTCGTTACCGACCTGGCCGACCAGTCCGGTGGCCTCGGCCTGGAACAGCCGCGCTCGGTCCCGCCGAACCGCGAGGCCGGGCACGTCGCGGAGCCCGGAGCGCAGGGCCGAGTAGCTCGCCGGATCAAGGGAGGCGAGCTTGAGGAACTGGTTCGGCGGAGCGGCGGTGATCTGGCCGAGGACTTGCCCGGCATCCAGTCCGGTCGCCTTGGCGAAGCGTTCCGCCGTCGCGGCCGGGTCGGCCAGCGTGGCGGGCATCACGCCCACCACGTAGACCCGGCTCGGTATCTGCAGCGGCTGGCCCTCGGCGTCGAGCACGGATGCTCGGTCCGGGAACTGGGTCAGCACGGCCAGCCGCTGACCCTGGCCGAGGGCCGGGTAGACCACGCTCGGGGCCCACTGCACCTTCCAGGTACCGCCGGACTGGTTCAGCCCGAACTGGCCGCGGTAGGTCCAGACCCGCCCTTCTTCAGCTAGGTCGACCGAGGCGGTGTACGACGCTTCCGCGGTACTGCCGTGCTGAGTAATCGAGTCGATGGTGAGGAACAGCTGGGTGGCGTCGAGCTGCGCGAAGGCGCCCTTGAGGTCCGCGGCGGCGGCACCTGGCGCGGCCGAGGTCAGCGCGCCCGCGGCGGCGTAGTGCTGCTGCTGCCAGTCGAGCAGGAACGCCTGGGCGGTGGGCTCCGCGGAAAGCTCGGAGCCGAAACCGGTGGCCAGACCGATGACCAGCACCCCGATGACCACGATGAGCAGCCCGGCGATCCGCGCGCGCTTGGCCTGCCGGCTCGCGGGCGCGGACTTGCGGCTGGAGCCGGATGACGCCGACCCGTGCCGGGCCGGACGGGCAGCCCGGGACCGGCGCGCCGCGGGACCAAGCGGCGGAGGACCAAGCGAACCGGGGCCAAGCGAACCGGGGCCAAGCGAACCGGGACCTCGCGGAGCGGGGCTAAGCGGAGCGGGACCGAGCGGAGCGGGACCGAGCGGAGCGGGACCGAGCGGAGCGGGACCGAGCGGAGCGGGACCGAGCGGAGCGGGACCAAGCGGAGCGGGACTAAGCGGCCCTCCCGGAGGGGCGAGGCCAGTGAAACTGACGGAACCATTGGGGCTAACGGGATCTGCGGGTCTAAACGGGCCATCGACGCCGGTGGAGCCGGTGGAGCTGGTGGCACCGTCGGAGCTGGAATTGGTGGTGCCGTCGGAGCTGGAGCTGGTGGAGTCGGTGGAGCTGGTGGGGCTGAAGGGTTCTTCAGGGCCGATGGAGCTGAAAGGATCAGTCGGGACGTCGCGGCCAACAGGGTCGGTGGGAACAGCAGGAGCGGCCGGGGCGGCGGGATCGGTGGGGGCGGCCGGGGCGGCGGGACCGGCAGGGGGAGCAGAACCGGTGGGGTCGTCGGGGTTGAAGGGGTAAGCGGGGCTGGGGGGGCTGGCCCGGCTCGGGCCGGGCACGGCGGGGCCCGGCGGCCTGGCGTGGCCGCCGCGCTCGCTCGAACTCCAGGACACGATCCGCCTGCCCGTCACCTTCGCCGTTTCAGCGCGCGGTCTATTTCTCTGGCTGCATCACGTTTAGCCAGGTCCTGCCGCTTATCGTAAGTTCGTTTGCCGCGGGCCAGGCCCAGTTCCACCTTGGCGTTCCCGTCTTTGAAGTACAGCGAGAGGGGGATCAGCGTCAAGCCCTGCTCGCTGACCTTGGCGGCCAGGCGGTCGATCTCCTTGCGGTGCAGCAGCAACTTCCTGATCCGCCGCGGGGTGTGATTGGTCCAGGTGCCCTGGGTGTATTCCGGTATGTGCACGTTGTGCAGCCACACCTCGCCGTCGGTGATCTCCGCGAACCCGTCCGCTAGGGATGCGCGGCCCGCGCGCAGCGACTTCACCTCGGTGCCGGTCAGGACCAGGCCCGCCTCGTAGGTGTCCTCGATGTGGTAGTCGTGGTAGGCACGCCGGTTACGGGCGATGGCCTTCCGCCCTTGTTCCCGAACCACGTCTCTCCCATCAGCACGACCGCGCTCCCTCTCAGATCCGCAGGTAGCGGCGCAGCGTCAGGAAGGACGTCACGCCGGTCAGCAGTACGCCGATGACCATCGAGATCAGGATGACTTCGATCAGGTCGCCGACAGATAGACCTACGTTGAAAGAGAAGTACTGTTCCAGGCTATCCAGCATGAGGGACTTGACGGCCACCAGGAGCCCCGCGGCGATGGCCCAGCCGATCAGCCCGGCGATGGTCCCCTCCAGCAGGAACGGCAGCTGGATGTAGAAGTTGGACGCGCCGACCAGCCGCATGATCGAGGTTTCCCGGCGGCGGTTGAACGCGGACAGCCTGATCGTGTTGGCCACCAGTAGGACCGCCGCCACGATCAGGATCAGGGCGATGATGACCACCGCGTTCCGCGCGCCGTCCAGCAGCTTGTAGAACTTGTCCAGGATGGTCATCTCGTCGACCACGGTTTCCACGCCCTGCGCGCCGTTGACGGCGCTGGCCACGATGCTGTAATCGGCCTCGGGGTTTTTCAGCTTGACCTCGAACGAGTCGGGGATGTCGCCTTCCTGGGTGTCCTGGACCAGGGCGGGCTCGTTCGAGAAGTACTGCCGGAACTCGGAATAGGCCTGCTGCTGGGATACGTAGTAGACCGCTTGCACCTGGGGCATGGACTGCAGCTGCTGCTGCAGCTGGTTGCGCTCGGCCTGGGTGGAGGGCCCGTTCTGCTGGCACTGCGGTTCCGGGCTCGTCTTGATGCACAGGTAGATCGACAGCTCGACCTTGCCCTGCCAGTAGGTTCGCGTTCTGTCCACTTGCTTGACGAACAGCAGGCCGGTGCCGAGCAGTGACAGGCTGATGGCCACGACCACGATGAGCGCCATCGTCATGGTGAGATTCCGGCGCAGCCCGATCCAGATCTCCTGGAGGACGAACTGTGAACGCATGCTAGCTGATCCCTTGTAGGTCGGAACCGCGCCGTGGTCACGGCGCGGTAGAACGGGTCAGTATGCCTGGCCGTACACCCCGCGTGACTGGTCGCGGACGACCTTGCCGTATTCCAGCTCGATCACCCGCTTGCGCATGGAGTCGACGATGGCCGCGTCATGCGTGGCCATGACCACCGTCGTCCCGGTCCGGTTGATCCGGTCGAGGACCTTCATGATGCCGATCGAGGTGGCCGGGTCGATGTTCCCGGTCGGCTCGTCGGCCAGCAGGATCATCGGCCGGTTGACGAAGGCGCGGGCCATCGCGACCCGCTGCTGCTCCCCGCCGGACAGCTCATCGGGCATGCGCTCGTGCTTGCCCTCCAGGCCGACCAGGTCGATGACCTCGGGGACGACCTTGCGGATGAAGCGCCGGTTCTTGCCGATGACCTCCAAGGCGAACGCGACATTCTGGTAGACGTTCTTGTTGGGCAGCAGCCGGAAATCCTGGAACACGCAGCCGATACGCCGGCGCAGATAGGGCACTTTCCAGTTCGTGAGCCGCGCGAGATCCCGGCCCGCCACGTGAATTCGGCCCTCGGATGGCCGCTCCTCCTTCAGCACCAGCCGCAGGAATGTCGACTTCCCCGATCCAGACGGGCCGACCAGGAAGACAAACTCGCCCTTGGCCACGGATATGTTCACGCTCTCCAGCGCGGGCCGGCTCTGATTCGGGTAGACCTTGGTGACGTTATCGAAGTTGATCACGGGACCATCACAGCGCTGTAGGTACGGCTCCGAGCCGCCAACTCGGGCGACATGCGGGTAACCTGGTTTTAGGCCAGGGAACAGTCTAGAGGGAAACTGGCAGCTAAGGCCGTAACATCGCGGCAAGTGCCAGGGCACGGGCCAGCCGGAAGGGGTTCCGATGAGCTGTGAACACCTGATCTGCGCTCAGTGCGCTGGACCGGTCGTGGAAGGCCGGTGCCCGGCGTGTCGCGCCGCGCGGGAGCACGTCCACCACCAGCACTTCAACATCTCACCGCAACTCGTCCTGGCCGCGCTCCTGGCGCTGACCGTGGTGCTGCTGCTGGCCATGCACCTCGGCCGGTAACCCGGTAACCCGGTAACGACCAGCTACCGCCCGTTCTGGCGCAGCCAGCGGATCTCGGCGTCGATGAACCCGTCGATCTCCCCGTCCAGGACCGCCACGGCGTTCCCCGTCTCCATACCCGTCCGGACGTCCTTGACGTTCTGGTAGGGGTACAGGACGTAGTTTCGGATCTGGGTACCCCAGGCGCGACCGCCGTCGCCGCGCAACGCTTGCATCTGCTCGGCCTCCTCTTGCCGCCGCCGTTCCAGCAGCTTGGCCTGCAGTACGGCCATGGCCGAGGCGCGGTTCTGGATCTGGCTGCGCTCGTTCTGGCAGGAGACCACGATGCCGGTGGGCAGGTGGGTAATGCGGACCGCCGAGTCGGTGGTGTTGACCCCCTGGCCGCCGGGTCCGCTCGAGCGGAACACGTCGACGCGGATATCGTCGTCCGGGATATCAATGTCATCGGTCTGCTCCACCACCGGCATCACGTCGACCCCGGCGAACGAGGTCTGCCTGCGCCCCTGGTTGTCGTACTTGGAGATGCGGACCATCCGGTGCGTGCCGTGCTCCCCGCGCAGCGTCCCGTAGGCGTAGGGAGCGTTCACCGCGAAGGTGGTGGACTTGATCCCCGCCTCTTCGGCGTACGAGGTGTCGTACACCTCGGTCGGGAACTTGTGCCGCTCCGCCCAGCGCAGGTACATCCGCAGCAGGTTCTCCGCGAAGTCGGCCGCGTCCGCACCGCCGGCCTGGGCGTTGATCGAGATCAGCGCCTCGCGAGCGTCGTACTCGCCGTTCAGCAAGGTTCGCACCTCGAGCCCGTCGATCTCGCTGCGCAGGCCCGCGAGCTCGCGCAGCGCCTCGGCGCGGGTGGGCGCGTCGTCTTCGCTCTCGGCCAGGTCGAACAGCACCTGGGTGTCGGCGAGCCGCTGGTGCAGGCCGGTCAGCCGGGCCATCTCGGCCTCTAGGTAGGACAGCCGGCGGGTCACCTTCTGGGCCCGGTCCTGGTCGGCCCACAGCTCCGGATCGGCGGCCTGTTCCCGCAGGCCTTCCGCTTCTGTTTCCATGGCGGCAGGATCGAGCACCGCCTCTATGGAGGCGAGCTTCGCTGTCAGTGCCGCAATCTCATCGGCGGGGTCAAGACCTGCCACGCGATGAGTTTACGCGAGTGGAAAGGGGGAACCGCGCAGGCCGCACTCCTCGCGGAAAATACAGTATTCTGCCTTAGCGTGACACTGCGAAGGGGTAGGTCCGGGGCGCGCGGAACAGTGCGGTACCTGGGGGTCCTCGGGTCGGCGGCGCTGGCCGCCGCGATCGCGCTCGGGGGGTGTTCCTCGTCCGCGGCGCCGGTCAAGGCGGGAACCACCGCGGCGCACACGCTGACCCTCGCGCAGGCGCAGCAGGTCTACGACGCCTACGTCGCGACCAGTACGGCGGCCGCCAAGCAGGGCGACGAGTCGGAGGGGCTGGAGCACGCTGGCGACGCGCAGTGGGCTTTCCTGCACTCTCAGTACACGGCCTTGAGCACCACGGGCACGCCGGTGGCGCAGTACAGCTACGGCACGCCGGTCTTCTACGTGCCGGCGCTGGCGGACTTCCCGCTGTGGTTCGTGGTGGCGGTCCCGATCAGGACCGAGACGGACGGTCACCTGGGGCCAGCGGTCAACACACTGCTGGCCTTCCAGCGGTACGTCCCGAGCAGGTTGTGGACGTTGGACGGGTCCGCGGTGCTCGATCGGCCGCTCCCCGCCATCGCCCGTGACGCGGACGGCTACGTCAGCGGGGTCAGCGCGGCCGACTCGAGCCTGCTGCTGCCGCCGGAACTGGTGGGGGCGACCCAGGCCGCGGTCGTCGATGAGGGGCCGGCCGCGCCGGCCGCCGCCGTGATCGCCAGCGGGCTGCAGACCACCGGGATGTACACGGCGCAGAACGCGCAGGGGAACGCGGACTCGACGCAGGGCCTGAACTACGAATGGCTGCTCCAGTCCGCGTCGTTCGCGCAATACCAGCTGCAGACGACCGACGGCGGGGCCCTGGTGATCTACTCGATGTACCTGAACACGACCACCGAGCATCCCGGCAACGTGTCCGGGACGCCGATCGCGGTTCCGGCCAATTTCGTCCCGATACTGCCGACCACCGCCAAAAAGGTCGGCCCGCACGGGGTGTCCGCGAACTGGACCTACGAGTTCGCCGCGGTCGACCCCCCGCAGAGCGCGCACGGCGCGAAGGTAGAGGTCATCGCCGGCAGCGGCGCCCCCACCTACGGCCACGGGTACTGACGGTCCCGGCGGCCGCTGCGATGCGGGTCGATGTCGCCATCGTGCTTTCTAGGGCAGGTACAACGGCACCATCGACACGGTAACCAGCGCAGCGGGGGCAGCGAGGGCGGGGGCGGGGGGCGGGGCTGCTAGGTCTGGGGGAGGGAGGTGGTGGCGACTAGGGTGCGGATGGCGCGGAGGGCGACCGACAGGGTGGTGAACGTGAAGCGTTCGCTCTCCCAGATCTCGCCGAGCATCTGGGTCGCCATCGCGACTGCCGCCTCGTTGCTCGACGCCCAGGCCGCGAGCCGTTCCTCCGGCGTCCGGGCGATCCCGGACTCGCTGACCCCCAGCACGTCCTGGGTGAGCGACGCGTGCGCGGCGTACAGGTCGTCGCGCAGGGCGGCGCGGGCCATGGTCGACCAGCGGTCCTCGCGGGGCAGCGCGGTGATGCGGTCCCGCAGCCGGGTGATCTGCAGCCGGTCGGCGAGGTCGAAGTAGACGTCGGCGGCCTCCTCGACGGGCCGCCCGGCCGCGGACGCGACCTGCACGATGTCGAAGGCGGAGTACGTCGGCACCATGGCCGCGACCCGCTCGGCGAGGTCGAGGGGTATGCCCAGGGCCAGGTAGGAGTCCCGGCGCTCCTCGAAGCCGGACAGGTCCCGGCCGGTGAGCAGCTTGGGCAGGCCGGCCCGCACGGTGCGGACCCCGTCCCCGAAGAACGCCACGGTGGGCTCGATGTCGAACGGGGGGCGCCGGTTGTGCAGCAGCCACCGGACCGCGCGCTCGGTGAGCTTGCGCCCCTCGAGCAGCAGCGTGATCTGGGCGCCCAGGCTGATCCGGCCCTCGAGCTTCTCGACCTGGCGCCAGAAGGCCATCATGTCGAACACGTCCCGGGCCACCAGCCAGGCGCGGGTCAGGTTGGGCACCGAGGCACCCGTCTCCTCGATCAGCCGGAACAGGAACGTGGTGCCCGAGGTGTCGACCATCTCGTTGACCACCGAGGTGGTGATGATCTCGCGGCGCAGCGGATGGGATTCCATTCGCTCCGCGAACGCCGCCCGCAGCTGGGCGGGGAAGTACGCGTCGAGGACCCGGCGCAGGTAGGGGTCGTCGGGCAGGGTTGACGCGAGCACCTCCTCGCCCGCCGAGATCTTGGTGTGCGCGAGCAGCACCGCGAGCTCGGGGGTGGTCAGGCCGCCGGCGGCCGACCGGCGCTCGGCGATCTCCCGGTCGGTCGGCAGCACGTCCTGCTCCGGGTCGAGCCGCTTGTCCCGCACTAGCTTGCGGAGGTACCGCGCGTGCACGTGCAGCAGGGAGGGCGCTTGGGCCCGGGACGCGGCCAGCGCCATGTCCTGCCCGTAGTTGTGCCGCAGGACCAGCGCGGCGACCTCATCGGTCATGTCGTTCAGCAGCTGGTGCCGGGCGGTGGCGGGGATGGCGCCGGCCCGGATCGCGTCGGCCAGCAGGATCTTGATGTTGACCTCGTGGTCGGAGGTGTCCACCCCGGCCGAGTTGTCGATGAAGTCGGTGTTGACCAGCCCGCCGGCGAGCGAGTACTGGATCCGGGCGGCCTGGGTCAGGCCGAGGTTGCCGCCCTCGCCGATGACCCGCGCGCGCAGCCGCGGCGCGTCGATCCGCACCGCGTCGTTGGACCGGTCCCCGGCGTCGGCCTGGGACTCGTTGGTGGCCTTCACGTAGGTGCCGATGCCGCCGTTCCACAGCAGGTCGACCGGCGCGGCCAAGATGGCGGAGATCAGCTCGTCCACCGGCAGCGCGCTGACCGCCGCGTCGAGGCCGAGGACCGTGCGCGCCTGCGGCGAGACCGGGACCGACTTCATCCCGCGCGGCCAGACCCCGCCGCCGGGGGAGATCAGGGCCGGATCGTAGTCGGCCCACGAGGACCGGGGCAGCGCGAACAGGCGGGTCCGCTCCGCGAAGCTGGCCGCCGGATCGGGGTCGGGGTCGACGAACACGTGCCGGTGGTCGAACGCCGCGACCAGCTTGATGTGCCGCGACAGGAGCATCCCGTTGCCGAACACGTCGCCGGACATGTCGCCGACGCCGACCACGGTGACGTCGTCGGTGTCCGGGTTCATCCCGAGCGCCGCGAAGTGGATCTTCACCGACTCCCACGCGCCGCGCGCGGTGATGCCCATCTTCTTGTGGTCGTAGCCTTCGGAACCGCCGGAGGCGAACGCGTCGCCCAGCCAGAAGCCGTAGCGGGCCGCGACCTCGTTGGCCGTGTCGGAGAACGTGGCGGTGCCCTTGTCCGCGGCCACCACCAGGTACGTGTCGTCGCCGTCCCGCCGGACCACCTGCGGCGGCGGTACCACCCGGTCGGCCTCGATGTTGTCGGTCACGTCGAGCATCGCGGCGATGAACGTCTTGTAGCAGGCCAGTACCTCGGCCTGGTACGCCTCGCGGTCGGAGGGGTCAGGCAGCCGCTTGCACACGAAGCCGCCCTTGGCTCCGGACGGGACGATGACCGCGTTCTTCACCTCCTGCGCCTTGACCAGCCCGAGCACCTCGGTGCGGAAGTCCTCCTGCCGGTCCGACCAGCGCAGCCCGCCCCGCGCCACCCGGCCGAACCGCAGGTGCACCGCCTCCAGCCGGGGCGAATAGACGTAGATCTCGAACTTCGGCCGCGGCTGGGTCAGCCCGGGAATGGTGCCGGGGTCGAGCTTGAGCACCAGGGGGCGGGGTCCGTCGATCCCGCCCGGGCTCTGCGTCCGGTAGTAGCTGGTCCGCAGCGTCGCGTCGATCAGCGCTAGGTAGGAGCGCAGGATCCGGTCGGCGTCGAGGCTGACCACCTCGTCGAGCTGGCCGCGGATCTCCTCGGCGATCGCCTCGCAGCGCTCACCCGCGCCGTTCTGCCGGGCCGGGTCGAACCGGGACTCGAACAGCCGGACCAGCAGCCGGGTGATGGCCGCGTTGGACCGCAGCACCCGCTGCACGTAGTCCTCGCTGAACCGCACGCCGCCCTGCCGCAGGTACTTGGCGGCGGCGCGCAGCAGCGTCACCTCGCGCCAGGTCAGCCCCGCGGTCAGGACCAGCGCGTTGAACCCGTCGTCTTCGGTCTCGCCGTGCCACAGCGCGGTCAGGGCCTCCTCGAACACCTCGCGCAGGCTGCCGGACACGGTGGCGGCCGGGGGCCGAAGACCAAATTCATATATCCAGAACGAGGCGGCGTTCGAGCTCCCGGCGAACTGGTAAGGGTGCTCGTCGACGACCTCGAGCCCCATGTGCTGAAGCTGCGGCAGGACGTCGGACAGCGTGATCGGCGAGCCCGAGCGGTAGATGACCAGCGTCCACCGCTCCGGGTGCTCGACCAGGCGGACCGCGAACTCCTGTCCCGCCTCGCGCAGCCCGAGCATGGTCATCAGGTCGTTGACCGCGTCCGCCGCGGTGACCTCGGCCTTGTAGGCCTCTGGGATAAGCGCCCCGAACCGGGACAGCAGCGTCCTGGCTTGTTCCTCGCCGAGCACCCGGATCGCCTCGGCGGTGAGGTCCTCGTCCCAGGACCGGACCGCGGCGGCCAGCTTGCGCTCCAGGGCGGCCGCGTCGACCTGCGGTACCGGCCGGCCTCGCTCGCCCCGGACCACCACGTACAGCCGGGCCAGGGCCGAGTCGCTGACGGTCGCGCTGTAGTCCACCGACGCCCCGTTCAGGGCCTCCCGCAAGATCTCCTGCGCGCGCAGCCTGACCTTGGTCGTGTACCGGTCCCGCGGCAGGTACACCAGGCAGGACATGTACCGGCCGTAGCGGTCGCGGCGCAGGAACAGCCGGGTCTGCTTGCGCTCGCTCAGCCACAGCACGCCCAGCGCGATCGGGGTGAGCTCCCCGGCCGAGATCTCGAACAGTTCCTCGCGCGGGTAGTCCTCCAGGATCTCGACCAGGTCCTTGCCGTCGTGGCTGTCCCGGGACAGCCCGGCTTCGGCCAGCACGTGGGCCAGCTTGCGCCGGATCACCGGGATGCCGGAGATGGGTGCGGTGTGCGCCGCGTGCGTGTACAGCCCGAGGAACCGCAGCTCCCCGGTGACCACACCGTCCGGACCGAGCCTCTTGACCGAGACGTAGTCCAGGTAGTTGGCCCGGTAGACGGTGGACCGGGAATTCGCCTTGGCCAGGACCAGGCGTTCGCCCGGGTCCTGGGCCCGGGCCGCGATCTGCGAGGACAGCTTGCGCAGCGAGTCGCGGCCCTGGCGGGTGTGGCGGAGGATGCCGAGCCCGGTCCCCGGCACGGGGCGCAGGCTGGTACCTTCCTCGGTGCGCACCAGGTCGTACTCGCGGTAGCCGAGGAAGGTGAAGTTGTCGTCGGCCAGCCAGCGCAGCAGGTCGCCGAATTCGGCCACTTCGCTACCGGGCTCGCCGCCGAGATCGTCGGCCAGGATCCGCGCCACGGCCTTCATCCGGGTCTGGTCCTCGACCGCCACCCGCACGTCGTCGAGTACGTGGCGCAGGTCCGCCTCGAGCTGCTCGGCCGTGACCCCGTCGCCCGGCGGCTCGAGCTCGACGTGGATCCACGATTCGGTCAGCTCGTCCGTGGCGGCCGGCGCGGCCTCGTCGCTGCACACGCCGACAATCTCCCGCAGCGCGCCGGTCACGTCCCGGCGGACCGCCAGCAGCGGGTGGACCAGCAGCTGGATCTCGGCGTGGTGACGGTTCAGCCGGGTGGTGACCGAGTCGACCAGGTAGGCCATGTCGTCGGTGACGATGTCCACCACCAGGCTCGACGGGGTGACCGGGTCCAGGTGCGCGGGCCCGGGCTCACGGACCTGGACCAGGGCCCGGCCCTGGGGCCGGCGCAGGGCCAGCCGGGCGTGCTCCTCGGCCACCGCCGCCAGCCGCGACGGCGCGGCCAGGTCCTCGGTGGCGACCCGGTGATAGTAGGCGCGCAGGTAGCACAGGACGCCGTCGCCTTGGCCCAGCACGGCGGGGTCCAGGCCGGGCTCGTCCGCCACCCAGGCCTGGGCCGCCTTGATCAGCAGGGCTTCCCTGGTCTCGAGAACGTCGCTGTCCGGCATCGCGTCCACTGTCCACTCCTTTGTGGTTCGGTTCTGTGCTGGCCCGGGGAACGACTCTGCCACCCCATTGTGACGGAGTCGTTTCTTTAAGTAACTACGGTGGATCAGAGATTACGAAGTAGGCCAGGACCTCGGGGTTGGCCAGGGCGTTCGGATCGGCGGCCCGCTCTGGCTCGGTGCCGAGCAGGATCTTGCGCACTGGCACTTCTAGCTTCTTCCCGGACAGCGTCCTCGGGATACCTGGTACCTGGTGGATCTCGTCCGGCACGTGCCGGGGCGACAGCTGGGACCGGAGCGCGGCGCGCAGCCGGGCGGTCAGGTCATCGTCGAGTTCGCGGCCCGCGGCGGGCACGACGTACAAGATCAGCCGGCCCTCGGCGCCCAGCCGCCCGGTGTCGACCACTAGGCTGTCGGCGACCTCGTCAAAGCCCTCGACCACGCGGTAGAACTCGCTGGTGCCCATCCGGACCCCGCCGCGGTTCAGGGTGGCGTCCGAGCGGCCGAAGATCACGCACCCGCCGTCGGGCAGCAGTTCGATCCAGTCGCCGTGCCGCCAGATCCCGGGATAGGTGTCGAAGTAGCTCTCCCGGTACCGGACGCCGTCCGGATCGTTCCAGAAGCCGACCGGCATCGACGGCATCGGCTGGGTAATGACCAGCTCGCCGACCTGCCCGACGACCGGGTGGCCGTCGTCGTCGTAGGCCTCCACCGCGGCGCCCAGGCAGCGGCCGGAGATGATGCCGGCCCGGACCGGCAGCAGCGGGCAGGGCCCGACGAAGCCCGTGCACAGGTCGGTGCCGCCCGAGAAGGAGCCGAGCAGCAGGTCCTTGCTGACCTGGCCGCCTGCGGCGGCGGGGCTGACCTGGCCGCCTGCGGCGGCGGGCTTGACCTGCTCGTACACCCAGACGAACGCCTCGGGCGGCAGCGGCGATCCGGTCGAGCCGATCGCGCGCAACGCGGACAGGTCGGCGTCCTCCCCCGGCCGCAGCCCGGCCTTCATGCAGGCCACCAGGTAGGGCGCGCCGACCCCCAGGTAGGTGACGCCGTGCTCGGCGGCCAGCCGCCACAGCCGGTCGGTGGCCGGGTAGGTGGCGCTGCCGTCGTACAACACGATGGTCAGGCCGGCCAGCAGGCCCCCGGCCAGGTAGTTCCACATCATCCAGCCGGTCGTGGTGTACCAGGTGAAGACGTCGCCGGGCCGCAGGTCCTGGTGGAAGGCGAGCGCCTTGAGGTGCTCGAGCACGATCCCGCCGTGGCCGTGCATGATCGGCTTGGGCAGGCCCGTGGTGCCCGAGGAGTAGACCACCCACAACGGGTGGTCGAACGGAACTTCTTCGAACTCCGGCTCGCGATCCCCCTCCCCCAGGTCGTCCCAGCGGATGAACCGGTCCGGGAAGCTATCGGCTTGGCCGATCAGGTCGACCAGCACCACCGCGGACAGGCCCGGCAGGGCGGCCACCACGTCGTCGACCATCCGCGCCCGGGAGAACTCCTTGCCGCCGTACCAGTAGCCGTCGCCCGCGATGAGCACGGTCGGCTCGATCTGCGCGAACCGGTCGATGACGCTGCGCGCGCCGAAGTCGGGCGAGCACGACGACCAGATGGCGCCGATGCTGGCCGCCGCCAGCAGGCCGATGACCGCCTCGGGCACGTTCGGCAGCAGGGCCACGACCCGGTCGCCGCGGCGGACTCCCAGGCCGCGCAGCCCCCGGGCCACCCGCGCGACCTCATGGGCGAGTTGAGCGTAGCTGAGGCGTCCAGCCCTGGTCCGTTCGGCATCAAAAATAATCGCCGTACGGTCGGGATCGGTCCACGCGGTCCT
>Ga0070761_10000659_pt1 | contig 22206 bp, 19 predicted proteins | sample HubBroMetageREF1_FD_66724 | JGI IMG/M metagenome (GOLD analysis project Ga0070761, IMG submission 66724) | Reference soil microbial communities from the Hubbard Brook experimental Forest, New Hampshire, USA - Hubbard Brook CCASE Soil... | ecosystem: Environmental > Terrestrial > Soil >... | reverse complement strand
GGCCAGGTCTCGATGTACGAGACCGATTTGTTCACCGACCTGATCGCGGCGCAGCCGGCGGTCGGGGCGACCACGCTCGCCGCGGCCGAGCAGCTCGTGCGGCGGCGGATCATCGCCGACCACGCGCGCGCGGCGACGTTCCTGATCGCCGACGGCGTCTTCCCCTCGAACACCGATCGCGGTTTCGTCTTGCGTTTCCTGATCCGGCGCGCGATTCGCAACGGCCGGTTGTTGGGCTACCCGCGCGAATTCCTGGCCGCGCTAGCCGGCGCCGTCGTCGCGTCGCTGGAGAGCGGGTATCCCGAGCTGCGTGCGCGCTTAGGCGACGTGCAGAACGCGCTGCGCACCGAGGAGGCGGCGTTCGCGCGCACGCTCGACCGCGGCAGCGAGCTGCTCGAGGCGCTGATCGCCGACGCGATCCACGACTGCACGATGTTGATCTCGGGCGAGGACGCATTCACCCTCCACGACACCTACGGCTTCCCCTTCGAATTGACGCGCGAGATCGCGAACGAACAGGGCGTCGCGGTCGACGGCGTGGGCTTCGAGCAACGGATGAACGAACAGCGGCAGCGCGCGCGGCGCGACGCGGCGCAGAAGCGGGCAGCCGTCACCGTGACCGATCTGCCGGCACTCGCGTCGACCTTCACCGGCTACGACGGACTCGAGGCCGACGGCGAGATCCGCGCGATCCTGGTCGGCGGCACGCCGGTCGACTCGATCGACCCCGAGACCGAGGCGCAGGTGCTGCTCGACCGCAGCTCGTTCTACGCCGAGAAGGGCGGCCAGATCGGCGACCGCGGCGTCATCACGACGGCCTCGGGCGCTCGCTTCGAGGTCAGCGACACGCAGTTCGTCGGCGAAGCGATCGCCCATCACGGGCGACTCGTCGAGGGCGTGCTGGCGGTCGGCGACGCGGTGCACACGCGCGTCTTCGCGGAATGGCGGACGGAGATCCGGCGCCACCACACTTCGGCGCACCTCTTGCAGCGGGCGCTGAAAGACGTGCTCGGTGAAGACGTCGTCCAGGCCGGATCGTGGGTCGGAGTCGACCGCATGCGGTTCGACTTCCGCAGCCCGGTCGGCGCGCTCAGCCCGCAACAGCGCCACGCGGTCACCCAGCGCGTCAACGAGCTGATCCGCGACGACCGCCACCAAGAGATGCGCGAGCTCCCGATCGCCGAGGCGAAGGAGACCGGCGCGATCACGATGGTGGGCGAGAAGTACGGCGAGCGCGTGCGCGTCGTGACCTTCGGCCCATCGGTTGAGTTCTGCGGCGGGACGCACGCCCACACGACCGGCGAGTTGGGACTGTTCGTCATGCTCGACGAGAGCTCGATCGGCAGCGGCGTGCGGCGCATCGAGGCGGTCGTCTCGAAGGCTGCCGAAGCCTACGTCGAGCGGCAGCAAGACACGCTGGCCGCGCTCGGCGAGACCCTGGCTGCCAAACCCGACGAGCTGGTCGAACGGGTCGAGCGGCTGCAGTCGGATGTGCGCGATCTGCAGAAGTCGCTCGGCGAGATCAAGGCACGTCTGGCCGCCGGCGATGCGGCCTCGTACGTCGCGCGGGCGGAGACGATCGGCGGTCTGCGGGTCGTCGCCGCGGTCGTCCCCGAGGCAAGCGCCGAGGCGCTGCGCGCGCTCGGGAACGCGATCCGCGCGCGGCTCCCCGCGGGCGTCGTCGCGCTGGTCGGCGTCGACGGCGAGAGCGCCTCGCTGTTCGTGAGCGCGAGCGACGACGCGGTCGCGGCCGGCGTCCACGCCGGCAACCTCGTCCGCGCGGCCGCGCCGCTGGTCGGCGGCAAAGGTGGTGGCGCGCCGGCGCAGGCGCAGGGCGGCGGCAAGAATGCCGCCGGCGCGCAGGCGGCGCTGGACGCGATGCGCGACGCGCTGGCCAAGCAGCCGGCATGATCGCGCTGCTGGCCGCGGCGACGCTGCTCGCCCCGCACACCGTGCTCGCAAACTACGCGACGGCGCTGGCGGCGTTGCGCGAGCCGCGCGTCTTCGCGGTCGAGTACACCCTCGAGCAGACCGGAACGCGCTCGCTCGAGCAGACGCACCGCATCTTTCGCAGCGGTACCGACGAGCGCGACGAGGTCGTCGCGGTCAACGGGACGCGCGCGACCGACCCGGAGGTTCGAATCTTCCACGGGCGACCCTATCACTACGCGGTCTCGCGGCTCGCGCCGCGCCCGTCAGCCTACGTCTTCGACTACGTCGGGCCGCGCAAAGACGGCCACCACGTCGACTACGTCTTTCGCCTCGTCCCGCACCAGGCGAGCAGTTTCGTGGTGACCACGATCGCGATCGACGGCATCAGCTTCCTGCCGGCGGCGGTCACCTTCGTCACGGCGAACGCCGGGCACGGGACGCTGAGCTTCGCGAAGCGCGGCGAGTTCTGGGTGGCGACCGGCGCCGAGGCGTCGGCTCGCCTCGGCGATGGTGAAGCCCACGAGGAGCTCACCTTCGGCAACTGGCATTTCCCGCCCACGCTGCCCGCCTCGACCTTCGCGGTGGCGCGTCCATTGCCGAGCTTGCCGCCCGCGCTCTGATCAGCCGCCGCGCGCGCCGAGCATCACCAAGACGGCGAACAGCGCGCCGGCGGTGAACGTCCCCCAGCCGTGGGCCAGCACGTCGTGCGCGCCGGGGTTCGACGCGGTCGGGTCGACTCGCACGCGCGGTCGCGGACGGCAACCGTCCAGCGCGTCGGTTCCTCCGGCGAGCGCGTCCATCGCCGGGTTGTCGACGTTCACCGCGCCGCCGGCGGTGACCGACTTCGGTGTCGCGTCGCCGACGACGCAACTGCCGAGCTGAGCGTGGCCGCTCGCGCCGGCGACGACCGTCGTGCGCGCGCAGCGCACGCAGGCGACCTCGGTGCCGAGCGGTCCGGCGACGACGAAGGCGTCGGCATCGGAGAGCGCGACGCCGCCGGTCGGCGTCAGCACGGCGATGCGGCTCGTCGCGCGCACGCGCACGTGCAGCGCGCCGCGCACCAGCTCGATCGTCGTCGTGTCGACGGTGGTCGTGACGACGTTCAGGGCGGCGTGCTCGCCGACCGCGATCGTCGTCCCGTCCGCGAAGTCCAGCTCGGCCTGGCTGTCGGCGAGCGTGACGGCATAACCGCCCACCCCGAGGTCCAGCCGGTCGGCCAGGGGCCGCAGCGGATCGCCGGCGTCGAGCGCGTAGCCGACCGTCCCGGCCAACCGGATCAATTGCGGCGGCTCGATGACGACGGCGACCGCCGCGGCGGCAAACGGGATCACCCACCCACGCTTCGTCGTCGGCACGGATGATCCGGGTGACCGTGCGCCGGCGTAGTAGCTACATCATGACAAAACAGCTTCTGCTCAGCTCACTTGCCGCCGCCGTCCTCACGACCGCCGCGGCCCTCCCGGCCGCCGCTCAGGACAGCTCGGCGCCGGTCTCGCTCGTCAACTGGGGCATGCGCGCGCCGATCGGCGGCACGTACGAAGGCAGCCTCGATCCCTCCTACGGCCCGGACACCCTCGACATCTCATTCGTGAATCGTGGCCAGGTCGCCGCGAGCGCCGTCGCATTCGTCGTCCGCTCGGGCGACCACGTGGAGACCATCGTCGACCGTGGCACGTTCGCGCCCGGCGTCGAGGTCGCGGTGGAATTCGAGCCGGCGATCGTGGCCCCCACCTCCGTCGAGGTCGAGGCCGTGACGTTCAACGACGGCACGACCTGGCACGCCTGATCGCGCGCCGTGATTGAGGCGGAGCAGGGGGTGCGGCTCGCGAACGGCGCCACGGCGACATGGGCGACATGGGAGAGCCACAGCCTGCGCTCGACGTGAACGCAGTCGCGCAGACGTATCGCGAGCATCGCGCCCGTCTGCGCGCCGTTGCGTATCACGTCCTACGTCAGGTCGATGCGGCCGACGATTGCGTCCACGCCGTCTTCCTGCGCTTGGTCGGCGCGCCCGATGCGTACCGGCCCGAGCGCGGTGCGCTGCTGCCCTTCCTGATGACCTGCGTGCGCAACGAGGCGGTTAGCCTGGCGCGCAGCGAAGGACGGCGTCGGACGCGCGAGGCATTCGTCGCGCGCGAAGCACCGCTCATCGAAGAGGAAACCGTCGTCGATCCCATCGAGGCCGCGCGCGTGCGCGCCGCGCTGCAGCGCCTGCCGGCGGAGCAGCGTGACGTGCTGGTGCGCGCCTACTACGGAAACCAGACGCAGACCGAGATCGCGCGGGCGTGCGACCTTCCACTCGGCACGGTCAAGGGGCGCGTGTCGCTCGGACTGCGCCGTCTGGCCGCCGAGCTCGCCCGAGGAGAACCTGTATGAACTCGAACCATCTCGAAGACGACGCCGAGCTGTACGTGCTGGGCGCGATCCCCGAACAACGCGTGGTGATCGAGCGGCATCTGCGCGTCTGCGCCGCCTGCACCGAACGCGTTCGAGTCGCGGAAGCCGCCGCCGCCGCGCTCGCCGCCGCGCTTCCGCTTGCGCCTGCGGCCGTCGTGCCGCTCGCACGCCCTACCGGCCGGACGTGGTGGCCGCTGGCGGCAGCGGCAGCGGTGGTGCTCGCCGTCGGCGGCCTCGCGGTCTCCCGGGAGCGTGCGACCGAAGCGCAGCTGGCGCGCACCGATACCGCGCTCATCGCGATGGCGGGGGCGCACTTCAACCACGTCACGCTGGCCGGGCGACCCGGCGTGATCGCCAAGGCGATCTATGCGCGCGACGGCGCATGGTGCTACGTCGTCGCCGACGGAGTCCCCTCAGGTGCGCACGTCGTCGTCACCGAGGGAGGTGCGTCGCACGACCTCGGCGCCCTCGCCGGACAACATCCGGCGACGCTCTTCGTGCGCGCGCCCGGCCGGGCGGCCGAGTTCGCGATCGTCGCCGGCGACACCGTCGAGGCGCGCGGCGTCCCGCAGTACTAGAGGGCCTGCCCGCCGGTCGCGGCCCGAATCCCCGCCAGGTGCGCATCGACGCGCTCCTCGAGCAGCGTCCAGCGCTCGCCCTCGACCTCGAACACCGCGTACGCGCCGTTCTCGACCAGCGCTCCCCAGAAGGCGTCCAGCTCGCGACCGAGGCCGTCGAGCAACGCGACACGGACGACCGCGTCGTGCGTCACGACGAGCGTCGGTGCGCGCGGGTGCAGCGCGAGTGCGAACGCGCGCCAGCGGTCGCGCACCTGCTGCGGCGTCTCACCGCCCTCGAAGGCGACCCGCTGCGGGTTCTCGCGCCAATCGTGATAGCGCGCACTGTCGTTGGCGGCGATCTCCTCGCGCAGACGCCCTTCCCAGGTCCCGTGCGCGATCTCCAGCAGCCGGTCGTCGGTCTCGACGCGCAGGTTGAGGCGATCGGCGCTCGGTTTCGCGGTCGCCGTGCAGCGCAACAGCGGCGAGGCGATGACGCGGCGCACATCGTGCGCGACCATCGCCTCGGCGAGCGCGAACGCCTGCTGCATTCCCAGCGCCGTGAGCGCCGACTCCCGGCGCCCTTGGTAGCGGCCGGCGAGGTTCCAGGTCGTCTCGCCGTGCCGCGCGACGTACACGCGCACGCTACGCCGTTGGCGCGCGAGCCGGAGCGAACCTTCCGACTGTGATACACACCACCAGGGAGCGTTCTCGACGTCGGGTAACGGCGTGATGACCATGAAGACGGTACACGGTCTCACCTTCGCGCTGTTCGGCTCGATCTTCGTTGCCGCGTGCAGCGGCGGTGGCGGCGGCGGTACGACGCCGTCCCTGTCCAATGCATCGAGTCCATCGGGCGGGGCTTCGTCGGCGCCGGCGAGTGCGGTTTCGACGCAGCGAATGGTGAGCAGTTCAGCCTTATCGGTCGCCGATGCCAGCGTCGAGCTGAATCAACTCAACGTGAGCAACGGCAGTCTCGGGTTGGCATTGGCGCAGTCCGCCGCCGAGGCGCGCCGGCCGGCCGATGCTTCTCCGTCACCGACGCCCTCGAGCTCGCCGACCTGCTTCAACGGCGTGGAGTATTCGCGCACGATCTCGGGGAGCACGATCGACCTCACCCTCGAGTTCTTCTACGATAACGCCTGCACCGAGCCGTACATGCTCCGCACGCTCGCCATCACGCCGCCGCCGGCCTCCGGAGGGACCGGGACCGCGACCGGGACCGTCGAGGTCTTCAACGAGTCCGGCACGCCGGTCGATTTCAACACCCTCGCGCTGACGTTCATCGTCGACGCGCAAGGCAACTTGACCCAGGTGAGCGAGGAGAAGACGGCGGCGCCGGGGCCGAGCGCAGCGCCGTACGCACAATTCGGCTACGCGTGCGTCTACGGGACCGCGAGTGCGATCGACTGCGGCTTGGGCAACGCCATCAACGACACGTCGGCGAACGTGAGCGTGGGCTTTACCGAGACGACGACCGTTGCGAGCTCGCCGGGTCCAAGCGCTTCGCCGGCGCCGAGCGCGTCACCGATGCCGTCGTGGGCGCCGATCGCCGCGCCGCGGTCGGTGCAACTGCAGATCAACGGCCAGGGCTACACCGGGACGCTCGGCGGGTTGACGCTCGCGCCGGGCGTCGCGCCGGCGTGGACGGTGAGCGGCGGGACGCAAGCCGCGACCTTGGCCGGGACCGCCAGTTTCGGTTTCGGCTGCGGCAGCTACGTCTCCAACGTCAGCTTGACGCTGACCGACACGGCCGCCGGCTTGACGGTGACCTTGACCCAGTCGGGGCACCAACTCACCGGGACCGTGACGAACACGAGCGGTCAAACCGTTGCCACCATCTCGCTGGACCGCTCCGGCAGCGGGACGATCACCTACACCAACGGCACGACCGCGCCGGTCAAGGACTGGATCATCGTCGGCTGAGGAATCGGCGACGTCAGTTCGGCAGCACCTCGATCACGCCCATCATGCCGTGGTCTTCGTGGAACAGCATGTGGCAGTGGAAGACGAAGACGCCGGGATCGACGTTACGGAAGTCGATCAAGATCTTCGTCAGGCTGGGCGTGATCCGCGGCGTCGAGCCGGCCGGCGGCTTGGCGTCGATCGGGGTGAGCGTCCCGGCCGGCAGCGGGATCGTGTCGAGGAACACCTGTTGGTAGGGATTCGTCGACTCGAACGGGCTCTGCAACGCGACGAACGTCAACTGATGGATGTGGAAGGCGTGGATCTCACCCGAGGCGTTGTAGAGGTACCACTCCTCGACGGCGTTGCGATGGACACGCACCCATGGGATGTAGGGGTAGTTCGGGTTCGGTGACGTACCGGCCGGCGCGAGCCAGAACGGCCGCTCGGTGAACGGCAGCGCCAGCACCGACGGCGGCGGGTTGCGGCCCGGCGCGTAGCCGGTCTGCGTCACGTTCCAGTTCGGCGGTCCAGCCTGCGAGTACATGGTGAACGTCACCGCGCGCGACGCCGTCACCTTGGGTATATCGTCGGCGACGAGTTGCCCCGCGCCGGTGAGCCGCGCGTGCTGCTGCGTCGGTCGGGCCACCGCCAGACTGACCGGCTGCGCGCCGATCAGGGTCGGGATGATGCGCAGGATGTCGCGTTGCGGGATGGCGGAGCCCAGATAGCCGCCGCACCAGGGAAACCCGCTCGCGCTACGGCTCTGCATCGTGCCGGCCGCCGAGACGATCGTCAGCGGACCGCGCAGCGGCGTGACCCGGATGTCGACGCGGCCGGAAGGCGGCACGAACACGTTCGGCTCGACGACGAAGTCCGGCTTGGTCGGGTCGACCCGATTGGTCTCGAAGTTCCAGTTGACCGGGACGCCGTCGCGCGCCAGCACCACCAGCGGCACGATGCTGCCGTCGTCGGCGCGCGTCTGTACGTTGATGTACGTGTCGGCGGCCGCGTCGATGATGCGGTACCGGCGACCGGCGAAGGCGAGTTGTCGTACCGCCGGACCGATCGCCGGCGTCACCGTCCCGCCCAGCACGACCGGGATCAATGCGCCGTTGACGGCCAGCGGATCGCCGAGCGCCGACGGCGTCGGCGGCTGCGGCGAGCAGTAACTCGGACCCGCCGGCGGCCAGGCGAAGCCCGAGAACCACGGTCCCGGACTGAAGGCCGGGAACGGCACCGGCGTGCCGGCCAGCGCGCGAGCGGCCTGGAGCACGGGTGCGGCCAAGTTCGCGTAGTGCGCGGCCAGCGCGTCCGGCGCGGTCTGCAGCGAAGCATCGCCCATGCCGGCCATCGCGTTCATCGCGCGCGCGGCCGCGTGCACGCCCGGCGGCAGCGTGGCTTGGACGCCCGGCGCGTTCTTGATGACCAACAGCACCGCCGACGGCTCGGGGCTCGGCGAGGCCGATTCGACGATCAGCGCGCCGGCGAGTCCACCGCCGACCTGCTCGTATGAGAGCCCGTGCAGATGCGCGTGGTACCAGTACGTCCCGGGCGGTTGCGTCAGCGGCACCGAGAAGGTATAGATGCAGCTATTCGGGTTCGGGGCCCAGACCAGCGACTTGTAGACGTTGTCGACGTACGGGTCGACGTGCCAGCCGTGGGTGTGGAAGTTGGTGTCGTTCGACGCCATCCACGGCACGTCGGGCTGCGTCGGAACGCGCTCGTGGTTGAAGTAGCCGGGCGGCACGAGGGCCGGATTCGTCGGCGGCATCGCACCGTCGAACGGCAGCCAGGCGCAGCCGTCGCTGGTCGGGATGATCGACGAGGCCGGCGTCGGGACCGGCGTCGGTCCGCCCGGGATGCGGTTGATGAGCGTCATCCGGAACGTTCCGCCCTGCCGCACGCGAATCGTCGGCGCCTCGACGTAGTTCAACGCTCCGGCCGGGGAGGTCACGTAGCAGAAGTGCTGCACGGCGTTGCCGTTGTTCTGCGTCGTCGGGCCCTGCATGACGAAGATGGTGAACGTCTTGTTCACCGTCGCGTCGATCACCGGCGGGCTCGGCAGCACCCCCGGCGCCGGCGAATTCGGGATGCACGGCCGGGTCGCGGCGGTCTGCGCAAGGGCTGGCGTGCCGGCGGTCCCCGGCGCGCGAAACGGAACCGCCGCGACCGACAAGCCGACCGCGACGACGGAGAAAACGGCGAGTAAGCCCGCCCGCGCCAATACACCCATGAAAAGCCTCCACACCAAGCTGACGCCGCCCCCTTAGAGGTGGAAGGCGACCGTCCCTTCGGCGCGGCAGCGCTCGCGATCGGGCGCTAGATATCGAGGGTGCGGACGGAGCCGACGCCGGCGACGGCGCGCAGGGCGGCGAGGGTCGGTTCGTCGGCTGGGCGGTCGATCGAGAGGACCATGATCGCGTCGCCGCCGACGGTGTTGCGCGAGACTTGCATGGTCGAGATGTTGACTTGCGCGTTGCCCAGGATCGTCCCGACGCGGCCGATCATCCCGGGGACGTCGGCGTGCTGGGTGATCAGCATCCCGCCGATCGGCGTCGCGTCGATCTCGTAGCCGTCGAGCTCGACGATGCGCGGTGCGCCGCCGATCGAGGTGCCGGTGATCGACGTCCCGTCGGCGATCAGGCGCAGCGAGGCGCCGTAGGACGATTCGCTCGCGTCGCCGCGCGCGTCGACCGAGATGCCGAGCTCCTGCGCGATCGCCTCGGCGTTCACCACCGAGACGCGCCGGTCGGTCGTCGCCTGGAGCAAACCGCTCAGAAAAGCGCGCACGACCGGTGCCGGATCGGTCTCGGCGAGCGCGCCGCTGAGGATCAGCGCGAAGCGCGGCAGCCGTTCGGCGAGCGCGTACTGCGGATAGAAGCGCCCGATTCGGTAGGCGACCTCGAGGAACGGGACCGCACGTTCGGCGCCGGGGCCATCCGGTATCGGCGCGTTGACCGCACCGCTGGCCGGCGCGCCGAGCAGGACGCGCGCGACGTCCTGCGCGAGCTCGGTCGCGATGCGGGCCAACGCTTCGTGGGTCGAGCCGCCCAGATGCGGCGTCGCGAAGACCTTCGGATGGCGGTGCAGCAGCGCGCCGGTTCCGCCCGGCGGCGGTGGTTCTTCGGCGACCACGTCGATCGCGGCGCCGGCCAGCACATCCGCATCGAGCGCGTCGAGCAGATCGCGCTCGACGATCACCCCGCCGCGGGCGCAGTTGATCAGATAGGCGTGCGGGCGCAGTTGGCGCAAGCGCGCGGCGTCGATCATCCCGCGCGTCTGCCGCGTCAGCGGGACGTGCAGCGTGACGACGTCGCTCTCGCGCAGCAGCGTGTCGAGCTCGACCAGCTTCACCCCGAAGGCGTCGGCGCGTGCCGAGGTGATGTACGGATCGTAGACCAACGGCGTCATCCCGAAGGCGCGCGCGCGGGCCGCGACATTGCCGCCGATGCGGCCCAACCCGACGATCCCCAGCGTCTTGCCGAACAGCTCCGAGCCGACCAGGTGCTTGCGGTCCCAGATCCCCTCGCGCAGCTGCTGCACCGCGGTAGGCGTGTGGCGCACGAGCGAGAGCATCAGCGCGAAGGTCTGCTCGGTCGCGGCGATCGTGTTGGCACCCGGCGTGTTGAGGACCAGGATCCCGGCCGCGGTCGCGGCGCCGACGTCGATCGCGTCGACGCCGACCCCGGCCCGGGCGACGACGGTCAACTTCGGCCCGGCCGCCAGCAGCTCGCGGTCGACGCGCGTCTCCGAGCGCACGATCAGCCCGTCGGCCTCGGCCAGCGCCGAGACGAGCTCGGCGCGCGGCCGACCGACCTGCGAATCGACCTCGATCCCGGCCTCGCGCAGCACGGCCAGCCCCGCCTCGGCGAACGGCTCGGCGATGACGACACGCGGCCGCGACAGGCCGCTTTGCGTCATCGGGCGTACTTGCACGTACTTGGTCCTCCGCTCTCGTGGGACGCGCGCCGCCGCGATCGCGTTCGCCGTTCCGCTCGTCGTGTTGTTGGGATCGATCCGGACATCGGTCGGCTTTTGGGACACCGGTGACCTCCAGACAGTTGCCTGGATAGCCGGGATTCCGTATCCTACCGGTTACCCCGGTTACGTCCTGGTGGGCTGGTTGTGGACGCACGCGATCCCGGTCGGCGAGGTCGCCGCGCGCTTGAATGCGCTCTCCGCGTTGTCGATCGCAGCGTCGGCGGGGATACTGGCCGCGCTCGCGTCGGAGCTCGAGGTCAGCCCGCCCTTCGCGGTGCTGGGCGCCTGGCTGTTCGCCTTCGCCAACGTCGTCTGGTCGCGCGGAACCTACGCCGACGTCCACCCGCTGGGCTTCGCGCTGGCGCTGGTCGCGCTCGCGCTGGCCGTCCGCTGGGCTCGCCGGGGCGAGCCGCGCGCGCTGATCGCGGCGATCCTCTGCGGTGGGACGGCGCTGGCCGTCGACAACACGACGGTGTTGACGTTGGCCGGCGGCCTGCTCATCGCGCTCTCGCGCCGGTGGCCCCTGCGCGCGGCTACGTATGCGTGCACCGTCGCCGTGCTGATCGTGATCGCAACCTACGCCTATCTGCCGCTGCGCAGCACCTACGTCGTCGACCATCGACTCGATCCGACCATCGCGCTGGGCGTGCCGCCCGGCCGCCCCTATTGGGACGATCACGATCCGCGCACGCTCGACGGCCTGCGTGCGCTCGTCACCGGCAACGAGTGGAGTCCCGAGTACACGCTCGCGCACATCGTCAGCCCGGAGGAGTTCACGACCATGTGGGCGCGCTTCGGCGTCGCGCTCGTCGACGCCGAGCCACAAGGCTTGACGGTCGTGGCGTTGGTCGGTCTCGCGTTCCTCGCCGCCGATGCGCCCTTGGTCGGGATCGGGTTGCTCGCGGCCGCCTTGTTGCCGGCGCTGTTCGGGGCGTCGTACCAAGCCGAAGCCGATCCCGAGCGGTACGTGCTCGGTCTGTACGCGATCTCCGCGCTCGGTATCGCCGTCGCCGCCGATCGCACCGCGCGCGCGTTCGGTCGCGAGACGCCGTTTCTGGCGGTCGGGATCGTCGCCGGCCTACTCGGTCTCGTGTTGCTGCACGACGTCTTGGGCGCCGGCGACATCGCGCTGGCACGCGTCGACGATCGTCCCAGCGAGCTGGCGGCCCGCGTCGCGGCGGTGACGCGCGACGACGCGATCGTCGTCGCGACCTGGAACTTCGCCGCGCCGCTGGCCTACCGCAGCTACGTGCAACACGCCTTCGGGCACCGCATCGTCTTGTGCGCCTTTCCCGAAGACCACCTCGATGAGTATCATGACTGGATGCGCAACCACCAGATCGCGCTGGTCACGCTGGGCGATCCCGAACTACCCGTCTACCGCACGCGGCTGCTCGGTGTAGTCGACAAGGAACAGATCTACGAGGTGGTGCCGCGGTGAACGCGCTGCTGGCCGGATTGCTGGGCGCGATCATCGCGTTGGCCTGCGCCCACGGGCGCGCGACACCCTACGACAACTACGTGCTGCTGGCCAACGCGCTGCTGCACGGGCACGTCTGGATCGACGCGACCTGGCCGGGTCCGTCGATCGACGCCGTGCTCTTCGACGGCCATCGGTACATCGTCAACGACCCGGTGCCCGCGCTGCTGATCCTGCCATTGGTCGCGGTGTTCGGGTTGAGCGCGAATCAGACGCTGCTGGCCTGCCTGTTGTGCGGCGTCGCGGTCGGAGCCGCGTGGTCGCTGCTCGCGCGCCTGGGCTTGCGCACGCCCGCGACGCTCTGGCTGGTCGCGTTTCTGTTGGCCGGCACCGATCTGCTCTGGTGCTCGATGCTCGGTGACGTCTGGTTCATCGCGCAGACCGCCGCCGTCGCGTTCCTGTTGTTGGCGCTGTGCGAGCTGGCCGGGAAACGGCGCGGCTGGGTCGTCGGCTTGTGGGCGGGGCTGGCACTCGGCTCGCGTTTTACGCTGGTCATGGCCCTGCCGGTGCTGCTCTGGTGGTGCTGGGACGGTTTCCTCGCACGCGAGCGCCGGCCGCGCGCGGCGTTGTCGTTCGCGCTGACGCTGATCCCGTTCTTCGTCGCGTGGATCGCCTACAACGAACTGCGCTGGCACGTCCCGTGGGACGCGGGCCACACGATTTTCTACCACCAAGACCCGTTCATGGGAGCCCCGACCGGTTCGCCGTTCGGGCTCGACAACGTCCCGGTCGAGTTGTGGTCGTTCTTCGTGCAGCCGCCGATCTGGCATTCCGATGGGCACTGGCTCGAGTTCGCGCTGGCCGGGACGGCGCTCTGGTTCACCAGTCCGGCGCTCGTGCTGGCATGTTTCGCGCGGCAGCCGCGGCCGCTGGTCATCGGGCTTTGGATCGCGACGCTGCTGGTCGCCGCCCCCTCGCTGCTCTACTACGCCAACGGCGGCTCGCAGTTCGGGATGCGGCACGCGCTCGATTTCGAGCCGTTCCTGGTGGTCCTGATGGCGTTGGCCGTGCGCGAGGGGGTGGGCTGGGTCTGGCCGGCCGCGCAAGCGGCGATCGCCTGGAGCGTCGGCGTCGGCCTGTGGGGCTGCTGGCTCTGGGATGGGATGAGAAGCAAGCTCGGATTGTGATCCCGGTGGTCGTCGTGGGTAGATGGATAGGACGCACCCGCGACACCAAACGGAGAAAGCGACTATGCCGAAAGACGATGACCGCGTCGAGATCCTGAAGGCGGACACGCACGACGCCCTCGACGAAGTCAAAGAGCGGGCACAGGCCACCGGCGAGCGCGTCAAGCGCGCCGTCGCCGGCGACACGATGCCGCTGGGCGATAAGGTAGCCTCGCATGTCAAGGAGTTCACCCACGAGGCCAAGGCGAATGTCGACCAGGCCAAGCGGGAATCCCGCGACACGATCGACCGCGCGCCCTAGCCCGGCCGCGCGCCGGAGCACATCGCTGAGCACACCGAAGAAAAAGCTCGCCGAGTACGTCCGCAAGCGCGATTTCTCGGCGACACCAGAACCCAAAGGCGAACGGCGGAGCGCTTCCAAGCGACTCCGCTTCGTCGTGCAGGAGCACCGCGCGACCCGGTTGCACTGGGACTTCCGACTCGAAGCCGGCGGCGTGATGCCGTCCTGGGCCGTCGCCAAAGGGCCGACGCTGGTCCCGCTCGAGAAACGCCTGGCGATGAAGGTCGAGGACCACCCACTCGACTACCGCACGTTCGAGGGCGTGATCCCGGCCGGCAATTACGGCGCCGGTGAAGTGATCGTGTGGGACGACGGGACCTACGCGCTCGCCGAGGGCGACGATCCGATCGCCGCGATCGCCAAGGGCAAGCTCAAAATCGTGCTGTACGGCAAGAAGCTGCGCGGCTTGTTCAGCCTGGTGAAGATCAAGCCGCGCGCGGGCGAGCACGGTGATCCGTGGCTGCTCTTCAAGGATCACGACGAGTACGAAGACCCGAACTGGAAGAGCGAAGACCACCCGGAGAGCGTCAAGAGCGGGAAGACGCTCGCGCAGCTGCAGGCAGCGCGCAAAGACGCTCCGATCTGGCGCAGCAACCGCGCCGCGTCGCCCGACGGCACGCTGGTGCGCAAGGCGGCCGCCCGCGCCGGTGCGCGCAAGGATCCGTTACCGCGCGACGTTTCGCCGATGCTCACCACGCTGGTCGACGAGCCGTTCGACGACGACCGCTGGCTGTTCGAGCTCAAGTGGGACGGCTATCGCGCGATCGGCACGATCGAGCGCGAGTCGGTGCTGCTCACCTCGCGTACCGGGAAGAACTTCACCGAGCAGTTTCGCGAGCTGCGCGATCTCCCGCAGTCCTTCCGTTCGTTGCCGGTCGTCGTCGACGGCGAGCTGTGCGTGCTCGACGACCAGGGGAAGCCCGATTTCCAAGCGCTGCAAGCCCGTGAGAAGCCCGTCAAAGGCAGCACCGGCAAGCCGGCGCGGGTCACCTACGTCGTCTTCGATCTGCTCTACGCCGACGGGCGCGATCTGCGCGAGCGGCCGCTCGAGGAGCGCAAGCGGCTGCTCGAGGAGTTGATCGTCCCCGACCGCGACGTGCTCTTCTCCAAGCACGTGCTGGGCCGCGGCAAGGAGTTGTTCACGCTCGCACGGCAGCGCGGTCTCGAGGGGATCGTCGGCAAGGTGCGTGAGTCACCGTACCGCTCGGTGCGCTCGCGCGAGTGGGTGAAGATCAAAGTGCGCCGGCGCCAGGAGTTCGTCATCGGCGGGTGGACCGAGCCGCGCGGTAGCCGCAAGCAGTTCGGCGCGCTGCTGCTCGGCTATTACGATGGCGACGCGTTTCACTACGCGGGGCACGTCGGCACCGGCTTCGACGACGCGCGGCTGCGCGATCTCGCCGCCCGGATGGCGCCGCTCGAGCGCAAGACCTCGCCCTTCGTCGACCCGCCCAAGGCGAACACGCCGGCGCACTGGGTCCGCCCGCAGCTCGTCTGCGAGGTTGCCTTCGCCGAGTGGACGCGCGAAGGACTCTTGCGTCAGCCGGCGTTCGTGGCGCTGCGCAGCGACAAGGATGCGCACGACGTCGGGCGCGAGCGCGAGCAGCACGCGGATCCCGACGCATGAGCAAGGCCGTCGCGGCGGCGGCGCAGGTCGACGGCCGCGTGGTCCCGTTGACCAATCAGGACAAGGTGCTCTTCCCGAGCGACGGCTACACCAAAGGCGATCTCGTCGCGTACTACCGTGCGGTCGCGCCGGTCATCCTGCCCTACTTGCGCGGCGCGCCGCTCACCCTGGAACGCTATCCCGACGGCATCGACGCGACGCGTGCCTTTTGGGAGAAGCAGATCCCGCGCTACGCGCCCGATTGGGTCGCCCGCGTCGCGACCGAGCCGAGCACCGGGGAGAAACGCAAGGTCACCTTCATCCTCTGCGACGACGAAGCGACGCTGGTCTGGGTCGCCAACTTGGCGGCGATCGCGCTGCACGTCTGGACCTCGCGCCTACCGGACCTCGATCGGCCCGACCTGGTGCTGTTCGACCTCGATCCGGGCGAGCGGTGCCCGCTGGCGCGGCTGGCCCGGGTCGCGCTGGCCTTCCGCGACGAGCTGGCCGCGATCGGGCTCCACCCGCTGGTCAAGGCGACCGGCGGGATGGGGCTACACGTCGTGCTGCCGCTCGAGCCCCACTACGACTACGAGCAGGCCAAGGGCGTCGCGGAACTGGTCGCCCGGCGGGTCAACGGGGTCTTGCCGGCCGACACGACGCTGCAGCGGGTCGTCGCCAAACGGCCCGAGGACCTCGTCTATCTGGACTGGGTGCAGGTCGGGCGGGGGAAGACCTACGCCGCGCCGTTCAGCGTGCGGGCGCGCGACGGCGCCCCGGTCTCGATGCCGCTGGGCTGGGCCGAGGTCGAGGCGATGCGGCGCAAGCGCGCCCCCGAGACGACCCAGGAGATGCGTCGCTGGACCATCGCGACCGTACCCAAGCTGCTCGGCGCCGGCGGCGATCCTTGGCAAAACGAGGGCTGGAAGCCCCAACCGCTCGAAAGCGCACTTACTCGCGCTCGCTCGCTTTGGGAATAGGCATCGTATGGCACACGCGATCTGGTCCGGTGCGATCAACTTCGGCCTCGTCACGATCCCGGTCAAGCTCTACACGGCGATCCGGACGAACGACCTGCGCTTCAACTTCCTGCACAAGACGGACGGCGGGCGGATCTTCAACGAGCGGCACTGCAGCATCGACGGCGAGAAGGTCGAGTACCAAGACCTGGTGCGCGGCTACGAGTTCGAGAAGGGGCGCTACGTCGAGATCACCGAGGACGACCTCAAGGCGGTGCGGCCCGAGGCGACGCAGTCGGTGCAGATCCAGCAGTTCGTCGCGCTCGACCAGATCGACCCGATGTACTTCGACACCCCGTACTATCTCGAGCCGGAGAAGAAGGGCCGCCACGCCTACGCGCTGCTGCGCGACGCGCTGGCCGAGTCCGGCAAGGTCGCCATCGCGAGCGTCGTGATCCGCTCGCGCGAGCATCTGGCCGCGGTCAAGCCGCATGGCGAAGCGCTCGTCCTCGAGCTGATGCACTTTGCCGACGAGCTGATCGCGCCGGCCGGCTTCGACTTCCCGGCGCTCAACGAGCACGTCGCGCCGGGCGAGAAGAAAGTCGCGCAGATGCTGATCGACACGATGAGCGCCGAGACGTTCGACCCGGAGCAGTTCCACGACAAGTATCGCGAGGACGTGCTGGCGATGATCGAGGCGCGCGCCAACGGCGAGACGATCGAGGCCACGGAAGTCCACCGCCCGGCGGCGACCAACGTCGTCAACCTGATGGACGTCTTGCAGCGCTCGCTCGAGCAGTCGCAGGCCAAACGCAGCGCCGCGAAACCGGCCCGCGCCGCCCAAGCCGCCGCCCCGGTGAAGAAAGCCCCCAAGGCCGCCGCGCCGGCACGCAAAAAGTCCGCCAACGCCGCCAAACCCAAACGCAAGAAGTCAGCGGCCTGATGAATGCCCCGGCTACACCTTATCTCTTTTCGGGGAAGAAGATGTACTCGTCGAAGCGTATCGAGCAGTCTTTGGATAGCCGGGTCAGTTGATTTCGAGTGGCTAACGAGAGCCTAGCGCGGTTCGCCTGCAGCTGGCGACGTTCGATGGCTTCTGCGGTCGCTCGTTCTTCTTGTGAAAATTGATTCGAGTTCGCGAACGTGCTCATGGGAATGAGATTCTTGTCGAGCGCGACGTAGAACCAAGCAACACGACGGGAGTTGCGCGCATGATCTATGCGGACGTCCGGCAATGCGCCGTCGAGCGTAAGACAGGCCTTCGAGCGATGTGCATTCTGATGAGGGATGAAGCTGCGTGAAACTGGTTGAAACGCGGTTACATTTTGCTGATCCGCGGTTGGTCGAGTCGCGCTGCAGGATGCTGATCCAGCAGTAGACACGCCGACGGCAAGACACAACAGCACAGCTCGCACGCCGCATCGCCTCGGCAACGCTTCTCTTACAGATTCGAAGGCCGTTCCAGGCTGCTGCAGCGTAGACTACCTCCTAAACGACCAACCGGCAGACACTAACTGGCCGAAACGCCAGCCTCAATAATGCGGTCGACATCCAGGGTTAAGGCCTGTAGCGTAACGGGTCGCCTCAGCCGACCGGATCGCATCCCGGTACGAGGTCGGCGCCACGCTAAGCGAGCCGTCCAGCTCCCGCTCGATGTGCCAGCCGGGGTTGGCTGCACTCAGGGCGAGCAGCTCGTCGTCGTCGAGGGGGCGTGCTGGAACGATCATGATGCCTTGTCACGCCATGCTATCACGCAGATGCGGCCGACGGCGAGGGAGCCGGCATGGGGGCGGGGGTCGGGCGGCGTAGTCCGCGGGACGATGGGGACGCATGCGATTGCCGCGATCGGCGGCGACGGGATTGGGCCGGAGGTGATCGAGGCCGGGCTGACCGTGCTGGCCGCGCTGCAGCGGCGCGATCCGGCGCTGCGGCTGACGGTCGAACGCTTCGATTGGGGCTCCAACTACTATCGCCGGCACGGCGTCATGATGCCGGACGACGGTATCGCGCAACTGCGGTCGTTCGACGCGATCTACTTCGGCGCCGTCGGCAGCCAAGACGTCCCCGACCACGTCACCCTGTGGGGCCTGCGCTTGGCGATCTGCCAGGGCTTCGATGAGTACGCGAACGTGCGGCCGACCCGCATCTTGCGCGGCCTGACCAGCCCACTGCGCGCCTGCGAGCCCGGCGATCTCGACTGGGTGATCGTGCGCGAGAACACCGAGGGCGAGTACGCTGGGATGGGCGGGCGCGCGCACCGCGGTCACGCGATCGAAGTCGGCACCGAGGTCGCGGTCTTCACCCGCACCGGGGTCGAGCGCATCGTGCGCTTCGCCTTCGAATTGGCGCGCAGCCGGCCGCGCAAACTGCTGACCGTCGTCACGAAGTCGAACGCGCAGCGGCACGGGATGGTGTTGTGGGACGAAGTCGCCGCCGGCGTCGCGCGCGACTTCCCCGACGTGACCGCCGAGCGCGAGCTGGTCGATGCGATGGCGGCGCGCATGGTGATGAAGCCGCGCTCGATCGACACGGTCGTGGCGACGAACCTGCATGCCGACATCCTCAGCGACCTGGCCGCCGCGTTGGCCGGCAGCCTGGGCATCGCGCCGACGGCGAATCTCGATCCCTCGCGCCGCTACCCCTCGATGTTCGAGCCGATCCACGGCTCGGCGTTCGACATCACCGGCAAGGGCGTCGCGAACCCGATCGGCGCGTTCTGGTCGGCGGTGATGATGCTCGAGCACCTCGGTGAGGCCGAGAGCGCCGCGCGGCTGATGGAGGCGATCGAAGCGGTCACCGCGGCCGGCGTGCGCACGCCGGATCTCGGCGGCACGGCGCGCACCGCCGACGTCACGGCCGCGGTCTGCGAGGCGCTCGCCGCGGTTCCGGTCGGCTGAACGTCAGCTGCCGACGCGCACGATCAGCCAGGCGACGCGGTCCTCGTGCGCGGTCTCGTCGTCGAGGTCGTGGCCGAGGTCGTACACTTTGATCGCGCGGTCGCGGTTGGGCGTCGCGTTGTAGAACGCGACGCCGGTCGACTCGGCGACGTACTGGTCGTTCTTCGCAAATTGCAGCAGCGTGCCGCGCTGATTCCCGCGGGTGAGCCAGCCGGGAAGATCGAGCACGCTCATCTGCGCGACGTAGGCGCCCTGATCGGCGGGTGGGCCGCCGAGTAGGTACCACTCCCAGAAGGTCAGCGCCGGCGCCATCAGCACCGCGTACGCGGGGCGCGGATCGACGGCAAGCAGCAGCGCGGTGGTCATCGCGCCGAAGTCGTGGCCGGCGACCGCGATCCGCGCCGGGTCGACGTGCGGCAGCGCGGCCAGGCAGTCGAGGCTGCGCCGCAGGACCAGCACCGCGGCGATCGTGTCGGCGTAGTCGTGTTCCGGCGCGCGCACCTTGGTGAACCAACCAGGCTGCGACCACGGCATGTCGAGCAACAGCGAACGGACGCCCCGCTCGGCGAGGGCCTGCGCGTCAACCAGGAACTCGGTGTGGTTGGTGGTCGGCACCGCGCCGAGCCAGTGGGACCAGAGCACCGCGCCGCCGGTCGCGGCCGGATGCGCGGGGACGACCAGGATACCGTGCGTGGTCGGCACGTCGGGACCGCCGACGGTGAAGGGGATCGTGCCGTCGGCGGCCGCGGTCCCCGCTTGGCAGGTCGTCCGGGCGGGGTCGTACGCGAAGGTCGGCGCGGCGGGGGCAGCCGGCGCGGCGGCGAGGAGTGCGACGGAGGCGAGCGCGGCGGCCAGAGGGCGCATCGCGGGCACTCGGCCGCCCGGCCGCGCGGTTCCTGTGTGGGCGCCCGGCGGTATTCCCCGATCCGACGCGGAAGGTAGTCGCATCATGACGACCACCGCCACCGCGTCGCTGCTCGAGCGCCTCGAGGCGTTCATGGCCTCCGACGTCCTCCCCAACGAGTCCGTCTATCGCGCCCAGCTGCTCGCGGCGCCGACGCCGTGGATGCAACCGCCGATCATGGACGAACTGCAGTCGCGTGCGCGCGCACAGGGGCTCTGGAACCTGTTCCTCCCCGAACCCGAATTCGGCGCGGGGCTGACGAATCGGCAGTACGCGCCGCTGTGCGAGGCGATGGGCCGCTCGACGATCGGCCCCGAGGTCTTCAATTGCAGCGCGCCCGACACCGGCAACATGGAAGTCTTCGCGCGCTACGGGACGGGCGCGCAGCAAGATCGCTGGCTGCGCCCGTTGCTCAAGGCCGAGATCCGCTCCGGCTTCGCGATGACCGAGCCCGACGTCGCTTCGTCCGACGCGACGAACGTCAGCGCGCGGATCCGGCGCGAGGGCGACGAGTACGTGATCGACGGCCGCAAGTGGTGGACGTCCGGCGCGGGCCATCCGCATTGCAAGGTGCTGATCTTCTTAGGCCGTTCGAATCCCGACGCGCCGCGCCACCAGCAGCACACGATGCTGATCGTTCCGGTCGACACGCCCGGCGTGAAGATCGTGCGGACGCTGCCGGTGTTCGGCTACGACGATGCGCCGCACGGCCATGCCGAAGTGCTCTTCGAGAACGTGCGCGTCCCGGTCGAGAACGTGTTGCTGGGCGAAGGCCGCGGCTTCGAGATCGGCCAGGGGCGGCTGGGTCCGGGCCGTCTGCACCACTGCCTGCGTTCGATCGGCGTCGCCGAGCGTGCGCTCGAGGCGATGGTCGCACGCGCCAAGTCGCGCGTCGCGTTCGGCAAGACGCTCGCCGAACAGGGCGTCGTGATGGAAGCGATCGCCGACTCGCGTATCGAGATCGATCAGGCGCGCCTCTTGGTGTACGACGCCGCCGAGCAACTCGACAAGCACGGCAACAAGGCGGCGCGCGCCGCGCTCGCGATGGCGAAGGTCGTCTGCCCGAACATGTCGCTGCGGGTGATCGACCGGGCGATCCAGGTGCACGGCGCGGCGGGCGTCAGCGACGACACGTTTTTGGCCCGGGCCTACGCGCACCAGCGCACGCTGCGGCTGGCCGACGGTCCGGATGAAGTGCACCGTGTGACGATCGCGAAGGACGAACTGGCGAAGCGCGGCCGGTGAGTCGCGTCGATCCGCTCGAAGAGCTGGGTTTGAGTTTGGCGGCCGGCGCGGCCGAGCTGCACGTGGTGCGGCACGCCGACGCCGTCCCGGAATCCGACGACGCCTTTCGGATCTACGACGACTACGAGCAGCACCCGCTCAGTCCGCGCGGTCGCGTGCAGGCCGAGCGCGTCGCCGAACGCTTTCGCGATCTGGGTCTGGCGGCCGTCTACTCGAGTCCCGTGCGGCGGGCACGCGAGACCGCCGAGGCGATCGCCGGCGTCGTCGACCTGGCGGTGCGCGAAGAGCCCGGCGTGACCGAGATCTCGATCGGCCCGGTCGATGACGCGATGCCGCTGCGCACGCGCCTAGCGTGGCTGGCGATGATCGCGATGCGCGACGGGTCGTGGCGCGGCATCCCGGGGACCGAGGACGGCGCCGCGGTGCGAGCGCGGATGCTGCGCGCGCTCGACGCGATCGCGGCGGAACATCCGGGCCGTCGCGTCGCGGTCGTCTCGCACGCCGGCGCGATCAACGCCGCCCTCGGCGCGATCGCGGGCACCGCGCACGATTTTCTCTTCCCGCTCGCCAACGCATCGGTGTCGGTGGTGCGCATCGGCGGTGGCCGGCGGCTGCTGATGAGCGCGAACGAGACCGCGCACCTCCACCCGGTGGTCGCCCGGAGCGCGGGATGATCCGCAGCGACGCCGACACCATCGACGTCCGCGAGGAAGAGCGGCTCGACCTCGTGCGCCTGCAGACGTACTTGCACGAGCATCTCGAGGGCGCCGACGGACCGCTCGAACTGCGCCAGTTCGGCGGCGGTCACGCGAACCTGACCTACCTGCTGCGCTTCGGCCCGCGCGAGTGGGTGCTGCGCCGCCCGCCGTTGGGCCC
>Ga0070761_10000658_pt1 | contig 22212 bp, 23 predicted proteins | sample HubBroMetageREF1_FD_66724 | JGI IMG/M metagenome (GOLD analysis project Ga0070761, IMG submission 66724) | Reference soil microbial communities from the Hubbard Brook experimental Forest, New Hampshire, USA - Hubbard Brook CCASE Soil... | ecosystem: Environmental > Terrestrial > Soil >... | reverse complement strand
TCGAGGAATGCTGCGACGCCGTAGAGCTCGGCTTCGCGACGGTACTCCGGCAGGCTGAAGTTGGTGAGGATCACGACCTTCGGGCGCTGGCCGCTGCCGCTGCTGGCGAGCGCGCGCAGCACGCCGAAGCCCGAGCCGCTACGCAGGTGCAGGTCGAGTATCAGCGCGTCCGGCTGATCCTTGGCCACATGGCTGATCGCATCCTCTTCGGTGGCCACGGTCTCGATCAGGTCCACATTCGGGAGGCGACCGATCAGCTCCGCCAGCCGATCCGCCAGCAGGGAGGAGTCCTCTACCAGCAGGACACGGAGCGCCGATTTACCCGACATTATGATCCTGGCCTGGAACATCTGGCCTCGCGGCGCCAATCGCCGCCTGAACCCCAGTTGAACATGTCAGCAGCATAAGGCGGCTCGGGCCACCGCCCTGTAAGTCACAATCTCCGCCCGGTGTCGGTAACTACCGACGCTACGCGCGCTCGCTAAGGTTATTAGCGGCTATTGCACCAGCCCGTTACGCAGCGCGTACGCCGTGAGATCGGCGTTGGTATCGAGATGCATCTTCTCCAGGACGCGTGCCCGGTAGGTGCTCACCGTCTTGACGCTGATGAACAGCTCGTGCGCGATCTCGGACACGCTGCGACCCACCGCGAGCTTGCACAGAATCTGGAACTCGCGCTCCGACAGCGCCGCGTGCAGCGGCTTGTCGCCCGGCTCGTCGAGCGCGGTGATGAGCATCTCGCTCAGGCGCGCGCTGACGAAGCGCCGCCCGGCGAGCACCGCGTGCACCGCGCGCATGAACTCCTCGGGCGCCTGGTCCTTGGCCAGATAGCCCGAGGCGCCGGCCCGCAGCACGTTGATGGCGTATTGCTTCTCGGAGAAGCCGCTCATGACGAGCACACGGGTCTCGGGGTGCCCGGAGCGGATATGCCGCAGTACATCGATGCCGCTGCGGTCGGGCATGTTGATGTCGAGAATGACCAGATCCCAGCGACCGTCGCGCAGCTGCTGCAAGGTGTCGGCACCCGTCGCAGCCTCGCCGATGTTGGTGATCGACGTATCCTGCTCGAGGTAGTGCCGCAAGCCCGTGCGCAGCATCGCGTGATCGTCGGCAATCAGAACAGTCGCCATTGAGCCTCCGCTTACGAACGTACCGCAGCCCCTTCCGGCGCCAGCGTACGCCATTTGCCCAAGGGGCTGTAGGGAGTGTCCTACAGCCGCGCGGCGGCCCCTGAGAGCCCTGGTGTCATCCCGTGGCATCGGAGCGCCTAAATGCCGGCGTCCGGGTGGTCGTAGCTCCAATACCAATAGGTCGGCTGATCATCGTAGTCCGCATCCGACAGGTCGCGATAGTCGACGTCGTGATGCGTATCGTGATCGTGGACGTCACGGCGGTCGTCGGCGCGACGCCTCAAGCCGAAATCGCGGAATTCCTCGGGCGCTTCGCGCTGGGCGAAGGATGCGCCGGCGTTCGTCGCCGCGAGAACGAGTGAAGCCCGGTATGCGCTGGTCAGCCGCTGCATGTGCATTCCCCTTGCATGTGCGTCCCTTTTCGACGGCTACATATTGCAAACGCACCGCTAGCGTTGCAGTCGGACGCTGCCAGCAGCGTCTGTCGGCGCGCCCTGACTGTCGCGTGTTGTACTATCGCGACAGGCGGAGGAAGTGTCAGTGACAGCGGCCACATCGGGCACCCATCATCACGCGGACGATCCGCGCAACCGCGACATCCTGATCTACGTCAACGGCGAGCTGTGTCCGCGCGCCAGCGCTTACGTTTCGGTGTTCGACTCGGGCTTCATCCTCGGGGACGGTGTCTGGGAAGGGCTGCGGGTGCACCACGGCCGCATCGCGTTCCTCGACCAGCACCTCGCCCGGCTGTACGAGGCCGCGAAGGCGATCGATCTCGACATCGGTATGGACCGCGCCGCGCTCACGGCGGCGCTCTACCAGACGCTCGAGGCCAACCGCATGAGCGACGGTGTCCACATGCGCCTCATGGTGACCCGGGGCCTGAAGAGCACCCCCTACCAGGACCCGCGCGCCTGCATCGGACCGGCGACCGTGGTCATCATCGCGGAATACAAGCTGCCGCGGCCGGAGACGCTGACGCGCGGCGTGCGGCTGTTCACCGTGCACGTGCGCCGCGGCGCTCCCGACGTCCAGGATCCAAAGCTCAACTCGCACTCCAAGCTCAACTGCATCACCGCCTGCATCCAGGCGGCCAAGGCCGGCGCCGACGAGGCGCTGATGCTCGACCCGCTCGGCTTCGTCGCCACCTGCAATTCCACCCACTTCTTCATCGTGCGCGGCGGGGAGGTCTGGACCTCGACCGGCAAGTACTGTCTGGCCGGCATCACGCGCGCCAACGTACTGCGGCTGTGCCGCGACAACGGCATCCCGGCGTACGAGAAGGACTTCAGCCTGACGGACGTCTATGGCGCGGAGGAGGCGTTCGTTACCGGCACCTTTGCCGGCATTGCGCCGGCGGTCGAGATCGACGGCCGGCACATCAGCGAGGGGCGCGGCCCGATGGTCGAGCGGCTGCAGGGGCTGTATCTGCGGCTGATCGAGCGTGACGTCGCGGGGCGGACGCGCGCTTGATCACCCCGGTCTCGTGACACGCGCCTCATGAGGCCGCTGCGCCTGGCGATGTGGTCCGGCCCGCGCAACATCTCCACCGCGATGATGCGCGCCTGGGAGAACCGCGGCGACTGCGCGGTGGTGGACGAGCCGCTGTATGCACATTATCTCGCGCATACCGGGCTCGAACACCCTGGGCGCGAAGAGATCATTGCCGCGGGCGAGACCGACTGGCGCAAGGTCGCAGCCGGCCTCACCGGTGCGGTACCCGACGGCAAGCCCATCTTCTACCAGAAGCACATGACGCATCATCTCCTGCCGCACATCGGGCGCGCGTGGCTCGGCGAGCTGACTCATGTGTTTCTCATCCGCGACCCGCGCGCGGTGCTGGTCTCGTACACCAGGACGCGGCGCGAGGTGACGGCGGAGGATCTGGGCAGCGTTCAGGAGCTGGAGATCTTCCAGCATCTCAGAGAACAGACCGGCCGCACGCCGCCGGTGATCGATGCCGGCGAGTTTCTGAAGTCGCCGGAAGCGCAGCTGCGGAGTTTGTGCGCGCAGCTCGGCGTCGGCTTCACGCCGCGCATGCTGCAGTGGCCGCCCGGCCCGCGCCCCACCGATGGTGTCTGGGCGCCGCACTGGTATGAGAGAGTTCTGAAGAGCACGGGCTTCGAGCCCTACGAGGCGGCCGAGCCCGCGGTGCCGGCCGAGTACCGCCCGGTCCTCGAGGCAGTGCTGCCGTCCTACGAGGCGCTGTTCGAGGAGCGGCTCAGGTGATGAAGGCCGCCGCGAGCGCCAGCACCGCTATCAGGGCGAACAGTCCGGCGAATGTCGCGCCGCGGCGCAGCTGGATGTCGTTTACGCGTCTCATGGGTGGCCTGTGGGGCAGCATTGTCGGATTGTGAAGCCCGGTCCCGCATGCACCGCCCGGCCGGGACGGAGCGTCTCCGCCGCTAGAGGCGGCTCTCTCTCGCAGGAGTGAGGGTGGGCGCGGCGACAGCCGCGTCCGAGTAGCTCGAGCCGCGGTGCGCGCGCGCAGCGGCGACGTTGGCTATGCTAGGCGCCTCTCTCGGGGAGGGCTTCCAGAATGATGCGGATCGCCGGCCGCTGCGTGGCCATGCTCTGTGCCGGTCTCGTCCTGCCGCTCGTGGCGCTCGCCGCGTCAGCCACCGAAAAGACGCCGATCACCCACGAGAAGCTGTGGATGATGAAGCGCGTCGGTGCGCCGACGGTGAGCCCGGACGGCAAGTGGGTGGTGTTCCCGGTGCTGGAACCGAACTACGATCAGGACAAGGAGGTCAGCGACCTGTGGCTCGTGCCGGCCGACGGCTCGGCGCCGCCGCGCCGGCTCACCAACACACGTGCACCGGAGAAGGGCGTCGCCTGGTCGCCCGACAGCCGCGCGATCGCCTTCGCCACCAAGCGCGAGGGCGACGAGGCGGATCAGATCTACATCCTGGACCTGGCCGGGGGCGGGGAGGCACGCAGGCTCACCAACCTCTCGACCGGCGCCGCCAATCCCAAGTGGCGACCGGACGGCAAGGCCATCCTGTTCGAATCCCAGGTGTATCCCAACGCGCTCGATGACGAGGTCAATCGCAGGATTGCCGCCGAGCGCAAGGCGCGCAAGTACAACCTGCGCGTCTACGAGCACTTCCCGGTGCGCTTCTGGAACCAGTGGCTCGACGACCGTCAGCCGACCCTCATCGTGCAGTCGGTGGAGGAGGGCTCGACGCCGCGGGACATTCTTTCGCCCACGGCGCTCGCGCACATCCCGGGGTTTACCGCCAGCGACGACGGCGAAACCTCACTGTCGCTTGCGCCGCTGTGGAGTCCCGACGGCAAGGAGGTGCTGTTCACGGCCAGCACCGAGCGCTGGAACTCGGCGTTCGCCCCCGTTCACTTCCACATCTACCGCATGGCGGCGCAAGGGGGCGTGGAGCCGCGCGAAGTGACGCCCGCTCCCGGCAGCTACCATGGAACGGCCTTCGCGCCCGACGGCCGCACGCTCTACTTCATGTACGCGCCGCAGGACGAGGAGGTCTACCACCTCGAGCGTCTCGAGCGCCTCGCCTGGCCGGCGGGCGGCGAGGCGAGCCTCGTGACGCGCGACTTCGACCGTCAGGTCTCGGCCTTCGCCCTCACGCCCGACAGCCGCACCACCTACCTGCTGGTCGAGGAAGCCGGGCAGGAGAACCTCTATAAGGTGGCCGCCACCGGCGGACAGCCGACTGCGGTCGTGACGCCCGCAGTCGGCGGCTACACCGCGCTGGTCATTCCCGCCAAAGCCGCGAGACTTGAGCTGATCGCGAGCTACGGCAGCTCGGTGAATCCCGCCGAGGTGGTGCGCATCGACCCCGGTGCCCGCCGCCACACCAACCTCACCAACATCGACACGGCGGCGGCCGCCGCGATCGACTGGCAGCCGCCGCAGCACTTCTACTTCACCAGCGCCAAGGGCCGCAGCATTCACAACATGATCGTCCTGCCGCCCGCCTTTGACGCCAGCAGGAAGTATCCGCTGCTGGTGCTCATCCACGGCGGCGCCGCCAGCCACAACTCCGATCAGATCGGGCTGCGCTGGAACTCTCACCTGCTGATCGCCCCGGGCTATGTCCTCCTCATGACCGACTACACCGGCTCGACCAGCTTCGGCGAGAAGTTCGCGCAGGCGATCAAGCTCGATCCTCTGAAGACCCCGGGGGACGAGATCAACCAGGCGGTCGATGAGGCGCTCAAGCGCTACCCGTTCATCGACGGCGCGCGCATGTGCGCCGCCGGCGCGAGCTACGGCGGGCACCTTGCCAATTGGCTGGAGGCCACCACCACGCGCTACCGCTGCATCGTCAGCCACGCCGGCGAGGTCGACCTCACCACGCAGTGGGGCGAGAGCGACTTCAACTACGGTCGCGAGCTCGCCAATGGCGGTCCGCCGTGGGCGGGCGGCGCAATCTGGCGCGAGCAGAGTCCGATCACCTACGGCGCCAGCTGGAAGACTCCGATCCTGCTCAGTATCGGCGAGCGCGACTTCCGTGTGCCGATCGGCAACACGCTCGAGAACTGGAGCACGCTGCAGCGCATGCACGTGCCGAGCCGGCTGCTGGTCTGGCCGGACGCCTGGCATTGGATCCTCAAGCCCGAGGACAGCCGGCGCTTCTATCAGGAGGTGCACGCATGGCTCGCGCGCTACCTCAAGGACGAAAAACCGGCGGATGATGGGCACTGATCGCGCGCGGGGCGCGCTATGGAGGTATCGACTATGGACGTCGGATTCATCGGTCTCGGACGGATGGGCAAGGCGATGGCGGCGAATCTGCTGCGCGCCGGACACACTCTGCGCGTGTGGAACCGCACCCGCAGCGCGGCTGCGGACCTCGAGGCGCTCGGCGCCAAGGTGGCGGTGCAGCCGACCGAGGCGGCCGCGAATGCCCAGGTGCTCATGCTGATGCTCGCCGACGACGCTGCCACCAGGGCGGTGCTCGTCGGCCAGGGCGTGCTCGAGCGCATGCCCCGGGAAGCCGTCTGCGTCAACCTCGGCACCGTCTCGGTCGCCGCGGCCAAGGAGCTGAGCCGTCTGGCCGCGGCGCGCGGCGTCGGCTACGTCGCCGCGCCCGTATTCGGCCGGCCCGAGGTCGCCGAGGCCGCCCGGCTCAACATCGTGGTGGCGGGCGAGGCCGCAGCCGTCGAGCGCGTCCGGCCGCTGCTCGCGGCGATCGGCGAGCGGATCTGGCCGGTCGGTGAGCAGCCCGAGCGCGCCAACGTAGTGAAGATCGCCGGCAACTTCATGATCGCGAGCGCGCTCGAGACCATGGGCGAAGCCGCGGCGCTGGCGCGCGCCCACGGTGTCACGGCGCAGCAGCTGCTGGAGATCATGACCAGCACGCTGTTCGCCTCGCCGGTCTACCAGGGCTACGGCCGTCTGATCGCCGAGCAGCGCTACACGCCCGCGGGGTTCGGCCTCGCGCTCGGATTCAAAGACGTACGGCTCGCGCTGGAGGCGGGTGGGGCGGCACATGTACCCATGCCGTTTGCGAGCGTGCTGCGCGATCGGTTCCTCGAGGCCATCGCCGCCGGCGAGTCCGACCTCGACTGGTCGAGCATCGCCGAGCTCTCCGCGCGGCACGCGGGCGTGGCGGCCGCAGCTTCGGGAAAGTGAGGGCGACCGGCCGCGGCTCAGGTCTTTCCGGGGTGCTTCGCCTTGTAGATCCGCAGCTGCCCGTTGAACTGATCGACGGCGGTCTGCTCCTCGTCGATGGCGACGTTATGGGCCCGGGTACCGAAGACATTCAGCGCCGCGAGGTCCGGGGCTTCCGCCACGCCGGCGAACTGCTGCGCGACCCGCCCGACGGCCGCGTCGACGCACTTGGTGTAGGAATTGGTGGCGGCGTCGTAGGCTCGAAACGCGGCATCCGCCGCCTGCATTTCCTGCAACGAGGCCGTGGCGCCATCGGGCACCGCGGGTGCCGTTGCGGCGCGACACGCTAGCAGCGCGGTGCTCGCAGTCTTGACCAGCTCGGCCGCCGACGGACCCCGGTGGGTCGGGGTGGGTGGCGGCGCGCTCCCGAAGAGGCCGCCCGGGCCTACGCGGGTTACCAGAGTCCAGGCAATGAGCGCCGCTCCGGCAATTCCGGCCAGTGCACGCATGACTCTGCCGCCGGTCGTACCCGCGGCACTCCCCGGGAGCCAGCCGCTCGCGATCGCCGCTACGATCAGCACCGCGCCCACCAACACCAGGGCGATCTCAGAATGGGTCAGCATTCCTTAAGCGTAACTGATCCGAGGATCGAGCGCCGCGTCGCCGGGGCGGTGCTCGCCGGCGGCCGCTCGGTGCGCTTCGGAGGCGAGAAGGCCGCAGCGCTGCTCGCCGGCACGCCTCTCGTCATGTGGGCGGCGCGCCGGCTCGAGCGCAGCTGCGTCGCGGTGGCCGTGAACGCACGGCCGGAAACCGCGGCCGAGTCGCTGGCGCGCGCTGCGGGACTCGCGGTTCTGCATGACGCGCCGGGCGATGCCGCCGGCCCACTGGCCGGGGTCAAGGCAGGCCTCGTGTGGGCGCAACGTCTCGGCGCTCGGGCGCTCGCCGTCAGCCCGTGCGATGCGCCGCTTCTGCCCGAGGATCTGTTCCCGCGCCTGATCGAAGCGGCGGGCGAAGGAGCTGCGATGGCCGTGACCGAGGACGGGCGGCAGCCGCTGTGTGCGGTATGGCCAGTCGGCGCACTGACGGCGGTCGCCGCTGCGCTTGCCGGGGGTGCGCACCCGCCCACCTGGCGCGTGTTGGAGAGCCTCCAGGCCCAGCGCGTGCATTTCGAGAGCGCCGCGGCGTTCGCCAGCCTCAACACCCGCGAGGATCTCGCGGCGGTCGCTGCCCGCTTCGCAAACCTGGGGGGACCGGAGACCTAAGGTCAGGGTGTCGTGCCCGCAATTTGGGGGGACGGCCCGATTTGACCGCGCGGAGGAGGTTGTAGGGTACCGGGCCACAAGAGCTGTCACAGCTGACTTCGGGAGCGCATGCCATGCCGCGCTATGTCGTCGAGAGGGAGTTCGCCGACGGACTGCAGATTCCGGTCGATGAGACCGGCGCCAAGGCATGTTTGGCCGTGGTGGACAGCAATCTCGTGGAGCAGGTCACCTGGGTCCACTCGTATGTGAGTGCGGACAGGAAGAAGACCTTCTGCGTGTACGACGCGCCGTCGCCCGAGGCCATCCGCCGTACCGCGAGCCGCAACAAGCTCCCGGTCGAGCGCATCACCGAAGTCCGGGTCCTCGATCCCTATTTCTACACGTAACCGGCCGCTACTGCCGCAAGGGGAAACAAACATGAATGCCTCATCCATGACACTGATCCGCCGTTGGCTGGGTCCGGCGCTGGCCCTCCTGCTCCTGCCTCTGGTCGCCGCCGGGGACGGCACCACGCCTCTGATCGACAAGGTGCACAACGCCACGGCGCGCTACGTCGATATCAACGTCGCCTTCAGGGAGGGGTTCGTCGTGGCCACCCCGTGCGTAAGCGGAGAGGATACCGGGGCCATGGGCGTGCATCTCGTTCTCCCGTCCCGCCTCAGCCCGACCTCGGTTCTGCTGGAGCCGACGGAGCCGCAAGCGCTGATCTACGAGCCCATGGCGGACGGGTCGTGGCGCCTCGTCGGTGTCGAGTTCATCGTGCTCGAGAGCGCCTGGGCGGCGAGCAATCCCCCGGCGAACAGCGGGCCGGCTCTCCAGGGAAATCTGCTGAACTACATCCCCTATCCCAATCGCTACGGACTTCCGGCGTTCTACGAGATGCACGTATGGGCCTGGCAGGACAACCCGAAGGGCAGCTATGCCGACTGGAACACAAAAGTCACGTGCGTGAACCAGCCTCTGAACCCCAGTTTCTGAGCGCACGGGAGAACTCACTTGAAGACTCTGATTGCCATCGTGGGGTCGTTGCTCGTCGGCTTCGCGCAACTGGCGGCGGCACAAACCGCGCCTGCGGCGCCTGACAACGGCATGCACCGCTACGTCGTGGAGCGTACCTTCCCCGCGGGTGCGCTGGACGGACTCGACGCGGCGCTCAAAGCCAAGGTCAACGCCACCAACGCCAAATACGGCGTGCACTGGCTGATGTCCTACGCGAACGCCGCAAAGACCAAGACCTACTGCATCTATGAGGGGCCGAGCGAGACCGCGATCCGCAAGGCGGCCACGGCCAACGCCCTGCCGATCGATTCCATCACCGAGGTTCCGGTGACGCTGCTGCCGAAGTAGGCCTGCCGCTACGGGTCGTCCCGCTGGCGCAGCAGCGCGACGGCCTCGGCGCGCGATTGAACGCCGAGCTTGGCGAGGATGGATGACACATGGTGCTCGACTGTCTTCGGCGAAAGGAACAGGCGCCTGGCGATCAGCGAGCTGCGCAGCCCCTGTGACAGCAGTGCGAGGATCTCCGCCTCGCGCCGCGTGAGCCCGAACGGGTTGCGCCGTGTCGATGTCCGCTTGCCGCGCGGGATGCCGCGCACACCGCGCACACGCATCTCGCGACGCAGCCAGCGGGCGGCGGGTGCGGCACCGAGTTGCTCGAAGACGGCGAGCGCCCGCAGCTGATCGTCTTTGCTCCCGTAGAGACCGAGCACGCTGGCGTGCTCGTAGGGACAGCCCAACATCTTCCAGGCGCTGGCAGCGCTCTGCCAGTCGCCGGAGATCTCCTGCGCGTAAGGCTCCGCGATATCCGCCGGATGCTCGCCCAGAGCACCCACCCGCCACAGCCAGACTGCCAGCTCGCCGTTCATGCGCGGATCCCGGGTTTGCAGCGCGAGCTCGTATACCGCGAGCACCTCACGCACGACCCCGTCCCGGTCGCCCGCAAGCCAGGCGGCTTCGGCGCACACCAGGGCCAGCATGCCTGAACGCTGCAGCAATGGCGTCGGGCCTGCGAGCTCGCGCGCCTGCCGCACGGGCCCTTCCGCGTCGGGGTCGCCGCGACGAACCCGCAGATGCGCCAGCGTACGCAGCGCCGGAATCCTCGTCATGGGTATGCAGCGCGGATGGCGCAGAACCGTATCCACATCCTCGCTCGCTCCGTTCCAATCGCCCTGCTCGAACCTCAGGCGGGCGCGGTAGGCCAGCGTGTACGGCAGCACGAAGTCGAGCTCATGCTCCTCGCAGTACGCAAGTCCCGCCTCGAGGTAGCCCGACGCCTGCTCATATTGCCGGCGCGAGACGGCCATTGCGCCCATGTTGATGTAAGCGCTGGCCACCTGCTTCTGCAGTCCATCGGCGAGCGCGAGCTGCAGACCCCGGTTGAGATCCGCCCATCCCAACGGATCGCCGATGATGAGCCGCATGACGCCCATGGTACCGAGCGAATCCACGACGACCTCGCGGTTGCCGGCGGCTTCGGCCAGCGCGACCGCCCGCTGCGAGGACTCGATGGCGATGTCGGCTTGATGCGCTTCGAGCGCCAGATCCGCCCGGTTGTGGTAGGCGCTCGCCAGTTCCGCGCTCGGCCCCAGTGACTCGAGTGTGGCGACCGCGGCATTGCAGTACTCGTCGGCCTGCGCGGTATTGCCCAGGTACCAGCTCAATCGCGACAGCCACCGCAGCGCATCGCCCTCCTTGAGGCGCTGCCCCTCGGCGCGCCAGGTGTCGAGCGCCGCGCGTCGCGCTTCAAGGGCGCTCTCGTTCTGTCCCGTCAGGAAGCACTCGTAGGCCAGCCGTTCCTGCAGGCGGGCGCGTTCGGTTGCCGGCAGCGTGTCGGCGTAGCGCAGCGCCGCCTGATAGTGCGCGGCCGCCTCGCGATGCGCCCCGACCGCGGCCGCCTGCGCGGCGGCGAGCGGTGCCCAGTGCAGCACCTGCGGGGCATTGCGCGCGCCATCAGCGTGATGGGCCAGCCGTGCCGGGGGAGTGTCGGGACGGCTCGCGAGTACCCCTAGCACCTTGGCGTGCAGCTGCTGGCGGCGGGGGTGCGGGAGTGTGTCCTCGAGCGCCAGGCGGGCAAGCTCATGCCGGAAGGCCAGGGAGGAGTCGTCATGTCGCACCATACCGACGCCGAGGCAGCCCGCCACGGCCGCCTCGTCCGGCCGCGCGGCCTGCTCGAGCAGCCACGCCTCGGTCTTGCCCGGCACCACGCAAACCAGCTCGGCGAGCGCGCGCGCTGCCGGCGAGAGCCGCGCCGCACGCGCCAGCACGGCGTCGCGCACCGTCGCCGGAACGGCATCCGCTGCGGCGGCCAGAATCTCGGTCACGAACAGCGGATTTCCGCCGGTGATGCGGTGCAGGTTCTTCGAGGGTCGCCCGACTTGGGCTGCCAGGCGGGCGACGGCCGCTTCCGAGAGGGGCGCCAGCGACAGCCTGGAAGTAGCCGCGCGGGGCAGCCCGCCGATGACGAGCCGCAGTGGGTGCTGCTCGCCCAGCTCGTCATCGCGGTAGCTCGCCACCAGCAGGGTGTGTGTGCGATGAATGCGCCGGCCGAGGAACATGAGCAGGTCGAGACTCGCCTCGTCCGCCCAGTGCATGTCCTCGAACACCAGCAGCGTCCTTTCCCGCTGCAGCTCGGCGAGGGCGGTGGCGAACACGGCGCCTGGGTTGGCGATCGAATGGATCGCTGCCAGCAGCGCGCCCTGCGTCTGCAAGGCGACGTCGTGCAGCGGGGCGAGCGGGCGGGGCGTGAACAGCGCATCGCATGCCCCCCAGAGAACCCGCGCCTGGCCCTGCCGCTGGGCGAACTCGCGCAGCAGCGCCGTCTTGCCGATACCCGCTTCGCCGCTCAAGAGCACGACACCGCCGCCGTGCTGGACAGCCGTGCCGAGCCACTTCGCCAGGTCGGCGAAGCACGCTTCACGTTCGAGTAGATCCATCGCCCCCCGCAGTAAGGCTTACGTCTCGGCGTGATCCTGCTCCGCCTTGCGGGTCGCCGGCCTGCGGCGCAGCAGCTCGGCAAGGCGTGCGAGCTTCGGCACTCGGGACGCTAGCGGCCGGACCTCTTCCGGATACCAGCCGGCCAGCATGTGCAGGTACGGGTCGGCCGCGGACAGCTGCTCGCCCAGCACGTAGGGTGACAGCTCGCCGTGGATGCGCTCGAGATGGCCGGCATAGTCTGCGAGCGCCTGCGCCTTGACCCCGGGTGCCGCGGCCGCATCGGTGCAGTACCGCTCGCAATAGAAGTAGCGCAGCGCCGCCTCATAGACGTTCGCGGACAGGAACACCATCCACTGCAGGAAGCGGGCGTGCGCGCTGCTGCCGGCGGGCGGCGCGAGGCCGGCTTGCGGGTGCAGGTTCGTCAGATGGATGAGGATGGCGGCGGATTCCGCTACTACCGTGCCATCCGGGAGCACCAGCAGCGGAACCTTTCCGCTCGGGTGGATACGGCGCAAGGCCTCGAGATCTGCGGGCGTCTTGCGGACCCAGACGATCTCGTACGGAGCGCCGGTCTCCTCGAGCACGATCTGCGGGGCCAGCGAGCCGGCGTTAACGCGCCCGTAGAGCTTGTATGTGCCGCCGGTCATGCCACCCCCCCCCGCATTCCAGTGGTCGGAGGCGCATTCTATGGCTGCGGCGACTCAGCCGCAGCCCCGCCGTCCGCCGGCTACGTCTCGGCGTGACCTGACTGCGGGTGCCGCAGCCGCGTCCGTGCGGTAGCGTACGGAGCGCCGGTGGTCACAGGCGTATGCTGCGACTGCGGCATCAGCCGCAGCTCCTCCGTCCGCCGCCTGAATTGGGATCAGGTTCACGCGCCGCGGCGCGCGGTCTGCTAGAGTGCGCCGCCTCGATTCAGAATAAGTAGAACCGGTCAGCCGCATTGCGGGGGTAGTTTTTGGCCGCGTCGAGCGGAGAGATCAAGCAACAGAAGCGCCTCATCGTCAGCCGGCACTGCCGTTCCAGCAATCTGCGGGGCCTGATCCAGGTACTGACGACGTTCGCGGCGCTGGCGATCCTTTGGTGGGTCGCCGCGCTGAGCGTCGGTGTCTCGGGGTGGATGACCGCCGGCGTCGTTCTGCTCATCAGCCTGTTCACGCTGCGCGTCTTCGCGCTGATGCATGAATGCGGCCACGGGAGCCTGTTCCGCACACGCCGGCTCAATCGCGTCTTCGGTTTTATCCTCGGGGTTGCCGCGGGAATGCCGCAGTACGTGTGGTCGCAGCATCACAACTATCACCACACGCACAACGGCAACTGGGAGAGGTACCGCGGCCCGTACACCACGCTGTCGGTCGATGAGTACGCGGCACTGAGCCCGACGCGACAGCGACTGTATCGATTGAAATGCAGCATCTTCGGCGCGCCGATCGCCGGGTTCATCTACCTCATCTTCAACCCGCGTTTCACCTGGCTCAAGGGCAGCGTCGCCTTCACCGCCCATGTCGTGCGCGGGAAAATGCTGCAGCCGAGCCGCCCGCTGCGCGAGCATGCCGACGCTTTCCGGACACGTTACTGGACTACCGCCAGGGAATACCGGCACATGGCGGGGAACAATCTGGTGCTCCTTAGCCTATGGGTGCTGATGTGCTGCATGCTGGGGACGTCGCTGTTCTTCGGGATCTACCTCGTCAGCCTGTCGCTCGCCGGTGGCGCCGGCATCGTGCTGTTCACCGTGCAGCACAACTTCAGGCACTCGTATGCGAGTGATGGGACCCACTGGGACTACGACGCCGCGGCAATCTCCGGTACCAGCTTCCTGATCCTGCCGCCGTGGCTCAACTGGTTCACGGCCAACATCGGCTATCACCACATTCATCACCTGTCCGCGAGGATTCCAAACTACCGCCTGGTGGCTTGCCACGACGGACACCGGCAGCTGTTCACCGAAGTCACCCGCGTCGAGCTCTGGCACGTTTACGGTGCCTTGCACTACATCCTGTGGGACATCCGTGCACGGCAACTGATTTCAGTCGCCGAGTACCGACAGCAGCTGTGCGGCGTGGCTCACGCCTGCCCGCCTGCGGGACTGCGGTGACCTCGAGTCTTTTCCGGAAGCAACTCGTCGGACTCACAGCAATCGGTGCTCGCCGCGATCGCCTCGACGGGGCTCGCGCCGTGCCTTCGGCATGGTGCTGACAGCGTGGGAACACTAAGTTAAAAACGCCAAGGGCCCCGACGCATTGATGCCGCTGACCTCGGGCATTATGGTGCAGAATTCGCCCCTATGGCGCGCATAGGATTTCGGTCCACGACGCTCGCGGATGAGTCGGCGATCGTCGCTCTACTGCGGGAAGCTCATGGGACCACGGCCGCAATTCCCGCGGTCGAGCATCAGCACCTGAACTGGAAGTGCTGGCAGCCCCATGAGGGCTGGCAAGGTTCGCGCTCGTATGTGCTGACCAAGGATGATCAGATCGTGGCTCACGGGACGGTCGTTCCCGCCGTGTGCGCCTGGGAAGGCGAGCGAATCAACATGCTGCACGTGATCGACTGGGCGGCGCGGCCGGGGGTACGAGGCGCCGGTGCCGCTGTGATGGAGCATATCGGCAAACTGGCGGACGTGATCGCCACCTCGGGTGGCAGCGACAAAGCGCGGCAGCTGCTGCCTTTCATGGGCTTCAAAGAATCGAACACTGTCGTGACCGGATACCTCCGGCCAATCCGGCCGTGGCTCTACTTCACCGCGAGCGACGGGCAGCGATGGCGGCGGGCGGCACGCTGCGTTCGTGCCGGGCTATGGGCGTTGCTCGCGCCCGCGCACCGGGATACGTCGTGGAAGGCGCGGCGGATCGGCGCGGAGGAAATCGCCTCCACTCCGATTCCCTGGCCCGCACCGAAGTACGGGACGGCCGTGCTCGAACGCAGACCCGCCGTGATGAGTTACCTGCTGCAATGTCCGGCGGTCCCTATGGAACTGTACGCCGCGGGTCGGGGGGATCAGCCGGAGGGTTATTTCGTGCTGACGTTCGCACGCGGTCAGGCGCGGCTCGTCGACTGCTGGCTGGACTCGGAGAGTCTCTCGGGCTGGATCGCACTGGTGTCCCTGGCAGTACGGCACGTCCAACAGCGCGCCGGGGTCGTGGAGGTTGCCGTGACCTGCAGTGAGCCGCTCCTGGGCGCCGCGTTGCGGCGTTGCGGCTTTCACGCGCGATTTTCGCGATCGTTATTTGTGCGCGCCGCCGGCGGGACCCGCCTTCCCGATCGTGCCGTACGAATACAGATGATCGATGACGACCAGGCGTATCTGCAGGGCGGCTTTTGGGCATGAAGAGCGCGTCTGAGGAAGATACACTATGGAAGACTCGCAACGAGGGCAAAGGTGTTTATGGAAGATTTGCTGGCCAGGGTTCAGAAGGCCTTCCACGGCGCGTTCGATGTCGATCCGCAATCGATCTCCGTCGATACTCAGCCGGACGACGTCCCGGGCTGGGATTCCATGGGGCACGTCACTCTGGCCAGCAGCCTGGAGCGCGAGTTCGCCATCAGCTTCGACGTCGACGAACTGATGGCGATGGAGAACGTGCGCGAGATCATCCGGATCGTGAAGGCCAAGATCGCCCCGGCAGCCTGACTTGAGCGTATGAGCGGCTCGACCGACTGGAACTTCGCGGCCCGGCTCCTCGAAAGGGCCGCAGGCCAATCGGTTCTCATCGACGCGCCGAGCGGTCAGACTCTCGCAGCCGCGGACCTGGCAGGCACCGTGGCAGGCTTCGCATCGGGGTTCCTCGCGGCCGGCCTCAAGGTCAGCGATCGGGTGGTGATCGTCTGCGACCTGAGCTTGACCAGCGCTCTTGCGTACCTCAGCGCCATGTACGCGGGCTTGGTGCCGGTGCCAGTGCCGGAGAGCAACTGGGCGACTTCCGGTGAGGCGATTCTTAAAAGGACACACGCCAAGGCCGTCTGGACCCGCGTCGGCCTCGCCAGCGACGGTATCGATCGCCACCCGGTCGGACATCTCATGGGACGACTCACTGGGCGGCGCGCCGCGGTGCCCGCCGCGCGGCACGAGGATGATCTCGCCGTCCTGATACCGACCTCAGGCTCCACCGGTGAGCCCAGAATCGTGATGGTCAGTCACGGCAACTTGCTTGCCAACACCGAAGCCATCGTGCGCAGCCAGCGATTGGGCGAGCACGAACGAGCCATGCTGATTCTTCCAGTGAGCTACAGCTTTGGCGCCAGCGTCCTGCACACTCATCTCTATCAGGGGGGCGGAGTCGTCTTTGATTCGCGTTTCATGTTCCCGGACAAGGTGCTGCGCGCGATCACTGAATATGGCTGCACAACCTTCGCGGGCGTCCCCACTGCCTACAACATACTGCTGCGCCGATCGAACCTGAAGACGATTCCGCTGAAGTCGCTGCGCCGCTTCCTCCAGGCCGGCGGCCCGCTGGCCGCGGAGCAGGTGCGGCAGATGCGCGCGATGGTGCCGCACGCTGACTTCTTCGCCATGTATGGCCAGACGGAGGCGACCGCGCGGATCTCGTGCCTACCCCCGGCGCGTCTGCGGGACAAATGCGGGAGCGTTGGTCTGCCGCTCGACAATGTGCGGATTCGCATCGTGGATACTTACGGTCGGGACGCGGAGGCGGGCGAGCCCGGCGTGATCTGGGCGGCCGGCAAGTCCATTTGCCGCGGCTATCTGGATGACCCGCAGGCGAGTGCCGAGAAGTTTCGCGGCGGCTGGCTGGTGACCGGAGACCTCGGCTATCGTGATGAGGATGGCTTTCTGTGGATCCTCGGCCGCTCGGGTGAGTTCATCAAGATGCGCGGCATACGCGTCAGCTTTGCCGAAATCGAGGCGCGCGTCGCCGCGCTGCCGGGAGTGCATGAGTGTGCTGCCGCGGCGGTGCCGCACGCCGAGGCGGGAGAGGCGATAGTCCTCTATGTCGTGGCTGCCGACGGTGCCAAGGGCATAGTCAATACGATCCGGCGCCGCCTGCCGCCGCAGTGGATATGTGACTCCGTGAACCTTGTCGCGGCTCTGCCGAAGACCGCACACGGCAAACTCGCGCGCTCGCTTCTGTCTCGAGCGGCTGCCGGCCGAGAGCAGTAGCTGCGCGTGCGCGCAAGCAGCGCGGAGCGCCGCCAACATGAACGCCCTGGCCACTGACGTCGGGCGGCAGCTCGAGGACCTTTTGTCCGGCCCGGTGTTCGCGCGCGAGCCGGCCGAGCGGCAGGCACAGCTTCTCGCGGTGCTCAAAGCGGAGATGGAGTACGCGATCGAGCGCCATCCGCCTTTCCGGCGCTACGTGAGTGCCTGGCCCATCGATTACCGCGCCGCGCAACGCATCGCCGATCTGCCGTATCTGCCGGTCGGAGTATTCAAGGCAGATCCGCCGCTCGCGCTGGTGGCACCGGAGAAGATCGTGCGCACGCTCGCTTCGAGCGCCACGACCGGACAGTCTCCCAGCCGGGTGGTCCTGGATGCAGAGACCTCACGCCGCATGGCAAAGGGGGTCACCGTCATTATTCGCGATTTCGTCGGACCGGCCCGCCGTCCCTATCTGGTGATCGATACGCCGGAGAGCCTGGCGGGCGGCGCGCAACTTGGGGCACGCGCCGCGGCTATTCAGGGTCTGCGCAACTTTGCGACCGACATCGTCTGTTGTTTGAAGAGCAACGAACCCGACGAGCCGCTGATCGATGAGCCGAAGTTGCTCAGCTTTGCGCGGCAGGTAGGCGAGGGGGATGCTCTCGCCTACGGGTTCACGTACGTGGTTTGGCGGCACCTGGTGCAACCGTTGCGCGCCCGGGGCGTCACCCTGCACATGCCGAATGTGCGACTGCTGCACAGTGGCGGTTGGAAGCGCTTGCAGGAGCAGGCGGTTGCACGCGCGGCCTACGCAGCCGGGGTGGCCGAGCTGTTCGGGTGCCCGGCCGAAAATGTCGTGGATTTCTACGGCATGGTCGAGAATGTCGGCGTCATCTACCCCGACTGCGCGCACGGCAACAAGCACGCACCCGCTTTTGCCGAAGTCATCATTCGCGACCCGCTGACTCTTGAACCTGTACAGGTGGGCGAACAGGGCCTGGTGCAGGTTTGCAGCGCTCTGGCCACGAGCTTCCCCGGTTTTGCCGTGCTGACCGATGACATCGCCGAGGTCATTCATTACGACGGCTGTCCGTGTGGAAGACGCGGCATTGGTTTCAGGTTCGTCAAACGCGTACCCAAGGCCGAGCTCAGGGGTTGCGGCAACATTGACAACCTGCGGGCGCGCGCGCCAGTAGCGTCAGCATGACGACCTCGAGTCTGATCCGCATCGTGGATTCGCCGGATGAGATCGCGGCCGCTGCGGCACGCCTGCGCGAGTGCATGCGGTCGCGGGAGTTGGTCGCACGGGAAGTGATCGAAATCCTCGAGCGCTGGGGCGCAGCGCTGCACGGCGCGGAGCTCGATGCCGTTCCAGGCGTGCCGTTTCTGCGACTGTGGCTGCGCCGTGGGACCCTCGAGCCCATCGTGATCCAGGAGCTCGGCCCGAGCGCGCTGACGGGCGAGTGGCGCGACGAGCGCGGGGCACGGCTGCGGATTTTTCCGCAAGGCGTCATCGGTCATTGGCCGGCGGCCAATATCGAGATCCAGCCGCTGCTGTCGCTATCGTGTGCGTTGCTCGGCGGTAATGCGTCACTCGTGCGGGTGCCGGACAGCCTGATGCAGCAGACCGCCGCGATGCTCGCCAAGCTCGCGGAAGTCGACGGCGGCAGCGCGCTCGCGCAGCGCATCTTCGTCGCCGGCTTTGACCACACGCGCCTCGACCTGCAACGCGCGATGGCCGCATCCGTCGACGGCGCGATGATCTGGGGCGGCGCTGAGGCGATAACGCAGATCCGGGCGCTGCCTTTTCCTCCCTGGGCGCGCCTCTCGATGTTCGGCCCGCGCCTGTCGGTCGCGGCAATGGACGGCGATTGCTGGGCAGATGAAGGCGAACGGGCGTCGTGGTGCCGGCGCATTGCGCGCGATGTCTGGCAATTTGATCAACAGGCCTGTTCGTCGCCGCAATCCCTGTTTCTCGAGCGGCGTGCGGGCGCCGATGTGGAGGCATTCGTTCGCGAGCTGGCGGCGGCGCTCGAAACAGAAAACCGCGCGCATCCCCGTCACGGGATACATCCGGCGCTGACATCGGCCATCTGCCTGGCGCGCGCCTCCTGGCTGCTTGGCGGTGCGGCCCGGCAGGCGGTCTTTCCGGCCACTCCCGATTGGACGCTGCTGATCGGAGCCGGTGCCGACATGCCCGTGCCGGTCCAGGGGAGAACGCTCAATGTCCTGCTGGTCGATGAGCTCGCGGAGCCGATCGCCAGATTTGACGGCGCGGTGCAAACGCTCGGTTTGGCGATAAAGGATGCAGCCAAGGAGGCTTCGCTGGCGCAGGCTGCCGGCCGCAACGGGGTGGACCGGATCGTGAAATTGGGCCGAATGCACGTGTTCGGTTCACCATGGGACGGTTCCGATATGATCCGGCCCATGGTGCGCCTGGTCCGTCACCAGGCAGAGAAGCAATCGTGAAGACCGCCGAGGCATTCCTGACCGCGTTGGAGCGCCGCTCCAAATTGCTGGCGCCGCACGCGATTGCCACCTTCGACGCGAATCGCGAGCTGTGCTCGTGGCTGCTCGACCCGCTGGCGCGCTGGGCGGAGGCCGCCTACGGTGAGAAGGCCTTTGATGACGCGGCGGTCGGCTACGCGAAGTATTGTCTGGGAGTTGCCCAGGCTCAGGCGCTCTATGAGCGCGCCGGTCGATACACGCCGGAGGCGATGCCCGACATCGTCTCCGGCGTTTACGACGACGAGGGCTACATGATCCCGTACATGTGGGCCGCGATCCTCATTTATGCATTCTGGCCGTCGATGATCGGGCACCTGGCGCTGTTCCGAAATGACTTCCTGCGGTGCCTGCCGCGCGGTGCCGCAGTACTCGAGCTCGCCTGCGGCCACGGGGTGCTGAGTCTCCTGGCTGCGCAAGAGCGCCCCGACATTCGCGTCACCGGTCTGGACATCAGCGCGCCGGCGATTGCGGTGGCGAACCGTCTATGGAAGGTTTCCGGTCATGGTGATCGGGTCCACTTCGGCGTCGCGGATGCGCTGCGCCCGCAGGAGGCGGGGCGGTCGGGTGCCTACCAGGGAGTTATCTCGGCGATGCTGGCGGAACATCTGCCAACACCGAAACCGCTGTTTGGTGCAATGGCAGACTACCTGTCGCCCGGCGGCCTGGTGTTCTTCAGTGCGGCGCTCGAGTCCGCGCAGCGCGATCATGTATTCGAGTTCCACATGGAAAGCGAGCCGTTGAGGATGGCCGAGGAAGCAGGCCTTCGGGCATCGCGACTGGTTTCGGACGCCGGCGCAATTCCCGCCCGCTCCAAATTTCGTCCGCGCGCCACCGCGATGCTCCTGTGTGCCCGTTGAGCCGCAACGGGTCCGGCAAGCGCTGACATGACTGCGCCGCTCATGACGTTTGCCGAAGTGCGCGAGCTCCTCAAGCAGCGCTTTCCCATGATCATGGTGGACACCGTTGTCGATCTGGTGCCGGACCGCCGCATCCGAACTACGAAAAACGTAACCGGCAACGAGATCCAGTTTCTCGGCCATTTCCCCGACTACGCGATCATGCCGGGCACGCTGATCGTGGAGGCGTTCGGACAATCCGCCTCGATCCTGTTCTTGCGGAGCACCACCGTGCCCATGCAGCCCGGAGATTTTCTCGTTCTGGGCCTCATTCGTGACATGCGTTTTCTGGCGCCGGTATTTCCCGGCGACCGTCTGGAGATCAACGTCAATATCCTCAAGATCGCCGGCGACATCACCCTCGTTGAAGGCGAGGTCGCGGTGGACGCAACGGTGGTCGCGCGCGGCCAGCTTGGCTTTGCCAAGCGGGCTCTGGACCCCGGCCTCGCGCGGCGCGATTCAAAGCCGGTCACTCCTGCCGGCAGTTAGCAGTCGCGAGGTGCGATCGCTGTGGTCTAGCCCGTCTGCAGGGCCTCGCGGACCGTCTTGATCTTTCCGGCGTCCCTGGTCGCGTAACCCGGTAGCTGAGAGATGGCCACGCGAAATTCCTCGCTGGCCATGATCGCCAGCACGCGCTTGACCGGCTCCAGGTCCAGGATCTGCTTGCGGCACACGAAGAAGTAGTCCTCGGTGACGAGCCGGACGAAGTCCAGATCGAACTGTCGCGCGGCCGCCTCCACTCCGAAGCTCACATCCGCCATGCCGCTCGCCACGTAGGCTGCAACCGCGGCGTGTGTGAACTCGGCGTGCTCGTAGCCGGCGATGTGGGAGCCGACGAGTCCGTGTTGCGTCAACAACAGGTCAAACAGCAGACGGGTCCCCGAGTCCGGGTCACGATTGACGAACCGGATCGACGGATCGAGCAACTGTGCCAATGTCGTGATGCCAAGCGGGTTGCCGCGTTTGACCATGAGCCCCATCTCGCGGGTCACAAAGCCGATGACGCGATGCACGCCGGGAGTCAGCCAGCCCTTGCTCGCGGCAATGCTGCGCTTTCGCAGCTCGCCTTGCGGCAGATGCACGCCCGCGAGGTCGCAGCCGTCATGAGCGAGCGAGACGAGGGAGTTCTGGTTACCGACGTAACGCAGGTCGACACCGATGTCGGGCTCGCGGGCCAGCATCTCGCGCAGTTTCGACACCGCGAACCCATGGCTCGCGTGGACGCGAATGATCGACGGCCCGTGCGGCAGGAACTGGTTGATCTCCGTTTCCAGCTCCTGCGACAGATTCTGCAGCTGTGGTCCGAGACGCGCCTGCAGACGCTGCCCCGCCCAGACCAGCTTCTCCCCAAAGGGCGTGAGCGTGGTTCCCCGGCCCTGCTCGCGCTTGACGAGCGGCGCGTTGAAGAACGCAGACCACTTCTCAATCAGGTTCCAGGCATGCCGGTAGGACACGCCCGCCCGCACGGCAGCCCGACTGATCTTGCGCGTCGAGCGGATCTCGTTGAGAAAGTCGAGCATCACGAGCGTGGGCTGCGCCTCGTCGTCGCGCCGGAAACGCCAGACCGGGTCGATGTCGATGTGGATCACTGCGAGCCGCCTCCAGGCATCTGAATCCATTCGAGATATGAAATCTTGTACATATACTAAGCGGTCAAAATCCTGCCCTTTAAGTCATGACTTCAAGCCCAAGCATAGGAGGCGTACTGCATATTCTCCGAGAGAATACGCTTGATCTATGCTCGGAGCCACTTTGATGGGTCGATGGCGAGGATTGCCGAGATATGAACGCAAATGCATGT
>Ga0070761_10000657_pt1 | contig 22220 bp, 19 predicted proteins | sample HubBroMetageREF1_FD_66724 | JGI IMG/M metagenome (GOLD analysis project Ga0070761, IMG submission 66724) | Reference soil microbial communities from the Hubbard Brook experimental Forest, New Hampshire, USA - Hubbard Brook CCASE Soil... | ecosystem: Environmental > Terrestrial > Soil >... | reverse complement strand
CATGTTTAGATGCAAGTGTTTAGTTGCCTAACTATAGGCAAGCAGTAACTTGCATGTCAAGAAACGTTACATGATCGCCGCTATGCGCACGTTCGCTTGGAGCATCGTCCGCATGCGCCGCAACGTGTTCAGCGGCGCGCCGCGGGGCGGCTCCTGTGTCCGATGAGGCACCGCACCGGCCCATCGTGCAGGCGGAGCATTGGTTCTGCGAATGATCAGCAGCTGCCAGCTGCGCCCGCACGCTGGTGGTGAGTCGCGTGCCGCGGGCCAAACACGCGCAGCAGGACACGCCGGCGGCGCTCACGCTTCCGCGTTCCGCTATACTGAGTGCCGACTCCAACGATCGCCGCCGTGCACCCGATCAGGCTGACTATCGCCGCTGTGATGATTGCCGCTGCCGTCCGCGCCGCGATTGAGGGCGCGATTACCAAAGTTGCACGAGCCCTACCCGAGCACTGAGCGGCAACGCCCCAACATCGCCACCACCCGCCGCCCGTGAACCCGATTCTTGCAACCTGGCCGCTGCTGCTTGGTATGGGCATCCTCATGCTGGGCGCCGGACTGCAGAGCACCCTGCTGGGCGTGCGCGCGACCAGCGAAGCCTTCCCCACCACTGTCACCGGCATCATCATGTCGTGTTACTACGTGGGTTATCTCGTCGGCACGCGACTTGCTCCGCAGCTACTGCGACGTGTCGGACCAGTGCGGGTGTTCGCCACACTCGCTGCGCTTGCTTCCGTCGCCGCGCTGGTACACGGCACCTGGGTGCATCCGGTTCCGTGGGCGCTGATGCGCCTGCTCTCCGGGATCTGCTTCGCCGGCATCTATGTCGTGGCGGAGAGCTGGCTCAACCACCGCGCCTCGAGCTCTAACCGCGGTCAGCTGCTCGCCATCTACATGCTGGTGCTGTATGTGGGCTTAGGTGGCGCGCAGTTCCTGCTGGTGCTGTCCAGTCCGCAGTCCGCGCAGCCGTTCATGCTCGTAGCCGCATTGATCTCGACCGCGATGGTACCCATCGTAGGCTCGGCGCAGGAGGTCGCGGGCCCCGCGGTACCGCAGCGGGTACGCTTCCGCGACCTCTACCGCAACTCGCCGGTCGGCGTTGTCGCTGTTGCCCTCTCCGGCATGATCTCCTCGATCATTTTCTCCATGGGTCCGGTCTACTCGCGGCTATCGGGTTTCGGCACCCGCGGTGTGGCCGAGTTCATGGCCGTCAGCATCCTCGCCGCGGTGCTCACGCAGTATCCGGTCGGACGGCTGTCGGATCGCATGGATCGGCGCACCGTGATCGCGAGTATGTGTCTGCTCGCGACGATTGTGGCGGCGGCGATCGCCGTATCCAGCCCGCTCCCACGAGTGCTGTTTCTGACCCTGGCAGCGCTGTTCTCCGGTTCGGCGCTGACGCTCTATTCGCTCTCGGTTTCGCACGTCAACGACAAGCTGGCCCCCGCGCAGATGGTTGCCGCCAGCAGCGCGCTCCTACTCATCAATGGCACGGCCGCAGCATTCGGCCCGGCGCTTACCGGCGGCCTGATGGCTGCCTACGGTACCCGTGCGTACTTCGGCACTCTCGGCACGCTCACCGGAGCGCTCACGCTCTACGACCTGTGGCGAAAAGTACGGCGCAGCCCGGTGCCGCAGAATCAAAAAAGTCCATTCATCAACACGCGCGACCTGGTGACATCGGCGGGCCTCGACCCGGCACCCGCAGCAGGCGTGGAGCCGCTCGAGCTGCCGCGCGCGCGCATCCTCGCCGATCCCGATGTGGCGCAAAGCGCCCGCATGCCAGCCAAGCGTCCGGACGAATTCGCAGCGTCAGATCAATATCGTCCCCCCGATTGACACCTGGACTCCTCCTTAGAGGCACTATGCAACACTATTCGCGACGCGAGTTCATCGGCACTGTGGGCCTCAGCGGTGTCGCGCTCGGCAGCTGTCTTGCCGCCGAGTCGGGCGCGCAACCGCCGGACGCGGGCTTGCGCTCGCTGACAACGCAGGCCAAACCGATCGCGGCGGATGAGCGCCTCGCGCGCCTGGCACGACTCCAGACCCTCATGCAGTCGCAACAAATCGCAGCGCTACTGCTCGAAGCCGGCTCCTCGCTGGAATATTTTACCGGGGTGCGCTGGTGGCGTTCCGAGCGCACGACGGCGGCGTTGATTCCGGCGCGCGGCCGCGCGGTCATCGTGACGCCCTATTTCGAGGAACCCTCAATACGCGAGAGCCTGCAGATCGAGGGCGACGTACGCACGTGGAAGGAGGACGAGAGTCCGTTCAAATTGCTCGCAGCCGCGATGCGTGAGCGCGACAGCATGGTCGGTCCCCTCGTGATTGAGCCCACCACGCGCTTTTTTGTCTGGAACGGGGTGGCGGAAGAGCTGCGCGGTGCGCGCCAACTACGGCCCGGTGCTGCTCTGGTTGGCGCCTGCCGCATGCACAAGTCCGCGAGCGAGTTGGCGCTGATGCAGGTGGCGAACAATGTCACCATCGCAGCAATCCGCTACGTCCATAGCCAAGTCCAGCAGGGCATGAGCGGCACCGAGATCCTGACGAATCTCATCGATGCCACCAACCGACTCGGCGGCAACCATGAATCGTCGCTCGTGCTGCTGAATGAGGCCTCGGCCTTTCCACATGGCTCCGCGAAGCCACAAGCGGTTCGCTCGGGGTCGGTCATACTGATCGACAGCACCTGCACGGTGCACGGCTACCTGTCCGACATCTCACGCACTTGGGTTCACGATGCGGCCTCGAAGCGCCAACACGAGGTCTGGAACACCGTTAAGCGTGGCCAGGAGATTGCGCTGGAAACTGCCACGGTCGGCACGCCCGTCGGCGCTATCGACCGGGCGGTGCGCGCGTACTACGAGGGTCTCGGGTGGCAAAAGGATTACCTGCTACCCGGCCTGTCTCATCGGACCGGGCATGGCATCGGTATGGACGTGCACGAGCCACCCTACCTGGTGCGCAGTGACCAGACGCCGCTCGCAGTCGGTATGTGCTTCTCCGACGAACCCGGACTGTATATTCCGGGCGAGTTTGGGGTTCGCCTCGAAGACTGCTGGTATATGACGCCGCAGGGACCGCAGAGATTCACACCGGCCGCGAAATCGCTCGAACAGCCGGTCTAGTGACCTGCATCGCTCAGTCGACGGCTATGCTGCGCGCAGCTCTGCCGCTCGCCAGCCAGGGAACTTTGCGGTAGGTATCGGCCACCAGCCAGGCCGCCGCCGCAATCGCCCAGGAGAGGAAGAACTCCGCCACGGTGTCCTGATCCTTGGGGCTGGCAATGACCCGCGGCACCCACACGAATAATGTGAATATCCACAGCATGATGGCCTCGAGATTTGCGGCCAGTCGCGGATAAATGCTGAACAGCATCCCGGCAGCCGCCGCCAGGCTCGCCGCGCCCGTGAGATAAGTCCAGCCGAGGGGAAAGTGCATCCATTTCGGCACGAGACTGGCCGTCAGGTCAGCGTAAGCGAAGTGCGCCAGGCCGAACATCGGAAGTGCCGCGATGAGCAACAGCCGGGCGATGCGAATGCCGCTCTCGTCGACAGCAAAACGCAGCCGCCCGGGCGCGGAGCCACGCGCATATGCGGCGAACAGGCACCAGGCCCCGGCCGAGAGAGCGAGCGTCTCGCCAAAACTCTCCCAGCGCACGATGACCTGCGGGTGCAGCAGCAAACCCGGAAGCTTGAGGAGAACCAACCACAGGAGCAGAAAAGGCAACAGAAAGCGACAGGCGAGAGCGACAGAGGCACGCAGCAGCAGACCGACCCCGGTCGCGATCAAAACGGCAGCGCACAGGTAGATGACCAAGTCCCGTCCGGGCATCGCCTTGGGAATCGGCTGCCACCACTCCACGGAATGCCCGCAAACCAGCGTGACGATTCCCATGCCGATCATGGCCGCCGCAAACGCGACGCGGCTCGCTCGCATTGACATGATGACCTCCCCTAAACCCTAGGATAACGCCACGGCGGATTGTGACGAAAGCGGCCTGGCGAGATAACGCCGACCGCCGAACGGTGGCCGCTGTCTGCAACCGAGGCGGAAAATCCGCTTTTCACTTTGCTTGCGCACGTCCGATGCGGACAATGCCGCCATGTCCTTATTAGCGCTGCGCGATGCCCATATCGCCTTTGGCGAGCGTCCGCTCCTCGACGGAGCGCAGTTCACCGTCCTCGCAGGCGAGCGGCTGGGACTGATCGGTCGCAACGGCACTGGCAAGTCCACGCTGCTCGCCGTGCTCGCAGGGCGCATCCCGCTTGATGCAGGCGAGCGGCAGCAGCGCGATCGTTTGCGGCTTGCGCTGGTCGAGCAGGAGCCGGTGTTGCCGACCGCGGCCAGCCTGCAAGAGAGTCTGATGCTGCGCAATCGAGCGTCAACTGCGTCAAAGAGCACGGTGCTTGCCAGCTCAGCGCCCACCGACGAGCGTGAGCATTGGCAGCTGCAGACCCGTCTCAGCGAATTCCTGCAGCGATTCGGCCTGACCGACAGCAGCTCGCCGGCCACGTACTCAGGCGGGGAACGCAAGCGTGCGGCGCTGGCTCTGGCGTTTGCACTGCAGCCGGATTTACTGCTGCTGGATGAACCTACCAATCACCTTGATATCCAGGGCATCGAATGTTTACAGGAACTGCTGCTCAAGGTTCCGTCCACGATTGTCATCACGCACGATCGCGCCTTCCTCGATCGTAGCACCAGCCGAATCATCGAGCTGGATCGTGGGGTCCTGCGCTCGTACCCCGGCAATTTCGCCGCCTACGAGCAGCGCAAGGACGAGGAACGTGCGGCGGAGGACACTTCGCGGCGCCACTTTGAGAAATTCTGGCAGCAGGAAGAGGAGTGGATACGCAAAGGGGTTGAGGCGCGCCGCACCCGTAACGAGGGGCGGGTCCGGCGGCTCGAGCAGTTGCGTCTTGAGCGTTCGACGCGCCGCGACCGGCTCGGCAGCATCCGCTTGACTCTCGACGCCGGTGAGCGCTCCGGCGACCTGGTGGCCGAACTCGATACGGTCAGCAAACGCTTCGGCGCGCGGCCGCTCATTGAAAAGCTGTCGCTGCGGATCATGCGCGGAGACCACATCGGACTGATCGGCGCGAACGGTACTGGCAAATCGACCCTCATCCGCCTGATTCTTGGAGAACTCGCCCCCGACTCTGGCACGGTGCAGCTGGGAACCCGCTTGCAGGTCGCCTACTTCGATCAGCTGCGTGCGCAGCTCGACCCCGAGACGACGCTCGCCGAGGCCATCACGCCCGGCTCGGACTGGGTGCAGATCGGGTCTGAGCGCAAACACATCGTGAGCTATCTCGGGGAGTTTCTCTTTCCGCCGCAACGTGCGCAGGCCCCGGTGCGGATGCTCTCCGGCGGCGAGCGCAATCGCCTGTTGCTGGCGCGGCTGTTCGCCCGGCCCGCGAACCTGTTGGTGCTGGACGAGCCGACCAATGACCTGGACATCGAGTCACTCGAGTTGCTCGAGCAGCGACTGCAGGACTACCCCGGCACTCTGCTGCTCGTAAGCCACGACCGGCGCTTCCTTGACAATGTCGTCACCCAGACGCTGGCCAGCGAAGGTGGCGGCGTGTGGCGCGAGTACGCCGGAAGCTACAGTGACTATCTGCGGCAGCGTCCGCAACCGGTGACCGGCCAGGCGCAGGCCCGCACTGCAGCTGCTGCAGCCCGCGCTCGTGAGGCCGCCAGCGACGCAGCAGTCCCGAAGGCCCGCGTGCGCCTGAGCTATAAAGAGCAGCGCGAACTCGCGGCATTGCCGGAAATGATCGAATCATTGGAACGTGAGCAAGCGCAACTCACCGCGCGCATGAGCGCCGCGGACTATCATCAGCAGGAAGTTGCGCAGTTGCGTGCCAACAGCAAGCGGCTCGAGGAGCTTGAAGCAATGCTGCTGGAAAAGTTCGCCCGCTGGGAGTGGCTTGAGGAGCAGGGTGCCGGATCGATCTGACCGCCTAGCCTCTGCGCGCCGAAGGCGGCGCGACCGCCGTCTTCACCAGGGTCGCAAATGCTGCTGCGGTCGCAGCATGCGTCGCGGGCAGAAATCCTGCCTGACAGTCAACGTGCACCACGCCGCCGAAGTCCATGCCGAGATACTCGAAGGTTTCGCGGAACGCCGCCATGAATGTCGCTGAAGGCTCCGGACTGCTGGAGGTGCAGACCACAAAGCCCTGTTTTCCTCGCAGCCGGCGACCTGCGGCAAGAAGATCGGGCAGTTCCAGAAAATCAGAGACTCGATCCAGAAAGATCTTCATTGCCGGACTCACCGCATACCAATAGATCGGCGTTGCGAAGATGATCTGCTCATGCGCCAAGACGCGCTGCATGAGCGGCTCGAAGTCATCATCTCTGTTGCGATGCTGGTAGTCATAAGGCGCCATGCGCAGCGCGGCCAGATCGACGACTGCGATGCTCAGCTCGAGCGCAATGCGATCGATTAACTGGCCGGTATTCCCGCCGCGGCGTGCACTGGCAAACAGCGCTAGCGTACTGAGCATTGGCGGCACGATGTATGGGTCGATGGCGAGGTCCGCATTGCGATGCTCGTCACCAGATCGAGGTAGCTTGATTCCACAGGTTCGGCAGCGTAAAACCTCAAGCGCACTTGAGGTCAAGACGCTATGTCGCCAGCCAGTACTGCGCAGAAAAAGGCCGCACAGCCGCTGTCGGCGGGTCAGGCTGCCGCGCGAAGCGGGGTCGCCGTATCAACCATCCACTTCTACGAAGCCAAGGGCTTGGTCACAAGTTGGCGCAGCTCGGGAAATCAGCGTCGCTACAGCAGAGATGTGCTGCGGCGCGTCGCGATTATCAAGGTCGCCCAGCGCCTGGGCCTGCCGCTATCCATGATAAAAAAGGCGCTTGAGTCCCTGCCCAGCGGCCGCACTCCTACGGCGGCGGACTGGCAACGGCTATCGGGTGAGTGGCGCAAAGAATTAGACCGCCGCATCGCTCTGTTGAAGAAGCTTCGCAGTCAGCTTGATGGCTGCATCGGCTGCGGGTGCTTGTCGCTGCGGGTGTGCCAGCTGCGCAATCCCGGGGATGCGCTGGCGGATCAGGGAGCCGGCCCTCGACTGCTGGGACCTGCGGCAACGGACAGCTAGATTATCGGCGCCGAGCCGCCCGGCGAACCTGCACCGCGCTACGCTCGTTCACCTGACGCAACCACTCGCTCACTACAGCGGCGTTGCTGCAGTCACGTCGCCAAGATCTCACAGATCCGTTGTGACGTACGCGAACAGCGTGCGTGGGGCGGGCCACTGGAAGTAGCCGGGCGTATAGACGTTCGTCCACCAGCAGGAACCGGCAGCGTTCTGGACCTGGACGCGAAGGCTGCTGTGCTTACCGAAAACAGTGAATTTATAGCGTCCGCCGACATTTAGCTGCGTGACCGCCGGCGCGTAGATGCCGTTATCCACGCTCGCCGGGCCGCTGCCGAAGTGTATCGCCGCGAGGTCGAGTGACACCACAGGCCACCAGGGAACGGTGTAATTCACGTTGGCCACGTATTGCAGACGTGGCTGCCCGACGGCAACGGGACCCACCCCTTCGGCGCCGAGATCCGGCCCGATGACGCCGACCTTGGCGGCGAGGATGCCAACATTGATGTCGAAGTGCGCCAGTTCCTGTCCCGAGATCGACAACTCGAAGCCTTTCGCTTGCTGCACGCCCAATTCTCGATCGATACCGCTCGTATCCGGATTGAAATACGGCTTCTGCAGCTCATACACACCTGCAATAACTTTCAACTGGTGGGTCAGTGCGTAGCGCACGCCCGCATCGACCTGCCAGGTCAGTGACGCAGGCAGTACGGCGCCGCGATTTTCCGCCGAGCTTGGCGCCACTCCGGAGTCCTCGAGTCCCTGCGTGTAGCCCGCGTAGAGGGTCAGCCGGCGAGTGAGCGCGAGGGCCGAATTGGCGTAGATCCGCAGCGGTCGGTCTGTCAGCTCGGCTTCGGGTGTGTCCGGCAGGGTCACGGCCTTGTGATAGTTCTCCTGCTGGATGCCCAGTTCGAGTTCCGCAAGCCCGCGCCAGTCGGTGTGGTAAGCGGCGCCGATACTCCAGAGTTCCGAGCGATCTTGGGTGCGCGCTGAATACGTGAAATCCGGTTCGGGCACCTGCAGGCCGGAGCCGACCATGGTTCCCCCGACATCGACGACATCGTCGCCGCCGTAGCGCGCCAGGATGTCGCGGCCACGAGTGATGAAGATGATCTCGTGATGCCAGGCGCCTGCTCGGAAGCGACCCGTCAGGCGCGCCTCGCCGGAAGTCGACGCAGCGCTTTGATCCGGATAGCCAACGACCAGATGCTGCGCGCGCCCGTTCGGCTGGATATTGGTGTAAAGATCCGCAAAGCTCAGGGGATTGTCAGCCGCCGAGTGAAACACGCCTGCGGTCAGCGACCAGCGAGGACTCAGCTGCGCAGCCACCAGACCGCCCAGATTCTCGGTCACGCTTCGACCTCGCGCCCAGTTCTGACCCAGGTAGCCTTGCGGGATCGGCGGAGGCAGGAAATCACCGGCCGTAAAAAACAGTGGAAACGTTGTCGCGTTGCGGGTTTCTTGCCAGTCGAGCAACGCGCGTACCGTCACCCTCTCATTCGGCGACCACGCCGGGGTCGCGCCCGCGCTCGTGACCGACGAGGTATAACCAGGATAAGGTGCATAGGGGGTCTGCGTGCTGACTTGAGAACTCACCCCGATCGGCAGCACGAGTTCCCTGCCGATCAACGGCACACTGCCGTCGACACTGATGCCGCGCGCTTCGTACGGCCCGACATTGGCGATGATCGTCGCGCTCGGCGTGCCGTCGCCGGGTCGACGCAGGTTATAGTCGACGATGCCGGTCGGCGCAGGGAAGGGATAACCGATCTCACTCACGCCGACGCGGATGGTTGAACCCTCGATGACGCGGTTGGACAGTGCGCCCTGCTGATCGAAGTACAGACCGTCAATTCGGACATTACCGGCCGTCTGTGGGCTGAAGCCCCGAACCTGACCGGGACTGTACATGCCAATGGATTCCAAGCCGAGGGTCAGGCCAAAGGCGTCCTCGGCGGCGACGACGGGATTGTCGGATGCGTGCTGGGCCCGCGCGGGGCTAACGACAGATATTGCCAGCAGCAGCGCGCAGCCAGCGTTGGCGCGGGCAGCAGATTGGGCCGCGACTGCGAATGCGCTCATCGTAGGTAAATTCCCTGGCTCCCAAGATTCCAACAACTGCACCCAAGTGCAGCCAACGGGAGTCAGTGTAGGTACGCGCCAGCGGGTCTACCCAGACCGCTTGCTTCAGCACGGCAGCAATTCGCTGCATCAACGTCTTGCACACGAAGATCGGTGCACAGTGACAGCGCTTACTGCCCTGCATGAGGCACGTCGCGCCGCCGCGCGTGGTGCGGTGGCGAAAGCGCCAGACTCGGCCGCCGCCAGACAATTTCCCCTCGACCCAGACCGCTTACTGCGGCGGGACGACCGTTCGCTGCACAAATGAATCCGCAGTTCTACCTTGGCGTAAAGTGAGGACTATGACCCGCGCGCGCACCCCCCGCTGGCTCTGGATTGCGGCCATTTGGTGCGCAGGCGCGCTGTTTGACGCGAGTCAAACGGTACTTATCATGCATGCGGAGGGTAAACATCAGCCGTGGCCACCGCTGTTCGCCACCGAGCTGGCTGGCTGGCTGCCGTGGGCTCTGGCGACTCCACTCATCGTCGGGCTGGCGCGGCGATACCCGCTAGCCCAAGGCATCCGCCTGGCGACTCTGGGCGTACATTTTGCCGCCTTTGCCGTCGTCAGCGCCGTCGCCGAGACATGGTCAGCATGGCTGCAGGTGCTGTTCAATCCGTGGGGCAATCGAAGGTGGCCGACTTTTGCGGACACCTGGAGCACGACGCTGCTCTGGCAGATTCTGACTTTTCTCATCGCGTACGCGCTGATACTGACCGTGACTTACCTGGTGGACGCACGTGACCGCATTACCCGCCAGGTGACCGAAACGGCGCGCCTCAACGAGGAACTCTCGCGGGCGCAGCTTGCGGCGTTGCGGCGCCAGATGGAACCGCACTTCATGTACAACACGCTCAATTCCATTGCCGGGCTGGTGCGCGACCGGAGAAACGACGCGGCGGTGAGCATGATCGTCGGCCTGAGTGAGTTTCTGCGCCGCGCCTCCGAGGACTCACACCGAGCACAGGTGACGCTCGCTGAAGAGGTTGAGTACTTAGAGCGTTACCTTGAGATTCAGAAGGTTCGCTTTGGAGAGCGTTTGCAGGTCAGTCTGGACATCCCCGCCGAACTGCTCGGAGCGCAAGTTCCCAACCTGTTGCTTCAGCCATTGGTGGAAAATGCGATCAAACACGGTGTTTCCAAGCGGGTGGCCGGAGGATCAGTCCGCGTTACCGGTGCGTGTTGCAACGGCAGCCTTTGCCTCAGTGTCTACAACGACGGTCCCAATTTTCCAGCCGACTGGCAGATGCGGCGCAGCGGCGTTGGCATCGACAACTTGCGCACCCGCATGCAAATCCTGCACGGAAGCCAATCCGATTTACAACTGCGGCGCGTCGATGCCGGCGGCGTCGAAGTAATAGTGACCCTGCCGCTCACGGAGGCAACGTGACGTCCCTTGAGAGGCGGTCGACGCCTATACACGCCCTGGTGGTTGACGATGAGGCACTGGCACGACGCAACCTCACTGTGCTGCTGCGCGGTGATCCGGACATTGCGTCCGTCGCCGAATGCGGCTCCGGGCTGGAGGCCATCGAGGAAATCCGAAAATCGAAACCCAACCTGGTATTCCTCGACGTGCAAATGCCCGAATGTGGGGGCTTTGACGTCCTGGAAATGCTGGGCGACAACCTGGAATCGACCATCATTTTTGTCACCGCTTATGACGAGTATGCGCTGCGCGCCTTCGAAGCGGGTGCGCTTGATTACTTGCTGAAACCATTCGACGACGCGCGCTTCGCACGTGCTTTACACCGCGCCAAGCAGAGACTCGCACAGGGTGCGCCGTCTGCGCCCGGGGGAGCGCAGCGTCTGGTCGTCAAGAATCGCGGTCAAGTGCTTTTTCTCAATGTGGCGGATATCGACTGGATCGAGGCCGCGGGCTATTACGCCTGCGTGCATGTCGGCGCCGATACCCACGTCATCCGTCGCACACTGTCAGATCTTGAGCGCTATCTCGGAGATCATAAATTTGTCCGTATCCATCGCTCAATCATCGTGAACCTCGATCGGATTGTTGGGCTCGAGCTGCAAAACGCAGGTGAGTACGAGGTCGTATTGAAATCCAAGGTCCGATTGCAATTGAGCCGACGCTTTCGCAAGCGCCTGCAGGATCTTCTGGGCTCGCCGTCGGGACGTGACTAACGTAGCACCCGCACATGGAGGGGTGGCAAGTGCGGGCCGGATTACTGAACTAGCCAAAGAATTTTTCAGCTCGCCGAGGTGCATGCCACATTCGGCAGCGTCGATCAGGCGTTTGCTTAGCTCGATCGCGCGAGGCTGAATGGGCGCCCCTTGATTTAATGCGGCATGCCGATATGGGAGCGGCGACCCCACTCAATGGGTGAAGTAGCGGCGGTTCAGAAGCGCCCCGACTTTCGCGTAGCGTTCGTCCAACTGAGCCTTGGTCGTCTCCAAAAACTTCTTCAGACCGGGGTCCGTTTCGAGTCCGACCATCACGCCGGTGAGATGACGTTGCTCATTGAGCGAGTCGTAAAACATGAGCAGTGCCTCCCGTTCGAAATCGACACCAGTCTTGCCAACGAGCGGAGCGAAGTCCTTGGCTAGATCCGTGCCAATGGCCTTACGCTCTTCACCCTCGATCTCGGACATCGCAGTGACATCAATGCGCATGCCGGGATATTGCCTGGACAGCTTTTGCATTGTTTCGGCAAGCTGTTGGTAATAACTGGTCAGGTCATTGATGACCCGCGCGGCTTCTTCAGATTTGTTCTTGAACATGAGGATCCATTTTAACTTAGGAATCCCGTCCGCCTCCTGGTAAAGCAGGCTGTAACCGATCGACAGCTGCGCGCGCGGCGCGTTCTTGTCGGGCGGCGGCTTTTTGTTATCACTCAATAGGCTGCAAGCCGCGAGGGTCAGCGACAGGGCAATCGCGACACAGCGCATCATCGTTGATCGCCAGGACACATACGGCGTCTGCATTGGTCACTCAGGTCCAGGGGAGAAGATCGCGCCCTTGAAGGTAACACGTGACCGCCGAGTCAAACGTATGTCGCGAAGCGGGTCCGCGGTCCCGTCAAAGCCAACGGTTCACTGTGTTGCGCACCCTGGTCGTGAATTGAACTCCCGGCTTGCAACTTGTGTCGCGCGATGGAGCATGGTCGAGCTCAATGTCTTGGTGGCGCGGAGGCGGCACATTTGCGATAGATCCGGCGCCGCTGACTCGCCCATGCGGGCGCTGCGGTGGGTGCCAATCCGGCTGCGGAGCGTATACTAGGAGCGCGCGACGGGGCTGCGTTGGCGACGCTCGAGCAACTTGGCCTTAAGCACCGAATACGTCGAACTTGCCTACCACGGGAGGCCCTCATGTCGATTCTATCGGACGTCAAGGACATCGAAGCCAAGGTTCGCGAGTCAATGGAAAACGGCCCAGTCACGCCGTATTACACGTTGCCACTGGACAAGGTATATGAGGTGCTGAACGCGGCGCTGGCCTCCGAGATTATTTGCGTGCTGCGCTACAAGCAACACTACTACATGACCACCTCGATCCATCAGGAACAATTACAAGGACTCTTCAAGGAGCACTGGCAGGACGAGGAGGCTCACCTGGAGCGGATCGCCGACCGTATCAAACAGCTCGGCGGAGTTCCCAACCTCGACCCCAACGGCATCACCAAGCGGGCCTTCTCCTCCTTCCAGAGCGGGCACACGCTTGCCGATCTGCTGCGGGAGGATCTCTTAGCCGAGCGCGTGGTCATCAAGATCTATGGCGACATCGTGAAATTTTTTGGCGCTGCCGATCCAGTGAGCCGCCGAATGTTCGAGGAGATTTTGAAGGATGAGGAAGACCACGCCGACGAGCTCGCCGACTTGCTCTACACAGTCGATCCAAAGACGGGCAAGACGGTCGAGCAGTTTACCGGCGATTCGGTGATCAAAAAATTCGACGGCTGACGCGCGTTTTCGCCAGTTAACCCGCCCGCTCGAGCAGCTGATCGGACTGCCTCCAGATCGTATGGTCTGGCTAGTGGGCCGTTGGGATGTTTTTCCGAATCTACCTTCGCCTCAGTATCGGTCTCCCGCAATGATTGCAGCCTGCGGGGTCAGCCGCTCGTCAATGTAATGTGCATGCTAAGCTGGCGGTGTGCCCGCGGCGCTACCATGAATACGCCCGGCTTTGCCGTGAAATCCCCGGTGAATCCTGCGGGGTCTGCGATCCCATGCCAGGGCTCAATACAGATGAAGGGCGCATTAGGTTTGCTCCAGAGGCCCAGGTAAGGGGTATCCGGAAACTCCAGCCCGATCCGAGAACCCGTGTCTGTTCCATAGCGCACCGCCTGGCTGCGAACGGGCGCGAGAATCAGCACGTCGTTTTTGAACAGTTCGTCCTCCAGCTGCAGACGTTGTGCCTGAAGTGGACTGGGATAGCGAGTTGGCGTCACCAACCCGGCAGCATCGAGACGACGAATCAGCGGCGACTCTTCGAGATCGAATTCGATCGCATGTCGTGCACGCGCAGCTCCGAAGGGCAGTGGCCAGCGAAACGCCGGGTGATAGCCGAAGCTCGCGGGCATCGGCACATCACCGTCATTTCTCACTGAAGTTGTCACCCTCAGGGTCGAGTCACTGATCTCGAAACGCACCTGCAGCTCAAAGTTAAACGGATACACCGCCAGGGTTTCATCGTCGGCCCTCAGGCGCAACAGCGCATCAGCCGCAGAGACACGCAGCACCTCGAAGGGTTTGCCGCGCGCGAAGCCGTGGCGAGGCAGCGCATAGGTCTTCCCCGCAAGTCGATATACCCCATTCGCTAGAGTACCCACGATCGGAAAAAGTAACGGCGCGCGACCCTTCCAGAATTCTGGATTGCCGTCCCATAAAAGTTCGTGACCCGAAGGGTCCCGCAGGGTGGAGAGTTCGGCGCCCAGCGGATTGATCTGCGCGGTGAGCACGCCGGAACTAACGGTGAGCCATGCGCTATGGTCTGACATTCGAGCATCTCATGAGCGGATCCCGCGGAGCGGTCCGACGATCAGTAGAACCGATCCGAAGCGAACTGCGCAGTACTGTACGGCTTGATGCAGACTATCATGGCGCCATGAAAATCGAGCTCAACGCCCTAGAAGCCCGCGTCATCGGCTGCCTAATCGAAAAGCAGATCACGACTCCCGATCAGTACCCACTCTCACTCAACGCGCTCGTTAGCGCCTGCAACCAGAAAAGCAACCGCGAGCCGGTCCTGACCCTGGAGGAAACGACCGTGCAGCGTACTGTGGATGATCTGACTCGCAAGCATCTGCTGCTCGAGAGATCAGGGTTCGGCAGCCGCGTACCGAAGTACAAGCACTGCTTCTGCAACACGGAGTTCGGCACGCTAAAGTTCGACCCGCAGGAGCAGGCGATCGTGTGCGAACTGCTGCTCCGCGGCCCCCAGACGCCGGGCGAATTGCGCAGCCGCGCGAGCCGCCTCGCTTCGTTTACTGATGTGTCGGAGGTGGAGGCGACCCTCGAGCGGCTGTCGCAGCGCGACGGAGGTCCGTACGTCAGGCGCCTCGGGCGTGAACCGGGGCGGCGTGAGTCTCGCTACGCGCAGCTGTTCGGCGGCGAGATTCTCGAGCACCAGGATACGAATCTTGTCCCCGCGCAGTCCACCAGCCACGGCGAACTACCGGTCCCCGAGATACCCATTCCGGCATCGGCGCAGGAGCAGCGTCTCACGCGGCTCGAGCAGGAGGTTCAGGCCCTGCGTGCCGAATTGAACGACTTGCGAGCTCGCCTCGGTAGTTGAGCGAGCGTTGCAACGTTAGCTTGCGAAACTGCGCAGGGGAGCGTGAAGGGGCGCCGGCACGCTTCAGCAAACAGCCGCAGCCATTGTCCGAAAGCGTCAATCTCCGGCTGAAGAAGCCGAGGCGCTAGTTCGCCCGAGCACCGCACGGGGAGATTCCTGCTGTGCTGCTCTACCTCCAGTACAGTCAGGCGCGGCCGCGAACGCGCACATCTGGCGCTTCATTGACTGCTCAATCAGGATCCCCGGGGGGCGCACCGTCGCGCTTCTGGCTTCCCGGAGAACCCGATGCCTGAGTCCCGAACGCCCATTACGCTCGAGGAGCTCGAGCACGCGTCTAGCCTCGTGTACCGAGTGATGGCACCCACGCCCCAGTACGCCTGGCCCAAGCTGCGCAAGCGAGTCGGCTGCACTGTATGGGTGAAACACGAAAACCACACGCCCACGGGTGCGTTCAAGGTGCGCGGTGGAATCGTGTACCTAGAGCGTCTGACGCGGTCGCAGCCGAGGACCGCGGGCGTCATCTCCGCCACACGGGGCAACCATGGCCAGTCGATCTCATTCGCGGCGGCGCGTGCCGGGATTCCGGCGACTATCTACGTGCCGTACGGAAACTCTCCGGATCAAAACACTTCGATGCACTCGTTAGGCGCTAAAGTGGTCGAGTTCGGCAAGGATTTTGACGACGCCAGGCACGAGGCCACGCGCGTCGCCACCGCTGAGAATCTGCACTTCGTTCCCTCCTTCCACTGGGATCTCGTCGCTGGCGTCGCGAGCTATGCGCTGGAGCTGTTTCGCGCGGTTGAGAGACTCGATGCGGTATATGTCGGGGTCGGTATGGGCTCCGGAATCTGTGCTCTCATCACGGTCAGGGACTTGCTCGGATTGAGAACCGAGATCATCGGAGTCAGCGCGGCAAATGCGCCGGCCACGGCGCTCTCTTTCGAGGCCGGCAAGCCTGTGACCACCCCGACAGCCCGCACGTTTGCAGATGGTATTGCCACTCGCGAGCCGGTCGCTGAGGTCGTGGAAACCATCCGTCGCGGCGCGGCGCGCTTCGTCAAGGTGAGCGAAGACGAGATGGCCGAAGCCGTACGTGTCTGCTATGACGACACCCACCAGGTGGCGGAAGGCGCCGGCGCAGCGCCACTTGCGGCGCTATTGCAGGAGCGTGGCCGCACGGCTCACAAGAACGTGGGCGTGATTCTGAGCGGTGGCAACATAGAGCGCGCGCGACTCACAGAGGTGCTCGCAGGTCGCACGCCGGGGCTGGGTTAGTCCCGTCACCTCTGCTTTAGGCGCCCGTCGAGGGACGGATCAGCCCGTGGCCGCGGGATGCCTCACCGTCTCGGCAATTTGAATCCTGGCTTGGGGGCGGAATCGAACCACCGACAGGCGCATCTTCAGTCCCTGTGCTAAGTGCGCTCACCAGCTCAGGCTCTCAGAGAAAGCCCCAGGACAGTGTCCCATAATCTTTCTGAGATTCGGCCGGGTAACCCACGCAGGGGGCATCCCGAACGACCTTGAATCCGTCCAATACAAGAGCTGGGACGCACACTAAAACGTCTCCTATCGTCGAGCGCAGGCCGGAGAGACCGAGCCGCGCGTCAGGAGTAAAGACTCGTGCCATCCTTGAACTGCCTACCCTGGTCCTGCTTCGCTTCATGCGCGTTGTTCGCAGCGCCCTCGACTGTGTGGGCAGCCGATCCTGTGGATTGTCACATCGGCACCTACCGACTGGCCGATGGAGCCGTGGTCGATGTCGCGCCAGACGATGACGGTACGCTGCGCTGGACGCAATTCGATGGGACCACCGGCGTGCTGCACCGGGGCGCCAAAGGAGTCTGGAAGAGTACTCGTGGCTGGACCGATCGAGCTGACGGGATCACCGTGACATTCTCGGCTTGCCCCGGGACACAAATCATTTTCGGCGGCGTTTCGGGTCAGCGGATTGCATTTGATGTAAAGGAGGCGACGTTCAAGAGCCATGACACCGGGCTCGCCGGCCGCCTCCTCATGCCTACCGGCGCCCTGCAGGTCCCGATCGTCGTTCTCCTCCACGGCTCAGAACCGAGCTCGGCACTGACCGACTCTTCGTTGCAAACGTATTTTCTGCAACACCTACTGCCGGCTGAAGGCGTGGGCGTGTTCGTTTACGACAAACGCGGCACGGGAAGGTCGGGCGGTCACTACACCCAGGATTACAGCCTGCTGGCCGAGGATGCCGTGGCCGCGCTGAGTGAGGCCCGACAGTTGGCGGGCGCACGGCGGGGCCGCATCGGCTATCAGGGGGGCAGCCAGGCCGGATGGGTGGCGCCGCTCGCGGCCAACCGCGCCTCAGTCGACTTTGTCATCGTGTGCTTTGGTCTGGCCGTCAATGTCATCGACGAAGATCAGGAGGCAGTCGAGCTGCAAATGCGCGAGAAGGGCTATCCAGCCGACGTGATCGCCAAAGCACTCGAGGTAGCAAGCGCCGCCGAAACCGTGTTCGAGAATGATTTCAAGAGCGGGTTCCCGAAGCTAGACGAAATGAGAACAAAGTATGCCAGCGCCCCCTGGTACAAAGATGTGCGGGGCGATTACGCATTTTTCGTGCTGCAGCAGCATTCGGACGCCGACCTCCGTGCACTGGCGCCGCAGTTCGATTGGCACACGCCTTTCCACTACGATCCCCTGCTTGCGCTCCGCGCCAACAAGGCGCCACAGCTCTGGATCCTTGGTGGCGAGGACTATCAAGCCCCAAGCGCGGAGACGAGCCGTCGCATCAAAGCACTGATCGGGGACGGGCTGCCGTTCACGCTGGCCTACTATCCCAACGCGGAGCACGGCATGACGTTGTTTGAGAGCGGCGCAAACGGTGAGCGGGCCTCGACACGCTACGCTCCAGGCTACATACAGATGATCCGTGACTTCGCGCGTAACGGAAAACTTCATGGGAGCTATGGCGACGCCGCCGTGACCAACGGGCCCGCCTCTGTCCCGCACGCACCGTAAGCCGCGCGCTGCTTCCCGGAAGACTGTCTCCCTGCCGGGCTAGCTCAGACCCGAGGACAGCCAGCTCTCGAGGACCTCTGCGTAGGTGCGGCTGGAGCGGTGCTCTGAGCCATCGTGTAGTTTCGCAATGTATTCGCCATCGCCGAGGATCCGCAGCTCGCGGAGGCTTTCGAGGCGAACGATCCGCGATCGGTGGATACGTAGAAACTGTCGCGGATCGAGCTTCTCATCGAGGCTGTTCATTGTCTCGCGCAGCAGGTAGGAGCGCTCGCGTGTGTGCAGCTCGGTGTAGTCGCCCGCGGCGCTGATCCACTGCACCTCATCGACCCGGACGATCTCGATGCGGCTGCCGATGCGCACGGTGAATCGGGCGACGTAGGTCCTCGCCTGCTGCTCAAGGAGCTTTGAGATCCGGCCGGTCATCTCGGTTCTGGAGCTGACCTCCTGCAGTTGCCGTGCGCGTGTCACGGCAGCCTCGAACCGTTCCTCTTCCACGGGCTTCAGCAGGTAGTCGAGCGCGTGGATCTCGAAGGCACGCAGCGCGTGTTGCTCGTACGCCGTAAGGAAGATGACGGCGGGCAAAGACTCACGCGGCAGGTTCTCAAGAATCTCGAACCCGTCCATACCGGGCATCTGCACGTCCAGGAACACGACATCGGGCGCGAGCCGTGCGATCTCATCGACGGCGTGCCGGCCGTCGCCGCACTGGCCGACAATCTCAATGTCGGCATGCCTGCGTAGCCTAAACGCCACGCCCCTGCGCGAGACGGCCTCATCGTCCACAATCAGTGCGCGCACAGCGACACTCCTGCATCCGGCGAAGCGGTGCGGTACGGCAGGTCCATCAGCAATTCGCAGCCACCAGCTTCCGGCCAGCGCAGGACGAGGCGGTGATCTGCGCCGTAGAGTGTTCTCAGGCGCTCCACCGTATTGGCAAGCCCGATCCCACGAGGCTGCCGGCGTGGCGCCCGCACTTCTGCGGCGCGCCGCACCCCGGTATTGCTGACGGTAATCCGTAGCCGGCGGTCGCGCACCTCACTACGAATTGCGATCCTTCCGCCGTTTACGAGCGGTGCTATGCCGTGGCGCACCGCGTTTTCGACCAGCGGCTGCAGCAGCAGGCTCGGCACGAGGGCCGCGCGCGTCTCCGTCTGGATGCTGAGTTCGATCTGCAGTCGCTCCTCGAGCCGTATCTGTTCGATAGCCAGATAGCGCTCGGTAAAGGCCAGCTCCTCGGCGAGTGAGACTTCGCCGGGGGACTCGTCCAGGCTGCTGCGCAGCAGGCGCGCGATCTGCGTGAGCATGCGCGTGGCAGCAGTGGCGTTGCCCTCCAGCACCAGCGTGTTGACGGCATTCAGTGCGTTGAAGAGGAAATGCGGGTTCAGTTGATAGCGCAGCGCATCGAGCCGCGCCTGGCGCGCCGCGGCCTCGGCGCTCAGACGTCGCTCGCGCTCTTGTGCAGACTCCTGCCACTGCTGGATGCCGAAGTACAGCGTGCACCAGAACAGCATCACCACCCAGGCCTGCACGGCGCTCTTCAGGAAGTCGCTCCAATCATGCTGCTCGGTACCGGGCAGATATGACACCAGAGTGAAGCCGAGCACGGTGGCGAGCGTCGCCATCACGAGCGACCAGGCGCCGGTCGCGAGCGCCAGCGGCAACCATGCCCGCCAGCGTTGGCGCAGCCCGCGACAGACGAAGCGCAGCAGGCAGCTCGCCAGAAACCACACCGCCACCATCACGGTGTTATCCCAGATCAGTCCCCGATGCGCCGGAAGGTAGGGGAGCAGGGCGACGAGCACGAGCAGGTACAGTCCGAGCCAGCCCGCTGTCTGCAGCTTTGCGAAGGAAAGAAACGTACGCGCATCGGGTGCCATGACCTGTCGATTGTAGCGGCCGCATGCGCGCCGGCCGCCTCAGCCCACCGAGTGCAGGCTGCGGTCCGACGCACCGCTGGCGCGGCTCGCGGAATGACGCTGGATTTTCGCGTCCCGCACTCTAATTTCGTGTCCCGGGCGGGAATTTAGAGGAACCCATCATGAAGTGCATGCATTCCGCAGACCCTGTCGGAGGTGACTCCAGGGCAGGCGTTGTCGGCGGGTGGCTGGGCGGCGGGTTAGTGGCAGCCATCGTTCTCTGCGCGTGCGCGGATCCTCCCAAGCCCCATGAGCGAGTCACGGGCGACTGCAGGGCACTCATGACGCGCTGCAGCTCGCGGCAGTCGACTGTTGACCCGGGCGCAACGGAGGTGCGCCTGGATGCCACAACGCACGCGGCCTTGGTGCGTATCGAGTTCGAGGACACGGTCGTAGACAGTAAGGGTAACTCGCAGACCACCACGCCGACCGATCCGGGAAGCTACGGCGAGTTCTTTACCGCCTTCGCATCGGCCGCGCGCCATCCGACAGAGCGATCTCTATGACACTGCCTGGTTCAGTTCTGACTTGGCTCATCCAGCTGATCCGCTGTTGCCTGTGCCTGCTGGGCTTCTGCGGCGCTGCGCACGGCACGGACGATGCGCCTGCGCGGCCGTTGGACGCGCATTGGGATGCGGGAGCCCGCGACTGCAAAGCGGCAGCCCCCCTGCCGCTGCAGACGTTCTTCTACGACCGTCGCACGATCATCCTGCGGCAGAATCCATGCGTTAGTGCGGAGGCCAATTTCATCTACCTCCTGCTGGGGGAGAGCCGCGCCATGCTGATCGACACCGGCGCGGTCGCCGATGCCAGCATCATGCCGCTCGCAGACACAATCATGGGTCATCTGCCCGAGAAGAACGGCACCAGGCTGCCGCTCCTGATCGTCCACACTCACAAGCATCTCGACCACCGCGCGGGCGATACGCAGTTCGCGCACCTTGCAGGCGTTGAGATCATCGGCGCGGATCTCGAGTCGGTGCGCACTTTCTTCGGCTTCCCGCAATGGCCCGAGGGAGTGGGGCACGTCGATCTCGGCGGACGCATCATTGATGTGCTACCGGCGCCGGGTCACCAGGAGAATCACGTCGTGTTCTACGACAATGAGACGGCGCTGTTGTTCTCCGGTGACTTCCTCATGCCGGGACGACTGCTCATCAGCGACCGGCAGGCGTTCCGCGAGAGTGCCGTTCGGATTGCGACCTACCTGAGCCCGCGCCCCGTGGCGCACATTCTCGGCGCGCACATCGAGCTTGATGCGGCAGGCATCCCGTACAACTTCGGTACCCACTTTCACCCGAATGAGCGCCCGCTCGAGCTCTCGCGCGAGGACCTCGTGGCGCTTGGCGGCGCGTTCGAACACTTCAACGGTTTCTACGCCCGCTACCCCCACTTCGTGCTGTTCAACAGTAAGCTGGAGCTGCCGGTGCTGGGCTTTGAAGAGCTCATGGCACGATGAGCTCGACTTCCGCAGAACGCTGTCCGTCAGCGTCGGTTTGCCGAACGCCGGAGCGGGTGCAGCCGAAGTGAACCATCATCGATGACACCGCAAGATACGTTGTCGGCCGAATTCAGGAGCGCGCGATGCGGGATGGTAGGGGTTCGATGCGAGGGACGGGGCCGGGAGCGATCCGCGGCGCAGGATGCGTCCGATGAAGCGCCCGATCACACGCGTCATCGCCCTGGAGGAAGCCTTTCTGCATCCGGCGCTCAAGGCACGCTATCCGCCCGACTATGTGCGGTTGCTCGCTCACGTGCAGGGCGGCCTCACCGATGTAGGTCCTGAACGGATTCGCCGCATGGACGCGGCGGGTATCGACCTGCAGGTGCTCTCACACGTGGCCCCGGGCGTGCAGACGCTCGACACCGCCTCTGCCGTGCATCTGTCGGCGGAGATCAATGACTGGCTGGCGGGCGTCGTGGCCGAGCATCCGGCGCGCTTTGCCGGCTTTGCCATGTTGCCTACACAGGCGCCCGCAACCGCCGCCGAGGAGCTGGAGCGCACGGTCAGTCAACTCGGATTCAAAGGCGCGCTGATCAACGGGCACACGCACGGGCGCTACCTGGACGATGAGCTGTTCTGGCCGATCCTTGAGCGCGCGCAAGCGCTGAACGTGCCCATCTACATCCATCCTGGCGATCCCCCGCAGGCCATCATGCAGACCTACTACGCCCCGTATCCGGCTCTTGCGCAGAGCTGGGGATGGCAGGTCGAGACTGGGACTCATCTGCTGCGGCTGATGTGCGCGGGTGTGTTCGACCGTTTTCCGCGGCTGAAGATCATCGTCGGTCATATGGGCGAGTTACTGCCTTACGCCCTGGAT